>ERZ1370068.1554-contig-11460_pt1 | contig 31053 bp, 49 predicted proteins | sample MGYA00561227_ERZ1370068 | MGnify/ENA primary metagenome ERZ1370068 (study PRJEB38410, sample SAMEA6850437) | metagenome | study: Metagenomic assessment of the ecological functions of the soil: analysis of the soil microbiota associated with the...
AGTGTAGCGAACGGTGTGCTGCTCTTTGCAACGGGAGTGGCCGTATGCGGGCTTCTAATTGCCAGCCACGACCGGCCCTTCACCGGAGAGATTCCTGTCAAACCCGATGTGCTTCTGCAAGTCAGGCCGGAGTGACCTGGCGTTGGGATCGCCTTGAAAAGATCTGCGACTTCTCTCGCGAGTTCTTAATTTTTCCTTCTTCCTTCTTACTTGGCTGAACTCCTTCTGCCTTCTAACTTCTTGTCACAGCCACTTCGCCATCGCGTCGGGATCAAGGAACGCGCGGTAGACCTTCTCAGGTGCGGCGCGGAGCACACGGTGAATTTGGATAGTGTTAGGCATAATTCTCCTTCTTTTCGACGCGCTCAGGCATCGCTGCAATCAGAAAGCTGGACGCATTCGGACTGCGTCGGATTTTGGAATTACTTCGCGTGCAAGCGCCGCACCTGCTAGGACAACGTGAAGTGAAATTCGCTCTGCGCATCGTCCTTTGGCTGGGCGCGATCGCGCTCACTATTTTCGGCCTCCTGCTCATGGCGGGCGCGCTTGATTCGTCCGGGAGCGACGCTGCCGGTCGCGGCTTATCGCAGGCTTACGGGATGTTTATCGCACTCCTCGGCGGAGCCGCGGTTCTCTCGCTTTTGCTCACGCGATTTTGGCGCGGGTTCCTTGTCATTGGCGGCCTTTTCCTGTCGCTTCCGTTTGTCCTTATGCTGCTCTTGTCCATCGGCAGAAGCGTGGAGGAACGGCGTAACGATCAATTCACCGCCGACGTGCATTCCGGCCGCTACAACTTTGGCGAGCACCCGGAGCTGCTCGCGGTGGCCGAAGCGATCGCAAAAAACGACAGCAACGCCATTCGCGCATCGGCTAAAAATGTGCGCGATCTCAACGCCGCCGGACGCGATGGCATGACGTTGCTCTTCTTCGCCGTAAACGAATCGCTCGAACGACCCGAGCTGGCGAGCGCGGTGGAGACGTTGCTCGCGGTAGGCGTTAACCCGAACTATCACAACGACAGTGCGAACTCATTTGCCCTGGCGCAATCGGTCAGCGCTGACATCGGTGTCCTGCGCGCCATGCTCGATGCCGGCGGCGATCCAAATGGCTCGCGATGTCAAAGGCCAGCCGATCGTTTTCGACAACTGGTTCATGGAACCATTCAAGGGGCAACGTCCGCAACGGCTGCGTCTCCTGCTCGATCACGGAACCGACGTGAACTCGATCAATCCGCTCCTCGACCGCTTCAGCCTGCTTCTCTACTGCGCACACATGGGCGAGTTCGAACCGCAGGGTTATGTGGACGCGCTCGAACTATTGAACCGCAGCGCCGATTTCAAATACGTCGCCGATGACAGGACAACGCTAATGAAACTGTTGTCGAAACAGCGCCAGGAATTCACCGAACGGGGCGCGACCCCGCCGCCCGAATACACCGCGGTGTGCGACTGGCTCGCCGCGCGCGGCGTTTCCGGCGAACAGTGAGAGAAGCGCTTCGCCTTTACACTGTTGCGAAACCGCGCACGCCGCGAGAAAGTATCGCTGACTGGCCGTGCGTCGCAGGTTCGCCGCAAATCCGGCCTGTTTATAGGTGCTCAGTCGTTTTCGCTTGCAGTCTTAACGAAATTCCGTTCCATTAGCAGCGAAGCACCGAAAGCGCGTATGCGTCGTAGGTGCTGATTTTCGCCGGGGTGGAATTTCACTCACATCGCCATTGTCACCAAGCGGCCTTCCAGATTTGGCGAGGGCTTTGGCATTTCCGTCAATGCATCACTTTGGCCACCGCGTCCGTGTCGCCGGTAGACGCTTCGGTAATGTTCCAGCGTGCGTCGTCACCGCATATAATGATACGACGCACGCTGAAGGTCAGCGACTGTAAGTAGGATTAACGAATCTTTTGGAGGCAAAGGGATCTTCGATTGGCTTTTGAATCTCCTGTCTTCGCGATGTCGGTCCAAACTTCGACGGAATAAAGATTTATCTTCTGAACACGTCAGTCGTTTTCGCATCTTACCAACGTCCCCAATCCGTAACAATCATGAATCGATTTTGCGGAATGGGCGCTAAGTCATTCTCAATTCGCTGCACAGAAAACGTAACAGCGAGATCGAGGTATTTACTTTCGGCTTATAAAAGCGGGGTTTTACAATAACGACATTGATGATTCTTAGATCGACTGAGCACACAGCTCGCAATAAAGATCGATCACATGAGCACGATCTGCATCGACAATTCCCCATTGGTGGTACGGTTTCTTATTCAAGAGATAAATTCGCGTGTGAGCTCTCGTGAAAAGGAAAAGGAAATCATGCGCTAGTTGTCGCTTGAATTTCTTGATTATCTCGTAGTTATCCTTCCATACGAGATGATGTTGATAGACAACGCTCAGCGTGAATGGCAGCGAAGACGTTTGCGGATGACCGTCATCTCGATTCATCATAGTAAGCAGGTAAATCTCAGAAGCGCCGAAGATCGACGCTACCGAGCATTACGACAGGGCAGGATCACGCGACTTCGGGAATTCCCAGTTCACTGAGGTAATTGTGTTGGATCGTCGAAGGCTGGCGAGCGCGTGTGGTCGTTTGTGTCGGGAGGAACGAAACAACCATGCCTTGTCTCGCGCGCGTGAGCAGAACTCGGTAAGCGTTGCGTAGATAAACTCGGTTGTCGGGATTCGCGATGTTGCACCATCGATTGCCGCGGAAATCATGATAGCTCCAGCCCGAGCCGGTGAACCGAAAATCGCCGTCCCAATTCACGCACACCCAGTCGAGTTCCAGCCCCTGCACCTGAAATTCCGTCGCTGCGTCTTCGAGATAATAGCTGGATCGCGTGTCGTCTTTCTCGTTCAGAAAATAATGCACCGGATCAACCGACACGCGGATGTCGATTGCGTGAGGCTTCAGCCGCATCGCTTTTGATGAAGCGACCAAGCCGTAACGCTCAGTTCCTCTGCGCGCGAGCGAATCCATTGCTTCGGCGGCATTCAGGTCGCGCGTGATTGCGATCGGATAACGTGCGGCCAATTCGGCAAACGCTTGTTTGGCCTGCTGCTTCTTCGCAATCGAGAAGCGCTTTGACGAAAGCGGAAACATTCTCCGCTCGAAACGATCTCATCGAAACGGCGAGATGCAGAGAATCGTCGAACTCCGTTCGCGGACGCTCGCGCACGATTTCCAACACTCTGACCAGCAGCGTATTCGCTGTCCGTCAGCCGTTGATGAAATAAACATCTCCCACTCAGGAAATCGTCGATTCACCGCATCGAGCCACGCGTCAATGCCGGCTTCGCCTCGTGTTGATTTCTTGTCCGCCGCCGACCAGACAGACGATCACCGCCCAATCTTTGTGCCGGTCCATGTATGAAATCAGAAACTCCGGCTCGGAATCAGAAAAGCCAGCGCGCCGTTTCTTGCGCAGCATGAAACTGGCGGTCTGCTTCAGATTCCACGCGCGCTGCGCCTCATCGAAGATCACGACGTGCTCGATTGGCGGGCCAGACATCAATCAGCGCGTCATCGCGGAAGTGGTGAACGTTTTGGATGAACGCTTTGACGCTTTCGCCAACTTTCCCTTTCCGCACCTTCTCGCCTTGTTGCTTCCGACGCGCGACTTCGTCACGCGTCAGCGCTTCGCGAAGCACCGCGACTAATGGCCCGTTGCCGGAAAGAAAAACGGCGTGTGTTGGTTGATCCACTTCACGTCGCGTCGCTAGATTCAAACCAACCAAAGTCTTTCCCGCGCCGGGAACACCAGTAACGAAGCAAATGCGTTTGCGACCGTTGCGCTTGCGCTTCATCCACGAGTTCCTCGATGCGTCGCGACGTGACGTGCAGATTCTGCGCGCCAGCGTCGAAACGAGCGATCGCTTCAACCGAATGCTGCGCGTAGAGCGAGCGTGCAGCTTCGACGATCGTCGGCGTCGGATGATATGATGCGCGCGACCAAACCTGCAGCATCCAGCGCGTGCACCGCCGACTGCGCGAAGCGCTAACTCAAGCACGCTGCGAAAGCTTGCAGGATCGACAACGATCGGCCGATAAAGTTTGTCAGCATCGGCGATGAAGCTCGATCGGCGGACATTCCGTTGCTTCTGTCGCGATCAGAATCGGGATGATCGAAGCGTCGTGACTCGCCTCGTGAAAATTCTTCAGGTCGAGTCCGTAATCCCACACCTGATCGATCGCCGCGCGATCGAATGTCTTCTCGCCGACTTTGAATTCGATCGCGAATATGACTGGTCCGATCACGAGAACGACATCGATCCGCCGTCCCATTCGCGGAATGTTGAACTCGAAGAAAATCGATCCTGAGAGATCGATCAGTTGCGAGCGAAGAAATTCGATCTGCGCAAGCCATGCGTCTCCTGCTGGTAGTCGAGTGACGAACATCGCAATTGCGTGTCAGCTCGCCGACAATTGCTCGGCGCTTGCGTTGCGGACAAACTCTGCAATGGAAGCGCCATACCAAGACCGCAGAGACGAAGGTCGCGTTAATGTGGCGGTGATTGGTCGCTTCCACGTCTCAAAGCTAACCATCCGCGTGCGAAGTTCGACTAGAGAAAAGACTTGGCATTCGCCGCGAACCTGGCCAGGTAATTATGCCCACGCATGGGCAAAGAATTTCATTTCAAACTCGACAGTGTAGATCTCGGACAGGTGCTCGACGGTCGTTGCGATGTCGTCGACAATCGTGGGCGAATACCGCAATTTACCTGCGCGACGAATATTTCCCGGACGATTCATTCGTTGTGCGAAGAATGTAGCGACGCCGACGAAGCGCAGAAGATCGCCGATCATGTATCAGCGAATCATTAACGCGATCGAACGGCAGAGTTGACGAGCAGGGTGCATGGTAAGTCCTCGAGGTCAGAAGTCCATTTCGGCGAGACGCCGAAATCAACACGCGAGACGCGCGCGCTACCCAGTCGTATTCAAAAATGTCGTCGACTCTACGATGTCGATCTTGGCAGAGGCGTCGAGTTTCGCTTCGCGAATCGGAAACTTGTTACTGGATGAACCGGATCGTCGTTGGGTAACGATAAACTTTCCGTCGCTCGCCTGGATGGAGGCGACTGATGACGAAGACCGCGTTCAGCACCCACAGGGACCGCCAGAAAGGCGAACCCGATCAGGACCAGGCAAAAGACCACCGCGATGCCGTTGTAGATGAGCATCGAGATCTGGAAGTTGAGCGATTCTTTGCCGTGCGCATCGATCTCGGGCGAGTCGTCGCGTTTGGCCAGCCAGACAATGAGCGGTCCGAGCAGGTGCCCGGGGAAATGAAGAAAAACGCCGAGCAGCGCGCTGGCGGCGACACAGAATGTTCCAGTGCGGACATTAGGTAGAGGAGACGGTCGGCGCAGTTGGCTACGCCCACCGGTGGCGTGGGAAGTGACGTTTTCTGCTGGCATCTATTTAATGGATGCGATCAGGCCGGAGGTCTGGATTCAAAATCTTTGAGCGCGGATCTAAGATTTTTTTGGGGGAAAGCCGTTTCCGCATTTCTCGCTGGCATAGTGGCTGCTAAGTAAGGCGCAAAGCTCGAGTCACTTAAAACCACATAACTTAACGTTCCCTTTCGTCAGCTTTCATAGCGGGTCAGAAATGATCCCGCTTTTTTTGTGGTCAAGATTCGCGGCGCTAAGGCCGCCCCACATTCGTCTAGGAGACGGGACGCTCTGCGAGAGCTCGAGTTCGTGCCACCGCGCGTAGAGGTGCGCGACTTTGTCGCGTGCCGTTTTCAATTGCGTCTCCAACTCGAAAATCTCCGAGCGCGGTTTCGCATAAAAATCCGGCGCGGCAAACGTGGCCTCCAAATCCGACACCTCGTTTTCCGCCGCGAGAATATTCGCCTCCATCGACGCCCATTCGCGCTCTTCTTTCCACTTAAGCTTCCGCGGTTTGTCTTTGCTTTTCGTTTGCTCGGCGGCGGCTCCGGCCGGCGCGGGGGTTGAATCGCGAACCGGGCCGGGTGCGCCTCGTTTTTCCAGGTAGTAATCGTAGTTCCCGACGCTGATAGACCACGCGGCCCTCGCCTTCGAAAGCGAGAATCGAGGTACAACGCGATTCAAAAAATAGCGATCATGACTCACCACGATGACGCAGCCGCCGAAGGCGACGAGCGCTTCCTCGAGCAAGCGCAACGTTCCGAGATCGAGATCGTTCGTCGGTTCGTCGAGCATCAGAACGTTGCCGCCGCGCTTCAGGATTTTAGCGAGCAGCACCCGGCTCCGTTCGCCGCCGCTGAGCTGCGAAATCTTCGTGTTGATGCGCTCTTCGCTGAAAAGAAATCGCCGCAGATAAGCGCGCAACGTGATGCTCTGCTCGCCGAGCGTGACGTTTTCTCCGCCACTCCCGACTTCTTCCCAAACCGTTTTCTCATCGTCGAGGAGGAGCCGATTTTGATCGACGTAATTGATCTGGGTCCGCGCGCCGATCTCCACTGCACCGCTCGCGGCGGGCAGTTCCTGCAGAATGACTTTGAGGAGCGAAGACTTGCCGAGTCCGTTGCGACCGACAACACCGAGGCGTTCCCCGGCTGCGAGATTGAGATTCACGTGCTGAAAGAGTGTGCGGCCGCCCAACTCCACACTCACGTCGCGCAATTCAATGATGCGATTCGCGAGCTTCGGCGGCGTGGGGATAATCAACTCGACGTCGAGCTCCGCCTCCGGCGCTTCCTGGGCGGCCATCTCGAAATAACGTTCCACGCGGTCCACCGATTTCGTCCGGCGCGCGCGCGGGCGCCTGGCGCACCCATTGCAGTTCCCGTTTCAAAAACTTCTGCCGTTGATGTTCCTGCGCCTCCTCGACCGCTTGTCGCTGCGCGCGCGCGAGCAGGTAATCGGTGTAGTTGCCGTCGTAGCTGGTGAACTCGCCGCGCGACAGCTCGACGATCCGCGTCGCCACCCGATCGAGAAAATAGCGATCGTGTGTGACGAACAAACAGGTGCCGGCATAACGCGCGAGAAAGTCCTCCAGCCATTCGATCGAGCCGGTGTCGAGATGGTTGGTCGGTTCGTCGAGAATCAGAAAATCAGGACGCGCGAGAAGCGCCCGGCAAAGCGCGACGCGGCGTTTTTCCCCGCCGGAAAGCGTGCCCACGACGCGATCGGATTCCGGCGCGTGCAGATTCGTGATGAGCGACTTGATCCGATGTTCCAAATTCCAACCGTCGGCCTCGAATAATTTGGTCCAGGAGCGTGGCGCTGAGCGGGCTGTCGCCCGGGACGCGTTCGTATTCGGCGATGAGGTCGAGAATCCGCTGCGCGCCGCTGAGAATGTTCGCATGGACCGTGGCCGCATCGTTCAAGCCGGAAAGTTGTGGCATGTAGCCGGTGACGAGATCACGCCGGCGTGTGAATTCACCTGAATCGGCTTGCGCCACGCCCGCCGCGATCTGGAGGAAGGTCGATTTGCCCGAGCCGTTGCGGCCGACAAGCCCAATGTGTTCGCCCTCCGTGAAGGCAATCGTCGCGCCGTCGAGGACGACCTGAGTGCCGTATTTGACGGAAAGGTTGTTCGCGCTCGCGATGACTGCGGTTGACGTCTCTGCCATAGGAAGGTCGAACGTCGAACGCCCAACGCCGCACGTCAATCGCAGCGCGGCATGCGGCAGCGGCGGAAGAGCGATCCGCAGATCGAACGCGCGGTGGCGGTGGTAAGAGTGAAAGTCGCGGGCGACATTCTCCTCCTGCCAAAAGCAAACAGGCATGCGCAGGTATCGCGAACGAACTCGGCGACCAACGAGAACGCCACGCCCTTGCAGCAAAGCAGGAATGTGCGCTGGCGAGGTCCGAGCGGCGATCTGGCGTACTGGCGCGACCGAGTCGGATTCAAACGTCGTCGACTTCCATCCCGCCGGAGTGGACCAGACGGCAAGCGCGCCGACCAGCGCGAAATCGGTCCGCAAAGGCCGCGTTTGTTCCGCGACTAGGATGAACGCCGCACGCCCTTATCCGCGTCAGCGCCGACTGATCGGCCAGCCTTCGACCGACGGGCGGGCCTGACCGAGCATCGGAAACGCAACTCTGGCGCGAGATGAATCTTTCAGCTCCGGGTAACTTTTGAGTCGCTGCCGCGGCGGTAGCGGCTGAGCCTACGGAATCAGGATCAGATCATCGGAGTTCGTTTTAGCGCCAAAACCAACGCGCGAGGCGCGCGCGCTCCCCAGTCGTATCGAAAATGTCGTCGGCGTCATCAGTTTGCTTCCTAAACACCCGAGACCTACTCACTCCATGTCCGGGCAAGGGGCCTTTGCCATCTTCGGTGATGAAGCGGTCGATCCGCGCCGTGACAACGGGCAGCGGTACCGAGCCGAGCTCGAGCACAGCATCGTGGAAAGCGCGGATGTTGAATTTGAAACTCGCTCGTTCCCGACTTGCTCGTCGCTCCCTCGCGACTTTACCTCTATGTCGGTGATCCCGTCAGCTCCATTCGCTCCGGGCGTCTTCTCAATGCGACGCTTCGTCGCCCTGCTGGAGTTGGGCGAGCTTCTCCTCCGCGCGGGCGACGTCGGACTTGGTGCGCGCTGCCGAGCTTAAGGAGTTGCCGTTGCCGACGAAGGTTTAGCTCCGCGGCATCGAGTTGCGCCTTGTGATATTTCGTTTCCGCGGTCTGAGCGGCTGCGGTCGCCTGGGTCAGTGCCGTGGTCGCCGCGTCTACTTCTGGTTGACTCACCTGGCCGGCCAAAAACGCGCTTTCAGCGATGTCAGCTGCTGCTGCGCCGAAATCATTTGCGCCTTTGCCAGCTCTGACTCCAGCCTAACGACGCGTAATGCTCGCTGCTCCGCTTCGACTTTTGACAGCACTCCACTTTTGACCAGCCGTGCGGTAGCGGCCGCGCTTTTCTTCGCTCCTTCCAAGCGCTGCGCGAGCTTGGCGGCATCGAGCGGGACTGCGTCTTCGCCCGAGTCGTCCGGCGCGCTTTGCGGTTCCCAAGGTTTGACGAGCAACGGCGGCTCGATGTCGAACGATTCGTCGTCGGATTTCGGCACTTCCTGGGCGAGCAACGAACTCAGTGACAGGCTAACGATCGCAACATATGCCACGACGCATTTCGTGAGGAGGCAATCGCGCATTGGTGAACCTCGCGCTCTGACCTTACGTCCGGATCTCTCTCCAGTCACGCGCGTGTTGCTGGAACGCGGACCACGAGAGCCAGTCCAGCCAACAAGATGCTGACGTAGGTAATCGAGGTCGGTAGACTTCGACCAGCGCGACACCGACTCGTTTCGCCTACGCTCCCCGGACAATCGCGGTCGTGGCGGGTCAGTCCCACGCGCGCTCCGATCGAGGCAAAAACCAGATAGTAGAATCCCGCGACCTACTTACTCCATATCCGGGTAGGGCCTGGTGCCGCCTTCGGCGATGAAACGGTCGATCCCGCGCCGTCGATAGCGCGCGGCAGTGCGGATGCTGAAAGGTTCGCGCGGGTCGTGATTGCGATTGGCGCGTTACTCGTGTTTCTGAGTGCCGCGTTGCGGACATGGGGAGCGGCTTATTTGCGGACTGAAATTGTTCACGACACCGCGCAACATTCCGACGCGCTCGTGGCGGACGGGCCGTTTCGTTACACGCGAAATCCGCTTTATCTCGCGAACCTGCCGATGGCGGCGGGAATCGGTGTTCTCGCGAGCGTGTCGGGATTCATTTTTCTGGTTCTGGCGAATTGGATTTTCGTTTACCGCCTGATTCTTCGTGAAGAAGAAGCCCTGCGGCAAAGCCAGGGCGAATCGTATCGCGCCTATTGCGAAACGGTGCCGCGGTTCTGGCCGTCACTCAGGCCGCGGGTTCCGCCCGGAAATCGTCGGCCGCAATGGGGCCAGGCGTTGGGAGGTGAAAGTTTTGTCTGGCTGTTTGGGCTGGCCGAATTGCTAGTGGCGATAACGCTGCGGCCACTGGCGGCACTGATCGCATCTCCGCTTGGATTTCTCGCCCATTTCGTGATTACCAGCAGGATTCAAAAGCGCGGACGTCAAGCGCAGGAAAGTATGAATTAAGAAGGACGAATTAAGAAGTCGAGACAGTCAGGAAGTCAGAAAGTCAGGGGGTAGATCTATTTTTGGGTTGCTGGCGCGGAAGCGAACACCGTATGTACTGCATGACTACCCAGCAAAAAATTACCGCAATTCAGGCGATCGTCACAAATCATCAAGATAATGTTGCTGCTATGCGAGCGAGCCGACGTCGGCCAGGGTTTGGCATCTCTCGTAATTGAAGCGATGAACACTGCATTGAAGGATGATCTTGCCGCAGTCTTCGCAGCAAATTCGAGCCGGCCGGCGGCACAAAATGTTCGGCGAAAACGCCGAGCGTGACTCTCGCACAGAAAACAGCGGCTTAAGCCGTCTCAGCCGCCGAACACGCGCTATTGCCGGCGCTTGTAACTTTGTGCTTCTCCTTGGGAGACAAACATCGCCAACAGGAGGAAATTCATGAGGATCGCCAGTCTGGTAGTCGCGAAGGAAAGTTAGAAGGAAGAATTAAGAAGTAAGAAATCTATTGATCATCGGTGATCAGCGAACATCAGAAGATTATCCGTTTATTTGAAAACACTCTAAACGGAGAGCTGAAAGGCTGATAGCGGAAACGATCACCTTTCGAGATTTCAGCGGTCGGTTGTTAGCTTTCTCTATTTGTCGCTACAGAGTTTTTGGAAACGCGGATCGTTGCGCAGCGGGTCCCAGAGTCGGATTGATCCGAAGGTCGCCGGGAGTTTCGCCATTCGGCACTTCGAGAAGATGCGGCAAAGCGGCGATGGCGGAATCGATATCGCCAAATTGCGCCTGGACGATCAGCCAGATTAGTTTCAGCGAAAGGTTTGACTAAAGCATCGTTGTCGTAATCAGCAATGGCCTGTCGCGCCTGCTCCAGCGCCTTGTCTTTTTCGCCAAGGCCGGCATACGCCCAGGCGAGATAGCACGGCAACTGTCGCGCATCGACCGGGACAACCGGCGTCGGGCGTTGGTTTCATGGCCGCGACCGCGCGCGCGAAAGTATGCGCGAGCTTCGTTGGTTTTCCCGGCAAGCTTCTGGCAGAGACCGAGCAGCGTCAACGTTCGGGGATCGTTCGCCACGGCCGGCGGCATGTTGTGCTGAATCATGAACAACCGCGGCGTCGAAGCGCCTCTCATCGTAGAGCTGAAGCGCTCTCAGGATGGTAACGGCCTCGTCCTGCGAATTCGCGGGAGCTTTCGCCAGAACTTCAGCGGCTTCCTTGAGCCGGCCCTCTGCCTGGAAGCATCACTGCCTTCGCCGCGAGCGCGGCCTCGTTCCCGGGCGACATCTCGAGGACGCGATCAAGGACCGTCCGCGCCTCGTCGAAACGACGGACGCTCTGGAGTGTGTCGGCAACAGTTGAAAGGATGCCGATGTTGCGCGGATCCAGTTGCGCGGCTGCCTGATAATGTTTTTGCGCAACGTCAAACTGCCCGAGCCGTCGTTCAAGGTGGGCCATCTGCTCAAGCACGAAAGCACTGTTCGGCAGACGCCGGAGCGCTTCTTCGTGCGACTGAAGCGCGCCTTGAAATCGCGCAGGACGCGGTAGCGATAAACGCCCTGCGCGAGCCATGCTTCCCCGAGCTCGGGCTGGAGCGCGATCGCGCGATCCGCGGCTTCCTTCACCGCGGCACCGCTGTTCGTCTGTCGGATCAATGCCGTTGAAATAGAGCTGGCTGCGCGCGACGGCGAGGCGGGCCCACGCCAGCGCGAATTGAGGATCAAGCCGAACCGCCTCGGCATAAAGGTCAGCGACCCGCTTTGTCGTGTCGAGGGTGACAGCGTTATCGATTGCGACCGCGCGTAGGTAAACGTCATACGCTGCCGCATTCTGGGTGGGCTTCTCCGCAACGGCCTTTTGCTCGGCGCCGGTGAGCTTGGCGTTGAGCTGGTCGGCAATGGCGCTGGCAACCTCACCTTCCACTCCAAAGACATCGTCGAGTTTGCGGTTGTAGCTTTCCGCCCAGAGATGCTCGTCCGTTGCGGCGCGAATCAGCTGGACGTTCACGTGCACGGCGTTGGCGACTTTTTGCACGCTGCCTTCGAGAATATGCGCCACGCCCAATTGTTGCCCGACCTCGCGCAGAGTTGTCCGGCGCGCTTTTGTATTTCTGGGTAGACGTGCGCGAGATGACCTTGAGCGCTGCGATCTTCGACAAACGGGTCAGGATTTCGTCCTGGATGCCGTCGGTAAAGTAAGCGTTCGATTTGTCGTCGCTGAGGTTCTGAAACGGCAGGACAGCGATACTTTTTCGGAAACCGCCGCAGCCGATGCTGCACGGGCTGAACGCGTCCGACGCTGTGTCGGAATGCAGTGCGACTCGCGAAAAACAGCGCCGCAGCGCCGACAACGATCAACGCACCAATCGCCAAGAGCAATCGATCGAATAACGGCTGCGGCCAGCTTGCGGCTGCGGCCGACGACGCTGCTGTTATCCGACTTCGAGAATTTTGTTCGGCATCGCGGAATTGCCGATTTCGTGATTGTAGAAATTGACCAGGTGCAGTCGCTCGCCGTGTTTGATTTCGCACTCGCCGAGATCGTGGAGATACGGCTGCCATTGATCGTATTGCTCGAGATCTTCGGCGACGTGCTTCGAAACCAGAATGTGACCGGCATCGCCGCAATCCATCACGCGCTGAGCAATGTTGATTCCGGCCCCGGCAATGTTCGCCTGCTCGTTGAGATCGGTCACCTCGTTAACCGGACCGCTGTGAATACCCATGCGGACGCGGAGTCTCCGGATGACTCTCGTAGCGCGTTGGCAATTTCAACTCGGCGCAAAGAACTGGTGCTTCCGGGCTGTTGCGGAAGACGAGCGCGCCGCCGTCACCGGTCGGCAAACGCGAGGAGTTTTCCTTCGGCTTCGGCAGTGCGAAACTGGTCGGTTCCGCGCACGATCTTGCGCAACTTCTCAATCTGCGCGCTCTGCTCTGTTAGTGCGCAAGTTTGGAATAGCCCACGATGTCGATGAAGAGGACGTGCGCGATCTCGAGGCGGAGTTTCGATTTCTGCTCGTCGGGCATATCGGGCGTCATTCTAAGAGGTTATTCCAAGTCACTCCACCTAAATGCGAAGTTAGAAGGAAGAATTAAGAAAAAGAAGAAAGTAGGAAGTAGAATTTAGAAAGTAGAAAACGGCGACAAAGCAGAGGGTCACAGGTCAGAGGTCAGATTTATTGGCCACGGCTTTCAGGGATGGACACGGTTTGGGGCGACCAACGACGGCGCGTCTCACAGAGACGCGGCTGCTAACGGAGCAAGGGGCGAGTCGCCGCTTCTATAACTTCCTGGCTTTGTGGTTTCCGAATTTCCTGCGTTCCTGTGTTTTGATTAATTAACGATTGGAATTACCGGATCAGCTTAGACAAACGATTCCTCACAGCGGAATGTCGTGCGCGATGGAGATTCATCAGCTCTACTTTGTCGCTGTCGCGGAGGAGGGTAGTTCTCGCATGCGGCGGAGCGCGAGCATGTCCCGCAACCTTCTTAGCAATGTTGACGGCTTAAAGCCGTCGAGTTGCTCTTCACAAACCGACGCTACTGCCAGGCTCCGCATTCCTTCCTATTTCCATCTTCGCAGCCGAGGAGTGCGAAGATTTCCGTCGGGATTTGTTTTCCTTTCACCGCCACTTCGCCGAGCCGCCGGGTCCGGTAGTTCCCTTTCGCTTTCGCCAGGGTCGCGCTGCTGATAATAATGCGCGTGTCGCACTCCGGCGTTTTCGTCAACGTTTCGAGGCGCGAGGCGAGGTTCACCCCATCGCCGATAACAGTGTAGTTGAGCCGCTTTTCCGGAGCCCATGTTGCCGGCGACAACAACCGCGGTGTTAATGCCGATGCCCACATCGATCCTGGGCAGGCCGCGCTGCTGCCATTGCCGGTTCAAATCATCGACCGCTTCGCTCATTTCCAGCGTCGCGCGCAGGGCGCGGTCGGCGTCGTCCGGGTGCGCGACGGGCGCGCCGAACAATGCCATCAGGCCGTCGCCGACATATTTGTCCACGACCCCGCCGTGCTTTTCCACGATCGCGGCCATACGGCTAAAGTAATGGTTGAGAATCCCAAGCGTCTCTTCCGGCGCGAGCGGTTCGCTCATGGTGGTGAAGTTACGCAGGTCAGAGAAAACGGACGGTCACTTCCCGCTGCTCGCCGCCGAGCGTGACCTTTTTCGCAGCAATTCGGTCGCGATCGCCGGTGAAACGACCTTGCCTAACAAGTCGCGGACGCGGTCGCGTTCGGCGAGGCCGGCGCTCATTTGATTGAACGAAGCGGCGAGCGCTCCGGATTTCGTCCTCCTGCTTCAGTTGGACGCGGTGATTGTAATTTCCGGCAGCGATTTCACGAGCCCCGCCGGCCAATTCCAACACCGGACGAGAGACGCCGCGTGCGATCCACAGGCCGAGGATACCGGACAACGCCAGGCCAAGCAGGGCAAGGCCGAGGTAAGTGCGTTCAAGCCGAAGATAGGGCGCGAGTTCCTTATCGAGCGAGCGTTGCAAGAGCGCGATCGGGTTTCCATTCTCGGCTGGAAGAGGCGCGACGTAACTCGTAAAAATTTCGCCGGCGAGTGGCAGATTAATGAGCTGCTTCGGCGGGAGCGTGCGATTGCGCAGCATCTCGGTAACGGCCTGCCGATTTGGCAGGGTTGTCCCAAACAGCTGCGCGCCGTTGAGGAACGTGATCTCGAGGTTAGTGTAGCTCTGAATTTCGCGCGCAAAATCGTTGTCGATGCGGAACATCGGACAAAGCCAGGCGATCGGATCGGGCGCGAGTAACGGCGCGACGGCGATGGCGTAAAGGTCGCCGTCAAGCACGACAAAGGCATAGGCGGAATCGTTCGCCTCGGCTTTTTCGATCAATTTTGAAAGGGAAACGGCACCCGTGCAATTGTGGCCGGCGCGTGTCGAAAAGAAGCTCCTTATCGAGGGATGCGATCAAGACGTGATCGGCCCTGACTCGCCCGCGCAGGCTCGCCAATGCCGACAATGTGGTGTCGCGGTCCTGGTCGGTGCCGGCAAACGCTTCCTGAAACGCATGATCGCGCGAGAGAATGGCGGCCGCGGCCGTGATCTGCTGGTTACGCTGTTCGATCAGCTTATCGAAAATTCCGGCGCCGGCGCGGAGACTGGATTCGATCTGGGCGAGGGCATGGTGCCGATTGGCCTGGCGGACGACAAGATAGGTCGTGCATTGCAGCAGCGTCAGGAGCGCAACCAGGAAAAAGAGCAGCCGGCTACGGAAACTGCGGAATCGAAGTTTCAGCGATAGCCTCCGGTCGTTAGGCCGGGCGCGCGCTTGGCCCGGACATCGGCTTTGAGCGGCAGAGTGAAGGACAGATCTTTGCGCCGGCGCCGAGATCAAGATTTTGGGCGAGGGCTTGTGGCTGCCCTTTCAGCGCCGGGTGCCACGTTTCCACAGTGTAGTGCCCCGGTGGCAAATCCTTCAAGACGGCGCGTCCATCATTTCCTGTCACCTGAAAAAGGGCGTCGGCAGCACGGCAACGTAGGCAATCATCCAATCGTGAATGTTACAGCCGAGGGTGACAACGCCCACCTTGTCGAAAACCACTGGTTCTGCCGGAACGCCGCTGTAAAGAGGCAGCTCGAATTTTTCGCCGGCGAAAATGAGTAGACGTGATGGCGAATGTTATCGCTGTTGGGAAACAGAACAGGGGTGCCTACCTGCAGCGCCGTCACGTAGGGAACGAATTGCTTGTCGCGCTGATCGATGACGGTGCGCTTCTTTGACGGCGAACCCGTAGCGCCGCCAGACGCGTAGACCACGGCATCGGAAACCGGTCCGCCTTTTTCGTCCTTGACCATGACTTCCAGTGAGCCGGCCACCAGATCGCTGGCGAAAGGGAAAAGAACGGCAAGATAAAGCAATCCCCGAAATGACGTCATCTCAATAGGCAACGGCGATTTTGACTTCGACGAGGTGATTCTCGTATTCCAACGGATCGTGCGTGGTGATGGCGTATTCATAGCCGAGCTGAACGGATGCACGCTTCGTCAGTTGATAGGCGGCTGAAAAGGAAAGCGCATGGGTGCGGCCTAACAATTTGTAGGCGGTGCGGAGCGGCTGGCCAAACTCGTCTTCGTCCTCCTGTTCGACGGAGAACCGCGCAATATCGGGACGCGGCGGAACCGCATAGGAGATCACGTCTCCTTCCTGATAGGAGTAGCCAAGGGCAAGCTGAAGAGATGAGGTCACATCGAAAACCATGCGCGCATCGGCACGATGAAGCTGCCGATCGTAGAAATCGTTCGGCGCGACAAAACCTTCGAAGGCATAGCCGCCTTCGAGCGCGATGCGCTCGGTGAGCGCGACGCCTCCGCGAAGATTCACCACGTTGTCATTGCCGCTTTTGCGGAGTGTCGTGAAAGCGGTCGTAGCCGAACCGGTCCTCCAGCAAGACCCACGGCGCCTGACGGCCCAAACCGAAGCGATAGCGCAAGCCGGCCGAAGCGCCCACGCCGACGGTGTTGAAGGCGTCGAAGCGATCCCATACGTCACCTCGCACATCAGCGCCGAGATTCAGTCGCAGGTCGCGCGTAAGCTGGAGACCGTTGTTCACACTTACATCGCTTCTCCACGCCCAGTCATCTCGCACGTCGGCGGAGCGATCGGAATTGGAGAGATTGCTGTCATAAACAAAGCCTGTCTCCGCCTCGAACCCCCATTCGGCGTGAACCGTACTCGCAACGAGCATGAGGAAAACTAGTGCTGTTCTTACATTCATACGTTGGTCAGCCGGCTCGGGCGCCGAACCTTCGTGCAAACTTTTGCCAAAGGCTAGTCACCGGTCGAGTCGAGTCCGCCTTCGCACAAGGCTACGGCGCGACATGGAGCGCGGAGTCAGTATACACCGCCAGTTCAAACGCTTTCGAGATAGCGCCATTCGATTGGCCAGCCTTAGACAAACGGGCGGGCCGAGCGGAGTATCGGAACAACGATGGAAATTCATCAGCTCCGGTATTTTGTCGCTGTCGCGGAGGAGGGTAGCTTCTCCAACGCGGCGGAGCGCGAGCATGTCTCGCAACCTTCTCTCAGTCAGCAAATCCATAAGCTGGAAGAGGAACTAAACCAGCAGTTGTTCGATCGACTGCCGCGCTCGGTGGTTCTTACCGAAGCCGGCAGAACTCTGCTTGTTTACGCGCGCCAAATTTTGTCTGGGATCGTCGAGGCGCGCCAGGCGGTGACAGCGCTCGAGCATGAGGTCGCCGGAAAGCTCTCCGTCGGCGCAATTCCATCGATCGCACTTTATGTTCTGCCGCGACTAATCGGAAGCTTTCAGCGTTCCTATCCGAAAGTGACCTTCGAGCTGTTCGAGGACACAACCGAAAAGCTCGCGCAACAATTGGAGGACGGGACGCTAGACCTCGTCATTGCTTCAGGATCGGACGAGATCCCAAACCTGGCGCGTCATTCGCTCGGCCGGGAGCCGCTGCTCATGCTGCTACCGGAGAAACATCGGCTCGCGCGCAGGAAGAGCATCAGGTGGAGCGAGCTTGCGTCGGAGAAGTTTCTGCTCTTGCACGAACAGCATTCGCTCTCGATTCAGGTTCGTCAGTTGCTCGCGGCCAACCACCTGAAACCGGAACTGGTTCTGCAGGGTGCCCAGCTCGTCACCATCGCCGCGATGGTGGCGGCGGGACTTGGAGTTACCGTGATACCGCAAATGATGCTGAATACGGAGTTCGTGAAGGGATGCGTGGCCGTGCCGTTTGCCAAGCCGGTGCCGACGCGCGAGCTGACCTTGCTGCGCAATCCCTTGCGGGCCGAGAAGCAAAGCCGCCGCAGCATTCCGCAAGGAAGCCACGGCAGCTTTTTTAAGTTAACGCGTCAGCCGATCAGCCTCGGCAGATGATCTCGACGTCTCTAACCTTCTACTTTCTACTTTCCAGTCCTACCGGCTCAAGCCATCGCGTGAGCGAGGTGACTCATCGCGTGAGCGAGTGAGAACATGGAAGAGACTGCGGTAAGGACGATCAGGACGAAAAGAAAGAACTCGGCGGCGTAATTCGAACGATCGCGCTGGGCAAAGCGTTCGCTTCAGAAATCGAAAAGCCCGCAGGCGCGCAGGCATTTTCGGATCAAGCAGCCGACCATTCTCTACCATTGCTGCTTAAGGTTAGTGTTTGCATACCAGACGAGACAGCAGGCGGGGCTCTTTTTGAAAGACTTAATACCTCTGGCCGCTATAGGCCGCGCCTATGTCTGGGCGTGCCGGCGGAACAGGACAACGAGACTACTGACTACAGGACAACAAGGCAGGGCAAAGAGCAGTGGGCGGAGGGCAAAGCTCAGCTCGAGCGCGCCTGCCGGTGATTTCCGATTATGAGAACGATCGCCGCACCTGCTATCGGCGACGTGACCGGGTGATCTGGTTGCAGACCAACTGCCAGCCGGTGGTCAGTTTTTTGCAAGAAGACGATGCTGCTTGGAATTGGCCGCTGGTGGCTTTTGCCGGATTGACATGCATCCGCATGTCCGAGACGCGCGGAAGCGTCCCTCCGCTGCATTAGATATGCCAACGACGCGCAAGTTTCTCCCGCGGGAGTGTCTGCCAGGATCCGCGAGGAGTCATTGCTATCTATCCTGTTAAAGCCAGGGTCCGCTGGGCCAGAAAAAGTCCCTCAAGATGTAGTTCCAGCGCGAACGGGATGTAGCCGCCGTAGCCCGGCAGAGGCATCTCGAAAATTCTGCAGGAACGCCGCGCCCGGGATGTGATAAATCCATTTCGGGAACGAGTAATAGTTCCACATTTCCCAGAAGAAACCGCATGCCAGTCCGCCGAGTGCCAGCGAGACCACCGTGCGCCAGTCGCCGCTCGCGGAGTCGCTGCAGAAAATGCGGGCGCCCCATCCAGTAGTTAACCGGCTCGAAAATCAAAACGAGCGAAGTCCAGGTGAACGGATAAAAATTTTCGGCCAGGCCATCACCAATGATGAGCATGCCGAGACCAGCGATAAACAGAGCGACAAAAACCGGCGGCGTTGCAGGCACCCGCGGCCCGGACCCGAAAGCTTTCATCCAGCGGAAGGTCTGGATCAACTCCGCAGTTTCAAAGACTGCGGGAACGACAATTGAGAACGCGATTGCAGCAAAGCAAATTATCTGGAGCGGTGCGAACAGATCGCCTCCGAGGTATTCCCAATTGGCAGTGCGCAGATTGAACAGCTCAAACAACCACCACACCGGCGCCGAGAAACAAAGAGGCAGCACAAAATCTTTACGTGAACGCGACCAGATCGAGCTACCTACCGCGTGTCCGGACCATGGCATCGACCACCAAAACGTACCCAATGCCAAAGCGGAAAAACAGATAAGCCGTCCGCACACCGGCAGCATCCAGTTCAAAAGCCAGCGAAACCGCCACCGACACCAGCCCGACCCAACCATATACCGGCCAAAATCGAATTTTTCGAATCATGTCCGTGAAAGCGATAGGTAGCCCCGTGTAAGCCGGTCCGGTCGAAGACTCGCTGTGGCCAAGCTCGGACTTCCGCTTCAAGTCTGAAAGCCGCGAACTGTTTATTACAACGCTCACCCGACCCTAAAACCTCGCCGTTAGGATACAGGTCGTGCCGGCTTATGAGTGGCGCTGCGGAATCTTCTTGCAGCGAGGGCGCCGAAGGTCGAGCCGGACTGGCATTGCACGCGCCTCCGGCTCCGTAGAGCCTACCCTGGCTCGAGAGCAGGCGCGTGTGCTCCCCAACTTCGAACCTTCCACCGCCGCAGGCGTCTAGAGGCGTGACCGGGAGTAATCTGGTTGCAGACCAGTTGCCAGCCGGTCGGCGTTTTTGCCCAGACGATGCTGGCTTGGAATTGGCCGCTGGTGGCTTTGCCGCTATGCATCGCCCTTTCAGCGTGACCCGATTGATCGCGACCGCTACATCGCCGCCGTAAACCCGGATTTTCATGTCCGGATCCGTAACAATGGTGTCGAGGCTGGTAGCACCCGATTTCAGGTTGGCCGAGGCGCTCTGCGCCTTGGTCACAACCGTGCCGCTGGCGTTGATGAAGGTGTAATCGTCCGCCCAAATCCGTTCGAGCGCGGCGGTATCCTTCTTCGTCAGGGCGGTGCGATATTGCTCGATCATTTGTCGCACTTCCTGTTCGGCGGTCTTGGTGTCCGCGGAAGCTGCGGTCTGCGCTAAACCGAACGGCGTCGCGGCGAAGAGCTAATTAGACTAACGAAGCAGGTGTTTCATGGATCAGACGTCACTCGGCCGTTTGTTGCCAGGAGCATGGAGCCGCGAGTCAAGCCGTTGCAATTAGAAGAGCAAGGAGCAAGGGAGCAAGGAGTTGGGAAGTCGGAAGTCGGAAGTCAGAGGTCGGAAGTCAGAGGTCGCGTTCGCGTTGCCCGTGATCTCGTCACGCAAGGTACGCTTGGCCGTATAGAAATCGACAAATGGATCCGTTTAGCTACATCTGCGTCCCGACCCTCGATTGTCGCCGGCCTCGCAGTTACCCGGCTGGTGAGCGGGTTCGGCCAGCTGCTCCAGACCCGCGCCCGCACGCCGCCCTACTGGGTGCACGCGCTCTGGATGGTGAACGTGCTTTTGACAATGATCATCACCTGGTGGGTGCAATACCGCTGGCGCAACGTCCCGCACTGGACGCTGTTCTTGTTTCTCTGGCTGCTCGTCGCGCCGCTGATCCTCTACCTCGTCGCCGCACTGCTCTTTCCCACCAACCAGGATGATGTCGTCGTCACCAGCTGGCGCGAACATTATTACGCAAACAACCAAAAGATCTTTGCGTTGTTCGGGCTGACATTTGCGATCGACCTCGTCGATACGTTGCTCAAAGGACTCACCTACTTCTTGTCGCTCGGTCCGCTCTACTACGGGTCGATGTTGCTGCACATCACTCTCTGCGCAATCGCCGCGACAACAAAATCGCCGCGATATCACGCCTTCTTCGCTGTCTTTTTATCTTACCTACAATCTGGCAATGGTTGAAGCAATCTGCTGCGATTGATGTAGGCGCTGAATCAGGGAACTCAGAGGACAGAGGTACAGAGGACAAGACGGTAACGGAGGAAGCAATCGCTACGACTACGCAGGTCCGGTCAGAGAGTTCCAGCGACCAGCGACTGTGGCTACAAACAGGCGCGGGAGGACGTTGGCGATGAAGTCGACCATGAAATGGCCGATCATGTTGGCGACGAGATCGCGTCGCCAAAGATAAAGAGAGTAAGCGCGGCACCGAGCACGAGCGCGATGACGATGTTGGCCCAGCCGCCGGTCCAATGCGCAACGGCGAAGATGAGGAGCGGAATAATTCCCGCCCAAAAGCGATTCAGACCGAGCGCTTCCAGGCGTTCAATGGCGTAGCCGCGATAGAACAGTTCTTCGAGCACGCCGGCGCGCAGAAACGATCAGGGTAATTAGCCAGAGCGGGAGCTTCGCGAAGGCCGCGCCCGATGAGCCGCCGTTGTAGTGGGTCAGCGCGGCGATCCCAAAGGCCAGCACTCCGCAGACAACTGCGATGATCCCGCCCCAGGCTAACGACGATTTGATGCTGGCGCGGCCGAATTCCGACGGAGCGGAAAGGCAGGCGTTCACCAAAGCGAATAATGAGCAGGAGTGCGATGGCGCATACCCAGTTGAGTGATTCTCTCCAAGCGGCGGCAGGAAGGGAGTAGGGCGGATAAAAACGCATCGACCGCCGCGCGCACGATCAGGATCCCGAAGAGCGCGACGAAGAGCGCCGAGCCATGTCGGGCCCCGGTTCCTTGTCGTAGGATTTGCCCGGTCGTTCATCGCGCGGCGACAATGCGGAAGAAACCGATCGGCTGTTCAAGAAATTTCGAGTGGATTGCCGCGGCCGGCGACCGCGGCTACAACGGAACTCGTTCGCCTCGTCGACGGGAACGATCCGCAAGAAATACTGACTCTATGTAATATCGAGCGCGACGACTTAAGCCGGCCGGAGATCGCCGAGCTTTTGAAGGAACATCGGGCGAGCATGTTTGTGCATTCGCCGCCGGAAAGTGTGCATGCGCTGCCGATCGAAGGTTTACGCAGCCCGGACATTACCTTCTGGAGTGTTTGGGAAAACGATGAGCTCCTCGGCTGTGGAGCATTGGAGCTGGACTCGCAGCATGGCGAGATCAAGTCGATGCGAACCGCTTCCGCGCACCTGCGCAAAGGTGTGGCGCCGCGCGTGGTGCGTCACATCATCGCGGAAGCGAAACGGCGCGGATATCGGCGCTTGAGTTTGAGACCGGCTCGTGGCTGCCTTCGAGCCGGCTCGCCAGCTCTACACCGCCTGTGATTCACCTATTGCGAACCGTTCGGCGATTACGTGAACGATCCGAACAGCGTCTTCATGACGATGGAGCTTTGATCGCGCTGCGGAAAGCACGATTCCTCCGATTGTGATCGTGCCGTTGCGGACGATTCAGTCTGTTTTCCGCTGGGTCGCGTGAGGCTTCGTCCGTCCTGACAAGCGCGCCACGCCAACTATTCTTCAAATTTCTTGTAACGAACTGCGCATTGCAGAGGTCTCTTCTTGAACGGCGCTGGTGCTGCCAGGGAGATGCGCATGAACCGATTTTCGTCCGCTGTTCTAATCGGGATCGTGTTGTACACGAGCGGAAATGACCGGTCTTTCGCGGCCGGAAACGGCGACGCAAATGCGAACGTCGCATCGAACAGCAACGCCCGAAGAAGCGGCGATACAGGCCGCTGCCTACAAAAGCCAGACTTGCGGCGCGCGCAGCCGCCGATGAAGGCTTTTCTTCTGGACGAAGCGGAGATTTTCCCGCGGCCAGGAAGAAGTTCAGTCAGGCGATCGAGCTCGATCCTAAATTTTCTCCCGCGTATCGGCTTCGCGCCGACGCATGTTTGAAGATGTCCGATTGGGCGGGCGCGATTGCCGATCTCAACACCTTGATCAGGCGCGATCCAAACTACGCGGAGATTTTCAATGAGCGCGGTTTCGCGCGTCGACAGCTCGGCGATTTGCAAGGCGCCCGGAATGACTTCGACCGCTGCATCGCACTCGGAGCCGATCTCCCGCTCGCCTATGGGAATCGGGCCGAAGTTGAGCTCATGCTCGGCGATAACAGCGCCGCGGCAGCGGATATCGCCCAGGCGCAATCGCTCGCTGCCACGATGCCGGATTCGCGCCACCTCCTCCGAGCGCACGCGAAAACCAAACTCACCGTAAGACCTCCAGGACTGGAACAAGCAACAATGCGAAAGGAACAACGCGATGAACGAGATAGGTCTCTTCGACGTCAACTTCGATACGGGCAAGTGTTATTGGTCCTTCGAGCTGAAGCGGATGTTAGGAGTTCGCCACGATGTGCCGGCGGAGTTTCATTTGCTCTTGCAGTGCATACATCCCGACGACCGCCGCGCCTTCGGCAGGATTGCGATGCAGCCTTTTCGGACCGATTGCCCGAGGCACTCATCGATCGACTTCCGCGTCGTCCACGACGATGGCCGCGTGCACTGGTTGCACATGGAACGGCGAGCGATCGTGCGTGAGGATGATCCGAAAGACGTCATGCGGATCGTCGGCTTCGCGCTGGAAATCGGCGCGCCAGCACGTCTGTCGCGCGCGGCGTGATTGACGCCCGTGCGCTGAGCGTTCGGCCACGCGAGTGACCAATGCGGAATGACAGGTGCTGCCGGCGAAAGGCCGACTCCGCATTATTCTGGGTATCGCCGAAGATCGCCGGGCGAAATATGGTGCCAGGGCCGACGCCAACGCCTTTGAGGTCGCGCATTCGAGGCATGTTCCTGGGATAGGCTCCCCCTGGATGCGCCTTCGCCCACAAACGGCCTTTTTGCCGCCCAATACTCAAAGTTCTCGTGCATAAGCCGTCACCGCGCGTAACACGCATCCGCTCAATTGCAGGCGCGAGCTGATTCCATAACCGATTGATCGAGGTTGAGGTGACATCGAGCAGGACGTCGGCGTCGAGCAATCCGTATTTCAAATACGAGCCGATCTGCTCGAGCCAGTCGCAGGCGTAGAGTTCCGGGTGCCGCGAGCGGTCGACTTCCGGAGCATCATACTCGGCCAGGAAAGCAGGATCTTTGATCTTCGTTTGCATCTCACCCGCGATGTAGAAGTCGCCATTGGCGGAATTGCGGGTCGTTCAGATCCTTTAGGATGGCCAGCTCCGCATTAAGCGTGTTCTGCGACGCAAATGTCGCAGCTGGATGAGCGCCGCCAAAGCGGTGGCGGTAATCACAAGCAACGTGATGGCGTTGGTAAGTAGTGACCATTTATCGATCGACATCGCCTGTAACACTAGCGGCAATAACGACCGTATGGGAAGTCTCTACCGCCTGACTTCCTGGCGCGGTGGCGACACGGACTGTCCCGATCTACGAAGGGCTTCCGGTCGACCATAACCGAAAACGTTTCACGCGTTTCAACCAGGTTGCGCCGGTAACATCGGAGTTTAAGCTCACGCCAGCGAGGACGGACGCGGATGCTCTCAAGGAAAACATGCGCTCATCACCGGCAGCTCACGCGGGATCGGACGCGGCATTGCTCTGAAGTTAGCGGAAGCTGGCGCGACAATCGGCGGGGCGATGATACAATTTGCCAGCGACTGATCGACAGCGGATCAATCGCCAATGAAACGAACTCTTGCCCTTTTCTGCCATCTCGCCGGCGCCTTCGCGGGCTAGCGGATTCTTTGGACCACAAGAGCAGGTCCGACAGGAACCCGGCCGGACGACTTATCGCGTCCCTGAGGACAATTCGCTGGAGCGTCCTGACATCACACCCGTTCAAGAAAAAGTTCCGGGTGGAATCCCGTTAAGTCCGAGCCGGACTGGCATTGAGCACGCCGGCATGCCCATCGAATTTGAATTCACGGCCCGTTCGCAATGCCAGTTAACTCGCAAAGGGACTCGCGAGCGAGCCGTTGAGCTACAGGCCAATCTATCTGACTATAGTAGCTGAAAGATACGTCTGCTTGCTGCTCGCGAGTCGGGGACTTACCTTCATGAAAACAATTGTATGAAGCTCAAGTTTTATGGTACGCGCGGATCCATCCCCATCTGCGATGCCGGTTTTCAGCAATTCGGCGGCAACACCACCTGCCTGCAAATCACGTTCACCGATACGAACCGCATCGCCATCATTGACGCGGGCACGGGACTGCGAAATCTGGGCAGAGACCTCCGCGCCATCGGCCACAAGCAGGAACAAATCGTTATCGCGTTCACGCACTTTCACTGGGACCACATCCAGGGCTTTCCGTTCTTTGCCCCGGCTTATGATCCCAGGCAGAAAATCACGCTCCTGACGCTCGGCCGGGACCAGACGGTTAGCAATTTGCGGGAGATTTTCGAAGTCCAAATGCAGGCGGAATATTTCCCGGTGCAATTGGATCACATGGGGGCCAATTTCGAGTTCCTGCAAATCGCTGATGCCAGCAAACACTTCACCGGCATCAACAATGTGGAAACCGTTGTTACCGCTCAAAGGCACAACCATCCCGGCGGAGCGTATAGTTTCCGGATCGAGCGAAATGGGAAAGTGCTCGTCGTTTGCACGGATGTCGAGCATGGCGAGCAGATCGATCCGCGGCTGGTGGAGTTGGCGCGCGGCGCGGACTTGTTGGTCCATGACGCGCAATACACGGCCGAGGAACTGCAGAAACGGCGCGGATGGGGACACAGCAGCTTCGATCAAGCCATGCAACTTGCGGAAATGGCCGGCGTGAAGCGCCTGGCCCTCACGCATCACGACCCCGAACACGACGACGAGTTTCTTGACCGCATCGAAAAATTATGTCGAGAACGGTTCTCCAACACGGTGCTTGCCCGCGAGGGAATGGAAATCGAAATCGGGAGGCACCTGGCACTATGCCGCGTTCCCCAGGCAGGCTGTCCCGGCGAACGCGATTGACTTCATCTGCGCGAAAGTAAAGTCGCGATCGCTGGCAGGCGGCGCTTTAGTCATGGCGCCGTTTCTCATGGCGCGCGATTCGAATACGCACTCCGATGGCGTAGACCAAATAGTAGCCGATCAAGCCGGCGGCGACTGCGACAGAAAGTTGGGTTCCGGACGCCGACCAAAGCCAATGTTGATCGTCTGGCGCGCCGCGGTGCATGGCGTGCCACCAGCCGTAGACAAGACGAGCTGCGATTGCCAGCATCACGAGCAGGGCGAGCCAGCGGCTGGGAGTGTAGAAGAGTCCTTCGGGATGGCTTTCCCAACGGGTCACCATCAAACCGAGCAAGCCAAGAACGCCTCCAATGGCCATACCAGCCAGGGCAAATCACAAAGTCGGCGCCAAGCCAGAAGGAGATCAGGAAGGTGAAGCAAAGAAAGAGAGCGGCCGAGAAACTGGTCGCCCACACATTCATAGTAGCGACCCAGCGGCGGCCTTGCCGCCGTGCGGTGCCGGCGCGGTAGCGCAAAGCAAGCGAGAGCAAAATCACGCCGGCAAAGGCGAGGAGAACAAAAAGCAGCAGAGCGAAAGGATGATCGGCACCCGCTGAGGTTAGCACGAGTCGAGCCGGACTGGCATTGATCAGAGAACAGAGATCAGAGGTCAGTCGCCCGAGACCACGCGGTTGCAATTAACTTCAGTGTTGCTAAACCGGTTTCATGGACGCCGCGGACGAAGATCATCCCAAAATTGTGGCGTTTCCGCCGTTGCTCTGGCTGATCGGTGCAGTGGTGAGCGTGCTGGTCCATTATTTTGTTTTTTCGATTCGGATTTTGCCGGAACCATTCGCGATGATTCTTGGGAATTGTTTGTCTTCTGGTTGGCCCTTCGCTGGCGTTGCCCGCGTTATTCACCATGCGCGCGGCCGGGACCCATGCCAATCCTGCCAAGCCGGCGCTGCTGATTGTGCGGGGTGGGCCTTATCCGGTTCACTCGCAACCCGATGTATCTGGCCTTTTGTCTGGTGCAGGCCGGGATCGGGTTTCTGCTGAATGATTGGATCACGCTCTTGTTTGTCGTGCCACTCGCATTCATCCTGCATTTCGGCGTGATCCTGCCCGAGGAACGGTATCTCGAAGCGAAATTCGGTGAGCAATATCTTGCCTTAAAGCGCAAGGTGCGTCGCTGGATTTAGGAACCTGCAAGAGAGTAGTATGAAGATACTTGGGATGATCGGTGGGACGGGGCCGGAATCGACGGTCGAATATTACCGTCGATTGATCGCGACTTACCACGCGCGCGTTTCGGAGAGTGGGGCACCGCCGATCATCATCAACAGTGTCGATAATAAGAGACCTGGTGAAATGGTTTACGGCGCAGCGATCTGCCGTCTGTTATCGATTTTCTCGCGGCCGAGATCGAACGGTTCGCGCGTGCGGGCGTCGATTTCGCGCTGATCGCGGCGGTCACGCCGCACCTTGCTTCGACAAGCTTCAGCAGCGGGCGCGAGCATTCCGCTGCTCAGTATCGTGGAGGCAACGGCCGATGCCGCGACGAAGGCCGGATTGCGTCGGCTGGCGCTCTTCGGGACGCGATTCACCATGCAGGCAACGCTTTTTCCGGAGGCGTTTGAGCGTCGCGGGATGACGATCGTGGTGCCGGATGAGAAAGAACAGGAATTCATCCATGAGAAATACATGGGAGAGCTTTTCGTTGGGGCAATTCTCGATGAGACGCGCGCGGCGTTAGTCGACATCGTGGCGACAATGAAACAGCGCGACAATGTCGATGGCCTGATCCTCGGCGGGACCGAGCTGTCGTTAATTCTGCGCGAACCGACAGCGGCGGGCCTGCCGGTTCTCGATACGACGCAGATCCACGTCGAGACCGCGCTCGAGTGGATGCTGCGCGAATGAAGCGTCTCGGCGAAGAGCGCCGTTATTGTTTCGCGATCTGAGTGCCCTGATCAATCGCGATCTGCCATTTCCCATCGCGCTTAACGAAGACATCGAGCCATCGATACTGGCCGGTGACGTCCTTGCCCTTATAAGTTCCCTTATCGGTCACTGCGATAGACCACCACAGCCATATCGGCCCCGGCCACCTGGACCTTCATATCGGACATAGTTCGAGGATTCGAGCTTCAAGGTCCCGGATTTAATGTCGGCCAAGAGCTCCGATTTATTCTGTGTGACTCCGTCCGGGCCGATGCCCAGATAGTCGCTGGCCAGATATTTCTCGAAAGCAGAGGTGTCAGACTTGACGATAGTGTCTGATAGCTCCTGCTCGATTTTCTTAATCGTAGCTTCAACGTCGGCGGTGCGCCTTGTCCCTTTCTCCTTCGCCAACGTAATTGTGGGAAGGGCGAGGACGACTGTCAGAGTGAGAATGAGGTGGTAGTATTTCATGCCGGTGAGGCTATGGCCGGCGTAAACTTCGAACAAGCTGAAAGTCCATTCCATTAACACCTCGCTTCGGCGAGGTGCATTGCCGAGTCTATTACCACAACCGCTTTAGCGGTTTGCTCATTCCGCGACAAGAAACCGCTGAAGCGGTTGGAGCTCCTCAGGCGTCGTTAACACCCAGCTAAAGCAGGGTGTTAATGAGAAGGTCAGTCAACGCTAAACGCATACGCGGTCATCCGCCTGCGTGCACTACGACGAGACACGTAGCCGCCGCTACGGCGGATCCAGCGCAAGCATCTTTCAAAGCGTCTTTTGCTCGTGCTCGATTTTTTCGGTCTGGTTGTTATCGTGCCGGCGTGATTGAGCCGGCGAGGAAGTTGAAACTTTCGACGATCTTTATCGCGGCAATCGCCGGTCTGGTCGGTTTGGGCGTGGTTTTTTCATCGGCGCGCTGATTGCCAGCTTTGCCGCGGGGCCGCTTCACATCTCAACCATGGAAGGCGCGCGCGGATATTTCGCTGCGCTCGCTCGGGATGATTGCAGGTGTGGTCGGATTTATCGGCGCGGCCTGGCTGGTTTTGCGCCGGCGTGGGGTGCGCGGCGTGAGAGGTCGCCCTTGGCGGCATCGCGGCGTTCGCTCTGATTATTGTCTCCGCGGCATCCGCGGTCGGCATTTGGTATTCGATGCAACCGCACGTCCTCAATCGAAACGGCCCGGAGCCGCTGCTGCGCCTGGAGATACGCGCACCACAAAATATCGCGATCTTTGCCGATGCTACGGCCGAGCTAACGACTGATAGGAACGCGGCCGACGTAGTTCTGGAGAAAGCAGACGAAACAGCAACTCGCCGCGGGTATGTTCCACTGTATTACCGCACCTCCATCGTTTGCTCGCGCTTAAGTTTCCAAATGGCGGTGCGCGTCTTTACAACGTGCGATTGCCGGCGAATCCGATGCCAAAGAAGTATCACGACTGGTCGGAGTGGCAGAAGCCGGACTTCGTCGATGAACCGGGGTCAACCGGACCGAAACGGGCTGGTGCACGGTCCGACATCGAAGTTCGCTACCACGTCGAAACTGCCGACGATTAGTCCGAGCCGGACTGGCGGTTCGAAGCCAGAGGGACAGAGCGTGAGAGGACGGCGTTGTCCGAGGCGGCGAGGCCAAGAAAGTCGGAGACCAGGAGGCCGACTCCGGTCCCCGTATGCGACTGTCGAACGTCCAGCACAAACAAAGGAAGAATCAGGCCGCAGCAGCCGCCTTGGCCCGAAGCCTCGCGTTCCATTCGGCACGCAAGAGTTTCATTTCCGCGCTGACCTTGACCATTCGCGACCCGACGCCCTTATATTTTTGATGACGCCCGTAACGGTTCTTGTGACCGCACCCTGGCTGACGAGGCTCTGCAGCTTTCGTAGGTGCGCAGGCGCAGCATCTCTTCGCCGCCGCTGGCAGCATTCCGTTCCCGGAGATTGAGAAAAATGACATCGAACAGGCCCTTGAATTCAAAGGAAGCCTTGGAAGAAAGCACGGCTACAAGCTCTTCCGTGATGTTGTCGGGGGCGCGACGCGAGAAGATTAGTTTAGACATCAATGACTGTAGGCGAAATCCCGGAAATAGCCAGCCCGGAGAGACTATAGATGAGAAATCAGAGAGGAGAAAACAGATCAGAGTGAAGTTTTCAGAATGCGGATGACTTCAGCTATCGCTTCGGGATTGAAAAGCGATTCCAAACTCGGCGAATTAGACGATCAATGCGTAATGGTCTTCTGACGGGCACCCAAACCAATGAAAGCAGTCGTCATCACATCTTATGGCGGGGTTGAGGGAATTGGTGTGCAGGAGGTAGACACGCCACCGGCGCCGACGGCAGATCGGGTGCGCGTGCGAGTTCATGCGGCGGGACTGAATCGCGCCGATATTTTGCAACGGCGCGGACATTATCCCGCGCCTCCGGGTTATCCTACGAACATCCCGGGTTTGGAGTTCGCAGGCGAAGTGGAATCAATCGGCCAAGAGGTTCGCACTTGGAAAATCGGCGATCGCGTTTTTGGAATAACCGGCGGCGGCGCGCAGGCCGAGTTTGTCAGCGTGCCGGAGAGTAATCTCGCTCGTATTCCGGCGGAGCTGGACTGGGTGCAAGCGGGCGCGATGCCGGAAGTTTTTATCACCGCACACGATGCGCTCTTTACGCGGGCCAGCCTCCACCTGGGCGAGCGCGTTCTCATTCACGCAGCCGCGTCCGGAGTTGGCACAGCCGCAATCCAAGTGGCTCACGCCGCCGGCGCGACGGTTTATGGCACCTCGCGCACAGCGGACAAGCTCCAGCGGCTCCATGAATTAAATCTCGGACTCGATCAGAGCGTGGCAGTGGGTGGTGAGCCGGCGAATTTTGTGGAAGCGGTGCAGAAATGGACGAATGGCGCCGGCGTGGATGTCATTCTCGATCTTGTGGGCGGCAACTACTTCGCGCCAAATCTCGAAGCGCTCGCGTCGCGCGGCCGGTTGATTTGTGTCGGCACGACGGCCGGCGCGAAATCGGAGATCGACCTCGGACTGCTCATGCGAAAACGGGCGACGATTATCGGCACGATGCTTCGCGGGCGCTCGATCGAAGAAAAGCCGAGGCCACGCGGCGCTTTGCCTCTTCCGTTCTCCCGCTGGTGTCACGCGGCGCGATTCGTCCGATCATCGATCGCGTTTATCCAGCAAACGAAATCCGCGACGCGCATGACCGTATGGAATCGAACGCCAGCTTCGGCAAAATCG
>ERZ1370068.1114-contig-11017_pt1 | contig 31035 bp, 36 predicted proteins | sample MGYA00561227_ERZ1370068 | MGnify/ENA primary metagenome ERZ1370068 (study PRJEB38410, sample SAMEA6850437) | metagenome | study: Metagenomic assessment of the ecological functions of the soil: analysis of the soil microbiota associated with the...
GGTATGCTTCGTTCCGGTTACGTATTGCTAAGTGCCGGTAGAAGGACGTCGGCACGACGCCGGCCGCGCGCGTCACCTCGCGGAGCCCGAGGCTCGTGAAGCTCCGGCCCCTCCTCCATGAGACGGAGCGCCGATTCGAGGAGATGATTACGGGTGCGCTGCTTGCGCTCGGCCCGGCTGACGATCGTGTGCTCGTAGAGCTCGGCCCCCGTCGGTAGGGCTCCGCAGCGCCGCGCAGCACTCGTTTGACGGCTCGTTTCACCGCACGCCTGTGACTTCCGTAAACGCATTGATCCGTCCTTGCTGTATCAGTGTTCCACATTCTTTGACAGCGTATTTTCAGTACACAAGTGTTGACCGACATTCCACGTTCAGTTAACAAGTGTGCACTGAACGGAGGAGCGGCTCGATGGAACTCGCGACGACGATCTGGACCAGCCCCTGGCTCCACCCGCTGAACGACGTCGGCGGCGATCGACGATCTGCTGGCGCAGCTCCACCCCACCTGGTCGCTCGGCCGCATCAAGGCCCGCGTCCGGGCCGTGATCGCGGAGACCGCCGACACCAAGACCTTCGTGCTCCGTCCGAACCGCAATTGGCCGGGGCTTCCGCGCCGGGCCAGCACGTCGGGGTCGAGGTCGAGATCGACGGCATCCGCCACCAGCGGCGGTACAGCCTCTCGTCGGCGCCGAGCGCCGACGCGCTAGCATCGCGATCACGGTCAAGCGTCAGCCCGGCGGCGCGGTCTCGAACTGGCTGCACGACCATCTCCACGTCGGCGACACGCTCGCGCTCGAGCCTGCCGCCGGCGGCTTCGTGCTCCGGATCCGTTGCCGCAGCACGCTTCTGATGCTCTCGGCCGGGAGCGGCATCACCCCGGTGATGGCGATGCTGCGCGCGCTGGTAGCAGCCGCGACGCCGCTCGACGTCGCCTTCGCACGTCGCGCGCGCGTCCCGCGGACGCGATCTTCGCGGCCGAGCTCGCCGCGACCTCGCGGCGACCGATCCGCGGCGTCGACGCTGCACCATCACGTCACCGCAGCGCGACGGCCGCTTCGACGCGGCCGTCGCTCGCGTGCGCTTCGTGCCAGACCGCGCCGAGCGCGCTCACCCTGCTCTGCGGACCGGCGAGCGTTCATGACGCGCGTCCGGCCCACTACGACGCGCAGGTCTCGGGCGCGCATCTGCAGTCGGAATCGTTCGGCGCGCCGCTGCCCGCGCCCGCGGCGCCGCCGACGGCCGTCGGAGATCGCGCTGCGCGCGCTCGGAACGACGTGTTCACCGCCGACGTCGCGACGCCGCTGCTCGTCGCCGCCGAGCGGGCGGGCTGCAGCCCCGCTACGGCTGCCGGATGGGCATCTGCCACACGTGCAGCTGCGTGAAGCGCGAGCGGCACGGTCGAGAACGTCCTGCACCGGCGAGGTCTCGAGCGAGCCCGGCGAAGCGCATCCAGCTCTGCATCAGCCGCGCCGCGCACCGATCTCACCCTCGAGCTCTGAACCGACCGCCACGAATGGAGGACGCACCATGACCGCTCACGCCGACGAACAGATCGAAGCCTTCGGCGCCGAGCTCGACGCGCATCCGGAACGAGGTCGTCGCCGATCTCGGCGAGCGCGGACGCCGCCCACATCCGCCGCGTCGTCCGCGTCGCACGCGGCAGCGCCATCGCCGGCCGGAGCCTCGCTGATGTTCGGCGTCGACCCGATCAGCTGGACGCTCGGCGTCGGCCGCGCTCGCGACCGCCAAGATCCTCGAGAACATGGAGATCGGCCACAACGTGCATGCACGGCCAGTACGACTGGATGAACGATCCGACGCTCGACTCGGCAGACCTACGAGTGGGACATCGTCTGCGACGCCGACGCACTGGCGCCACTACCACAACTACGAGCACCACACGTTCACCAACATCCTCGGCACGCGATCGCGACGTCGGCTACGGGCTCATGCGCGTGTCAGCGACGAGCAGTATTGGCGTCCGCAAGCACCTGGTGCAGCCGGTCTCGAACGTGCGTGCTGGCCGCTGCTCTTCCAGTGGGGCGTCGGCCTGCACGGCATCGATCCGACGCGGGCGCTCCGCGGCGAAGGTCGAGCCGCGCCCGGCTGCGCGCAAGTGGCCGCGCCTTCCTCCAGCAAGGCCGCGCGTCAGCTCGTCAAGGACTACGTGCTCTTTCCGCTGCTGGCGCTCGTGGAACGCGCCGCGCGTGTTCGCCGGCAACCTCGCCGCCAACGTGCGTCCGCAACGTCTGGACCAACGTCATCATCTTCTGCGGCCACTTCCCGAGGGCGCCCGCGTCTTCACGCGAGGAGGAGACGCGGAACGAGTCGCGCGGCGACTGGTACCTCCGCCAGCTGCAGGGCTCGGCCAACATCGAGGGCGGCTCGCTCGTTCCACGTCATGACCGGCCACCTGAGCCACCAGATCGAGCATCACCTCTTCCCCGACCTTCCCGCCCACCGCTATGCCGAGATCGCGCCGCGCGTGCGGCGATTTGCGAGAAGCTACGGCATCGCCTACAACACCGGCAGCTTCTGGCAGCAATACGGCAGCGTGCTGAAGAAGCTCTTCGTCTACGCGCTGCCCGGGCGCTCGGCCGCAGCCGGTCGCGGCCTGAACAGGAGACCGACATGGAGACCCTGCAACGCGTGGAGCTCATCAAGGACATGGTGCAGCAGGCGATCGACCGCGGCGCCGCCTCGGTCGAGCAGATCCATCAGTTCATCGCCGACCTGCCCTTCGAGGCGCTCGAGCGCTCGGGCTTGCTCGAGGACGACCGACTCGGCCTCCGCGAAGAAGCAACAGCGCACCGATCGGCATGGTTTACGACGCCATCCGCCGCATCAACGACGAGGTCGGCCGCTTCGTGAGCGATCAGATCGAGATATCGAGGACGGGCGCGAGCTCGCCGCCCGCCTGCGCACGGCAGCAGCCGCGATCACCGTACGACGAACACCGCGGCGCAGCCGCGGTCACGCTAGATGCCGCCGCCGTCGACGCCCCACGTGTCGTACTGACGGCAGGAGCATCGCTCAAGCGCCGCTCGAGACTCACGCGGCCCCAGCGCCGCAAGGGGCAATACGCGGCGCGATAACGATCCGATTCGCACGTGATGCGGTAGTCGCGGCGCGGACTGTAGTCCGATCCCGGGCCCCTGTCCCAGGCAGCACGCTGAAGACGGCGCGGCACCCTTCGCGACCCAGAGTCCGCCACCGTCGCGGTCAGCGCCCCAGGTGTCGTACTCGCGGCACGGGGCCTGCTGAGGCGGCGTTCGATCCGCACTCGGCCCTGCGCGTACGTGCGGCAGTAGGTGTGACCGGTGCGCCTCGAGTCTCGCAGCGGATCTGGCGCGACGGATACGGCGGCGGCCGGTGTATCCCGTGCGCGCCGACGCCGTCGACGACTACGAGCGCGAGCAACGGCGAACGCCCGAGGGTGACACGCAGCTACCGCGACATGAACGAGGAGGCTCCTTTCGCCGCCGGCAGCGCGTCCGTCGCCGCCCGATCGCGAACCTGCAGCGCCGGCGCGTTCGCTGGTCAATCGGGGGGCGCGCGTGCCGGTCGACTCGACGCACGTGCCGAGCCAGCGCGACGTCTGCGAGCCAGGCGGCGTCCGGATAGTAGGCGAAGAGCGGCGTGCCGCCGTGGATCGTGTCGATCACCGCTTGGGCGACCGCGAGCGGCAGCGCCGGGCAGCCGTGGCTCCGTCCGAGGCCGTCCCTGCGCGGCCGCGAAATCCGGGGCTCACGTAGTCGGCGCCGTGGATCACGGAGCGCGCGATGCCAGCGCGTTGTCGTTGATGCCGGGCTCGAGCCCGTACAGTCGCAGCGAGCGCCCGTGCTCGTCCGTCGTAGATCTCGGCGGTCGCGAAGAGTCCGAGACTCGATTGCTTGCTGCCGGGATCGTTCGAGAAGCGGGTTGCGTAGAGCTCGCCGCTGCCGCGTCCGTGCGCCACGAGCTCGCGATGGAGCCAAACGCCGCCGTGTCACGTCGAGCACCCAGAGCCGGGAGCTCGTTCGACGGCGCGGGAATAGTCGATGACGGTGACGATGCCGGGCGACGCGACGAGGGCCGCAGCGCGCGGCATCTCACGGCCGTGAGTAACGCCAGCACCTGTGGATCGAGTCCGGGGGCCGCGTCGGCGAGCGCCCGCGACGTCCTGGGGGACCGGCGTCGGCCGCGCCCCCGTGCCGACCCTGGAGCACGATGCGGCGAGCGCCACGAGCCCGATCGCGGCAGACCGCGGGCGATCACGGCGGAGCCGCGGGCGATCCGCAGCGGAGCCGCGCGGCGATCGCGGCGAGCGCCGCGGCGATCGCAGCGGAGCCGCGCGCGATGGCCGCAGGGCCGCGAGCGATGGCCGCGGAGCCGCGGGCGATGGCCGCGAGCCGCGCCCGATGCCGCAGCCGCGCCGCCGCGCCGCCGCGCCCGCCGCTCCCCGCCGTCCCATCTCGAGCGTTGTTTCGCGAACGCCGTCCGAAGTCCACGCGACGGAAACCGCTTGACCGCGTGCGCGTGAGCCGGAACCCTTGACCGATGGCCGGCGCCGGCGCGATCGTCTTCGGCGAGTTTCGTCTCGATCTCGCGAGCGAAAGTCTCGAACGGAACAGGAGCGCGGTGGCGCTGACGCCCAAGGCCTACGGCCTGCTGCGCCACTTCCTCGCCAACCCCGGCCGGCTGCTCACCAAGGACGACCTGCTCGACGCGGTGTGGCCCGTTACCGCCGTGAGCGACGCGGTCCTCAAAGTGTGCGTCGCCGAGCTCCGCAAAGTGCTCGGCGATCCCGCCGCGACGCCGCGGTACGTCGCGACCGTCCACCGCCGCGGCTATCGCTTCATCGCGATCGTCGCCGCTCGGCCGGGAGCGTCGGGCGGCGGCGGATCTCTTGCACATCATGGGTCGCACCTCATGGTGCGACGATGGGATAACCCGGCGCATCCCCACGAGTCCTAGGCGTTCGGTAAGATTTCGGTAACGGCCGCCGCCGTCAGTGCGGCGCGCAGATGAGCTTGAGACCGTCCTTGTCGCGAAGCCCGCTCGGAGCGGTAGCGGTCGCGGCCAGACTCACCTTGCCGGTGCCGTACTGGGGGCCGATCCCCGGAGCGGCACGACGACGTCGAGCACCCCGAGCACGTGTCGGCGATCGCCGTGCCGGTGATCGCGGCGGGGACGCCGACCAGGCGGTCCGGACGGCCGCGAGCTCGGGATGCCGCGCAGCTTGCTTGCTCGAGGGTTTGGTGAGGTCCCAGCCGGCGAGCGCCGTCGGTGTACAGGCGGTGAGGTCGCCGTTGTTCGCGCACACCTGGAGGTGGAACGTACAGGCGCCGGTCATCCCGCCGTCGAAGTCGCAGGCCGGATCGTCGTCGACGCAGCGCTGCGTCCGCCGCATGCGTCCGTGCCCGTCCACGAGCGGCAGGTTGCTCGGATTCGTGACGATCCACTCGCTGAGACAATCCGTCGTCGCCGACCCGCCGCCCGGCACGCGCTCGAGCGTGCACATGGGCGCGCAGCCGTCGCCGACGACGGCGTTGCCGTCGTCGCATTGATCGGCGCAGCCCGCGACCACGATGCCGTCGCCGCACGTGAGCCCGGCGACCGGTTGGCAGCTCGCGTCGCAGCCGTCGCATGGGGTCACGGTGCCGTCGTCGCAGGCCTCGCCACCGTCGGCGACGCCGTCACCGCAGCTCGGCAGCATGCACGAGGTGCGACACGCGTCGAGGTCGTGTCGCTGTTGCCGGCGCCGGCATCGCACTCCTCGCAGCGCGGGGTCGAGCACGCCGTCGCCGCACACGTGGACGTCGGGCGTGCAGAGCGACACGACGTTCGCGTAGCCCCTTGTGTCGCCAGGCGCCCCCGCGGTCGTCCAGGCATTGACAAAGCTGCCGCTCGGGAGGAGCGCGCTCACGACCTGTCCGACGCCCGGTGCGGCGAGGTCGAAGCTCGGCTCGGACGGCGTCAGATCCGCCGCCAACGGCCGCGCCCGCGGCGCGAGGTAGCCTTGCAGCTGAGTGTGATTGACGTCGTAGCGCGCGGTCGCGAACACGACGAGCCAGCGGCCGAGGGCGTCGCGTGCGAGGGTGGCGAGCGGAACGTCGGTCGCGGGCAGCATCTCCACGTCGCGCTGCCGGACGACGTTGAAGCTCGCATCGAACTCGACCAGGCGGAGGGTCGACTTGAAATAGTCGGCGGCCGCGACGAAAGCCGCCGCTCGCGGTCGCGGCGATCGCCTGCACGTCGAGCGCCGCGCTCGGCAGGTAGCGTGACGTGACGCGGTCCGAGCCGTCCCCGTTGAAGCTCCGCCCGATGAAGGTGTGCACGGACGGATCGTGCCAGACGACGAGGATGCCGCCGTCGTCGAGGGCGGTCGCACTGAGGAAAGTGGTAGCCGTTGTCGCCGACCAAGAGAGCGTCGTCGAGCACGACCCGCTCGGGTCATAGCGACGAAGCCAGCAGTTGTCGCCCTGTTGCCACACGAACGCGAACCCCGAGGGCAAGCCGAGCGCCTCGGGGTGGACCACGCTTCGCGGCGCTCATCTGGTCGACCGCGATCTCGCCGCCGACCGGCACCCCGGCCGCGTCGAGGCGCCGCCCGTAGAGGTGACGGTACCCGCCGCTGTCGCGCGTGTACGCGAGGACGTAGCCCCCGCGCGTGTCCGCCGCGAGCCTCGGCTCACCGCCGCTCGCGATCGTCGCCAGCGCCGCCAACGCCACGCCCACCTGCGAATGGAGCTGCACGAGGACGTCGCCCCGCTCTGCCATGCGAACACCATCGTCCCATTCGTCCCAACCGCCACGCGCAGCCCACTGACCTCGACCCCGCATCGACCGGAAACGTAGCCACCTCGAACGGCCGAGCCACGCCGTCGCGCGCAACCACGAGCACGAGCAGCACGACGAGCAAGAGAACGAAACGCCGGGGGTTTGGCACGGAAGCTCCTAGGGGTGAAGCGGCCGCGGCCGCAGCTGAACGTCCGCGCTTCTTAGATCGGACCCCCGCCCGTCGCAACCCGCGCATCAAGCGAGCGCCGAGAACAATCTTTAAGGTGGGGGCGGAGCGAAGCGACCGCCCTCCAGGCGAGTGGCAGGAGGCAGGTTGCTCAAAAAGGGTGAGATGCGAGGCGCGAGCGAGCGAACGCGGAGGCGTAGCGGAGCTACGCCGCACAAGTGAGCGACCGAGCAACGAAGCAGATCGCCCTTTTTCAGCAACCTGCCGTTAGGAGGCAGATTTGGCTCGGAAGCGGGCGTTGTCGTTTTTGCGTACCCCGCCGGCACATACCGCGCCGAGAAACACGCGCCGCTCCCGGCTTCGACCTGGACCCGGAGCGGCACCGGCGCGGGGAGCGGCATGAGTCCGAGCCCGGCGCCCTTCCCGCGGACGGTCACCTTGGCCTTGCCGGTGATACCCGGCGTGAGCGTGAGCCCGGTGATGCCGCCGGTCAGCCCTTCGAGTCGGCGTAGCGGAAGCCCTTGGCCCCGCGCGGACGGCCGAGTCCGGTCCAGCACGGCTTCTTCCCGCACGTCCCGCCGGGCGGAATGGCGCGCGCGAGCAACACGCGTGGCGTCGCCTGCGATTCGTCGAAGACGCAGAGCGTGTAGGCGTCGGTCGTGAGCGGGTCGCCGAAGGTCGCAACCGCCGTCGCCGCCCCCTTCTGCCAGCGCCAGCTGAACGCGTCGCTCGAGTCGCGTGCCTTGTTGACGATCGAGACATCGGCGGCGCTCGTCAGGATCGGCGCCCGGCAGTCGAGGCGCGGGCGTACGACGCAGCCGGCGAGCGTGTCGCACTGCTCGCAGATCCGCACTCGGTTGCGCATGCCGGCACGAATTCCACACACCGCGCGTTCCCGCGTGGACGACTCCTTCCGCGACGGCGTCGACGACGAGCGTCGCGACGCGCACCGGCGGAGTCCGAGCGCGAACGCCGTCCAACTCGCGGCGCCGTCCAGCGAACGGAAGACGCCGTCGCGCGCGGTGCCGGCGTAGAGCGTCGCGGTGTTGACAGGATCGGCGGCGAGCGCGTGGATCTCGACCGTCCCGAGCCCGGCGCTCGCCGGGGCGAAGGTGTCGCCGCCGTCGGTGCTCTTGAAAACGCCGTCGAGCAGCGTGCCGACGTAGACGATGGCCGGATTCCGGGATCCACGACGACGTTCCGCGCGCTCACGTCGGCGAGGCCGGTCGGGCTCCAGTGCTCGGCGCCGTCGACGCTCTTCCAGACGCCGCCGGTATCGAGCCCGGCATACAGGCACGCTCGGGTCGATCGGGTCGGCGACGAGCGCCAACACGTCGAGTGCGGTCGAGGCCGTCGTTCTTCGCCTCCCAGGTGGCGCCGCCGTTGGTGCTGCGTTGCACGCCGCCGAGGACGGTGCCGGCATAGAGCGTCGCACGCCGTCGACCACGAGCGCGGTCGGACCGAGCTCGAAGCTCGCGGCGACCGTCGTCCAATGCGCGCGCCGCCGTCGTCGCTCCGAAAGACGCCGCCGCCGGCGGCGTAGAGCCGTCCCGGCGTTCCGGGATCGCGCGCGAGGACGGCGACACGAGTGGTCGGCAGACCGACGTTGGCGGGCGCCCAGCTCGTCCACCATCGGCGCGTCACCGCCACGCCGCCGCCTTCGATCGCGGCCACGAGCGCGCCCGGCGTCTCGTCCAGGGCGACGAGGCTCGCAACCCAGGTCGCATCGAGCCGGTCGCTCGCCGCCACCCACGCGGCGCCGTCGGTGCGAAAGACCTCGGCCCCGGCCGTGCCGGCGAAGAGGCGCGTCGACGTCACGGGGTCGATCGCGAGGGCGCCGACGTTGGTGCCGATGAGCCCGGTGCTGAAAGCGCTCCAACTGCCCGCGCCGTTCGTCGAGCGCGCCACGCCGCCGCCGAACGTTGCGGCGTAGAGCGTCGTCGTCGGCGTCGCGAGGTCGATCGCGAGCGCGACGACGCGCGTACTCGTGAGCCCGGTGTTCGCGCCGGCCCAGGTCGTGCCGCCGTTCAAGCTCTTGTAGACGCCGCGTCCACCGAGCGTCGCGGCGTAGACGGTCGAGGGCGTTGCCGGGTCGATCGCGAGCCCGAGCACGGTCTGCTTGCCGAGCCCAGTCGTGAAGGGGTTCCACGACGCGCCCCCGTTGAGGCTCTTGTAGACGCCGTTCGCGACCGTGCCGGCATAGACGGCGGCCGGGCTCACGGGGTCGACCGCGAGCGAGCGCACGGTCACGCTCGCGGGAGACCGGTCGCGACGAGCGTCCACGAGCCGCCGCCGTCGACGCTGCGAAAGACGCCGCCGCCGCTCGTCCCGGCGATGCCGGCATAGATGACGTCCGGGTCGGTCGGATCGATCGCGAGCGCCGTGATCCCGGTCCGCGTGAGGCCGGTGCGGCGGGCCTGCCACGAGTCCCCGCCGTCGCTGCTCTTGAAGACGGTGTCGTTGGTGGCGGCGTAGACGACGTCGGCCGAGAGCGGATCCGTGGCGAGCGCGTAGATCACCTGGTTCGTGAGACCGTTCCGCGCGGGCTCCCACGTGACGCCGGCGTCCCGGCTCCGAAACACGCCGTCGAACGCGGTGCCGGCGTAGACGTGGGCCCGGCGCGCCCGGCTCGATCGCGAGCGCGGTCACGTCGCCGCCGTCGGGGCCGCGCGTCGACCACACCGCGGCGGCACGTCGCGGCGTCGCTCCCACCAGCAGTACGACGGCGACCGCGACGAAGAAGATCGACCAGAGCGGCGTCGACTTCGGTTGCGTGCGGTCAGAAGTCACAGTCACTCGGGGCGCACTCCGTCGCGCCGTCGACGGCGGTGCTCGATGTGCCGCTGTCGCGTACGACCGCGCGCGGAAGGCCGCTCGAACGAAAGCAATTGCCGCGGGCGCCGATCGAGGCGCTCGCGCCCCCGATCCTTCGCAGCTGCCGCTCGCGTCGAGCGGGGCGCAGCTGCCGATCGTGCAGTTGCCGAGGGCGCCGCTGCACGATTGGTTGAGACACGGACAATCGGTCACGTTCCAAACGTCGACCTGCGCCCCGGCGCCGCTCGAGCAGAAGCGGTTGCCGCCGGGCGAGCACGTGCCACCGCTCGCGCACGGGGCCGTCGTCCTCGACCGACAGGCCCGCGAAGTCGCCGCCGCCGAAGTCGACGCGCGCGTCCGTCGTTCCGCGCTACCAGCAGCCCGAGCTGCACGCTCGAGAGCGTCGTGAAGCCCGCGGCCCGGGTCTTCATGCGGTTGCCCGCGCCCGCAGGCGCCCGGCCCCGCGGACGTCGAAGGCGGCGACCCACGGGTTGGTGATGAAGTTGCCGTCGGCGCTCACGAAGGCGGTGCCGTCGACGCGCACGCCGAACTTGCAGCGGTCGATCTTGTTGGCCGACATCGTGACCTCGGCTGGGCCGGTGACGGTGTACGACTGGCAGAGGTTGTCGTCGCTCGCACTCCCGGCGCTCGTGTTCGCGAGCAACACGTGCTCGCCCGCCTGCGCGTGCACCGGCTGGCTGATGCTGGTGATCGTGTTGTGGACGATGGTCACGCCGCCGCCGTTCAGTTGGATGGCTTTGTCGGTGCCGCAGGGGCCGACGGCGTCGTTGGGCAGGAGACACGTGTGGCCGGGCTCGGCGGGCTGGTTGCCGATGAAGGTCGAGTCGGCGAGCGTGTTGCCCGTCCCGGCGGTGATGTCGAGCGTGACCGCGTCCTCGCAGATGCGATCGTTCGTGACGCGGGCGATCGTGTGTCCGCTCCCGAGCCGGACGTGCAGGCCTTCCGGAAAATACCGGTAGGTGAAGTCCGTGAGCTCGTCGTTGTTGCCTTTGAGCGTGAACAAGCCCGGCTGCGGCGGCGGACATTCGTCGGTGCATTGCCGGCAAAGGCCGCTCCCGACGTAGACGAAGGTCGCATTCCCGCCGCGGATGCGGATGCCGTCGTTTCTGAGGCAGACCGAGTACGCCTCGGGATCGTTGGCGCACGAGCTGTTGGGATACGCACTCGCCGCGGCGACGTCGTTCTGCATCGGGATCGTGCACGCCGGCGTCCCGGCGTCGATGGTGATTGTCCGTCCCGTCCACGCGGCGTTGCCGAGGCAGTCGTTGGCCTTGGCGACCGCGTCGCGAAGCTCGCCCTCGTCGCACCCGACCGTGCATGCCGTCTGCGCGCACGTCGTCGTGCACGTGCTGACCGCGGCGGCGTCGCGCGTCGCCGCCGACAGCACCGCGCTCAGGAATAGGAGGCAAACGCCGCGCCGAAAGGCGCGGGGTGGAGGCATGGAACACCATCCTTTTATACCCGGTCCGACCGGCGCAAGCCTACTCCATGCGTCGCGCGTTCACGCACGATCCGGCTGCCGCAGCCGCCGGACGCCGGGGCAGCTGCTGAAAAAGGCCTGGCCCGGTGTCCCCGCCCGCATCCCCGATGGTCCAACACCCCCGACATGATCCACAGGGTAGCCTGCGCCATCGGCAGCGAGAACCGTCAATCGACGACGACCTCGCGCGCGCGAGCACAAGGGATGCGACACAGCGTCCGGGATGCGCGGGCGTGCGGCGGTTCAGCGGCCCGGGCCGGCTGGATCTTCGCCCAGGTGTCGCGAAGCGTGACGGTGCGGTTGAAGACGGGCTTCCCGGGCGTGGTGTCGGGGTCGACGCAAAAATACCCCTGGCGCTCGAACTGGAACCGCTGCGCCGGCACCGGCCGCCGCGAGGCTCGGCTCGAGCTTGCAGTCGGTGAGCGTCGTGAGCGCGTCCGGGTTCAGCGAGGCGAGCCAGTCGCCGTCCTTCCCGGCGTCGGGGTCTTCGACCGTGAAGAGGCGATCGTAGAGCCGCACCTCGGCGGCGATCGCATGGCGCGCCGATACCCAATGGAGCGTGGCCTTCACTTTCCGGCCGCTCGCGGGTGAGCCGCTCCGCGTTTCGGGGTCGTAGCTGCAGCGCAGCTCGACGACCGCGCCCGTCGCGGGGTCCTTCACGACCCGCTCGCATTTGATGATGTAGGCGTAGCGCAGACGGACCTCCCGTCCGGGCGCGAGGCGGAAGAACTTGCTCGGCGGCTCCTCCATGAAGTCCTCGTGCTCGATGAAGAGCTCGCGCGTGAAGCGGCAGCGGACGCGTGCCGGCGGCGGGATCCTCGGGGTTGTTCACCGCCCTCATCTCCTCGACCCGATCCTCCGGGATAGTTCTCGATCACCACCTTGAGCGGTCGCAGGACCGCCATCACGCGCGGCGCGCGCCGATTCAGGTCCTCGCGGATGCTGTGCTCGAGCATGGCGACGTCGACCGTGCTGTCGCGCTTGGCGACGCCGACGCTCTCGCAGAAGTCGCGAATCGCCTCGGGCGTGTAGCCGCGCCGGCGGAAGGCCGAGATGGTCGGCATCCGCGGATCGTCCCACCCGCGTACGTGGCCGCCCGTCACGAGCGCCAGGAGCTTGCGCTTGCTCATCACCGTGTAGGTCGAGGTTCAGGCGCGCGAACTCGATCTGCTGCGGATGACAGGGCGTCGGCGAGCTCGTCGAGCACCCAGTCGTAGAGCGGCCGGTGGTTCTCGAACTCGAGCGTGCAGATCGAGTGCGTGATGCCCTCGAGCGAGTCGGAGAGGCAGTGCGTGAAGTCGTAGAGCGGGTAGATGCACCAGCGGTCGCCGGTCCGGTGATGGGCCGTCCGCCGGATGCGGTAGAGCGTCGGGTCGCGCAGGTTCAAGTTCGGCGACGCCATGTCGATCTTGGCGCGCAGCACGTGCGCGCCGTCGGCGAACTCGCCGGCCCGCATGCGCGCGAAGAGGTCGCGGTTCTCGGCGACGCGTGCGGTCGCGGTACGGGCTGTTGCGGCCGGGCTCGGTGAACGTGCCGCGGTGGCGCGCGGATCTCCTCGGCGGAGAGGCTGTCGACGTAGGCCTTGCCGCCGTCGGATCAGGCGCACGGCGAAGTCGTAGAGCTGCTCGAAGTAGTCCGAGGCGTAGAAGAGCCTGTCCGCCCAGTCGAAGCCGAGCCAACGGACGTCCGCCATGATGGAGTCCACGTACTCGACGTCCTCCTTGGCCGGATTGGTGTCGTCGAAGCGGAGGTGACAGACGCCGCCGTACTCGCGCGCGAGCCCGAAGTTGAGGCAGATGCTCTTGGCGTGGCCGATGTGCAGGTAGCCGTTCGGCTCGGGAGGAAAGCGGGTGACGACGCGGCCGGCGTGTTTCGCGGTGCGCAGGTCCTCTTCGATGATCTCGCGGATGAAGTGCGACGGGGCTTCGGGGGCGCGCTCTGTCATGCGCGGCGATCCTAGCCTGCCGGGCCGAGGACGTCGAAAGGTCGCGCCCGGACGCGCGTCCTACTCGAGTGTCGCGCTGATCACGGTGCGCCGGCGGTCGCGATGCATCGGCGGTGCTGGCGTCACGATCACCGCGCGCCGGTGGCAGGACGAAGCCTACCGCCAGCGGCGGACGCGACCGCCGAGCAACGCCGCCCCACCGGCCGCCAATGCGATCGCGTTTGCGAGTGCTCCGGGATCGATCTCGGGCGCTCCACCCTGAGGAGATGTTCTCGCGAGTCTCGGTGTCGCCCGACCCCATGCCTGAGCGCGCGCGGCGCGGTAAGCGCGCGGCACGCCGCGGTAGTGGTCATTTGGTATCGCACGGCGTATATCGAACTGCCCCACTACCCACGCCAGAGCCCCGCACGGTCGCCGCGGCGCACGCTACGACGACGCCAGGCCCCTCGAACGATGGGAGCTCGGAACCTTGACTTCCGCGGATTTTAGGGCAGCTTCGCGCGACCCGCCCCATCGGGACGCCACCCGCGCCGTGTCGGGGGCCCACGAAACTCGAGGAGGAACCACCCATATGTCCGAAGCCGCGGTCAATCATTACAAGGCCGATCTGCGCGCGATTCAGTTCACGCTTGTACTGAGCACCTGAAGGTGCAACAGGTCTTCGAGCTCGCGGCGTTCGCGCACGTCTCGCGCGAGGAGTGCGACGCGATCATCGAGCAAGTGTCATCGCTTCGTGAACGAGGTGACCGGCCCGATCAACGGCACGGCGGACCGCGCCGGGTGCACGATCGAGGCGGGCGGGCGATCACCCCGAAGGGCTTCAAGGACGCCTGGAAGAAGCTCTTCGAGCTCGGGCTCATGGGCTTCCCGATGCCGGTCGACGACGGCGGGCTCGGCGGCCCGCACGCGATCGCCGTCGTGCTGGAAGAGCTGCAGAGCGGCGCGAACTGCGCTCTTCAACATGTATCCCGGCCTGACCCATGGCGCGGCCGACGTGATCTCGAGCTTCGGCCTCCCCGAGGATCGCGCGCGGTTTCTGCCTCCGATGGTGGAGGGTCGCTTCGCCGGCACGATGTGCTCTCGGAGCCGCACGCGGGCTCCGACGTCGGGAGCCACCAAGACCCGCGCCAAGCACCTCGAAGGCAACGTCTACAAGATCACCGGTACGAAGTGCTGGATCTCGGCCGGCGACCACGACCTCGGCCGAGAACATCGTCCACCTCGTGCTGGCCCGCATCGAGGGCGCGCCGCCCGGCACCAGGGCCTCTCGCTCTTCATCGTGCCCAAGATCTGGGTGAACGAGGACGGCTCGCTCGGGCAAGCCGAACGACGTCCAGACCGCCTCGATCGAGCACAAGCTCGGCATCCGCGCCTCGGCGACGGCCGTCCTGAGCTTCGGCGAGAACGACAGCTGCCGCGGCATCCTGGTCGGCGGCAAGCCGCACATGGGCATGAAGCAGATGTTCCGCATGATGAACGGGGCGCGGATCGCGGTCGGCGTGCAGGGCTGTCGGTCGCGTCGGCGGCGTACCTGAACGCGCTCAGCTACGCGCGCGAGCGCCTGCAGGGATCGTCGGTCCGCCACTTCAAGGACCCGAACGCGCCGCGCGTGCCGATCATCGAGCACTCCGACGTCCGCCGCATGCTGCTCGAGATGAAGGCGAAGGTCGAGGGCATGCGGACGCTGTGCATCAAGCTCGCGCTGCACGCCGACCTCGCGCACGCGCTGCACGCGGTCGACGAGTCGAAGGCGATCTCATCACGCAGGGTCAGGTCGATCTGCTGACGCCGATCGTGAAGGCGTACTGCTCGGATCAGGCGTTCCGCGTCGCCGAGCTCGCCATCCAGACCTACGGCGGCGCCGGCTACGTCCAGGACAATCCCGTCGAGCAGTACTGCCGCGACGCCAAGATCTTCTCGATCTACGAGGGCACCAACCACATCCAGGCGCTCGACCTGGTCGCCCGCAAGCTGCAGCAGCACGGCGGCGAGAACTTCACCGCCTTCCTCGAGCGAGATCGGCGAGTTCGTGGCGGCGCACTCCGAGAAGCCGCGGCATGGGGGCCGAGGTCCGCGCGCTCGGCGAGGCCACGACCGCCCTGCAACGCGCCGCCGGCGCGCTCATGGAGTACTTCATGAGCGGCAAGATCGACCAGGTCACGCTGGTCGCGAACCCCTTCCTCGAGGTGATGGCGGACGTCACGATCGCGCATCTCCTGCTCGGCGCGCGCCATCGTCGCCGACGAGAAGCCGGCGCGAGCGACGAGGACGAACCGAACTCGGCACGAGATCGACTTCTACAGCGGCAAGGTGATGGCGGCGAAGCACTTCGTGAACTTCGTGCTGCCGGCCGTGCACGCGACGGTCGGCGCGATCGTGAGCGGCGACCGGAGCGCGCCTCGACATGCCGGACGGGGGTTCAGTACCGCCTTTTGATCGGCGCTACTCGGGCTCGGCCACGCGCAGCTCGCGGCGGAGCAGCTTGCCCGTCGAGCTCTTCGGAAGGGACGGCACGAACGTCACCTGCAACGGCTTCTTGTAGCCGGCGAGGCGGGTGCGGCAGAAGTCGATGAGCTCCTGCTCGCGGGCGATGGCGGCCGGCTTGCAGACGACCCAGGCCGCCACGCCGCGGCCCCAGTGCGGGATGCGGGATGCCGACCACCGCCGCCTCGGCGACGGCGGGGTGAGCTTCGAGGACGACCTCGACCTCGCGGGGGTAGACGTTGAAGCCGCCGCTGATGATGACGTCGTCGCTGCGATCGACGAGCGTGAGAAACCCGGCGTCGTCGAGCCGCCCGAGGTCGCCGGTGCGAAGCCACCCGTCGACGAGCGCCGTGGCCGTCGCCGCGGGATCGCACCAGTACTCGCGCATCGAGCTGCGGACCGCGGACGGCGATCGTGCCGACCTCGCCGGCGCCGAGCGGCCGTCCGTCGGGGTCGAGCACCTGCACCTCGTTCTGCGCGGTCGGAAGACCGCAGCTCCCCCGCCGTGACGGGTCGAGGTGGTCCTCCTTCCGGAGCGTGGTGATCGGAAAGGGGCACTCGCTCAGCCCGTAGATCTGCAGCAACACCGGGCCGAGGACCTCGAGCGCCCGGACGAGGACCTCATCCGGGATCGGCGCGGCGCCGTAGACCAGGGTGCGCAGGCTCGCGAAGTCGGCCGGACGGCTCGCGGTCGCGACGAGGGAGGCGATCATCGTCGGCACCAGGAACAGCATGCGTGACCCGCTCGCGCGCGATCAGGTCCCGGAAGGCCGTCGGCTCGAACTCGCGGCAGAGGATGCTGCGGGCGCCGCGCCAGAACGCCGGCGCCAAGAGCGCTTCGCTCGCATGGGTGAGCGGCGCGACGTGCGCGACGGTGTCGGCGGGTCCGAGCTCGTGCAGCTCGGCGAGGAGGTTCCGGAGCGAGGCGAGCGCGCACCCATGGGTCAGGACCGCGGCTTTCGGCCGTCCGGTCGTGCCGGAGTGTACCGGAGGCGAGCGACGTCGCGCTCCACGGGACGCGGCGACGGACGACGTCGATGGCTCGCTCGCGAGGCGCCGCTCGAGTGACCGTGTCGCCGCCGCTCACGTCGAGCACCGAGCCCGCCGTCGCCGTTCCGAGCCCGTCCCCGTCCGCGAGGACGACGCGCACCGCCGCGTGGTCGAGCATGAACGCCACTTCGGGGGCGCGAGCCGACGATTCACCCCGACCCACACCGCACCCGCACGCAGGATCGCCTGTTGAGCCACCACGTGCGGGATGGAGTTCGGCAGGTACGTCGCGACGCGGTCACCGGGCGCGATCCCCGAGCGTGCCATATAGTGCGCGAGACGATTCACGCGCGCGTCGAGGGCGGCGAAGGTGATGCCCTCGGTGCCGTCGCGCAGCGCTTCGCGCTCCGGGCCAACGGCGCGCCGCGCGGCGGAAGCGCTTCGGTCGCGTCCATCGTGATGTGTGTGTTCCGAAACTCCGGCGGGTCAAGATCGTGACAACGGCGCGGGCACGTACGCGCGACGCGGCGAATCATGGATTCGCGTTGACACTTCGAGAAGGCCGATGCTACGCTTTTCCGGGGCGGGGTGAGCATGGCCAGACGATGGCCGGCGGACGAGAGGTCGAGGCAAGGGCGTGCCGACACGGCACCCGTCACGACTGACGCCGCGCTCCCGACGACGATTCTCGTTCCACCGTTCGTCCTCACGCTTCACGTCGCCGCGATCGTCACTCCACCGGATCGGGCTTTCCACTGCAGGGACCGGTCACTATACTTTCGGCACAGCTCTGATCGTTCGCACGTCTTGCGCGCGATGCACGTCGTGCGGGCCACCCGAGCTCCTGGTTCAACCAGGAAGGAGCCTCTATGGAAAACGGGAAGAGCGTCTTCGAGAAGCTGATCAAAGACGACCGCGCCGTCCACGAGCAGAAGAACTGGCGCGGGACCTTTCTCGAGTATCTCGAACGCGTGCGCGAGGATCCGACGATCCCGAAGCTCGCGCACTCCCGCGTCTACGACATCATCATCCGGCTGGGCACGACGGACGTCCATGACACCGACGACCCGCGCGTGAAGCGACTCTACAAAGACGAGTCGCTCAAATCCTACGGCTTCTTCCGCGAAGAGTTCTTCGGCATCGAGAAGACGATCTCCGCAGATCGTCCGCTACTTCCATGCCGCGTCGCTGAAGGGCGAGGAGAGCCGGCAGGTGCTCTATCTGATGGGCCCGGTCGGCTCGGGCAAGAGCTCGCTGGTCGAGAAGCTGCAGCGCGGGCTCGAGTCGAGCGACCCGATCTACGCGATCGACGGCTGCCCGATGTTCGAGGAGCCGCTGCACCTGCTGCCGCGCCATCTCCGCAAGGAGTTCGAGAAGATGCTCGGCACGCACATCGAAGGCGACCTCTGCCCGGTGTGCCGTTTCCGCCTGAAGGACGAGTTCGGTGGCCACTACGAAGAGGTGCCGATCGTCAGCAAGAACTTCTCGAAGCGGAACCGCATCGGCATCGGCGTCGTCCCGCCGGTCGACCCGAACAACCAGGACACCTCGGTCCTGATCGGCAGCGAGGACATCTCGAAGCTCGACGTCTACTCCGAAGGCGACCCGCGCGTGCTCGACTTGAACGGCGCGCTCAACGTCGGCAACCGCGGCATGGCCGAGTTCATCGAGGTCTTCAAGAACGAGACCGAGTACCTGCATGCCATGATCACGGCGACGCAGGAGAAGGTGATCCCGGCGCCGGGGCGGCACGGGCTCGTGTACGTCGACGCGGTCATCGCCGCCCACTCGAACGAGGCCGAGTGGCAGAAATTCCGCGCCGACCACACCAACGAGGCCATCCTCGACCGCATCGTCGTGGTGAAGGTCCCCTACAACCTCCGGCTCTCGAGGAAGTGAAGATCTACCAGAAGATCATCCGCAACTCGGACTTCCGCGCCCACGTCGCGCCGCACACGCTCGAGGTCGCGTCGATGTTCGCGATCCTCTCGCGGCTCGAGCCCAACAACAAGTGCGACCTCGATGACCAAGCTCAAGCTCTACAACGGCGAGGAGGTCGTCGAGAAAGGCAAGACCAAGAAGATCGACGTCCAGGAGCTCCGCGAGGACACCAAGCGCGAGGGCATGAACGGCATCTCGACGCGCTTCATCATGAAGGCGCTCGACAACGCGCTTCCGACAACATCGACGGCAACTGCATCAATCCGATCAACGTCCGCGAGTCGCTGATCGCGATGGTGAAGGAAGCCGACATCGGCGACGACACCCGCAAGCAGCACCTCGAGTTCCTGCAGGACGTCCTGCACAAGGAGTACCTCGACGTGCTGCGGAAGGAGATCACCAAGGGCTTCGTCTACGCCTACCCGAGCAGGCCGAGGCGCTCTTCCAGAACTACCTCGACCACGCCGAAGCGTTCGTGAACAAGACCCGCGTGAAGGATCGCAACACCCGCGAGGAGCTCCAGCCCGACGAGGCGTTCCTGAAGTCGATCGAGGAGCAGATCGCGATCATCGGCTCCGCGGCCGAGGGGTTCCGCCAGGAGGTCATCGCGTACCTGTGGGCGCTCTCACGCCGTGGCGAGCGCATCACCTACAAGAGCTACGAGCCGCTGAAGGAGGCGATCGAGAAGAAGCTCACCGAGTCGGTGCGCGAGCTCTCCCGCATCATCACCACGGCCCGGACGCGCGACGAGGAGCAGACCACCAAGTACAACGCGATGGTCCGCAACCTCCTCGACAACGGCTACTGCGAGAGCTGCGTCGACGTCGTGCCTCAAGTACGCCGCCAACAACCTCTGAAGGGATTAGTGATAGCGCCGGCTCAGTGGTTGACTGCGATCTTTCGGCCGTTTCGCAGCTCGAAGCCGAGCGCAGCGATCGCAGCGCCGGTGACCGGCTGCGACACCGCCAGAAGATCCGCGAATCGATCCGCGAGAACATCGCCGACATCATCGCCGAAGAGTCGATCATCGGGAAAAGCCGGGACCGGGTGATCAAGGTCCCGATCCGCGGCATCCGCGAGTATCGCTTCGTCTACGGCGACAACACCCGGGCGTCGGCCAGGGCGACGGCAACTCCGCAACCCGGTCAGGTGGTCGGCAAGTCGCAGCAGGAGGGCCAGGCCAGGGCACCGAGAAGGCCGGCGACCGTCCCGGCGTCGACTACTACGAGACCGACGTCACCCTCGAGGACCTGATCGACATCATGTTCGAGGACCTCGACCTGCCCGACCTCGAACGCAAGGCGCTGCGCCAGCTCGAAGCCCCGCGTTCGTCCAAGCGTCGCGGCTACCGTCAGGTCGGGATCCGCATCCGGCTCGACAAGCATCGAACGGTCCGTGCCCGCATCAGGCGCAAGTTCTCGGCCGAGCGCCGTCGTCGCGCGGCCGAAGAGCGCAAACCCGATCGACAGCGCCCGCGACGCCGCGCTCGAGGCGGCCGAGACCTCGGCGCTCGACGCGCCCGCGCTCGACGACGAGGGCAACCCATCGTCCCCGCCCCGCAGCCCGCGCGCCGCTTCCCCTTCCACACCGACGACCTCGTCTACCGTCACGTCACGACCCAGATGCGCCGCGAGTCGAACGCGGTCGTGGTCTGCATCATGGACACCTCGGGGTCGATGGACACGATGAAGAAGTACCTGGCGCGGAGCTTCTTCTTCCTGCTCTACCAATTCATCTGCACCAAGTACCGGAGCGTCGAGATCGTCTTCATCAGCCACCACACCGAGGCCTACGAGGTCGGCGAGGAGGAGTTCTTCCACAAGGGCGAGTCCGGCGGCACGTTCATCTCGTCCGGCTACCAGAAGGCGCTCGACATCATCGCCGAGCGCTACCATCCGTCGCTCTGGAACGTGTACGCGTTCCACTGCTCCGACGGCGACAACTTCGACTCCGACAACACGGCGCGCGCTGAAGGCCGCGCACGAGCTCGCCGAGATCTGCAACCTCTTCGGCTACGGCGAGGATCAAGCCGCTCGGCTCGCGCTACTACGAGAGCTCGATGCTCAACATCTTCCGCCGCCTCGACGCCGAGAACTTTCCAGACCGTGCTCATCGAGCGCAAGGAAGACATCTGGCCGAGCTTCAAAGCCTTCCTCGCCAAAGACAAAGCAGCAGGACTGAGGACCGATGGCGACCTGGAGCCTCGACGACCTCGCCCACTGGGACGCCAAGATCCGCGAGCAGGTCGACGCGCTCGGACTCGATTGCTACCCGCAGGAGTTCGAGCTCTGCAACCACAACGACATGCTGGCGTACATGGCGTACTCCGGCATCCCGTCGCACTACCCGCACTGGTCGTACGGCAAGTCGTTCGAGAAGCTGAAGACCCTCTACGAGTACGGCATGAGCCGGCCTGCCGTACGAGATGGTCATCAACTCCGAATCCCGCGCTCGCCTACCTGATGCGCGACAACTCGCTCTGCCTGCACGTCCTGACGATCGCCCACGTCTACGGACAGCAACGACTTCTTCAAGAACAACTTCACCTTCAAGTCGACCCGCGCCGAGTTCACGCATCGGCACCTTCAAGGCCCACGCCGAGCGCGTGCGCTCCGCTACATGGAAGATCCGTCGATCGGCGCCGACACGCGTCGAGAACATCCTCGACGCCGCGCACGCGCTGTCGCTGCAGCGCCGTCGCAACCTGGCCGGTGAAGAAGCTCTCACCGAACGGAGGAGCGCGAGCAGCTCCTCACCAACGCCGCAGCCGGCCACCGATCCCTTCAAGAGCGTCCACCGCCGGCCCGACTACGTCGAGCCCGGATCTGCAGAAAGTGCCGCTCTCTCGCCCGAGCCCGACCTGCTTGCTCTTCATTCGCGACCACAATCCCTACCTCGCGAACTGGGAGCGCGACCTCCTCACCATCGTCGACGAGGAAGCGCGCTACTTCATCCCGCAGATCGAGACCAAGATCATGAACGAGGGCTGGGCCTCGTGGGTCCACCGCGAGATCCTGAACGCGATCGAGCTGCCGCAGGAGCTGCACCTCGAGTTCCTGGTGCGCCACAACCAGGTCGTGCGGTCCGACGCCGGGCGGCATCAATCCGTACCACCTCGGCCTCAGGATCTGGACGGACTTGAAGCGGCGCTTCGACGAGCCGACGCGCGAGGAGATCAGCGAGAACGGGCAGCCAACGAAGACCGGCATGCAGAAGCTGCTCGAGGTCGCGCGAGACCGATCGCGACTCAGTCGTTCCTCCGCCGCTCTCCTCACCGAAGAGCTCATGCGCGAGATGGACCTCTTCGAGTACGAGCCGCAAGGGCGACGACCTCAGTGATCAGCAAGGTCGCCGACGAGCAAGGCTGGCGGGCCGGTGAAGGAGCAGCTCATCAAGAGCGTCGGCATGGCGGCATCCCGGTGATCCGCATCGAGGACGCCGACTTCGGCCACAAGCGCACGCTCTACCTGATCGCACGACCACGACGGCCGCGACCTCCAGCTCGAGAACGCCGAGAAGACGCTCGCGTACGTCTACCGCCTCTGGGGACGCGGAGGTCGTGATCGAGACCGGTGCTCGCCGGAAGCGCACGCTGCTGACGTTCAACGACCGCGGCTTCTCCGCCGAAGACGCTGAAGTAGCGATCGCGGGGCCGCTACGCCGATCTGCCGCCATGTCCAGGACTCGGACCGGCGCCGGCGTGATGTCGTGCTCGGCGCGCACGGAGCTCGACGAAGGCGACGTGTCCCGCTGCGTCATCGGCTGGCGCGGCCAGCAGCGGCGATGGGCGATCGGCCGCGTCCGGCCTGGCGGTCGGCGGCGTTGGCGGCGATCGGTCGCGGCGCGCGCGGCCGATGCCGCGTGCGGCGCGCTTATGGGCGTTCGAGCTACGGCTCTGCAGCGTCGTAGAGCACGACGGCGTCCGAGGCTCGCGAAGCCGGTCGGCGGTCGTCACGTTCAGCGGTACGCGGATGCGGGTGCCGGCAGCATCGGCGTTCCGAGGGTCGACGCGTTCCGCCGGGGCATGCCGCTGGCGGGATCTGCCGCGTGCCAGTCGGCGGCGCAGTCGCCGAGCGAGGCCGGCGTGAAGTCCTGACCGTCGACGGACCGCCGCGAGCCGTGTGCGTAGCGCGATCGCGCCGCGCGATCATGCCAGGTGCGGCGCGTCGGCCGGAGCGCGATCTCGCTCGATGGCTGGCGACGCGCGGCGGGCTCGGTGCAAAGATCCAGTGCAGTCCCGCAACGCATCGGCGGCCGGAAGATCCGGCGAGACCGACGCGGCAACGCGAGCAGAGCTCGCCGGCATCCGCCGGCGGAGATCTGCCGTCGGCGTTGACGTCGCATGGCGAGGCTCGATGCACGCCGGCGACCCGCAAGTGGCGGCTGTGGCGGCCTGTCGAGCGCGAATGCGGCGGTCATGCGCGGTCAGCGTCCGGGTCGCGGCCTTCACCGTGATCTCCCAGCCATCGGCGACGGCAGTCCCGACGAACGCGAACCGCCTCCGCGATCAGTGCGCCCGCGGCGCGATCTCGAGCTGCGCCGACCGACGCCGAGGCAGACGGCGTCCGCCGCTTGCGACGCTAGCGAACCGTCACCGTGCGATCGAGATGCCGCTCCTCCGGCGGTCGGCGTCGCCGTCGCGGCGTGCGATCGGCGTACCGGGCGCCGCGCGGTCGGCGGCGGGCAGCCGGCGGCCGCGCGTCGCGGCCGGCGTACTCGGACCGCGTCGGCGTCGCGGTGAAGGTCGCCGTACGCGTCGGCGCGTCGGCGTGCGGCGTCGGGGCGGGTCCGCGACGCCGTGGGCGGGGGTCGGTGCCGTGAGTCGCGTCCCCAGGCGGCCCCGCCGGCACGCACGAGCAGCGTGATCGACGACGCCGGAAACGTCGCGGTCGATCGCGCCGCCGCTAACGCGACATCGGCCTCGTGCACGATCGCCGTCGGAGCGGCGGCACTGTAGCGATAGCGGTCGCCACTCGCACCGACCGCGAGGCCAGCCCAGGCGATCGACCGGCCTGTGAGCTGGCGTCCCAGTCTTGTTGACGACCATGAGCGTGAGCGCGCTGCGTCGCTCGCGCGCTCGGCCCCGTAGAGCGCGAGCTGCGCCTGGTCCGCGCGCCGACGTCATGCACGCTGACGTCGCCGAAGCGGCCCGTGGCGCCGTCGTAGTTGCGGTACATGCGGAACGCGTACGCACCGCGGCACTGGCTCGCCGTCGGCGGCAGCCCACATCGTCGCAGGATCCAGGCCCTCGCGGCCGAAGATGCCGAGCACGTCGGCTTGCCGCGAGGGCGCCGTTCACGTGCTCGAGCGCGCCCCAGTTGTACTCGGTGACCGCGCGTCTTCGTGCCTGGGTAGTCGGCTCGCGACCCAATCCAGCATGCGTGGAATCAAGCGCACCGCCTCGCCGATCCAGCTCTCGTCGACGTAGGCTCGGATCCCAGAGCGAGCGCGTCGACCGCAGCCGCAGCGCTCTGCGTCGGCGGAGCTTCCGGCCGGCGACAACGAGACTGCCGAGCCTGCGGCGTTAGCAGTAGCGGGTCGACGTAGTCGAGGATGCGCGTGCCGTGCTGCTGCTCGTACGCCCGCATCTGCTGCAGGTACCAGGCGACGAACGGGACGTTGCCGTGCGCGAGGCGGTCCTGCGCGGGTTGTTCCACCACGCGCCGCCCGGTGCCTGGTCGAGGCGCGGACCAGAAATAGCCCGTCCACCACTCCACCGGCGGGACCGAGCGTCAGCCGCCATCGGATCGCTCGCCTTGATCGCCGCGGCGTACGCATAGCGTCCGCGTCCGCATCTCGCATCGTAGCTCGTCGGGGCCGGCGGACGTCGCGGTGCGTGTCGGGCCAGAGCATCGGCTCGTTGTCGAGGTTGTAGAACGCGCCGGCGCCGCCGTTCGCGGCGTGCCGTACGTTCGCCTTCCAGATGATCCGATCCAGGCCTGCACGAAGCGCGGGTCGATCGCCGATCACTCGTGTCGGTCGGGTCGTTGCCAGTGATCGTCGAGCGCCGCCGGGCGTGACGCCGTTGCCGCAATTCGGCTGCCAGGGATCGGTCGACTGCTGGGCGCCGTACTTTCAAGATGCCGAAGCCGCAAGCGATCAGCGCGCGACTTCGAGCGTCCAGCCGATCAGCGGCGTCCGGTCAGTAAGCGTCGCTGTTCCCGTCCGGCGGTCCTGATCGACGAACCGCCGCCGTCCGAGCCGTCGGGCCATGCGGCGTGCCGGATCCGCGGATTGTCGTTCGGGGAGTGTTCTCGAAGTACCAGTCGGAGGCGTGGTTGCTGCGCTCGTTCTGCCAGTTGTAGCGCGGTGAGCTGCCGTTGCCGCCGAAGCGCCGCACACAGGCAGCGCAGCTCGGTCGCGAGCTCCTCGTCGGCGAAGTTCATGCCGTAGATCGTCGGGGCTGATGGCGCGGCGGCGGCGCCGGCGTCGACGGCGAGCAGCGCCGGCCCGTGCCGGGGGCGGCGCCGGGGTCGGCGTCGCGACCGGCCGAGACGAACGCGACGTCGTCGAGCGAGAACGCCGGCTGCGCGCCCGGCGTCGCGTTGAACCACTGATGTAGTCGACCTGGCCGCGGTGAGCCGAGGTCGCGCGAGCGGCACGTCGACGCGCGTCACGTTTCGGCGCGTTGGCATGATCCGTCTGCGTGACCGAGCGCGCCGGAGGCGCATTGCTGCCGACGACCACCTGGACGCCCTGCCCGCCCGCGCTGCCGCCGTGCACCCGAAGCGCAGGCTGTCGTAGGCGCTGACGTCGACCGGCGACGGATGCCGAGGCTGCAGCCGCTCCAGCCGTCCAGTGTGAGGTGACGCCGATCGCGGCGCTCCCGGCGTGCACCGGCGACGCTTGCGCGAAGCCCGCGTGACGCCGCCCCACGACCAATCCTGCCACCCGGCCCGCTCAGCGTCGCCGTGAACCACCACGTCCGCCGCGGCGCTCTGCGCGAGCGCGCACATCATCCCCACGAGAAAACGCCCGCCGCCGCCGCAATCCGCGCATGCCCACATCCCCAGCGGACCGCGTGCCCACCCCATCGCCGCGCTCGGCTGCCTGTTGCCGCGCGTCGCCGCAGGTCGCGGCCCGGGCGACCGCCGTCCCGATCGGCGACGCCGCCGCGACGAGCGACCGACCCGAGCACTCCGCTCGCACACGGCGCACGCGCAGGTTGCTGAAAAAGGGCCATCTGCGTCGTTGCTCGGTCGCTCACTTGTGCGGCGTAGCTCCGCTACGCCTCCGCGTTCGCTCCCTCGCGCCTAGCATCTGACCCTTTTTGAGCAACCTGCTGGGGCTGCCTCGTGCGCGTGGTGGGGCGTCGGTCGCTCCGCTCCATCCAATTGAAGCAAGCGTCGGGAATGCCAGTCAGATGCCAAATCGATGGGCGGAGCGAAGCGGACGCCCTCACCACGCGCACATGGCCAGGAGCAGGTTGCTCAAAAGGTCGAGATGCTAGGCGCGAAGGAGCGAGCGCGGAGGCGTAGCGCGAGCTACGCCGCACAAGCGAGCGACCGAGCAACGACGCAGATCGGCCTTTTTCAGCAACCTGCCGCAAAGGAAAGTAGCGAGAGGCGTCTGGCCGCGATGTGCTGTGCGGTCGGCGTCGCGAGCGCCATCACGGTGAGCTGCGCCGGGACGGCCACGCTGGTCGGGGAACGCACTGGCGTGGCTGACGAAGAGCCCGCGGACCGCGTGGGCCTCGCCGTGCGGATCGACCACGGACATCGCGGCGATCGCCGCCCCATGCGGAGACGTGCCCTGCACGCGGCTGTTTGCGAGAGGATGAGCAGGATCGTTGATACGCGCACGCCGCGGTCGCCGGGTCGGCTGCGTTCTTGCGCTTCGCTTCGCGACGGTGACGACGTCGTTGTAGGGCAGGAAGACCTTCTCAGCACCGGCGGCGAAGAGCTGCTCTCGCAGGCCTTCTCCATCGCGTCGAGCGGGTTGCAGTCCTCGTCGCTGGCGTCCGAGGCTGGTGGCTGACCGTCAGCCCGGACCGGCCTGCGTCGAGCTCGAGGCGGCCGCGGGCGTCGGTCGTGCAGGAAGCATCCGCGATCGCGCCGAGCCGCGGAGTAGAGCGTCATCAGCTCGCGGTGCGCCGCGCCGTAGCCGGGCAGCATGCTCGCCGCCGTCGACCGGATGGGCGAAGGTCGGCGATCAAAGAGGTAGCCGTGACCCGGCGCTGCGACTCGCTCAGGATGCAGGAACTCGTCGACGACGTAGCCCTGCGGGATGCCGCTGCCAGGCCGTCGACCGGCTCGGCATAGAGCGCCGTCACGGCGACGTGCGGCTGGAGACGGCAGATTCTGTCCCGACCTCGATCGGCGGGGTCGGGAGAGGCTGCTGCTGAGCGCCAGATGCGCGGCGAGTTGATCGCGCCCGGCGACCAGCACGACACGACCTTCGCGCCACCTTCAGGGATAGCGTCTCGCCGGTGCGCGAGCGGCGAAGACGCCTTCGACACCGCTGGCGCGACCTGGCTGTGCGTCACGACCTGCACGATCACCTGACAGTCGGGCACGATGACGAGCGCCCGCGCGCGACGCCGCCGGCACGTAGGTGGTCAGCATGTCGCCTTTGCGATCGTAGGTGCAGCCGAGCGCGCAATAGCCGCGAGCCGAGGCAGTCGTTGCGATTGTGCAGGCGGCAGAGACCCGCGATAGCCGAGGCTGCTCGCTGCCCGGCTGCAGCTTGGCGCTGTTGGCGTTCACCTGCTCGGGCGGGCAGACGGCGCGCGCCGATCCGCTTCTCGACCTTGCGGAGATGCGGATAGCAGCGCTTCGTAGCTCGAAGTCCCGGCAGCGTCGAGGGCGCGCTCCCAATAGCGCAGGAGCGGGGCCGCGGCGGGCGCACGCAGAGCAGAAGCTCGCGACCCGGTCGAGCCGCCGACCGCTCGTCCCTGCGACACGCAGCACGGTGTAGTCGGCGCGTCGCCTTGGTCCCGCCCTTCGCGATAGAGGCGCGGGTACATCAGCTCTTCGCGCTGCACGAACTCGTCGCTGCGGAGATACGAGCCGTCCTCGATCGACGCACGACCGAACGGCCCCGCCTCGGCGAGCTCGCACGCGGCAACCGCGCCGCCGGCGCCCGAGCCGACCACGCACACGTCGGCGTCGAGGGTGACGTCGGCGTCGACCGATCGACGTGTCGAGGATCATCGCGACGAGCCGTCGCTGCCGTCGAGCACGGTCGCGGTTCGCCTGCGTGCTCGAACGTCGGACGCCGGCGGCTCGACGCGCCCGAGCCACGGACCGTCGTAGCCGATCGCGCGCCGAACGACGGATCGTCTCGCGCGTAGTAGCCGAGGCGCGGCGAGCGTCTTCAGCGCGCGGAAGATCGACGCGGCGGGCGCCGAGGCGTGCTCTCCATCCAACCGCGCAGGTAGGCGTCCTGCTCGCGCGGAGCGAGGCCGCGTGAAGCGCCGCGGCTTCAGATCGAAGAGATGCGTCGCCGTGCTCGACGACCCGCAGCATGAGGCGCGCCTGCCCCTGCGAGGTCGGCGGCAGAGTCCGGCGAGCAGGCCGTCGATGAAACCGCCGATGTCCTCGCGCGCCTCCGTCGGGCAGGCCGAGGATGCGGACCGCCGCCTGCGTCACGACCGCGTATTCCTTGCCGCGTGAGGAAGCGCAGCTGACTGCTCGGTCGCCGAGTAGCGGGCGCAGCCGCTCAGGCAGGACACGGCGCCGAACGCGCAGCGAGCAGCGCCCGCCGAGGCCCGTCTGCAGACAGCCGCCGACGCGTCAGGTCCACGCGCACGTTCGAGCGCCGCCGCGCGGTCGTCCATCAGCCGGTCGCCTCCGCATCCGCGGCGCGCATGCTACGGCCGCGCGCGTCAAGCGAGGCCGCGATACGACCGACGCCGTGATCGCGACGTCGTCGCGGCGCGCCAGCACGATCGTCGCAATAGCCGACGCACAGATGCCGCTCTACGAGTACCGCTGCACGCAGCTGCAGGAAGCGCGTCACCATCCTCACGCTGCGCGCCAGCGAGAGCCGTCGATCGCCGTCTGCGACCGCTGCGGCGCCGCACGCTCGAGCGCTTGATGTCGCGCTTCGCCATGGGCCGCTCGGATGAAGCGCGCACTGGAACGCGCTTCGCCGACCCGTTCGACCCTGAGCGGACCTCGACGCAGAACGACCCGGCGAGCATGGCACGCTGGATGAAGACGCATGGGCCGCGAGATGGGCAGACGCCACGGCCGACGCGGCCGGACGGCCGACAGATGACGTCCGGCAGCGGCGCGACGAGCATCGGCGGTCGAAATAGGCGGAGCCACTCCCCTGTGCTCGACGCAGCCAAGCGCGCGCGGGCGGCGTGCCCAGCGCGCGTCTCGGCGCAGCGACGCGGCGTCGCGAGCCGCGACGATCCTCGTCGACCTCCAGGCCGACTCCGCGCGCTCGAGCAGCACGGACCGCCTGCGCCGCGATCGCCTTCGGCGCGGCCGATCGGCCCGAGTCCCTCGCCGCGCGTCGCCTTCACGTTGGCGGCGTCCGGTCGCGATCCCGAGCAAGCGCGGCGATGACGGCCCGCATCGCGTCGATGATGCGGCGCCAGCTTCGGCTCCTCGGCGTGGATCGTCACGTCGACGTTGCCGACGCGGTAGCCCGCGCGTCCGCACCATCGCCATGGCGTCCGCGACGAACTCGCGGCTCGCGACGGTCCTTGTGGCAGGATCGCGGTCGGAGAAGTCGACGTCCGATATCGCCCGCGCCGATCGCGCCCCAAGAGCGCGTCGGTGACGCGCGTGGAGGACCGCATCGGCGTCGGAATGGCCCGCGAGACCGCGGGCGTGGGCGATCTCGACGCCGCCGAGCACGAGCCGGCGGCCCGGCCAGCCAAGTGATGGATGTCGTAGCCCTGGCCGATCCGGAAACCCGACACTGGCCGGCGAGGCTAGAGGCGACGCCTCGGACCTGTCAAATTCGCCAGCGCGCACGGCCGCGGCGCATGCGGGTGCAGGGCGTCACAGGCCGTGATGATGTCCGCCTCCCGAATCATGAGCGATCCAGCGCGACACCGCGATCGTCGACCTCGATCGCGCAGACCGCCGCCCGCCAGCCGAGCAGTTCCTGAACAAGTACGCCGAGGACGTGCTGGCGAGCTCGGGCGACGGGCTGGTCCTCCTCGACGTCGGCGGCGGTGCGTGTTCATGAGCCCCGGCGCCGAGGACCTGACGGCGGTCTCCGCCAAGCACGCGAGCGGCCAGGCCGGCGATCCAGGTATTCGCGGCGCACTCATTGGCTCGCCGAGCGCATCACGCGCCTTCCTGCACGGCGAGGGCGGCGCGTGAGCTGACAGCGGCGAGCTCGCGGCGCCCTTCGGCCGGCGCGCCATCGTGCAGCCCACCGCTCGCCGGTGATCGACCGCGACGGCGACCGACCGTCGGCAGCATGCTGCTGCCTGCACGACGTCGTGGCGACCGCGCTCGCTCACGCGAGACCGGCGAGCGCGGCAGCCGGGTCGGCGAGCTCGCGGCGCCGTCGCCGCGGGCCTCGCGCACGAGATCAAGAACCCGCTCGGCGGCATCAAGGGCGCGCGCGCAGCTGCTCGCCGACACGCTCTGCGGCCGATCCCGAGGGCTCGCGCTTCACCTCGCTCATCACGCGCGAGGTCGACCGCGTCTCGGCGCTCGCTCGAGCAGCTGCTCGAGCTCACGCGCCCGCCGCGCCTGCGGTCTCGCCGCCGTGAACGTCCACCGCGTGCTGCAGGACGTGCTGACGCTCGAGCGCGCCGCGCGTCGTCGACACCGATCACCCTGCGCTGCAGCTTCGATCCCGAGCTTGCCGGAGGTATGGGTCGACGAGGCCCAGATCCGCCAGGTGTTCACTCAACCTCGTGAAGAACGCGCTCGAGGCCATGGAGCGCAAAGGGGCCCTCACCATCACGACCCGCATGGAAACCGACTTCCACGTGCGCGCGGCCGGCCAGGGTCGGAGCCGGCAGTACCTCTCGGTCGACGTCGAGGACACCGGTCCCGGCATCGAGCCGGAGGACTACGAACGCATCTTCACGCCCGTTCTTCACCACCAGGAACAAGGGCACCCGGCCTCGGCTCGCAGTGAGCCATCGCTCGTGACGCAGCACGGCGGCCTGCTGCGGGTCGAGAGCGAGCCCGGCACGCTGGACGCGCTTTCGGGTGAGCCTGCCCGGTCGCCACCCCCGGAGGAGACGAGCTGATGGCCCGCGTCCTGATCGCCGACGACGAGGAATCGATCCGCCTCGTGCTGCTCGACCGCGCTCACGCAGGCCGACGACGTCGGGCGCATCGCGACGACCGGCCGGCGAGGCGCTCGCCCAGCTGATCGGCAGCCACTTCCGACGTCGCCATCCTCGACGTGCATGCCGACTGAGCGGCTCGACGTCCCGCCGGATCGCGAGACGGACGCCGGTGATCGTGATCGTCATCGCCACGTAAC
>ERZ1370068.3721-contig-2820_pt1 | contig 31026 bp, 39 predicted proteins | sample MGYA00561227_ERZ1370068 | MGnify/ENA primary metagenome ERZ1370068 (study PRJEB38410, sample SAMEA6850437) | metagenome | study: Metagenomic assessment of the ecological functions of the soil: analysis of the soil microbiota associated with the...
CAATCGTTGTGCTTCGTTCAGTTACGTATTGCTCGACGCGGAGGTGTCTCGATGGTCAAACGGTTCTCGTTTCTGTTGGTGTTCCTTGCCGCGTGTCCGCTCCTGGCCGGGCAGGCGACCCAGAAGTACGACTGGAATCCGGTCCAGGGGCGCAGGACGTGCACGTCGAGGTGGAACGGGTCGTCGTCTCCTCGCTCCAGTTCGACCTGGGCAGCCAGGTCCCTCCCACACACTACTCGACGGCCGGGCCGTCGCGCGCGTGGACAACAACGGCTTCCTGAAATATGAGGTCGGCGTGGCGGTGGTCGTGTCCGACGAGGAAGGGAACATCGTCGCGGCCGGCAGCGGCGGCGTGAAGCTCGGCTCGCTCGGAAAAGGCGAGCGCGACACGTTCACGATCAAGTTCCCGTCGGTCTACCGCAACTTCGACAAGGCGAAGACCTTCATGGTCACGCTGGAAACCCTGGAGAAAGGGGCGAAGCCCAAGGGCCCAGTGACAGCGGCCGCGCCGAACAAGCCACCCGCGCGTCATCCCTGAGCGAGCCCGAAGGGCAGCGAAGGATCTACTCGACCAGGCCGCGTTATTCCGATGACGCGGTTCTCTTCGAGGAGATTCTTCGGTCGCTTCGCTTCCCTCAGAATGACAGGCGCCTACGGCCCGAACCCCGGCACATCCGGCCGGGCGCGTACCCCGTCAGCTCCGCGTAGGCTCGGCCGGTCACCGGCTGGCCGTTCCGCGTGCCGCGCGCCCGGCACGCCCCTTCCCAGTAGATGACCCGGTGGATTGCTCAGTGACGAGTCTTCCTGGTCGGGAAGGACCGGCCCGACCGCGATGTCCAGCCCCGCCGGCGCGACCGCGATCTTCCACGCCGACGGATATCGCGCTCCCGTTTTCGCGGACTTCCAGGTTGCCGTCTCTTTCAACGAGACGTCCTTCCACCGCAGGTGTTGCGGCGGTCCTTCCTTCGGGATCCATGTGCCCGAGGAGAACGGCGTCGCGGAGCCGTCCTTCGCTCGCATGCGGTAGAGCATCAGCTCGCCGCCGCCGTCGAGCTGGATCCCGAACCAGTCCCAGCCCGCGATTCCCGCCGGCATTCCTCCGGGCCCCCACTCGTGGTCGAACCACGCCGTTCCGGTCAGCGTCGCCGTTGCGGATCCGGTCCGCATGGTCCCGGACGCGTTGAGCCGGGGAATCCACGTAGTGCGAGTAATCGGCCTCGCCCGGTCCTTTGCGCGAGATCCCGCCCTCGCCGTGGAGCGTGGGCCGACCCGCGGAGACGAGCGACAGGACCAGCTCCCAGTCCCGGCCCCGACGCGCGCAGCTCGTGAGCTTGCCGCCCGATTCCCGCGCCGACCAGGTCTCGTTGGACAGCCGGAGCCGTCCCGCCTCGGCGTCGGCGATGCCCGGCAGGATCAGGTGTGCCTTCTCCTCGTACCGGAACTTCTTTGCCGCGACGTCCGTCCACGCGAAGTCGCGCCAGCGCCAGCTCGCGCACCCGGAAGAACGTCAGCTCGAACCCGTACTCCTTCTTCGCCGAATCCCGCAGGTGCCGTGCCAGGCGGTACCACTTTCGCCGATGCCCACGCCGGCGTGCGCGCCATGGTCTTTCGGAAACTCGATCGGGTCTCGCGGGAAAGCCCCGGTCCGAGCCCGGCGGCGAGCCATCGCGCCGGCGAGGACGACCACGCGCCAGGCGCTAGAATCCAAAGAAGTTCCAGCCGAACATGACCAGGCGAAATTCTGCGCCGTGCGCGGCCACTCATTCTCGTGCTGCGGCTGGCGATCGCCGGGCAGTACCGGGGCAACGCCTGATTCGGCCTCGTACCGGATCGCCGCCGCGGCGGTCCCGTCGAGGTCAAAACGTGGTAACGCCTCGACGGACCGCTACAACTTCCTGATCCTCTGTGGTCGTATTTCCTGGCCGGCCTCTGGAAGTTCGCGGCTCCCAACGCGTCGTTTTCATCCTTCTCATCGGGCTCTCAGCACAGTCGTCGTGGACGCGATGACGGCGCTCCTTCTACGGCAAGGCTCGCCTCGCGCGGCTCGGAGTTCCCGGAGGAGGCGGCGCGACAACCCTTCTCTTTTCTCCAACCCGATCCACGCCGGTCCTTCTCGTGCGCGCACGGGCGGTTCGACAACCTCTCGATTTCTCCTCCTGCTCGCGGCGATCTTCGCGTCGCTCGCTCCCGACTCGTCGAGGCGCGGGTGGGCCATCGCCGCCGCGCTTTCCGGATCGCTGCTCGTCAAGCGCATCACGGCGTTTCCACATTCCCCTCTTCTGGAAGCGTCTTCGCCGCCCGGGATTCGGCCGCGCTTCTGGCCGTGCCTACCTGCTCTTCGCAGCCTCTTTCTGGCCGTACCGCTCCGCCTGGCGACAGATCTTCCGAAACGTCTTCTCTACGGCGCAGAGCGGCTCGCGCTGGCAACGGCACGTCAGGGATGGCAGATCTTACCCCCACCCCTCGATGGCGAGGCCGAGACAGTCGAAGCCGGGACCGTGAGGTTGGCGATCGACGCGGGCGCGAAGACGCGGATCCAGCCGTGCGGGTCGGGGGTCATCGGCAGAAGAAGGCCCCTCGCGACTTGAGGGTCCGGCGTTTGAGCAGCGCGCCACGCCGGCGGCGCCGCGGATGGTGTTGTGGACCAGCGGCGACCAGCTTGAGGCCGAGGATCGGGCAGCGCCACCCGGCCGACGCTCACGCTCATGCCGCCACCCGCGAGGGCGTCGTGGCCGCGGCTGCGGCCGGTCCGGTTCGTCGCGCACGACGATCGGCCGCTCGGGCAGGCTCGGCGGCCGAGGTCCGCGAGCGGCGAGCGGAGTCGCGCAGCTGCGCCACGAGCGCCTGCTCCGGCGTCGCCGCCCGGCGCGTCCGCAGCGGAGATCGCCAGGGTGTGGCCGTCGGCCACCGGCACGCGGTGGCAGTGGGCGCTGACAGCGAACGCCGCCGGCGTGCCCGGCCGCCCCAGGATCTTGCGGCTCTCCGCTTCGATCTTCTCCTCCTCCGCCGCCGATGTGCGGGATCACGTTCCCCAGGATGTCGAGCGAGGCGACGCCGGGATAACCGGCGCCCGACACCGCCTGCAGCGTCGCCACCACCACCCTCGGTCACTTCAGAACGCCGCGTGCAGCGGCGCCAGGGCCATCACCAGCCCCACGGTCGAGCAGTTCGGGTTGGTGACGATGAAGCCGCCGCCCGCGAAGCGCCGCTTCTGTACCTCGACGAGCGCGAGGTGGTCGTGATTCACCTCGGGGACGCAGGGCGGGACGTCAGACCGGGACGGTGATTGCGGGCGTTGCTGACCACGAGCCAGGCCGGCACGGGCGAATCCTCTCGATACCGCCCGCCACTTCGGCGTCGAGACCCGAGAAGGCGACGCGGACGCGCCGCCGCCGGGTCGGCAGTCGCCCACCGTCATGCCACGGGCCCACTCCGGCATCGGCCGGTCAGAGATGCCAGCGCGGCCGCCTCGGCGTAGGGACGGCCGGCGGAGCGATCGGACGCGCACAGCGCCTCGACCCGGAACCAGGGATGCTGGTCGAGAAGGGAGACGAAACGCTGCCCGACCGCGCCGGTGGCGCCGAGGATCGAGACCGGGACGCGCGCGTCGCCGCCACCGGACGCCCGGGCCCGGCGCGCGCTCATCGGCCCCTTCCCGCGGCCCACGAGCCGGTCGTGCACCGCCCGGACGGCGGCGCGCAGCTCAGCCCCGCGCACCACGATGGTGATGTTGTATTCCGACGAGCCCTGCGCGATCGCCACCACGTTCACCCCGCTCTCTCCCAGGGCGCTGAAGATCGTCCCGCGATGCCGCGCTGCCCCTTCATGCGCGCCCCGACCACCGCGACGATCGCCATGCCGCGCTCGACCTTCACCCGCGCCACCTGCTCGCCGAGAAGCCCGTGGGCGCGGAAGTCGCGCTCTCAGGGCGCGGATGGTGCGGCCGACGTCCGAGCGCGCGGATGGCGAACGAGATGCTGTACTCCGACGACGACATCGAGATCATATAGATGTTGGTGCCGGCGGCGGCGACCGGCGACAGCAGCCGCAGCACCATCCCCGGCTGCCCGAAGATGCCGGTGCCTTCGATGGTGACCAGCGCCAGCCCGTCAAGACAGCTCACCATGAGCGGCGCGCGGCCGGCGCGGCGCGCGCGCGTGATCACGGTCCCCGCCCCTCCGGCCGGAAGGTGTTCTTGATCCGGATCGGGATGCCGGCGCGGCGGGCCGGCTGCATCGTCTTGGGATGGATGACCTCGGCGCCGAAGTGCGCCATCTCCGCCGCCTCCATGTACGACAGCCGCGGCACCAGCGCGCGCCGGGGACCAGACCGGGGTCGGCGGTGCAGACGCCGTCGACCTCCTTCCAGATCCAGACCTCGCGCGCCCCGAGCGCCTCACCGGGGAGCGCGGCGGTGTAGTCGGAGCCGCTGCGGCCGAGGGTCGTCGTCGCCCCCTCCGAGCTCGAGGCGATGAACCCGGTCACCACCGGCAGCCGCCCGGCGCGCAGGTGCCGCAGCAGCGCGGCGCGCGCCCGGCGGCGCGTGGTCGCGACGTCGACCGCCGCCTCGCCATGCCCGTCGTCGGTGACCACGACACCGCGCGCGTCGACGTCGACCGCGTCGAGACCGAGTCCGCGCAGGTGCCCGGCGACCAGGCGCGCCGACAACCGCTCGCCGAACGAGGCGACGAGATCGAGGATCGCCCTCCCGGCTCGCGCAGGAGAAGAATGCCGTGCAGGATGCCGCCCAGCTCGTCGAGCTCGGCTTCGAGATCGCTCCCGAGCTCTGTGGCCGCCGCGGAGCGGAGCCGCAGACCCGCGACCATGCCGAGATGTCGCGCGCGCGAGTCGCGCGAGGCGCCGCCGCACCGGCGCCGGCACGCCCCGCGGCGGCGTCCGCCGCGCAGCCAGCAGCGCGTCGGTCACCCCCGCCAGGGCCGACAACGACGACGACGAGGCGGTTGGACGAGAAGCGGCGGACGATGGCGCCGGCCTGACGCATCCGTTCGGCGTCGGCCAGGGAGGTCCCGCCGAACTTCATGACGATCAGGCGCATCGAGGGATCAAGGTTTGTCGTTATTGCGGTTCGGGTCGCCGTTTCCTCCGGTCCCATTACCGAGCCGCGGCGACCGCGGAGTTCCGTTGCCCGGACGCCCCGGTTCCCCACGGGCCGTCGCCGCTGATGCCGCCGAGCGGCCCCTTGTTGCCGAATCCAGGGCCCATGAACGGCGGGCGCGAGCCGCCCCGGCACGGGAGACCCGGCGTCTGCGCCATCGGCCAAGCCGCGATCGAAGATGTGGAACATCCACTCGCTCACCTTCTCCTTGCCCTTGTAGGTCTTGAAGGTGAGGTCGTCGCGCTTCCCGGTGACGCGGCTGATCACGCCGACGATCTGCCAGCCGATCGGCGGCTCGCTCGGCGAATCGGCGTCGAAGGTGCCGGTGCCCGGCTTGGGCGGCGGCAGGACCCCGCTGAAGGGTGCGGTGCCACCCATGCCCGGAACAACGGGCGCCGGGACGCGACACTCGCCGGCCACGCCGGCGCCCGGTTGCACTCCTTCCCCGCCCTGTCCCAGCAGCGCCGGCGGCACGACGGCGCCCGGCATCGCATTGCCGGTAGCCAGGGCGGAGAACGAGCTGATCGGCGTGATTCCCGCGCGGCTCATGCCCATGCCGACCATGCCGGTCGTGCCCGTCCCGGAGCCGGTCATCCCTGAGCCGCTCGTCCCGTCGCCCGCGCCGTCGGCGCTCGCCTGCTCCGCCTGCCCCTTCTGCGCCGCCACCGGATCGTAGATCGCCTGTCCGCCCGGCATCAGGTAGAGGAGCCCCCACTGGCCAGTTCGCGATTGATCGGGTCGCGGAACAGCTTGCGGATGTAGCGCACGCGCCGCGGTCCCGGTTTCATCAGCTCGCCCAGACTCGACCGGCAGCGTGCCGCCATGCTCCTTCTGGTAGGCCACGATGGCGTCGACGTACTGGTTGGCGCGGAAGATCAGCTCGTCCTCCGAGTCGCGTCGCCAGGTCGACGACCAGTGCCTGCGCCGCCACGGCGATGCCGATGACCATCACCGCCGCCGCCACCATGATCAAGCAGGAGCAGAGCGCTGCCTTCTTCCTGTTTGCGGTCGGCCGAACGAGGCATCACGTGCGCTCCGGGTACTCTCACTGGATCTGGATGTTCACCGCGACCGGCGAGCTCGTGATCGAACCGGCGGTGGCCACGACACCCTGAAGCGCTCGTGTTGCAGTCCTTGCCCGTGCATCTGCCCGAGCAGTTTGCCTGGTCGAGGGTCAATGTTGTCTTCAAAGTACCCGTGCTGTCCGTATTACCTCTGGTTCGGCGAGAATGCGAGGGCGATGTCGCTTGCGGGCAGGCTGGCTACCGCCGTCGACTTGAAGGCGACCGCGATGCCGACGCAGGGGATTCTGGCTCGTGTCGGTGACGGTGGCCGTCGAGCGTAAAGGAGCCCCGGCCAGCGCGGGTGCGCAGGTGAGTAGATGGGTGCCCCGTCGAGGTGTGACGGTCGAGATGTTGCACGTGGTGGTCTGCAGGGTGATCGGCACGCCGTGGCCTTGCCCGATGTCGCCGCGATCGTCGCTGTCGAGGTGGCGCTCGTCAGGACGACGATGTGGCGTTCCCATTCTTGTCGGTCGCGACCGGCAGGTCCGCCTGCGGGTGGTGGGAACTCCCGATGTCGTGGTGGAACCGGACATCCTGCCCGGGAGGGCACGCCGATGGAGTTGCTCACCGTCGCGAGGATGTCGGACGTCGTTCGGCCTGGACGCCTCCCGATGTCACGATGACGGCCGGCGTCGCCGCCAAGGCGATGGTCGACCCATCAGGCGCGATGGTGTCGGACTTCTGGCATGCCAAAGCCGCGAGGACGAACCAGGCCGGCCAGAGGGACTGCGCTGCGCACCGCGAGAGCCCTTCATCGGCGTGACTCCTTTCACTTCTTTCACAAGCCATTGTTCGCAATGAATTCGCATTGGTCAACATGATTCCGTCTCCGTCACCACTCGCTGTAGCGCGTGCCGTCGAGGGCGGTCCCTTCGGAGCCGCTCTTGACGTCGGCGCACCCCGCCGCCCACGTCCCCGCCTGCCGGCGTCGCCCGTGTCGCCGGCCGGCTGGTCGGCCTCGGCCTGCACCTCGACCCACGAGGAGTCGCTCTGGGTCATCGGGTCGACCGGGATCTTGCCGGATAGTAGCCGTCGGTGACCAGGGTCTGCAGCGAGTCGGGATACTTCCCTTGTCGGTGAAGTACTGGTCGATCACGTTGCGCAGCACGTAGAGGTTCTCCTTGAGCGCCGCCTCCCTGGCGCGCTGCGGCGTCGTGCGGAGCTGCACCACCGCCATCGGCGGCGAGGATGCCGATGATCGCCGCGACGACCATCAGCTCGATGGGCGTGAAGCCGCTGCCACCCTGCGTCGACTCTTCCTGGTCGAGCGTCGCCGTCACCGGCTCACCAGTCCCTTGTATTTCGTGCCATCGAGCGCCGTCCCGTCGTATTCGGTGTAGACGTCGTAGACGTTCTGCTGACCCCAGGGAATCCGAGTCCGCGTCGTCCTGGTACGACCGCTTGCCCCACTCCTGCGACTTGGTGAACGGGTCGAACGGGATGCGCCGCAGGAACTTGATCTTCTGGCCGACCGTCCCGACCTTCTCGACGCCGTCGGAGAGGATGTCGAGATCGGTCGGGTAGCGTCGGAGTGCAGACCCCTCCTTCGGGATCAGCCCGGTGTCGCAGTACTTCTTGTACTGGTCGATCGCGGTCCGCATGTCGCGAAGGGCGCGGCGCAGGTCGAGCTCCTTCGGCGCTTGATGGCGAAGCGCGCCGCCGGCACCGCGACCGACGTCAGGATCAGCAGGACGGCGATGGTGATGAGCATCTCGAGCAGGGTGGCCCCGCTCGCGGTTCCCCGCCGTCCCGGATCGATCCTCATCACGCCGCGCTCCTCATCGCCCGCTCCCTACTGGACCGCGACGGCCATGTCCAGCTTCTCCGACGGCAGCGGCTGGGCCTGCGGGTCGAGGACCGACAGGTCGGTGAAGCTGAGCCAGCGTGGTGCCCTGGCTTCTTCGGCCGGAAGGTGAGCTGGATGAGCGTTCCCGAGCCGTTGACGCCGGGCCGGCTCCCCTGCCGCGACAGTCCGACGATCACCTCGCGCCCGCCGGAGCCCATGGTGGCGAGGACGAAGACCGGCGTCTGGTCCTGGCTCAGGAAGGAGAGACGCTGCCCGCGCCGACGAAATCCAGCGCGGCGGGGTCGAACGAGAGGTGGAACGGCACGCTGCCGACCCCCGTGCCGCCGCTGATGACCACGTCGACGTGAAGTTGGTGCCGAGCGTCGCCGTCAGGTACGACGGGTTGAACCCGACCGCGTCGCCGGTCCGGACGGGATTGGGCTTGTCGCCGGGATTCGGCGAGCCGCCCTGACACCGCCGCCGCCGCCGCCGCCGCCGCCGCCAGCGCGTGCTACCTCCGCCGGTCGAAGACCTGCTGATCCCCGTCGTCCCGGCGGCCTGGAGTCGGCCGGTCGCGGGCGCGGCGACCAGGGACCACGACGAGCGGCCGGCGCCGCCGCGGCCGTCGGCCGGTGCCGCCTCGTCCTTGGCCGGCGCCGTCTCGGCCGGTGGCTTCGCCGCCGGCTCCTCGGGACGTCGGGGATGCCGGGATACTGCGTCCCCTCCTCGGCATTGCCGAACGGCGAAGTGAACGCGCCCTTCCGGCTCGCGCCGCGCGCTCGACGTTCTCGCTCGGTGCCGATCCAGAGCGGCTCGAGGTCCTCGTCGGTGATGTCAGGGCATGCGGATGATGTGCGGGCGTCAGCATCAGGACGATGTCGGTCGCTCTCGATGGTCGTCTGGGTGCTGCCGAAACAGGCGCGCTGCAGGACCGGGATGTCGGAGAGCCCGACCACGCCCGACATGCGAGTGGCGCTCGGTCTCCCGGATGAGACCGGCCAGGAGGTTGGTCTCGTTGTCCCGCAGCCTGATGGTCGACTCGATCCTCGCGCGTCCCGATGATCGGCTGGGTCAGCCCGCCGCGCCGCCGCGACCTCGCCGGAGAGGGCCGAGATCTCGATCTTCCCCTTCAGGGTGATCTCGCGGTTGTGGTGCACGCGCGGAACCGAGGTCGATGTTGATGCCGACGTTCTGGTAGGTGAACGAGGTGATCGGCACGCCGACGGTGCCGCCCACGGTCGTGCGCGGCGTTGAAGGTGGTGTTCGGAATCGGGATCCGGTCGCCGATGCTGCACGGTCGCCTTCGCCCCCTCGCTGACCCGCAGCTGCGGCTTGGCGATGCACCTTGGCGTCGGCGTCGGTGCTGCAGGAAGTTGACCACCACGCCCGGGATCGGGCCCGATCGGCCATAGATCCCAGCCTGCTGCAGCAGGCCGAGGTTGTTCAGAGGCTGACCGACGATCCGCCGCCGATGGATCCGATGGTTGAGCGACTTGCCCGGTGCCGCCGTGCTACCCCCGCCGATCAGGTCGATGCCGAGGTTGCTGCAGCAGGTTGCGGTTCAGCCTCGAGCAGCTGCACGTCGATGATCAGCTCCGACTTCGGCCTTGTCGTTCGACTCGATGATCTTCTGCGCCACCTGCACCCGCTCCGGCGTGTCGCGGATGGTGATGGCGTTGAGCCGGTCGTTCTGGGCCGATCTGGCGCGCATCCAGCAGGCGTGCGCAGCAGCACCTGACGTCCTTCACGTCGGCGTTGCTCAGGTAGAAGGTCTGGATGACCAGGTCGTCGATATTCCTTGTGCTTCTGCTGCGTTGTCCTCGGCGATGTAGATGGTGTTCTCGTCCCATGATCCTTGAAGAAGTGCTTGTTCATGAGCCATCAGGCTGGTCCAGCGCCTTGCTGAAGGTGACGTCCGGCGATGTCCACCGGTGACCTTCTTGTCGAGCGGCAGGCGGTCGTCGTAGATGAAGCTTGATGCCCGGAGGCCTTCGACAGCGCGTCGTAGATCTTCTTCGGCCCCTCGTCCCTGAAGCGCAGCACGATCGGGATGTTGGACTGTGGATTGAGGCGCGGCGCGTCGCGGCCCGGCGTGCGCCCGCTTTTTGCGCTTCTCGAGGTCCCAGTTCGCTTGTTCCTGCTGCTTCTGCCAGTCGGCGAGCGCTTTCTGCAACGTTTCGTCCGCCGCCAGCTGGTGCGAGGCGTCGAGGTAGACCGCCTGCTGGTACTGGCGATCGCTTCCTCGAGCAGGCCGTGCTTGAGGTACTCGCTTCCCTGATGAAATGCGCCTCGGCGGCGCTGACGCGGGCGCGGGCCAGCCACATCTTGTACTGGGTGCTGTCCGGCTTGACGCGCGAGGGCCTTGAGAAATTGACCACCGCCTGGTCGTAGTTCTGCGACTTGTAGCTCTTCTCGCCCTGGCGGAAGGCGCCGCCCGAGGCGCGCCCACAGGAGGAGCAGCGCCGCGGCGGCGCAGGCGCTGGCCAGCGCGAAGCGCCACGGCCGGTGATGACGATCCCTCACGTTGGCTCCACGCTGCACGTCCTCACCTCCCAGGGAATCACGCCGCACCATCGCCTCCTCAGTACGAGCCTGCTCATCGGCAGGGTCCGCGACTCGTCCTTGAACTGCGGATCCGTGAAGCCGAACTTGATCGATCTCGTAGCCGATCTCCAGGACCTTGATGCCGTGCGGCAGCTCTTCGCCGCGGCGCACCATCAGGATGTCGGTGCCGTCGTGCAGGACCGCCACCTTGTTGTCCGCCGGACCGATGTAGCCGATGAACTTGTACGGGATCTGCGGCGGCTGCGGCTTCGGCGGCGGGGGCGGTGGCGGGTGTTGCGCGCCGACCTCTGCGGCCATCCCTGCGCCTTCCGCTCAGCCGCCTGCTGAGCCGCCGCTGCTGTGCGCACGCAGACTCTCCTGCTTGGCGCGCTCCGTGGCCGCGGCTCCTGCGCGCCTCTCTGATCGCCTCGCTCCGCCTGCTCAGGACCGGCGGGGGGGCGGCAGATGACGCCGAACTGGAAGATGTTGCGGCCGTTCGGGTCGTAGGCCGGGCGCGGCGTCGACAGCGACGCCCAGTCGATCGAGAACAGCTTGAGGTCGCGTGTAGCTGGGCGCGAGCCGCGCGGCGGCAGCGACGGCCGCCGAGCCGCATCGGCGACCCTTCGCCGCCGAAGAAGTGTGCCACACCGCTCGCCCAGGAACAGATGAGCACGCCGAGCATCAGCTCCTTCCGCTCGCCAGGAGCGGGTTCATGCCGCGCCCCCCTTGGCGCCCGAGGCTTCACGACGCCGGGACCGCGGAAGTAGGTCGAGATCCGGATGGTCAGGCTGAGCATCGCGCCGCCCTCGCGCGATCCGGCCAGCTCGATCGAGTCGATGACGGCCAGGAACGGCGCGAGTCTCGACCCGGTCGATGAAGTGCCGGAGATTGGGATACCCGCCGACCAGCGGCAGGGTGACCTGGAACCGGATCAGATCGCTCCCCTCGATGTCGTTGGTGGTGTAATCGATCGACTCGGGATTGATGCGGAACTCGGTGGCGATCGCCCGCAGTCCCTGCTGGATCCAGGTCAACCGATCCAGCTGCGTGCCGAGCCGGTCGGTGTAGAACTGGTCGAGGCGGCCGTTCTCCTGGTCGTAGCGATCGACCGGCTCCTGCATCGACTGGCAGGAGCGCGCGTGATGTCGGCGAGGGCGCGCCGCCCTTCGTCGCGGCCCGGTCGCCAGGTCCGACAGCGCCCGCAGGCGGGCAGGTTGAGGAAGGCGTAGAAGCCGGCGTTGAGGACCAGGAGCGTCCCGAGCAGGGCGACGACGCGCCATGTCCTGACGGCGGTCGAACCGCTTGCGGGCCGCCTCGCGCCGCGCGCTCATGGTTTGCCACCGGCCGGGTGCGGCTCCCTCGGCGACGGGGCGTCGCCGATCGGCATCCCCTCTCGGCCGGCGAGACCCGGTAGACGCCCGTCGAGACCCGCGTGATGATGTGGTGCGCCATCCCCCCATGAGAACGACCGCGTCCTCCAGCTTTCGGCCCTGCAGGTCGATGGTGACGCGCGCCTGGCGGTTCACGATCGGATCGAGATCGAAGCGCACCATGTAGGCCCGCCCCATGCGGTCGTAGATCTCCGCCACCGTGCGGTTGTCGAAGTGGAGCGGGGATGTCAGAGCCGCCGCGCCTGCGCGAGGCCTCGACCGCGAATACGACTGGCGCGGCCCGTGCGCGCTGGCCAGACTGTCTGCTCGGTCATGCCGCGGATCGTTCGCGTCCGCCGGGGGGCGCGCGCCGTGCCGGCGGCAGAGCGGTGGCGGCGGCGCCTCGTCGCCGTGAGTGACTGCCCGCGGCGCCGGCGGTCGGAGGCGCCGCACGCCAGATCGCCGCCGGCGGAAGCGGGCTGCGCCGGTCTTCGCGGCGCCGGCCGCCTGAGCGGGCGGAGGCGACGGCCGGTGGACGAGCGGCGACGCCTTCGCGGCGGTGCGACGGCGCCGTCGGGCGGCGGAGGCGATTTGGCTGCCGCCTGAGGCGCCGTCTTCCCGGACGGCGTCGCGGGCACGCTCCCTGGCGGCGGGCATGCGAGCGCCGGCGGACGGCAGTCGCGGCGGCCAGGAGGATCGCTCCGGGCGCGATGGGATCGTCCGGCCCGCGCCGCGCGCGGTCGCGCGGTTCGCCGTCACGCCTGACCGTCGCGCCCTCGTGGCCGGAACGGTGCCGGCCGCCGTCGTGGCCGCACCGTCCTGCGCCGCGGCTTCTTCTTCGCCCGCGACCGCGCAGCAGCCGGCGGCTGAGTCGGAGGCGCCTTCCTGGCCGGCCGTCGTTCCGGGAGCCGGCCGCGGGCGCGGACGCCACCGCGTCCTTGGGCCGCCGGCGCGGGAGTCCCGGCGCGCTCGGGAAGGTAGTCGCAGGTCGACAGTGGAACGATGTCGGGAAGGCCGGGGTTCAGCCGCGTCTCTCGTTCGAGGGGAACATCCTCGAGAAGGCCGGATGCCGCAGCAGCTTCTCCTCGAACGCCAGAAGCGCCATGTGCTGCTTCGCGCGCTTCGATGCGGATGATGATCCCTTCGGCGGAGATGTGCGCGGATCGCCGCCGTCACCACGTCGGGCGCGGCACGACCGCCTCCAGCGTGTTGAACAGGAGCGTCCAGAGAAGGCGCTCTGCCGGATCAGCTCGTTCTCGCCAGCTTGCCGCGCCTCGAAGGCGCGGCGGGAAGTCAGCGGGCCGGACCTCGGCCGCGAGACGCTTCTCCTCCGCCCTCGAGCTGCGGCGAGCCAGGCGCCCGGTCCTGCGCCTGGTCGGTCGTTGCAGCTTGGCGTAGCTCTGGGCCGTAGCTCAGGTAGACGGTAGAGACTAGGATCGTGGCGACGACGACTCGCCGCGCCGGCGACGCCGAGGAGCGTCCCGGCGAGCACGTTGTTGCGGAACGGACTGGGACGCGAGGCGGTTGAGGGTGATCGGCCTTCACGCCCGTCTCCCGACCACGGCGCCCGCGACGGGGGCCACCCGCGCCATCGCCCGCTCGTCGAGCGGGGTCCCGGATCGGCGCTCCCGACCGCGTCGGCGAGACGCAGCACCTCGACGGGACAGCCGGCCTCCTGGCGATGGTCTCGACCGCCGCGTCGACCGGCACTCGCCGGCGACCCGCAGCCGCGGCGTGGCCGAGCGCGCGGCCGAGGAGCTTCTCCGGCAGAAGGCGAGCGAGGTGTAGAGGTTCCGCGCCGCACGCCGGCGAGGTCGTCGTCGACCGGCTTGCCGCCCGCGTGCGGCCGTGGAGCGGTAGAAGACGACCCGGGCCGGCGCCTGCGGGATGAGGAGCGACAGGGAGAAGCGCGCGTCAGGTTGAGCGGACCAGAGGTCGCGTGCCTCCGGCGCTCCCGGCGACCAGGCGGGCCGCGGAACAGGCTGAACAGCTCGAGCGACGACAGGCCCACCAGTCCCGGCCAGTAGCCGCGCAGCCGGTGAGGAGCGCTCCAGGATCTCGCTTCGGAGGATCGGGCGGTGCATGAAGACCGCCAGTGACGGGCGCCCGCGGAGGCCGCCCCGGTCGCGGACAGCGTGCATGAGGTCGAGCGCCGCCTCTCGGCCTTGAACGGCAGCCCCCGCCATCCGGGAACCGGACCATCCTCGGATCAGCTCGCGGCCGCGTGGACGGCAGCGCGCGGTGAAGTTGATGAGCGAGACGCGCGCGCCGCGTGGTCCGATGAGCAGGCGACACGCGGTAGCTCGCCGCGCGCCACGAAGCGTGCAGGGACCTCGCCGAGCGCCTTGCCGACCGCCTCCCGCGTCGACGACGTACCTGGCCGGCGCAGCGAGGCGTCGATTCGCCCCGGGCGGAAGACCGGACCAGCGCGGCGGCGCGGACCACGGGGCGCTCCCGCGGCGATCGCGCCCACCCGGATGCCGGTCACCATGTCCGGGGCGATTCCGACGGGTCGCGGCCGGTAGCGCGGAGCGAGACGGGTGTCGAGGGAGGTCCCCTCGAACAGCACCCGCATCCGCCACTCCAGCGGACTCCTTCACGCCCATGCCGTTCGCCCCACTCGACGAAGGGGTGACCTTCGTTGATCTCGCGCAGCGCGTCGTCCGCCCGCGAGGACGCGCGCGCCACGGCCGCGTCGCGCATGAACGTTATCCTCTCCGCCGCGCGCCGCCCGCTTGATCTCCGCGGCCGACTTGCGGCGACATCGAGGATGAGCTCGCGGATCGCCGGTCGCTCATGTCGAGGATCTCGGCGATGGCCATGCAGGCCCATGCAGCCGGTGCCGTTGCAGTCGCCGCACCCCTTCCCCGTCGAACGCCTGGTCGGCGTGCTCCGGATCGATGCCCGACTCCTTCAGCTCCTCGGCGGTGTAGCGCACGGCGTGCCGGGCACTTCGGGCAGATCATGCGCACGAGCCGCTGCGCCAGCGACGCAGTTGAGCGCCGAGACGAAGTTGTAGAGCTCGACCTTCATGTTGAGGAAGCGGCCGAGCACGTCGACGACGTTGTTGGCGTGCACGGTGGTGAAGACCGAGGTGGCCGGTGAGCGCCGACTGGATGGCGATCTGCGCCGTCTCCTCGTCGCGGATCTCGCCCACCATGATCTTGTCCGGGTCGTGGCGCAGGATCGAGCGCAGGCCGCGCGCGAAGGTCAGGCCCTTCTTCTCGTTGACCGGGATCTGCGTGATGCCGCGGCAGCTGGTACTCGACCGGGTCCTCGATGGTGATGATCTTGTCCTCGATCGATCTGGATCTCCGACGAGGCACGGCGTAGAGCGTCGTCGTCTTGCCCGAGCCGGTCGGGCCCGGTCACCAGCACCATGCCGTACGGCTCGCGGATGAACTTGCGCAGCGTTTCGCTCGTCTCGTCGTCGAAGCCGAGGACGTCGAGCGCGCAGGTTCTTGAACTCCTCGTTGACCGACTCCTTGTCGAGGATGCGGATGACCGCAGTCCTCGCCGTGGACCGACGGGCATGATCGAGACGCGGAAGTCGATGGTGCGGCCGCGTGACGCGCAGCTTGAAGCGGCCGTCCTGCGGGACGCGCTTCTCGGCGATGTCCAGCTCGGACATGACCTTGATGCGGCGAGATGATCGTCTGGTGGTGGCGCTTGTCGATCGGCTCCATCGCCTGGTAGAGCACGCCGTCGATGCGGTACTTGATGATCACCTCGCGCGTCGCGGGTCTCGATGTGGATGTCGGAGGCGCGGCGCTGGATGGCGTTGAACACGCGTCGAGTCGACCAGCTTGATGATCGGCTGAGTCGGCCGGAGGTCAGCTTGTCGATCGACAGCGCCTGATACCCCTTGTCGCCCGCCTGCGTCGCGGATGACCTGGATGCGGAATCTTCGGTCGCCGCCTCCAGCACCCGCCGTCCGGACCTCGACTTCTGAGCGACGTCGGCGATCGCCTGCCGGGTGCCGACGCAGACCTGTTGAGCGGCCGGCCGAGGAGGGCCTGCAGCCGTCGACCATGAGGACGTCGGAAGGGTCGGATCACGACCTGACGACCACCGGGGCGGCCGCCCGTCCTCCCTTCCAGCGGCACGCAGCCGTAGCGGAACATCAGGTCGACCGGATCGGGCGGAACAGGTCCTGGTTGATCGGGAAGTCGGTGAGATCGACGTACCGGGATGCCGAGACGCGCCGCCGTGCGCTGCGCCTCGGCTTCGTCCCCCTGCGCCGGCGCGTGGAGGGTCCGGGCCCGGCTCCGTGCGGCGCGCGGGCGGCGGGATCCCGGGCTGCGGCCATGGCGTCTCCCTCTCAGGCTCCCGACTTGGAGTAGACCGCAGGAGCGGCAGGTAGATCGCGGCCGGAGCATCATGGCGACGATCAGTCCCCATGAAGACGAGCATCGCCTGGCTCGAGCAGCGCCATGATGGTGCTGAGGCCGTTGTCGATCTCCTCGTCGTAGAACTCCGACACGTTGATCAGCATGTCGCTCAGGGCGCCGGTCGACTCGCCCACCTTGGTCATCTCGGATCGCCAGTTGTCCGGAGAACAGGTCCGGTCCCGCTCGAAAGCGCCTGCCGTGAGCTGAGCTCCCCTCGCGCACGTCTGCGCTCCACCTCTGTTCGTCAGCCTGGCGCTCGAACTCGAGGTTGCCCGACGGCGCGGCCGAGGTGATGCCGAGCGCCGAGACGGGCCGGGGATGCCGCCCGCCAGGAGCGTACGCGAGCGTGCGCACGAACCGGCTGGCGGCGAACTGGTGGAGGATGGTGCCGATCAGCGGGACGCGGAGCTGGAAGCGGTCGAGCGTCAGCTTGCCTGCGTCGGTCCGCTGCCAGGCCCGGAACGCCATGCACCAGGCCGACGATCCCGCCAGCAGGAGCAGGATGTAGTGCGTGACCAGGCTCGACAGGCCGATCAGGGGACCGCGCGATGAGCGGCAGGTCGGCGCCCATGATCGCGCCGCAGCGTCGACGAACTCGGCACCACCATCGTGATCAGGATCACGATGACGATCGATCGACATCATGAACAGGCAGGCCGGGTAGTGAGCGCCGGGAGAACCTTGCGCTTGGTCGCCATCGAGCGTCTTCTGGTAGCGCGATGTAGCGCCGTCAACTGCAGCCACCTCGCCCGACCGCTCGCCCGACGCCAGGGTGCGGGAGAGCAGTAGATTCGGGAACAGGTCGCCCTGCTCCTCGAACGCCCGCCCGAGAGCGACATCCCGCGCGCGCACCCTGTCCTGTCCACCCGAGCAGCGCCCGCTTCTGAAGACCATGCGTTCTTGCGCCGTTTCTCGGTCAGAGACGCCGCGGCTGACAGGATCGGCAGGCCGGCCTTGAGGAGCGACGCTGGTGGTTCTCCTGGTTGGAAGAGCAGGAACTCCTTCATCTCACACGGCCGCGGCGCGTTGGCCGAAGCCCGGCAGCGAGGCCAGGTGATGGCGCCTTTCTTCTTGATACCCAGGTGATCAGGTACTGTTGCCGCAGCTTCGGCCCGCATACGAGCGCTCCAGAGTCGGAGTTGAAGGATCCGTTCGCAAAGATGGCGCCGTCGGGTGTGCCGATGCGGGCGATCCGAACTCCGGGCATGAGAGGTCCTGGTCCCTACGGCCGTGCCAGGGAGGCCGTGATGGTCGCGAAGAGGGCGCGGTTGCTGCGCTCCATCTTGAGGCGCCGACGATGAACAGCTGCGAATCGCGCAGGTTGAGCACCGCGTCGAGGACCGGCGCGTAGCGCTCGTTCCCTCGACCGTCAGGTCGCGGTGCGCCAGCTCGAACGGCTTGAAGCGGATGACCCGGCTCGTCGGCGATCTGATCGATGCGGAACTCGACGCCGGTAGTCGTCGCCGACGCGCAGGGTGCCGCGCTCCCTCGGTGCCCAGGAGCGCGCGCGTCGCCCACCAGCTTGTAGTCGCTCCCGGCAGAGTGTATCGAGGCGTTTGAGCTTCGGATCGGCGCCGCGGATCGGCGGCGGAGTCGGTTCGGCGACGCCTCTGTCTCGGCGGCGAGGCCCGGATCAGCCGCGTATCGGCGAGACGTCGACGGTGCGGGGCGGCAGATCGAACTCCCGGCCGAGGAGCTCAGCGGCGTCGTGTCTCTGCATCGCCTCGGGGGTGTCGACGACCTGCGGCGTGAGCTACCGCTGTCATGATGCGGCTGCGAGCTGAGATCGAGCCGCGCGGGGTGAGCCAATGGGCCTGACTATCATGGATGTAGTGCGGTCTGCCGACGCTCTTGTAGCGCATGGTGAAGGCGCGCGAGACCAGTCCGAGCCCTGCCGGGTCCCCGGCAGCTGCGGGCCGGCGGCGGCGGCGAGCGACGACGATCAGAACGCTGACGATGAGATGGGTGCGCATGTCGGCCTCAGAAGTCGATCGATTCAGTCGACGACGAAATAGATGGGGTGGCATCGTCCCCGGCGCCGTCGAAGCGGTAGACCCGCGCCGAAGCGGATCCGACCTCCTCCAGCGCCGGCAGGTCGGGAGCCGTCCCTGGGCGCGGCCAGGCGGCCGGCGACGCCATCCCGGAAGCCTCGGGACGCGTCGCCGGCGAGCCGGCGGCATGCGGTGCACGATCGGGCGCTCGTACGGCGACGGGATGCCGTTCAAGACCGGTAGGCCGGTTCGGCGCCGTTCGGAAGGCGCCGGGCCGGCTCAGGAGGAGCGTGCCGGCGACCACCAGGAGCATGGCGGCGGGAATCGTGACGTAGGCCAGGCGCCGGCACCCGGAGGCGCCCGATCCATCCGGCCAGCCGCCCGCTCGATCGTGGCGGCGTCCGCCGCGATCCGGGCGCGGAGCGCGGCGTCGAATCCTGCCAGAGTCCGGTTCGAGGCGTGGCGGCCCTCGAGGGTCAGGAAGAGCACCGACGGATCGAGAAGCGCCGCCTCGTCACGGCAGGCGGCACAACCGGCCAGATGCCGGCGCAGGCGCTGTCGTTTGTCCTCGTCGAGTCTCTCTCGGCTCCAGGCCGGAAGGAGGGCCTCGCACCGCCCGCAGCCGCCGTCGATTCGATCGCCGTCCATGCGCACACCCCGTTCCTTCTCGGGAGACGATCGGAACGGGAGCCTCCCGCTCCGGCCGTCGACCATCGATCTACGAAGGATCGGCGCGGGTCCGTCTAGCGCGGTCTCCTTTTCGGCGCGTATTCCGGGAATCGGGAGGCCAGCCCGTCCTTGAGGAGGCGGCGGGCCTGGGAGGATGTGGTTCCTCACGGTCGACTCGGTGGTGCCGAGCACCGCCGCCACCTCGCCGGTGGACATCCCCTCGATCCTCGCGCAGGACGAACGGCGGCGCGCTGCTTCGGGCCCGAGACGGGCGGCGAGGTCTGCGAAGATGCGACGCACCTCCGCTCTCGCGCACCCCATCGGCGGCCGCCGGTCCCCGCGGCTCGGACTCCTCGGCCAGATCGCCCAGGGGGCCGACTGACGATGCGGCCGCTCGCGGCGGGCCGCGTCGATCGCCATGGTGCAGGGTGATGCGGTAGAGCCAGGCGTCGAATCGTCCTCCCTGCGGAACCGCCGTATGACCGGAACAGACGGAGAAGACTTCCTGCGCGACGTCACGCGCCAGCTCGAAATCTCCGACCACGTGGCAGGCGATCCAGAAGACGCGCTCGCGCCGGCTCTCCACGAGAAGGGTGAAGGCCTCGAGGTCGCCCTCGGCGGCCCGTTGCACCAGATCGGCGTCTTGCACCAACGCCTTATAGAGGTCGCTGCTCCCGGGGTCGGCGGCACGGGCATCTCCCCTCGCGCCATCCTCGGCGTCCACCAGCGCAGCGGAGGGCGCGGGTCGTGGGGCCGCGCTCGGCTGAGGCGCCTGCGGGGCGATGACCGCAGCCCAGGGCACGCGACTCGAGGGCCCCCCGTCCCGCGCCCTCCGCTGCTCGTGGCAACGGGCACCAAGCACGAGGTCCTGCGTGCCGGGCCCATGCAGCGCTCGCCACACGCTTTGGAGCCTGAAAGCCGGGGCGGCGGGCCGGAGGGCGCGCCGCAGGGGCCTCGAGGCGTGCCTCGTTGCTCGATGTGGCGCGCGATGCCGCGCCCAGCCGAGCGCGGCCCCGCGGCGCGCCCCTCCGGCCCCGCCGCGGCGGATTCGATCTCCGGAAGGCTACTCGCGGAAGTGCGTGAACTGCGGGCGCGGCAGGGCTGCGTACCGGCCGTCGCGCCCGAGCAGGCGAATGCCGGCGCGGCGCGGGAGGATCTGCCCGATCCGCGTCACCGGAAGCCGGAGCCGGCGAGAGAGCGAGCCAGCATCGGCTCGTGCCCCGGACGGAGCGTGAACAGAGCTCGTAATCCTCGCCGCCGGCGACTGCGGCGCGTCGCGCCCCGTCGAGCGCCGAGGAGCGACGTGCGCCGCCGGGTCGATCGGCAGGACTGTCTCCAGGACGACCGCCCCCGCGCGGCTCGCGCCGCACAGGCGTGGCAGGTCGGCGCGCCAGCCCATCGGACAGATCGATCATGGCGGTGGCCGAGACCGGTCGCCGCCGAGCGCCCGGCCGAACGCCGTGCGCGGTTCAGGGATCCTGGTGCGCCCGCAGCGCCCGCGCGCGGGCGGCGCGCGGAAGCGCCGCGCCGGGCGCGCCCCGGGAGAAGCGGCGAGACCGGCCGCCGAGGCCCCAGCCGGCCGGTCACGTAGAGCGCGTCGCCCTGCGCGCGCCGCTGCGGAGGCACCGCCACGTCCGCGCTCGACGACGCCGAGGAGCGTGACGTTCACCATCAGGCGCTCGGCGACGCAGGTGTCCCGCCGACGATGGCGACGCCGTGACGGCGTGCTCTGCTCCACGAGGCCGCGCGCCAGGGCGATCGCGTAGGCGGAGGTCGTGCGCCGCGGCAGTCCGACGGTGACGAGCGCCGCGCGCGGCAGCCTCCCATCGCCGCGATGTCGCTCAGGTTGACCGCCATCGACTTGCGTGCCAGGAGGCGGCCGGGCGTGCGACGCGCGATGAAATGGGTCCCCTCGGTCATCAGGTCGGTGGTGAGGAGCACCCCGGCGCGGCTCCGGCAGGCCGAGGACCGCCGCGTCGTCGCCGATGCCGGTGATCTGGCGCGTCGGCGCCCCGCGCCAGACCGTGCGATGGTGTCGATGAACGACTGCTCGGTGAGGCGGAAGGGCATCGATCCGATCCCGCGGCGCCGATCGGCGTCGGCGGGCGTCTCTCCCGGGCAGGACTCTACCGAAGGTTCGCGACCGTCCGCTCGGTGCCGACGCGCGGCCCGGCCCGGCGCGCGATCGGATCGAGGAGCGCTTCCTGCAGGACCGCGTGACTTCCGAGACTGAACACGAAGCGCAGGCCCTTCGCGGAACAGCTTCGGCACGTCCTCGAGGTTGCGGCGGTTCGCCTCCGGCAGGATCACCGTCCGGATGTCGGCCCGGCGCGCGCGCGGGACCTTCTCCTTGACGCCGCCGATCGGCAGGACGTTGCCGCGCAGCGCGGATCTCGCCGGTCATGGCGAGGCTGCGCTTCACCGGCCGCCCCGTGAGCACCGACAGGATGGCGGTCGCCATGGTGATGCCGGCCGACGGCCCGTCCTTCGGAATCGCGCCCTCGGGCACGTGCACGTGGACGTCGAGGTCGCTGAACGCCGCCGTGTTGAATGCCGAAGTCGGCGGACGCGCGAGCGGGCCCACGACAGCGCCGCCTGCGCCGACTCCTTCATGACCGCCCCGAGATGGCCGGTCAGGATGAGCCGCCCGCGGCCCGGCATGGTGGTCGCCTCGACGAACAGGATCTCGCCGCCCGCGGCGGGTCCAGGCGAGACCGGTCGCGACGCCGACCTGGTCGCGGTTGAGCGCCATCTCGGGCGTCACCCGCGGCACGCCGAGGAGGGTCTCGGCCAGCTTCGGGCGTCACCTGGAACAGGCCGGTCTGGCCGTCAGCCACCCGGCGCGCCAGCTTGCGGCAGAACCTTGGCGATCTCGCGCTCCAGGTTCCTGAGCCCCGCCTCGCGCGTGTACTTCTCGATGATCGTCCGGATCGACCGATCGTTGGAGCGTCATCTGCACCGCCGGTCAGGCCGTTCTCCTCGATCTGCTTCGGCAGGAGGTGGCGCTTGGCGATCTCCGACCTTCTCCTCCTCGGTGTAGCCCGAGCAGGCTGATCACCTCCATCCGGTCGCGGAACGCCGGCTGGATCGGGTCGAGGAGGTTGGCCGTCGCGACGAACAGTGACGTTCGCTCAGGTCGAACGGGACGTTCAGGTAATGATCGCGGAACGAGTAGTTCTGCTCCGGGTCGAGCACCTCGAGGAGCGCCGCCGACGGGATCGCCGCGGTAGTCGGCGCCGATCTTGTCGACCTCGTCCAGCATGAAGACGGGGTTGTTCGACCCGGCCTGCGAGATCCCCTGGATGATGCGTCCCGGCATCGAGCCGACGTAGGTCGCGGCGGTGACCGCGGATCTCGGCCTCGTCGCGCACGCCGCCGAGCGAGATGCGCACGAACTTGCGGCCGAGGGCGCGGGCGATCGAGCGCCCGAGCGAGGTCTTGCCCACGCCCGGCGGGCCGACGAAGCAGAGGATCGGCCCGCGCATCTTCTTCTTGAGCTTGCGCACCGCGAGGTACTCGATCATGCGCTCCTTGATCGTCTCCAGCCCGTAGTGATCCTCGTCCAGGATCGCCTGCGCCTTCGGCGAGGTCGAGGTTGTCCTTGGTCTGCGACCGACCACGGCAGGTTGACCATCCAGTCGAGGTAGTTGCGCACCGTGGCGGTCTCGGCCGAGTCAGGGTGCATGCGCTCGAGCTTGTTGATCTGGCGCTCGACCTCCTCCTGCACCTTCTTCGGCATCTTCGCCTTGCGCATCTTGGCGCGCAGGGCCTCGACCTCCTCGGCCAGATCGTTCCCCTCGCCCAGCTCCGACTGGATCGCCTTGAGCTGCTGGCGCAGGAAGTACTCGCGCTGCGACTTGTCGATCTCCTCGCGCGCGTGGGTGTTGATCTCCTGCTGCATCGTCAGGAGCTCGATCTCGCGGTTCAGCAGCTCGTGGGTGCGCTTCAGGCGCTGCACCGGATCGACGATCTTGAGGAGCATCTGCGCGTCGTCGATCTTGAGGTCGAGGTTGCTGGCGACGAGGTCCGCCAGGCGTCCCGGGTCCTCGAGATTTCCGGCGATGACCATGACCTCGGACGAGATCGCCTTGCCCGAGGCCGACGCTGCGCTCCAGCGACTTCTTGGTGCTCTTGATGAGCGCCTCGGACTCGAGCGACGCCTCGATCTCCGGGTCGGCGATGCGCTGGATGCGCGCCTCGAGGTACGGCTCGCGGCGGCTGTAGGACTCGACCTTGGCCCGGCAGACGCCCTGCACCAGGACGCGGATGCGGCTGTCGGGGAGCTTGAGCATCCGCATGATGACCCCGACGGTCCCGGTCTGGTACAGGTCCTTCTCGCCCGGCTCCTCGGTCGTGCTCTCCTTCTGCGCCAGCAGCAGGATCATCCGGTTCTCGGCCAGCGCCTCTCGACCGCCTTGATCGACTTCTCGCGGCTCACCGAGAGCGGCACGATGATGAACGGATAGACCACCAGGTCCCCGAGGGGCAGGACCGGCAGTTCCTTCGGGATGCGCGGCTGCTCTTCGGTGGCTTCGGTTCGGGACGTGGTCATGACTTCTCCCTGATGCGGATCGGGACCTCGGCGCCGCGTCGGTTGGGCACCTTCGGAAAGGTGATTTCGAGGACGCCGTCCCGCAGCTCGGCGACCGCCTCGCGCGTGTTGACCGGCGAGGAGATGTGCACCACGCGCTTGAACTTCCCGTAGCCGCGCTCCATGCAGTGGAAGCGGCCGCCGCGCTGGCGCGGGCCGGTTCGGGCGCCGCTTCTCGCCGCGGAGCACCAGCCGGTTGCCGTCCACCGACATGCTCACGTCGTCCAGGGCGACCCCGGGAACCTCGAACTTGACCACCAGGGCGGCGTCCGTCTCGTAGACGTCGGCGCTGGGGAGCCGAGGTGCCGCCCCCTCGCCGTCTCCCCCGCCCGAGCGCAGCTCGAGCAGGTTGTCGAAGAGGCGGTTGATCTCGCTCTGGATGCGGCTGATTTCCGCTGAACGGACCGATGCTGGCCATGCCGTGAGTCCTCCCGGCGAACGCGACATCCCGAAGGCGTGGTGCCAATATAGTGATCGGCCCGGCCGCCCGCAACCTCGGAATCCGGTCCGTTCCCGGACAGCTCCTGAATTTCCCGGACAGGCTTCTAACGATGCTGGTCGAGAATCCCCCGCAGCTCGCGCATGAACTGGTCGACATCCTGGAACTGCCGGTAGACGCTGGCGAACCGCACATATGCGACGGTGTCCAGCCTGGCGGAGCCGCTCCATCACCTTTTCGCCGATCACCTGGGGCGGCGATCTCGCGCTCGCCCGAGGCCTGCAGGATCTGCTCGATCTCGTCCGCGATCCCCTCCAGGGACGAGTGGCGACACCGGGCGCTTCTCGCAGGCGCGCGCCAGCCCGGCCAGGATCTTGCCGCGATCGTACGGCTCGCGGCGTTCGTCCTTCTTGACCACCATGAAGGCGATCTCGTCGATGCGCTCGTAGGAGGTGAAGCGGCGGGCGCAGCTGAGGCACTCGCGCCGCCGCCTTATGACCTGGCCGTCCTTGCCCCTCGCGCGAGTCGACGACCTTGTCTTCGACGATGCGCGCAGAACGGAGCACTCTTCATGCCGCGCCCCGCCTCTGGCCGGATCGGCGGCGGCGCCGACGCGGGGACGGCCGGCGCGTCGTCGACGTGCGCCAGCGACCGGACCTCCGCCGGGCGCACGCCGTCCTTCCACATCAGGAAGAGACCGATGACGATCGGCGGCAGGATGGCGGCGGCGTGCAGGCGTCATGGCGACCGCCCCGGCGACTCCGACCGGAACGCCCCAGATGTCGGTCAGCGAGATCTGGCAGAAGTGCTCGTACGATCCGCGTCCGCCGCGGGGTCGGCACTGAAATGCCGACCGTCAGCGCCACCATCAGGAGAAAGGTGTCGAAAAGCTTGAGCGGCAGGCCGAACGCCAGGAGCCCGGCCCAGACCGAAAGGTCGATCACCAGCCACATCGCCAGCGACGACACGATGATCTTCGACGGCTCCTTGCCGCTGCGCAGCGACCCGAGGCCGCCGAGGAACTGCTCAGGATCTGGATCCCCCGGCCCAGCCTCGTTCCCGGCCCGCCGCGGTTCAGTCCGTGCAGCCATGCGACGACCCGCTTGGGAAAGACGACCAGAAAGATGACCAGCGGCAGGCCGACGGCGACGGAGCGACGCCCCAGCGCACCTCCGCGCAGGAAGGTCGCGGCCTGGCTGCGCGGTCCGCCCACCTCCGACGGCGCCAGAAGCGCCCGCTCCGTAGCTGGACAGGGCGAAGACGAGGAACAGGAGCATCACCGTCATCGCGTCGAACAGCCGCTCCAGCGCGATGGTCGCAATCGCGGCGCTCGAGCTCCAGCCGCTCGCGACGCGCCAGCAGGACCGGACGCACCACCTCTCCCAGGCGCATCGGCACCAGAAAGCTGACCATGAACCCGATGACCGTGGTGGAGGTCAGGTTGTAGAGACCGATGCGCTCGCGAATCGGCGCCAGGAGATGGCGCCAGCGCCAGGCACGCACGGGATAGGCCAGCAGGTTGAGCAGGACGGCGGCGACGAGGCAGCGTCGTGTTCGCGCCGCGCAGGCTCGTCCAGGCGTCGGCAGAGCGGAAACTTGCGCAGGAACAGCCAGAGAAAGAAGACCGTCAATCCGAGGCTGATGAGAATTCGCGTCGTCGCCTTCACCGAGATCGCCGGCTTTCTCCGCATGCGGGCGCGACTATACCGGACCCACCTGGGGCTGTCCAGACAGCGAGGCGCGCGATTCCGGGCGCCGCTCAGCGGGCGCGGCGGTGCCGGGCGCGGGGCGGGAACGAGCCCCGCCTGGCGCGCGGCGCGCAGGAACGCTTCGCGGTCGGCGGGATCGGAGAGCAGGTTCTCGATGCCGGCCGGCGCCGCGCCGTTGACGCCCCGGATGAGGATCGCGAACGACAGGAGCGCCTCCCACGGCTTGAAATTGCAGTGACCGTAGCGGAAGGCCGGCACCAGGACGTGCTCGCCGCTCAGGCCCTCGTCGCGGAGCTTCTGGTTGTAGAGGCAGCTCCTGCACGAAGGCGACCTGCTGGTCCATCGTGGTGTGCAGCGTCACCAGCGGCAGGTGCAGCACCCGGTGGTGGCGAACAGGGCGTCGGCCGCCGCCAGGGCGCCGGGATCGGCGGCGACGCGCGCCACCGCCGCGTTCAGCGCGGCGTCGTTGCGGAGCCGCGGTACATCCGGCCGATGTTGTCGAACGGCACGCCGCCGAGCTTCGCGATGATGTCGTTGGTCGCGAAGACGTTGTACCAGAGCGCGTCGTGCAGGGTCTTCACCTCGCTGGCCGGATCGTTCGGATCGTAGGTCGCGTGCGTGGTCCTCTTCTGAAGCTGGATCAGGAGGCCGACGTCTCGCCGGATCGAAAGACCACGGGGAGCACGGTGTCGCTGAAAAAGGTGTCGAAGTTCGCGATCAGGTCGTCGGGGATCGACATCGGCGTCCCCGGCATCAGGCCGGGGTAGCAGCAGTCGAACAGGACGCGGAAGCCGCCGTAGTAGTCGATCTTGCCGGCGGAAGTCGCCGATCGGCCCGCAGGCCGCCAGTACCGCCGTCGAAGACGTCGGGCCGGCGCTCGGCGCCGAGGGTGGTGACCAGTGTCCGCCCTCCGGAGGCGCCGACGAGGTAGACGCGCGCGGCGGCGCGCCGTGCGCCGCGGTGAACAGGTCGACGAGCTCGACTTCACGTCCTCGACGCCGGTGGCCACCATGCCGTTCATGCGGTAGCTCAGGCGGTGATGAATCCGGAACCCGAGCGCGTTGGTGATGTCGGGGACGCAGAAGGTGCCGCCGAGGCAGAGCCGCTCCTCCGGGATCGCGACCGGGTCGCGTCACCTCGACGTAGCCGTGCGCCCAGATCACCGGCGGCTCGCCGTTCCATCATGGCCGCGACGCCGGCATGCAGATGCGGTAGATGGCGCCGCCCGGCTGCACGGCGGCGTCCGGCTCGCAGGCCGAGGGGCTTCGGCGAAAGACGCCGCCGCGCCGCCGCGAGGCACCCGGCGCACGATCGCGACCCGGAGGATCACGGCGCGCCCGCGCGCGCCCGACGCCACCCGCGTCCGTCGCTCGCTCATGACGATCTCCTCCGGCTGAATGGGGCCTGCCAGTACGACGGCGGCCGGATCGCGTCCAGCGGACCTGGCGTGAATTCGCGGCCGCGCTTGGCGCCGCGTCGTTTGACAGCTGCGCGCGCGCGATGGTTGCGCGACGCTGCCGGCGAGACAGGTGCGCGTTCCATTCTGCGGTCTCCTGCACCGATCTGACGCTCGACGACGCGCCCGGACGGATCCCGGCGGTGGGAGGAGGGTGCGCGTCCGGTCGCGAGGCGCTCAGGCGGCCGCCGCGGCCGCCGATATCCGCCACGGCGCGGGTGGCGGCCGCGCCGCGACGATTGAGGAGGCGGATCGACGCCGCTGCCGGCATCCTGGCGCGCGCCCGCAGCCCGTTCGTCTACGGTCTCTCGTACACCGAGGGAGTCCGCCCGCTGCAGTGGCGCGGGCTGGCGCGCCCGGGCGCCACGACGGAGGTGCTAGCGGCGTCGACGCCGGAGCACCGTGGCGATGGCGCACGGCTCGTGCGCCGCGACCTCGGAGATCCAACCGCGTCGACCCCAACCTGCTGTTCCGCTGCGACTCCACGCGGCTGAGCACCTGGCGCTCCTCCCGCCGGACGCCGCGATCATCGAACTGCCACCGCGTATGGACGGTGAAGGATCGGCGTCACCCGCCGCCGACCTCGAGGTCGTGCTGCGCTGCGCGCCGCGGGTCGCCGGCGCAGCCGGTCCGCGCGCCCTCCGTCCGGTTCGATGATGTCCGCGGCCTGCGGATACCGCTCCGCGCGCTGCGCTCGGCGCGCTACGCTGCCGTGATGTGGACCCGGCGGCGCTCAAAGCTCGACAATTAAGCTGTCGCCTCGGCACTCATCCTCCTGACGCGCGATCTCAACGAATGCGGCCGGGCGGTGGCGCGGCCCTGGAGCTGGCGGCAACGTCGCGGGGCGACGAGCGCGCTGTCGCGGTCGGCGGCGCGCCGCGCGCGCTCGGCTTCCCCGCCGGCGTGCGCTGAGTGTCGTCCGAATTGTTCTCGCCGCCGCGATTACTGGCGGCTGATGTCCTGCTCCTCGTCGGAGCGCGCCGACTGTCCGCGACGCCGGGGCGGGCGTGGCCGCGCATCGTCGTCGGTGCAGCACCGCCCGCGACGTGCGCCGCCGCACTCCGAGGCCTCCCGCCGGCTGCCGCACGGTTCGACGGCGGCGGGCTGTATCTCGCGCCGACGGCGTCCCGGTCCCGATCCTTCGCCCTGCCTCCAGCCGCTGGCAGGAAGAGACCATCCTGGCCACGCTCGGCGCCCGCCCGCCGGGAGCGCGCCGTGAGCGCGCCGCGGTGTGGTGGCACGATGACTGGCGGCGGCGCTATCTGGGACCCGGCGCACGGGCGGCGCGCGGGGTGATCGGCGACTTCCGCATCGATGACGGCCGTCGTCGCGTCGTTGCTGATCGTGCCGGTCTCGACGCCCGGGCCCGTCCTCCGGGCGGGTCGACCCTCCACAGCCACGCCGCCGGCTCCGCCCTGCGGATGGTGCCTGGGAAAGTTCTGCCCCGAGGCGGCGGGCGGGCCCCGCCTCCCATCGACCGATGACACCGGCTACGGCGCTACGCCGCCTTGGGGTACACCACCTGCCCAGGCGCGGTATATCGCGCCGATCGGCGCACGCGCCGCCCATCACGAGCCTCGACGCGCTGCCGATCGTCGACAAGGGTCTCTTCGTCCCGGGCCGGGAACAATGCCATCGCCCTCGACCTGCGCGCGCGCGGGCGGCAGGAGGAGCTGCGCTGCGCCTGTCTCGCCTACGCGGCTGGTCGGCCACCCGGCCCCTGCGCGCCTACGCCGTGAGAGACTGGTCAACCCGGGACGGGGTGGAGCCTCGTGCCGGAGGGACGCGCCCGGGGACGCGGCGCCGCTACTCGCGGCGCTCGTCCGGGCGGTCCGAGTCGCTGTGGGATTGCCGCCGCACACCCGCGCACGCTGTCCACCTGCCCGGTCTCCGGACCCCGGGCAACGCCGCGCGCTCGCGCTCGGGCTCCTCGGGAAGCGCTGGGCGCCGCGCGCGTCCACCTGACCCATCCTGCAGTTCCACGCGTACGGCGGCCGCACCCCGGCGCGGACTCAGCAGCCGCGCCCCGGAGATCGCCGCCTGGCCTCAACGCGCACATCCGCAGGCCACCGCGGACGTCGGGCAGGCGGTGTTCGGGCGCGGCGGCGCGTTGCCGCTCTCCGCGGACGCGCCGCGCAGCACCGCCTGCACCGCCTGACCGGACGCGGCGGGCTACAACCCGACATCGAGGGCGGCACGGCGCGCAAATGGTGCCGCACGATTACCGTTCCGACCACCCGCAGAGTGCAGCGGCGCCGGTCTCGGGAACGATGTTCTGGCGGACGATCCCGGCGCATCGCCCTGACGACTGACGTCACCGAACGGCGGTCCGTTCACCGCCTATCCGGAAATCATCCGGATGCTGATGCGGAGCGAGCCTTCCGCGCCGCGATCCTGCGCCGCGCTCCGGCGCGTCTGGCGCAACGCACGGTCCTGTCGGGTCTGGCGCGCGAATACACCTTCAGCAGATCGTCATCGTCGCCCGCGCCGGCCCGGCGCGACGCTCGGGCTGACGCTGCAGCGGGCACCCGGCGCGGGGGCCGACGGTCGTCACGCTCCTGCGCGGCGCGCGCGACGCGGCGACGACCTTCGCGGTCCCCGTCGCGGTCTTCAAAGATTTGATCCTAGTGGCGAGGGGAGATCGTCGCGACGCCCGCGGGCCGGACCTTTCACGCCGTGCCGCGACCGGGAGAGCCCGCGGCCCCGAGAGTTTCGCCGCGCTCCTGCCCGGACGCCTTCGCCGCGTCGTACTGGTGCTGATCGTGGTATTCTCGCGCTGCCGCGAAGGAGAGCTGGCGCTGACCCGAGGCGATCACGCCGGGCGCGGCCTGAGGAAGGAGACCCGCAGGGAACATGGAGACCGACGGCACGTTCATCGAGTGAGACTACGCCGAGGGCGTCCGTGAGCGCCGTGCGCCGCCTGCCTGATCATCACCGCCGACGAGGAGCGCCTGGCGCGCACCGCGGCGGTGGCGATGACCGCCTGCGGCCCGATCATCGCCTGCCTGCGGGTGCGAAGCCGGGCCGCGGGCCGCTCCTGGCCTCGACACCCCGGACGGCCGTCCCGTGGGGATTCAAGGCGTCCCTGGCGTTTCACGCGCGCGACGCCGCGACGCTCCATGGTCACCGTGCGCCGCGTCGGTGGTGGTTAAAAGTGCGTGATGAGACCGCCGCCACCGCCTCCTGCTTCGACGACTTCGCCGTCGGCGGAGACCTGCAAAGCCCCGGTTCGATGCTGCGCTTCGGCGACGGCCTGCAGACCAGCAAGGCGATTTGAGCCCTCCCCTGCTCGCGGCGGTGGGCGGTGCGGCCGCGTGTGCAGCGCCGCCGCGTCTGAGGATCCTCGCGTGATGGTCGGCGAGTTCGCGGTCGACGCATCGCTGCGGCATCGTCAAGGGGTCGCCGGCGGGAAATTTCCTGATCCTCGACCTCGCCCGGCGCCACGCTCGCCGCGCGGTGTGATGGGTTCATGTCGTCGATCGGTGGTCGATCCCGACGTCATCCTGCTGCTCGGCGGCATCGTAAGGCGAAGCGGCAGCAAGGTCGGATCCCGGTATCGAGCCCTCCTGGCCTCGACCACCCTCCCTACTGCCTGACGCCCGGGGCCAGGTCGCGACCGCCCTGCCGGACGAGGTCGAGTCGAAAGCCGAGATCGTCGTCGACGGGCTGACCCGGGATCGGCAAGCAGTGGCTGCAGCTGGCATCCGCGCCGCTCGTGGACCAGGGGTCGCGCGATCGGCGCCGGGAATTACGGCGGGCGTCTCGGGAAGCATCTGTTCTTCCGTTGCGGCCGCTGCTCGCATCGACCGGCGGATCGGGAATCTCGCGGGCGACGACGAGCCCCTGCTCCTGAGCAGCGGCGGCCCGGCTCCCAGTAATACGTAACCTGAACGAAGTACAA
>ERZ1370068.10197-contig-8914_pt1 | contig 31023 bp, 36 predicted proteins | sample MGYA00561227_ERZ1370068 | MGnify/ENA primary metagenome ERZ1370068 (study PRJEB38410, sample SAMEA6850437) | metagenome | study: Metagenomic assessment of the ecological functions of the soil: analysis of the soil microbiota associated with the...
TTGCCTTTATTCGTTCAGTTACGTATTGCTAGGCAGGTCGGCGAGAACACAGTGCTGTTGACGGTTGACTTTAGCAATTGATGAGGAGGTTGTGGGTTCTGGCTTCAGGTATCGTACAGCGACGCGCTCTGGCCTGCGGTTATTCAAGGCGTCTCAAACCAGCATCGTCAGGCGTTTGTCTCAAACCCATTGTCTGTTTTTGGCGTTTGTTATTAACGCTCAGGTTCAAAGTATCATTCGCGGGGCCGTCTGCTGGGATTGCCTCGCCAGAGTTAAGTCACTGTTCCGTCGCTTTGTGGATGCGCTTCGCGTCCGACGAGCCTGATACCGCCATCGCTGCTTGGCGTTGTAGCGCCAGGTCAAAGGCGACCGCTGACGAAGAGCGCTCTGCAGCAACCGGAGTCGTTCAGCCGTGATTCCCATCGAGTCAAGCCCTGGCACAACGCATGCCTTAGATCGGCCATTGCGCTTTGCTTTGAACCATTCACTTTGGCGCAGTCTGAAACGGCCTTCAGCTGTTCCGAAGCCGCAACTTTCTCGGCGATCGGTGGGTGGCCGGGGATAGTACGGCTGGTGGTGCAGGTGAACGGTCACCGTCTCGCCGGGCGTCACGCTGCGGGGCTGGTCACGGCGTGATCGCCGCAGGCAGCGGCGGTCGTTCAGGCACGCTGTTCCTCACGATGACGCTGCTCCTGCCACCTGCTCGACGACCCGAGCGACCTTGCTGTCCGCGCCTACGCGCGAAGGGCGCCGACCCCGACGAGCTGTTCGCCTCCTTCGCCGCGTGGGCCGAGGCGACGGCGGCACCGTGCTGTACCCGGCGCAGGAGGAGGCGCTGATCGAGCTGGTCAGCGGCGCGAACGTCGTCCTGGCGACGCCGACCGGCTCCGGCAAGTCGCTGGTGGCCACCGGCGCGCTGTACGCGGCGCTGGCGGCGGGACGGCGCAGCTACTACACCGCGCCGATCAAGGCGTTGGTCAGCGAGAAGTTCTTCGCGCTCTGCGACGTGTTCGGCGCGGCCAACGTCGGCATGCTCACCGGCGACGCCGCGGTCAACGCCGAGCGCGCCGATCATCGCCTGCACCGCCGAGGTGCTGGCCAACATCGCGCTGCGCGAGGGCGCCGACGCGCGACATCGGCCTGGTGGTGATGGACGAGTTCCACTTCTACGGCGACCCCGACCGCGGCTGGGCCTGGCAGGTGCCGCTGCTGGAGCTGCCGAACGCCCAGTTCCTGCTGATGTCGGCCACGCTCGGCGACGTCACGTTCCTCCGCGAGGACCTCACCCGCCGCACCGGTCGGCCGACGGCGCTGGTCGCCAACGCCGAGCGCCCGGTTCCGCTGTACCACTCGTACGCGACCACGCCGATGCACGAGACGATCGGCGACCTGCTTCGACACGAAGCAGGCGCCGATCTACGTCGTTCACTTCACGCAGGCCTCGGCGCTGGAGCGGGCGCAGGCGCTGATGAGCGTCAACGTGAGCACCAAGGGAGGAGAAGGACGCGATCGCCGACGCTGATCGGCGGGTTCCGTTCTCGTCGGCGTTCGGGACGACGCTGTCGCGACTGGTCCGGCACGGGATCGGCGTGCACCACGCCGGGATGCTGCCGAAGTACCGGCGGCTGGTGGAGCAGCTGGCCCAGGCCGGCCTGCTCAAGGTCATCTGCGGCACCGACACCCTCGGCGTCGGCATCAACGTGCCGATCCGCACCGTCGTCTTCTCGGCGCTGTCGAAGTACGACGGCACCCGCACCCGGCTGCTCAGCGCCCGCGAGTTCCACCAGATCGCCGGGCGGGCCGGGCGGGCCGGCTACGACACCGCGGGCACCGTCGTCGTCCAGGCGCCCGACCACGAGGTGGAGAACCTCAAACAGTCTCGCCAAAGGTCGCCGACGACCCGAAGAAGCGCCGAAAGCTGGTGCGCCGCAAGGTGCCCGAGGGCATGGTGCCGTGGAGCGAGTCGACCATGACCCGGCTGGTCGAGGCCGCCCCAGAGCCGCTGACGAGCAACATGCGGGTGTCCACGGCGATGATCCTCGACGTCGTCGACCGTCCCGGCGACCCGTTCGTCGCGATGCGCCGGCTGCTCACCGGACAACCACGAGCCGCGCAAGCGTGCAGCTTCAGCACATCCGCGAGGCGGTCGGCATCGCCCGCTCGCTGCTGCAGGCCGGCGTCCTGGAGCGGCTCGACGAACCGCCGAGCCCGACGGTGCGCTCCGACTGACCGGCCGACCGTGACCTGCGCCCGACTTCGCCTCAACCAGCCGCTGTCGACGTTCGCGCTCGCCGCCGTCGACGTGCTCGACCCGGCGATCGGAAACCTATGCGCTGGACGTCGTTTCGGTCATCGAGGCGACCCTCGAGGACCCTCGCCAGATCCTGGCGGCGCAGCTGAACAAGGCCAGGGGCGAGGCTGTGGCCGCGATGAAGGCCGAGAGGCATCGAGTACGACGAGCGGATGGAGCTGCTGGACGACGTCACCTATCCCAAGCCGCTCGACGAGCTGCTCGAGCACACCTTCGAGGTGTACCTGCAGAGCAACCCGTGGGCCGCTGACGCGCAGCTGTCGCCGAAGTCCGTCGTGCGCGAGATGTGGGAGCGAGCGTTCACGTTCCGGGAGTTCGTCAGCGTCTACGGGCTGACCCGCTCCGAGGGCGCCAGTGCTGCGCTACCTCTCCGACGCGTTCAAGGCGCTGCGGTCCGGAGTGCCTCGCCGCCGCGCGGACCGAGGAGGTCACCGACATCGTCGAGTGGCTCGGCGAGCTTGTGCGCCAGGTTGATTCGAGTCTGCTCGACGAGTGGGAGCAGCTCACCAGCCCGGACCAGCCGCTGGACGCGCCGGTGGCGGTACCGGCCCGCCCGCGCCCGCTGACCGGGAACGAGCGGGCGTTCACCGCGATGGTCCGCAATGCGCTGTTCCGGCGGGTGGAGCTGTTCGCGCGGCGCCGCTGGCACGACCTCGGCGAGCTGGACGCCGGCTCCGGGTGGACGTCCGAGCGCTGGGAGGACAGTCATGGGCGCGTACTTCGCCGAGCACGACGATCGGGCATCGGCGCCGACGCCCGGGGCCCGGCGCTGCTGATCATCGACCGGCAGCCCGGCGTGTGGCGGGTGCGGCAGATCCTGACGACCCGGCCGGCGACCACGACTGGGGCTTCGACGTCGGAGGTGGACCTGGAGGCCTCCGACGAGGAGGGCGCGGCGGTTCATCCGGCGTGGTCGACGCCGGCCGTATGGACTGGGGCGCCCGCAGCGTCGTGGCGCGGTGCGGTTCCGGCTCGGTGGGCGGTGTTCCACCTCGACGCCCTATCGCGGCAACAGCCTGAGCGTCTTTCCCGACGCGGGCGGCCTCAGCACCACCCAGATGGCTCAGATCACCGGCGAGCTGCGCCAGTTCGAGTCCATCTTTCTCAACCCGGCTGGGCCGCAATACCATTGGCAGGCACGCATCTTCGACCTGCTTCGAAGAGCTCGACTTCGCGGGGCACCCGGTGATCGGCGCGGCGTGCCGTCCTTCATCATCAGCACGGCGGCGACGAAGTTCACGGACGCTGGACGCTGGAGCTGGCCTCCGGTGCGCTGACCGTCGAGACCGAGCGTCGCGGTCCGGGCGCCTTCCACGCCGTCCTGCCCGAGATGGCTGCCCACTTTCTCGGCGAACCGTCCGGATATCTCGCGCGCGCAGGTGGCGTCGTGGTTCTCGCTGCTCCATCGGCGACCTCGACGCTCGACTGCCCCTCGAAGTGGTCTCCACCGGTCTGCGCTATCTCATCGTGCCGGTTCGCGAACGGAGCGCTCGCTCGCGCCCGCATCGCTCACCGCGAACTCGACGTGGCGCTGGCCGAGGCTCGGCGCGGAGTACGCCTATCTGCTCGACGCCGAGGCCGGCGAGGGTCGGCACTGGAACAACGACGGTGTCGTCGAGGACGCGGCCACGGGCAGCGCCGCAGGTTGCGTCGCCGCCTACCTCCACCGACACGGCCTGCTTCGGCGAGGACCACGCCAGTGAGCTAGGTCAAGGACGCTTCATCAACCGGCCGTCCCGCATCACCATCTCGGCACGGAGCGTCGACGGCGAGATTCTGGTCCGAGTGGGCGGCGAGGTTGTACTCGTGGGATCGGGCCAGCTGGACGTGCTCTCCTCGTAAGCGCTTTTTGGCGCAGGTGATCATCGAGCAGCGAGCACCGCCCATGCGCTGCCCCTGCTCGCGGTCGAGCACCGTCTCCCCTTGTTCTTCAGCCCGAAGATGTAGACCAGCAGGCTCACGCCGATCACCACCGTGACGTACACGATGAACAAGGTGACGTGATCGGGCTTGGACGCCTGATACAGCACCGGCGCTGTACCGCCGAACACGGAGTTCGCGAGCGCGTAGCCCAATCCCACACCCAGAGCGCGGATTTCGGCAGGGGAACAGCTCCGCCTTCACGATGGCGTTGACCGACGTGTAGCCGGTGACGTCATGCAGATGGCCGATCGCATCACCTCTCGGGCCTGAGCCCGGACGGGCATCAACGCGGGTGTTCTTACGGGGCGAACCAGGCACCGGGTATTTAGTTGAGACTCGGAAGCCAACCCCGGAAGGCCCCGCAAGGCTCGCGCGCGTCACGCTGTGGACTGCGCCGCAACGGACGAAGAGCTGATCGCGACGGTTTTCCCGGTGGTCGCCGATTCGGCCGCTGCGTTGGCCAAGACCAGGGCCGCGACACCGTCGTCGAATGAAGGCGAGCAGGGATCACCGGTACGGATGGAGTGCACGAAGGCGTCGAGTTCTGCCTGATAGGCCTGGGCGTAGCGCTCGAGGAAGAACGGCAGATACCGAGATGACAACGAAACTTGAGACGATGACACAAGAGTTAAGCACCGACAGGAGGTTCTACGTTCGAGGCATGACCTTCAAACCGCACGAACTCGACTTCCTGCGCCAGGCCGACCTGGGCCGGTTGGCCACCATCCAGCCCGACGGCACGCCGCAGAACAGCCCGGTGGGATTCACCTACAACGAGTCGCTGGGCACCATCGACATCGCCGGCTACCGGATGTCGAAGAGCCAGAAGTTCCGCAACATCGCGCGCAACGACAAGGTGGCGTTCGTCGTCGACGACATCACCTCACGCGACCCGTGGCGGGTGCGCTGCCTGGAGATCCGCGGCACCGCCGAGCAGGCCGAGATCTCGCCGTCGCGCGGCGCGGCCGGTGACGAGCTGGACACCGCGATCATCCGGGTGACGCCGCGGCGCATCATCAGCTTCGGCATCGACGATCAGGTCAGCGAGCCGCATCTACTCGCAGGTGGATATCCGGGACGTGTAGCCCGGCGGCTGCAAACTGCTTGCATGCCGGAAGAAGATGGTGACCGGCCAGGGGGCGGCCGGCGAGGGCTCGGCGCGACCGCCCTGCCGACATGCGCAGGCGACCGGGTTGTCCTTGCGGTGATCGTCGGCCACGTTCTCAACGGGTCGGGCGCGCGGTGGTGTTCGGCCTGTTGTCGGTCGGGGTGATCTGGACGTTGCACCGCCTGCACGCGCACGCCCCTGAGCGCGGACAACGGCCGACCTGATCGCGTCGGCGCCTGGGGCCGCGCCCGCACGGGCAATCGTGGTCGTTCAGTTCGTGCGCCTACGTACTGATCGGCGCATACACCGCCAAGACAATCGCGTCGATCGCGCTCGTAATGATGACCCAGCAGGACGCGATGACTCCCGACTGGTGGGGGCCGGCACTGGCGGTGGCCGCCGCAGCGGTGGGGTCGCTTTGGTGGCTGCGTTGCCGACCAGACTTCTGGCACCGGCGGTGACGGTGCTGGCGGCGTTCGGCGTGCTGGTGTTCTTCTACGTGGCGCTGGCCGTGATCGCTCGGATGCTTTCGGGCACTGCGCCCGTCGAACCCGTCATGGAGATCGGCGCGACCCCGGCGGCGGCCGAGTGGGGACCCGCCGCCCTACTGGTTTCGCTCAGCCATCGCCTTCACTGGATTCGAGATCCCGACAACCGTGAGTGACCGGCTCAAGTCTGTCGGTCGACCACTCGGGAGTCGCGATGGCGCTGGCGACCTTGTGCGCCGCGCTGGCCTGGGTGGCGACCAACCTCGGCTCCGCCGGCGAATTCCGTTACGACGCAGCCGACCTGGTTCTGATCGCGGCACAGTTGTTCGGCCGATGCAGGCAACGTTGCTGGTTCACCGGGGCCACGATCGCGCAGAGCGGTCGCCGCCCTGCTCGTGCTGATCTGGGGCGCGACGCGCGTCGTCGCGTCCACCCGTCGCCGACAGCCCGCTGCCGCTGGCGGTAACCGGCGGTCGTAACGACCCTGCTGGCGCTGGCGCTGTCGTTCGACTGGGGCGGCGCCGCAGGAAGGCTCTGGGGCGTGGCGGGCATCCTGCTGTTCGTCGTTTATCTGGCTGCCGCACAAGCAATTCGCGGTTGGACGACTCGAACACGACCGCATGGGCATGTGTTCGCCCTGACTGGGCGATCGTATTGGTGGTGGTCGTCTTCTTGAAGGTGCCAGCGACGGCTGGTGGCCCGTAGGCAATCGCGCGCCGCTCATCGTCGCGGCCGCGGCGGCGTGGTCGGTCAGGTCGGGCCGCCACGTCAGTCTGGAAAGCCGAACAGCTTGATGACGCCGTGATCGCGGCCTGCCGTGTAGCCGCCGTCGACTGGCGATCGCCTGACCGGTGACGAACGACGCGTCGGGAGACACCAGTAAGGCCGCCATCGCGGCGATCTCGTCCGGCCTGCCGCGGCGTTGCAGTGCGTGCTCCTCCGTGATCGACTGCAGCGGGGCTGCCATGCCCTCGAAGCCCATCACGCTGTCCGAGCATCGGTGTGTCGATGAATCCGGGGCAGATGGCGTTCGCCCGGATACCGCTCGGGCCGTAGTCGAGCGCGATGTTCTTGGTGAGGAGCACGACGCCACCCTTGGACGCGTTGTAATGCGCTGCCGCCCGCCGTGCCTTCGAGACCCTCGATGCTGGCGAGCGTCACGATGGAGCCGCGCTCGCCGTCGACCACGGCGCTGCTCGATCATCTTGGCGAGTGGCCGCCTTGGCCACCAGGAAGGTGCCGGTGAGGTTGATAGCGATCACCCGCTCCCACTCGGTCTGCGGAGTAAGTGAACCGGCCCGCCGCCCGCGACCCCGGCGGCGTGAGACCACCCCGTCGAGTCGGTCCGGGACCGTGGCGATCACCGCGGCGACCGCGGCTTCGTCGGTGATGTCGGCGGCCACGAACTCAAACCGCGCGCCGAGGTCATCGGCCGGTGCGGCCAGGTCGGTGCCGACGACGGTGCCACCCTCGGCCAGCAGGCCGTCGCGCAGTGGCGAGGCCGATGCCCGACGCCGCTCCGGTTACGACGAACGTGCGCGATTCAGCTCGATTGCCGCTCACCATGCCCAGACGCCTATGCGCTGCACCACCAGCGCCGCGACGGCGCCCGGCCTCGTTGACCGCCAGGTGCACCAGCATCGGCGCGGCGAGGCTGCCCGACCGCCCGTGCAGCCAGCCGAAGAACCAGCCCGCAACGCCGGTGACCAGCACGGTGCCGATCGACGGGCTGTCCGGTGATGCGGGCATCGACGATGTGCCACAACCCGAACGCCGCGGCTTGCAGCAGCCGGCCGCGGGTCGGTCCGAATGCCTCTTCGGCGACGGTGCCCAACGTCGCCCGGTAGGCGGCTTCCTCGGGCCAGACCGTTCCGATCGGGATGCTCAGCAGCAGCCAGCGGCCCGGATGCTCGGGCAGGTCGCGCTGCGGCCATCGCCCTGCGCACCGGCGGCAGCGCCGTGATCGCCGCGATACCGAGCGCCGCCGCTGCGCCGGCGGCCAGGCCGTAGCCGCATGCCCGACCACAACGCAGGCGGGCGCAATCCGAGCGGTGAGCGGGTGACCGCGACGAGTGCGGTGCCCAGCGACGCGTTCGGGATCGGATGCCATCGCACCCGCGGTGCCGCAAAGCTCCAGCCCACCAGCGCCGCGGCCAGTCGCGACCGCGCGAAACCTTGCTGGGCCGCATCAGTATTCGGGCCCGTCGGCGGACTCGGTCTTCTCCAGCGCGATGCGGACACGTTCGGTGTCGTCGGGTGTCCACCCATCAGGCGGTGCGACGGCGGCCCAGCCGTCGAGCACGAAGTCGCCGTAGTTGTGGCCGTGCCCGCCGGGGACCGACGAGGCGTTGGTCATGTCGGCGGCGACCTGCCAGAACGTGATGATCGGATACCAGCGCATCGACGCGCGTGCGGTCGCGGCCCGGCGGTTCCTTCAGCCAGTCCGGCCGGTTGAACAGCAGATCCTCTCGACCACCACACGATCGGGTCCGGACGGATGCTGCAGGAAGAGCACCCGGGTGCCCTCCCACGGCGCCGCGGTGTCGCCGCGCGATCTGCTTCGTGTCGTTGGCCCTGCGAAAACCGCACGGTGCGCCCGTTGTCGTAGCGCGGTTGGACCTCCGGCGTGCCGGGATCGCGTCGCGCGGTGATTGCCTGCCACAGCGGGCTGGCGTTGGGCGGGCCGACCCACAGCACCGACGAGAAACCCATCCGCGCGATATCGGGCAGCCAGCCGAATGCGCCCTGCCCGGCCATCGAGCCGAGGCTTTCGCCGTACAGCACCAGCTTGGGTCGCTGGTCGGGCGGCAGCTTGCAGCCACCGGTCGTGGATCGCGTCGATCATCAGCCGGCCGGAGGCCATCGACTTCTCCCGGTCGCCGAGAAACGAAATCCAGCTCGGCAGAAAGGAATACTGCGATCCGACGATGCGCGGTGTCGCCGTTGTACATCATCTCCAGCGATCGCGCGGCCACCGGGTTGATCCAGCCGGTGCCCGTCGTCGGGACGATCACCAGCAGCTTGCGGTCGAAGGCTCCGGTGCGTTCGAGTTCGCTCAGCAGCACCGCCATCCGGCTGTCGTCGTCGTGCCGCGGTGTTGAGGCCGACGTACACGCGGATCGGTTCCTTGGCGGGCCTGCCGTTCAGGCGCGTCAGCTCGTCGGCGTGCGGGCCGGTGGCGACGAAGTTGCGGCCCTGGAAGCCCAGCGTCTCCCACGGCGCGTAAGACGTTGGACTGCCGGACCGTTCGGGCTGTCGCGGCTGCACGATGCCGGCCCTGGTGGTGGTGTTCTGCGGCTGGAACACGCGGTTCGCGCCCGCCAGGAAGCCACGGATCAGCACGCCGTTGATCAGCGTGATGGCCAGCACCACCACGATCGCGGTGCCGATGAACAACGCCATCTCGTCGTGCAGATGCCAGCGCCTGATGAAGAACCGCGCCATGCGTCTTGATCAGGTCGAGCAGCACGCGGGCGGCCCCGACGCACACACCACCGACCAGCACGGCGATGATCAGTGTGCGCGTGTAGCCCAGCGTGTTCGGGCCCTCCATGCCCATCACCGCCGACACCTGACGCTGCCACGCGGCCGCCGGGATCATCATCAGCACACTGGCCGTGGCGGACACCGCGACGGTGATGGTCTTCATGACGTACAGCACCCGCTTCGACGGCGGCCACCACGTCGCGGCGCCGTAATACGAAGCGGCGCACACATTCGTCCGGCGAAGCACGCCGATGCCGTAGCCGATCGCCGCATTGAGCCCACCGATCAGCCCTGGAACAGCCAGTCGCGCGGCAGCAGCGACGGTGTCAGCGACAGGCAGAAGAACAGCGCGCCGAACGCCACCCCGACGAAGTCGAGGCGGACCAGGCTCCACGCCCAGACGAGTAGCGGGTGTCGTTCGCGTGGCGCGACGGTCACCCGAACAACCCGGGAAGCACGCCCTCCGACGTGCTGCGCAGGTCCTCCAGGGAAACCGTGAACAAGCCTTGTACTTCGATCGCGTCGCTGCCTTGGTCCACGACGCCGATCCGCGTGGCCGGCAGCCCGCGGGCCTCACACATCGCGCGGAATCTGCTCTCCTCGGTGCGCGGCACCGCGACCAGCACCCGGCCCGCAGACTCGGAGAACAAGCGTGACGAATGGGTCTGTGCACCCTCGGGAATCAAGATGCGGCAACCGGTTTCACCTGCGAGCGCGGCCTCGACGATCGGCCTGCATCAGCCCGCCCTCGGACAGATCGTGCGCAGCCGACACCAGCCCGTCGCGCGACGCGGCGGTGAGCACCTCGGCGAGCAGCTTCTCGCGCGCCAGGTCGACCTTCGGCGGCAGCCCGCCGAGATGGTCGGCGGCGACCTGCGCCCAGATCGAGCCGTCGAACTCGTCGCGGGTGTCGCCGAGCAGGATCAGCGTCTCCCCCGGTTCGGCGCCGAGTCCCGTCGGGATGCGCCGCTTGACGTCGTCGATCACGCCGAGCACGCCGACGACCGGGGTGGGCAGGATCGGGGTGGTGCCGGTCTGGTTGTAGAAGCTGACGTTGCCGCCGGTGACCGGAATGCCAAGCGCCGCACAGCCGTCGGCGAGGCCGCGGACGGCCTGGCTGAACTGCCACATCACCGCCGGGTCCTCGGGCGAGCCGAAGTTGAGGCAGTTGGTCACCGCGACCGGTGTCGCGCCGGTGACCGCGACGTTGCGGTACGCCTCGGCCAGCGCGAGCTGCGCGCCGGTGTACGGGTCGAGCTGCGTGTAGCGGCCGGACGCGTCGGTGGACACCGCGATGCCGCGGCCGCTGGCTTCGTCGACGCGCAGCACGCCGCCGTCGGCGTGTTCGGCGAGCACGGTGTTGCCGCGCACGTAGCGGTCGTACTGCTCGGTGATGAATGCCCGGCTGCACAGGTGCGGACTGCCAAGCAGCGCAAGCAAAGTCGCCTTCAGCTCCTCACCGGTCGACGGGTCGCGGCAGCTTGGCGGAGGTGTCGGCGTTGAGCGCGTCCTGGGTGTCCGGACGCTGCACCGGGCGCTGGTAGACCGGACCCTCGTGCGCGACCGTGCGCGGCGGCACGTCGACGACCGTCTCGCCGTGCCAGGTGATCTGCAGCCGGTCGCCGTCGGTGACCTCACCGATGACGGTGGCCAGCACCTCCCACTTGCGGCACACGGCCATGAACGCGTCGACGTTCTCCGGCGCGACGACCGCGCACATGCGCTCCTGCGACTCGCTGGACAGGATCTCGGCGGGAGTCATGTTGGCGGCGCGCAGCGGCACGGTGTCCAGCTCGATCGCGCATGCCGCCGTCGCCTGCCGATGCGAGTTCGGATGTGGCACAGGACAATCCGGCACCGCCGAGGTCCTGGATGCCGATCACCAGGTCGTTGGCGTACAGCTCGAGACAGCACTCGATGAGCACCTTCTCCATGAAGGGGTCGCCCACCTGCACCGACGGCAGCTTCTTGCGGCCTGGTGCACCGCCCTCGTCGCCGCCGAACGTCTCCGACGCCAGCACCGACACGCCACCGATGCCGTCGAGACCGGTGCGCGCGCCGAACAGGATGATCTTGTTGCCCGTGCCCGACGCGAACGCGAGATGCAGATCCTCTTTGCGCAGCACCCCGACGCACAGCGCGTTCACCAACGGGTTGCCCGGCGTAGGAGGCGTCGAACACGGTCTCGCCGCCGATGTTGGGCAGCCCCAGCGAGTTTCCGTAGCCGCCGATGCCGCGCACCACCCCGTCGACCACCCGGCGCGTGTCGGGCGCGTCGGCGGCGCCGAACCGCAGCTGGTCCATGACGGCGACCGGCCGGGCGCCCATCGCCATGATGTCGCGGACGATGCCGCCGACACCGGTGGCCGCGCCCTGAGTACGGCTCGATGTACGACGGGTGGTTGTGCGACTCCACCTTGAAGGTGGCCGCCCAACCGTCGCCGATGTCGACGACGCCGGCGTTCTCGCCGATGCCCGCCAGCATCGAGGCCCGCATCGCCTCGGTGGTGGTCTCGCCGAAGTAGCGCAGGTGCACCTTGGAGGACTTGTAGGAGCAGTGCTCGCTCCACATCACCGAGTACATGGCCAGCTCGGCGTCGGTGGGCCGACGGCCGAGGATCTCGCGGATCCGCTGGTACTCGTCGTCCTTCAGGCCGAGTTCGCGGAACGGCTGGGGATGGTCGGGAGTGGCGGCGGCGTGGTCGACGGTGTCGACCTCATGGGTGAGCCCGGACGTCACGCAGACAGTCTAGTTTGCGTCGCCCCCGGTCACGCAGAACGCGTTGCCCTCCGGGTCGGCAAGCACCACCCACTCGAAGTCGCCGATGCTGTGCCGCCCCGTTTCGCTGGCGCCCAGGTTTACCAGCCGATTCACCTCGGCGTCGACGTCAGCGGCGGTGAAGTCGAGGTGGACGCGGTTCTTGCCGGGTGTCGGATCGGGTACCTTCTGAAACGACAGTTTCGGCCCCGGCTGACGTTCGACGGCGACGAATTCGCCGGGTACATAAGGGTTTACCTGCCCACCCGCGGCCTCTGCCCACCATTGCGGCCAGCCTGTCGGGGTCGGTGGTGTCGAACGTGATCGATTCCACATTGAGTGCCATGGCGCTGACCCTAGATCAGCCCGGTGACAAAAAACGCCTCGAGCGCCGAGGCGTAGGCGCGCCGACATCGGCTGCGCCCATCACCTCGCGCGCCGAATGCATGGCCAGCTGGGCCGCGCCGACGTCGACGGTCGGGATGCCGGTGCGCGCCGAGGTCATCGGGCCGATCGTCGACCCGCACGGCAGGTCGGCCCGGTGCTCGTAGCGCTGCAGCGGCACGCCGGCCTGCGCGCATGCCAGCGCGAACGCCGCCGCGGTGCGCCCGTCGGTGGCATATCGCAGGTTCGGCTGCACCTTGAGCACCGGGCCGGCGTTGACCTCGATGAGGTGGCCGGGCTCGTGCCGCTCGGGATAGTTCGGGTGGGTGGCGTGCGCCATGTCGCCGGAGGCGACCATCGACCCGGGCAGCCGGCGCAGGAAGTCCTCGCGACCGCCGCCCGCCGCCAGCGTGATGCGCTCCAGCACCGTGTGCAGCAGCTCCGACTGCGCGCCGTGATCCGACTGCGAGCCGACCTCCTCGTGGTCGAACAGCACCAGCACCGGCATGTGCTGCGCCCGGCTCGGCGGCCAGGAACGCCTCCGAGCCCGGCGTAGCAGGTGGCCTGGTTGTCCAGCCGGGGCGCGCTCAGCAGCTCGCCGTCGACGCCGGCCAGCCGTCGACGGGGTCAGGTCATGGGTCATCAGGTCGGCGCCGAGGACGTCGGCCGCGTCGACGCCCGCGCGCTCGGCGACGTAGCCGAGAAACGACCGGGTGCCGCTGCCAACGCCCCAGACCGCGTTGACGTGCCGCTGCGGATCCAGCGACACCGACCTTGCGGTCCTCGGCCAGGTGGATCGCCAGCTGCGGCACGCGCAGGATCGGTTCGTCGATGCGCACCAGCCGATGGTCGATGGTGTCGCCGACGCGTACCGACAGCCGGCCACTGATGCCGAGGTCGCGGTCCAGCCACGAGTTCAGCCACGCCCCGCCGTAGGGCTGCAGGGCGACCACCTGCCAGCCGGAGACGAACCGGTCGGGGTGCTGTTTGACCCGCAGGTTGGGGCTGTCGGTGTGGGCGCCGACGATCCGGAAAGGCCCGGTCCGGTCCGCCTCGTCTGACCGCCATGCGACCAGCGAGCCGGCCCGCACGGTGAAGAACCTGCCCTCGGCCGGCCACTCGTCGCGTTCGGAGAGCTCGGTGAATCCCGCGGCGCTCAACCGCTGCGCGACAGTCACGCAGACGTGGAACGGCGACGGCGACGCGTCGATGAATTCGCACAGACCCTGTGCACTCGCGGACATGGTTCACCATCATTGCCGACGCGGGATTCGCTAGGGTCAAACGGTGCCCGACCCACTACCGCAACCGGTAACGGCGCCGTTGACACCTGCAGCCATCTTCCTGGTGGTCACCATCGACGAAGGCGGTGAGGCCGCCGTCCACGACGCGCTGCCCGACATCTCCGGGTTGGTCCGCGCGGTCGGCTTCCGCGACCGGACAAGCACCTGTCGGTGGTCACGCTCGATCGGCTCGGATGCCTGGGACCGCCTGTTCTCCGGTCCGCGGCCGGCCGAGCTGACCCGTTCATCGAGCTGCACGGGCCGCGCCACCACGCCCCGTCGACACCGGGCGATCTGCTGTTCCACATCAAGGCGCTGTCGATGGACATGTGCTTCGAGCTGGCGGGCCGGATCGTCAAGGCGTTGGGGGCCGTCACCGTCGTCGACGAGACGCACGGCTTCCGGTTCTTCGACAACCGCGACCTGCTGGGCTTCGTCGACGGCACCGAGAACCCGGAGGGGCCACTTGCGGTGTCCGCCACCGAGATTGGCGACGAGGATCCCGATTTCGCAGGCGGCTGCTACGTCCACGTGCAGAAGTACCTGCACGACATGCGATCGTGGGAGTCGCTGTCGGTCACCGAGCAGGAACTGGTGATCGGACGGACCAAGCTCGAGGACATCGAGATGGACGACGATGTCAAGCCGGCCAACTCGCACATCGCGCTCAACGTGATCGAAGACGAGGACGGCAACGAGCTGAAGATCGTCCGGCACAACATGCCGTTCGGCGAGATCGGCAAGGGCGAGTTCGGCACGTACTTCATCGGCTACTCGCGCACGGCCGCGGTCACCGAGCGGATGCTGAGCAACATGTTCATCGGCGACCCGCCGGGCAACACCGACCACATCCTGGAGTTCTCGACCGCGGTCACCGGCGGGAAGTTCTTCACGCCGATCGTCGACTTCCTCAACGACCCACCGCCGCTTCCGGATTCGGCAGCCCGAAGAAGAGCAACCAGAAGTCACCGTCGCGCCCGTCGCCACCAACGGGTCGCTGGGGATCGGCAGCCTGAAAGGAACCCGTCAATGAACAACCTGTATCGCGACCTGGCTCCGATCACCGAAGCCGCCTGGGCGGAAATCGAAGTGGAGGCGACGCGGACGTTCAAGCGGCACATCGCCGGGCGGCGGGTGGTCGACGTCAGCGAGCCGGGCGGACCGGTGACCGCGGCGATCAGCACCGGTCACCTGCTCGACGTGGCCCCGCCGGGCGACGGCGTGGTGGCGCACCTGCGCGAGGCAAGCCGCTGGTGCGGCTGCGGGTGCCGTTCACGGTGTCCGCGCACCGCCATCGACGACGTCGAGCGCGGCTCGCAGGACTCGGACTGGGATCCGGTCAAGGACGCCGCCAAGAAGCTGGCGTTCGTCGAGGACCGGGCGATCTTCGAGGGCTACGACGCGGCGTCCATCGACGGCATCCGCGCGTGCAGCTCCAACCCCGCGCTGGCGCTGCCCGCAGGACGCCCGCGAGATTCCCGACGTCATCGCCCAGGCGCTGTCGGAGCTGCGGCTGGCGGGCGTCGACGGCCCGTACTCGGTGCTGCTGTCGGCCGACGTGTACACCAAGGTCAGCGAGACCACCGAACACGGCTATCCGATCCGCGAGCACCTCAACCGGCTGGTCGACGGCGAGATCATCTGGGCGCCCGCGATCGACGGCGCGTTCGTGCTGTCCACCCGCGGCGGCGACTTCGATCTGCAGCTGGGCACCGACGTGTCGATCGGCTACCTGTCGCACGACGCCGGCACGGTCGCAGCTGTACCTGCAGGAGACGCTGACGTTCCTGTGCTACACGGCCGAGGCGTCCGTCGCGCTCACGCCCTAGCCCCTTCCCGCGAGCGACCGTGTTTGCACGCGACACGCCGTCGATTTCTGGCATTTGCGGTCGCTCGCGAGCAGAATTAGGCGGCCAGCACCAGATCCAGCGCCGAGTAGAACAGGCCGAGGCCGTCGTCGGACGGGCCGGTCAGCGCCTCGGTGGCGTGCTCGGGGTGCGGCATCAGGCCGACGACCCGGCCGTTGGCCGAACGTGATGCCCGCGATGTCGCGCAGCGAGCCGTTGGGGTTGTCGCGGTAGCGGAACACCACCCGACCCTCGCCCTCGAGCTCGTCGAGCACCTTCTCGCTGGCGACGTAGCGGCCCTCCCCGGACTTCAGCGGCACCAGCAGGTCGGCACCGAGTTCGTAGCGCGACGTCCACGCCGTCGAATTCGACGCGACCTCCAGCCACAGATCGCGGCAGACGAAGTGCAGGCCCGCGTTGCGCGTCAACGCGCCCGGCAGCAGGCCCGCCTCACACAACACCTGAAAACCGTTGCAAATCCCCAACACTGGCATGCCGCGCCCGGCGGCGGCGGACGACCTCGCCCATCACCGGTGCGAACTTGGCGATCGCGCCACAGCGCAGATAGTCGCCGTAGGAGAAGCCGCCGGGCACCACCACCGCGTCGACCCCCTTGAGGTCGGCGTCGGCGTGCCACAGGCTGACCGCCTCGGCGCCGGCCAACCGGACCGCCCTGGCGGCGTCGACGTCGTCGAGCGTGCCGGGAAACGTGATGACTCCCACTCGCGCCGGTCATGATTGCTCCCTGCTGACCGACCAGTCCTCGATAACCGTGTTCGCCAACAGCGATTCGGCGATCTCGGCGAGGGTGTCGTCGTCGATGCTGTCATCGACCTCGAGCTCAAAACGCTTGCCCTGCCGGACATCTGAGACACCGCCGAAGCCGAGACGGCCCAGCGCGCCGACGATCGCCTGCCCCTGCGGGTCGAGGATCTCCGCCTTGGGCATCACGTGCACAACCACCCTTGCCACGGCGATCACTCTACCGGCGGCAATGCCGGGACCGCCTCACCGGCACGACCCGAGGTATGCGTTGCACAGCGGCGCCGCCATCGCGTCGAGGACCTGCGCGTCAGGCCAGCCGCGGGCCAGTCCACCTGCGGGGGCAGCGACGACCACATGGCCAGTTCGACGACGGTGCTGCTGTCGGGGTCGGCCAGCAGGTACTCGTGCATGACCTGATCGCCCGCGTCGCTGATGACGGCGGCGATGCGCTCGCGGTCGTTGTGGTGATCGACGGCGAGGCCTGCGGCGGCCGTCGATTGGCAGTCGCGCAGCCTGTGACCTGGCCGTCTCCAGCGTGGTCAGCGCCGTGGGGCCGCCGGTCGCGGTGTCGCCGCGCCAGTGCACCACCTGCACCAGCAGGTTCCACTGGCCCGCCTGGTGCAGCACGACCGACCGCGCCGCTACGGCGTAGGCACGGGGTCGTCGGCAACCGGCGGGCTGCCGCACAGCGCCTCGAAGCCGAACCGCGGCGACGGCGCCGTGACCGCCAATCCGGCCAGGCCCGGCCATCGGTACACCGGGTACAGCGGGATGGAGGTCGGCGCGATCCACGCCGAATCGGGGATGGCGTCGCAAATCGGCGGGCACTCGCCCGGGACCGCGCGCGCAGGCCAGCCTGCACTGGGCGCGATGGCCAACCCGCAGGTCGCCACGGCTACCGCCAGCAGCAATCGCACGTCTCTACTTCCCCCTGGTACAGCCTTGAGCGCCACAATATAGGCATGGAACTGACGCATTTCGGCCATTCATGCTTACTCGCGAATTTCAAGGGCGATTCCGGTCAGGACACAACGGTTTTGTTCGATCCCGGGAACTTCTCGCACGGTTTCGAGGGCATCACCGGGCTGTCGGCGATCCTGATCACCCATCAGCATCCCGATCACGCCGACACCGAGCGGCTGCCGGCACTGGTCGATGCCAACCCGCAGGCCGCCTTGTACGCCGACCCGCAGACGGCCGAGCAACTCGGCGGCCCGTGGAAGGCGGTGCACGTCGGCGACGAGTTCAGCGTCGGCCACCTGACCGTGCGCGGCGTCGGCGGGCGGCACGCGGTGATCCACCCGGAAATCCCTGTGATCGACAACATTTCGTATCTCATCGGCGACGGCTCGCATGCGGCGCGGTTGATGCACCCGGGCGACGCGCTGTTCACGCCGGGCGAGCCGGTCGATGTGCTGGCCACCCGGCGGCGGCGCCGTGGATGAAGATCTCGGAGGCCGTCGACTATCTGCGGGCCGTGGCGCCGACGCGCGCCGTGCCCATCCACCAGGCGATCATCGAGCCGAACGCCCGCGGCATCTACTACGGGCGGCTGTCCGAGATGACCGACACCGACTTCCAGGTGCTGGAACCCGAAAACGGCACGAGTTCTGATTCGCGGCTCGGCCGCGGTCTTCAGACGTCGCGCGCCGCGGCACGGCCCGCCGCCCGGCCGGAGAACACGCAGCCGCCAAGGAACGTGCCCTCCAGCGAGCGGTAGCCGTGCACACCGCCGCCGCCGAAACCGGCGGCCTCACCCGCGGCATAGAGCCCGTCGAACACGCTGCCGTCGGACTTGAGCACGCGTGAGTCGAGGTCGGTTTCCAAGCCGCCCAACGACTTACGGCGTCAGGATGTGCAGTTTGACGGCGATCAGCGGTCCGGCCTTCGGGTCGGTGAGCCGGTGCGGGGCGACGACGCGGCTGACCCGGTCGCCGAGGTAGTTGCGCGCCACGCGAATCGACGGCGATCTGGGTGTCCTTGGTGAACCGGTTGGCCACTTCGCGGTCGCGCGCGGTCACCTCGGCCTCCACGGTGGCGTAGTCGACCGGCAGCACGTCGGGCACGGTGTTCATCGCGGACACCAAGTCGCGCAAGGAGTTTGCGCTGACGAAGTCGACCCCTTGTCGACGAACGCCTGCACCGGTGCGGGCGCGCCTGCCCGCACCCTGGCGAGCACGTTCTCGCACGCTCTTGCCGGTGAGATCGGGGTTCTGCTCCTGCCCGGACAGCGCGAACTCCTTGGCGATGATCCGCGCGTTGAGGATGAACCAGGTGTAGTCCTGTCCGGTCTGCGCGATGTATTCCAGCGTGCCGAGCGTGTCGAAGCCGGGATACAACGGAGACGGCAGCCGCTTGCCGGTGGCGTCCAGCCACAGCGACGACGGGCCGGGCAGGATCCGGATGCCGTGCAGCGGCCAGATCGGGTCGTAGTTGGTGATGCCCTCGGTGTAGTGCCACATCCGGTCGCTGTTGATGACGTGAGCGCCCGCGGATTCGGTGATGCCGATCATCCGGCCGTCGACGTGCGCGGGCACCCCGCTGAGCAGCTGTTCGGGCACCCGGCCCATCCGCTTCGGGCCAGTTCTGCCGGACCAGGTCGTGGTTTCCGCCGATGCCGCCGCTGGCGACGATCACCGCCGACGCGCGGAACTCGAACTCGCCGACGGTGTTTCGTGACGACGCCACACCGCGCGCCGCGGTCGTCGGCTCCAGCACCGCGCCGCGCACCCCGACCACGGCGCCGTTCTCCACGATCAGTTCGTCGACGCGATGGCGATGCGCGAACCGCACCTTCGCGTTACCCAGCAGCCGGCGCGCGAAGATGTCGACGATCGCCGGGCCGGTCCCCCAGGTGATGTGGAAGCGCGGCACCGAGTTGCCATGGCCGCGTGCGTCGTAGCCGCCGCGCTCGGCCCAGCCGACGACGGGGAAGGTCTGCAGCCCGCGTTCGCGCAGCCAGCTGCGCTTCTCGCCCGCGGCGAAGTCGACGTAGGCGTGTGCCCATTGCCGCGGCCAGTGGTCCTCGGGCCGGTCGAAGCCCGCGGTGCCGAGCCAGTCCTGCAGCGCCAGCTCGTGGCTGTCGCGGATGCCCAGCCGCCGCTGTTCCGGGCTGTCGACGAAGAACAGGCCGCCGAACGACCAGAACGCCTGACCACCGATGTTGTTGGCGTTCTCCTGGTCCACGATCAGCACGCGGCGCCCGCGCTCGACCAGTTCACAGGCGGCGACCAGACCGGCCAGACCGGCACCCACCACGATCACATCAGCGTCAGCCATGGCCGCCAATGTAGCGGCCCTGGCTGATCAGGCGGCGTCGGTCAGCGCGGTGTACGGGTCCCAGTGGTAGACGGACGGCACGCATCGATGCATCAGCGCCAGGTCGACGGCGTCGAGCATCGCCTGCCGGGGTCCGGGCCGGCGCAGGTGACGGGCCGGCCACCGCGACGCGGACGATGCCCTCGCGGCGCGCGGTGCGCTCGGCCGACAGCACCAGCGTCCGGCACCACCACGGCTCGCTCAGGAAGCCCTCGCCGATGCCGAGCACCCGCGCCCGCACCGTCGTCTGACGAACCAGGTCGGTGATGCCGCTCAGGCCGACGAGCAGCCGAAAGCCGTTGCGGGGCAGCGCTGTTACCGTGCCCTGCGAGACCGTCCAGCCGGGCGCGGCGAACAGCCGGGTGCGCAGCCCGAGGTGCTCGAGCACCCGGTCGGCGGCCATCAGCCGCAAATTGGCTTCGTGCGCAGGCAATGTCGCGAACTCGCCGCGCCGCTTCTTGGTGGCCGCCTCGTCGAAGCCGTGCAGCACGATGGCGTCGCCGCGTTCGCGCCGGTCGGCGAGCCACTCGACGGTCGGCGCGTCCGAGTCGAGCCGGTAGCCGCCCTTCGATCCGGGGCGCCACCAGAAACGAGGCAGGCACGTCGCGCGTCGTCGAGCTGACCGCAGAACGCGTCGACGTCGGCCCGTGTGCGGTCGCTGATCCCGGAAACCGAGACGATCAGTTGTCCAGCCACGTGTTCATTGTGGCAACGTCAGGTGTCCCAACGGTTTACAACACGTGGTCAGCAGTTGACCATTCTATCGCGGCAGGACCGCCTCGATGGCGGCGATGACCTCGGGCGCGTCGGGAACGGTGCGCGGCCGGAACCGGTTGACCACCTCGCCACCGGGTGCGAGCAGGAACTTCTCGAAGTTCCATTGCACGTCGCCCGCCTCGCCGCCGTCGTCGGGCGTCTTGGTCAGCTCGGCGTACAGCGGGTGCCGGTCCGGACCGTTGACGTCGGTCTTGGCCAGCAGCGGGAACGTCACCCCGTAGTTCGTCGAGCAGAACGTCTGGATCTCCTCGGCGGTGCCCGGCTCCTGGCCCATGAACTGGTTGCACGGCACGCCGATCACCGTCAGCCCGCGCTCACCGTAGTCCTTCGCCAGCTGCTCCAGCGCGGTGTACTGCGGAGTGAGACCGCATTTCGAGGCGACGTTCACGACCAGCGCGGCGCCGTCGGCCAGCTCGGCCAGCGTGGTGGGACGCCGTCCAGCGTCGTCAGGGCGATGTCGGTCAACGGCGTTTCGGTCATGCCCGCACGCTAACCGTCGAACAGCATCAGCGCGATCTTCTCGACGGCCGCCATCGGGTCGTCGTCGGTGTCGATCGCCTCGTTGAGCCGCAGCATCGCAAAGCCGTGCACCAACGACCACGCCGCGAGCGCGGCGCTTTGTGGATCCGCCTTGGCGCGTGGGTCTTTCAGCGTGCCGACGCCGTGCGCCAGTTCGGCGCCCGCGGCGTTCTGCGGCCGTCGACGAGTTCGGGATCGTCAGGCGTTGACGAGCGAGCGGTCGAACATCACCGCGTAGTGGCCGGGATGGTCGAGTGCGAACCGCACATAGGCGCAGCGCCGCGTCGATGAAGTCAGGCCGCGCGCCGGCCAGGGCGTCGGCCAGCAGCCGCCACCCCTGCGCGGCGAGCGCGGTGAACAGGCCGCGGCGGTCGGTGAAGTGATGCGCCGGGGCGGCGTGTGAGACACCGGCCTCCCGCGCGAGTTCGCGCAGCGAGATCCCGTCGGCGCCGCGCTCGGCCACCAGGCGTGGCGGCCTTGGCCAGGATGACGGCCTTCAGGTCGCCGTGGTGATAAGGTGTCCCTGCTCATTCGGCCATCATAACCAGGAATCTTGACAGTGCCTAGATTATTGGTTAGCGTGTTCCATCATCTGTCACTGTCTGAGATAAGGAGTCTGCAATGGCCGTCATCGTCACTCTGGTCCTGGGCACGCTCGTGCGCCCGGTTGGTTGGCTGGCTGGGCGTCGACTACGTCGACAGCTGGCCGCAGGCCGTCGCCGTCGGGCTGGCGGCGATGTTCGTGATGACCGGCGTCGCGCATTTCGTTCAGCCCGCTGCGCCGCGACATGATCGCGATCGTGCCGCCGCGGCTGCCTGCCGCCGGACTGCTCGTCACGATCACCGGCGTGCTCGAACTGCTGGGCGCGGCCGGACTGCTGCTACCCGCCCACCCGCGTCGCGGCGGCGGTGTGCCTGTTCGTGTTGATGCTGGTGATGTTCCCCGCCAACGTCTACGCGTCGCGGATGCCGAACCCGCCGAAGTCGATGACGTCGCGGCTGGACGTGCGCACGGTCGAGGAGATCGTGTACCTAGGCGCTGCCGTCGTGGTTGGCCTTGGCGGCATCCAGTAGCCAGGCGTACTGGAAGGCGGCTTCCTTCCAGCGTTCGTAGCGTCCGCTGATCCCACCATGGCCGGCGTTCATCTCGGTCTTCAGCAGCACCGGATGACCGTCGGTCTTGGTGTGCCGAAGCGCCGCAACCCATTTCGCGGGTTCGACGTAGAGGACCCTGGTGTCGTTCAACGACGTCATCGCGAGGATCGGCGGATAGTCCTTGGCCTCGACGTTCTCGTAGGGCGAGTAGGACTTCATGTAGTAGTAGACGTCCTTGTCGTCCAACGGGTTTCCCCACTCGTCCCACTCGGTGACGGTCAGCGGCAGCGACGGGTCGAGGATCGTCGTCAGCGCGTCGACGAACGGCACTGCGGCCAGGATGCCGGCGAACAGCTCCGGCGCCATGTTGGCGACCGCACCCATCAGCAGCCCGCCCGCGCTGCCGCCGAGCGCGACGAGATTCTCCGGCGCGGGTCACGTCGGTGACGACGAGATGTCTTGCCACGGCGATGAAGTCGGTGAAGGTGTTCTTCTTCTCCAGCAGCTTGCCGTGCTCGTACCACGGCCGGCCCGAGTCTCACCGCCGCCGCCGCACGTGCGCGACGGCGAACACCATGCCGCGGTCCAGCAGCGAGAGCCGGGCAATGGAGAACCGCGGATCCTCGCACGACTCGTAGGCGCCGTAGCCGTATAGCAGCGTCGGCGCCGGGATAGGGCACGCCGGTGCGGTGGACGATCGAGATCGGCACCCGCGCGCCGTCAGGCGCGACGGCCCAGTCGCGGCGCTCGACGTACTCGTCGGGGTGGTAGTCGCCGAGCACCGGCTGTTCGCGCAGCAGCGTGCGCTCGCCGGTGGCGAGGTCGATGTCGTAGATGCGCACCGGAATGACGAACGACGTCGCGCCGATCCGCAGCTTCGGTGAGCTCCAGTTGGGATTGGCGGAAATGACCCGCCGACATCAGCTCGGAGTCGAACGTGATGTCCTCGGGGTGGCCGTAGTCGCCGTCCGCGTAGATCGGCCACAGCTGGATCCGCGGCAGCGCCTCGCTGCGGTAGCTGACCACGGATGGCCTTCGAACGCGTCGACAGAGTCGAGTCGCACATCGTCGCGGTGCTCGATCAGCGTGCGGAATAGCGTTGGGATCGCTCGACCGGAGCCTCGACGAGCGTGAAGTTCTCCGCGCCGTCGTTGTGCAGGATGAGGAACCGGTCCTCACCGCCGACGATCGCGTGTTCGACGGAGTACTCGACGAGCTCACGGCGCGGCCAGATCGGCGGTGAACTCGGTCTCGGCCGTCGGTGGCGTCGCCGTAGCGCATCTCGGTGGTGACGGCGCTGCCCGCCGCGATGATCGATGTACTTGTCTGCTGCGGGTGCGGCCGACCGCGAGCCAGAACTTCTCGTCGGGCTCGTGGTAGACCTTCTCGGCGGGCAGCCCGGCGCCGAGCCGGTGCCGCCACACCGGTGTCGGGGCGCCAGGCGTCGTCGACGGTGACGTAGTAGACGGTGTGGTTGTCGGCGGCCCAGGTGGCGCCCGCGCCGATGCCGACGATCTGGTCGTCGTACAGCTGCGCCGGTGCGCAAGTCCTTGAACCGCAACGTGTATCGCTCGTCGCCCGTGACGTCCACCGAGTAGGCCAAGATGTTGCCGTCGAGGCTGACGGTGGCGGCGCCGAGCGCGAAGAAGTCGTGCCCTTCGGCCTCGACGTTCTCGTCGAGCAGGATCTGCTCGCCGGGGATCTCGGTGTCCTCGTCGAACTGCGGCGGGTGTCCAGTCGTCGGGATCGGTGACCGGGCAACGGCATTGCACGCCGTACTGCTTGCCCTCGAAGCTTCTGCCGTAGTACCACCAGTCGCCGCGGCGGGTCGGCACGGATAGGTCGGTTTCCTTGGTGCGCGCCTTTATCTCGTCGAAGATCTTCTGCCGCAACGGCGCCAGATCCGCGGTCGCCTGTTCGGTGTAGTCGTTCTCGGCCTTCAGGTAGTCGATGACCTCGGGTTCGACTTGTCGCGCAGCCACTCGTAGGGGTCGATGAACACGTCGCCGTGGTACTCACGGCGGTGCTCGACGCGCTTGGCTTCCGGTGGCTTCACGGCTTGATCCAGTCGCTGAACTTGCGGCCCGAGATGCGTTCGTAGGCTTCGATATAGCGTGCGCGGGTGGCATCGACGATGTCGGGCGGCAGCGGCGGGCGGCGGCTTGTCGCCGTTGCGGTCCCAGCCGGACTCCGGACCGGTGAGCCAGTTGCGGACGAACTGCTTGTCGAAGCTCTGCTGGACGACGCCCTCCTGGTAGTCGTCGGCGCGCCAGTACCTGCTGGAGTCCGGGGTGAAGACCTCGTCGGCCAGTCGCAGGTTGCCGTGCTTGTCGACGCCGAACTCGAACTTGGTGTCGGCGACGATGATTCCCTTCGTCAACGCGTGGTCGGCGCCCTGGATGTAGGTCTGCAGGGTGCGTTCGCGCAGCTGGTTGGCTCTGACGGCGCCGACCAGATCGATCACGTCGTTGAACGAGATGTTCTCATCGTGTTGTCCGAGTTCGGCTTTGGTGGCCGGGGTGAACAGCGGCTGGACGAACTTGCTGGCCTCGGACAGCCCCGGCGGCAGCGCGATGCCGCACACCTTGCCGGTCTTCTGATAGTCGATGAGGCCCGAGCCGGTCAGGTAGCCGCGGGCCACGCACCTCCACCGGCAGCATCTCGAGCTCCTGCGCACGACCAGCGCACGGCCGAGGCACCTCTTGGCGGATGCGCTCGTCGTCGGGCGGGCCTGCGAGGTGGTTGGGCGCCTCGACGTAATCGAAGAAGAAGACGCTCATCGCGGTCAGGATGCGGCCCTTGTCGGGTATCTCGGAGTCGAGGATGTAGTCGTACGCCGAGATCCGGTCGGTGGCGACGAACAGCAGGTGCTCGTCGTCGATGCGGTACAGCTCGCGAACCTTTGCCGCTGGCCAGATGTTGGTAGTCGGACAGAGCTGGGCGCATCGGGCCAGCCTATCTGCTGGGATCAATCCCATGACGTCGCGTTATCGTGCCCTATGCCACCACCCCGGCCCGACTGCTCGCGCAGCTGATCAGCGACGTGGTGGTGATCGCCTGGACGACCATCTGGGTGCTGGTCGGGATGGCGGTGCACGCCGCCGTGTGCGACCATCGCCGAGCTTCGGCAGGCAAGTCGAAGGCGGCGCCAACGGGATCGCGGGCAACCTCGATTCCGCGGGCGACAGCGCGCGACAAGGTGCCGTTGATCGGCGACGCGGTTGAGCAAGCCCTGCTGACGGCCGCGGGGGAGCCGCCCGTGACATCGCGGGCGCCGGCGCACAGCCTGAACGTCGACCGCGAGCTGGCTGGCGTGGCTGCTGGCGTTGGCCGTCGCCGCGCCGCCGATCCTGGCGATCGCGATGCCGTGGCTGTTTCTGCGGGTGCGGTTCTTCCGGCGCAAGTGGACGGCGTTGCACGCTGGCGGCGACACCCGCGGGCGAACAGCTGCTGGCGCTGCGGGCGCTGGCGAACCGGCCGCTGGCCAAGCTCGCGGCGCGTCAACGCCGACCCGGTGCGGCGCGTGGCGGCGCGAAGACGCCGTCGGCGATCCACGGCCTGCGCCCGAACTGTGAGCCCGAGGCATCGCCGCCGCGGCACCTGGCAGCTAGCGATTTCGGCGCGTTGATCGGCGCTCAGCGCACGGCCAGCACGCCGAATCGCATACCGGAACCGGCAGGCTGCGCGCGACGTCAATTCCAGACGTGCTCGACGACTATCTGCGATCAGCACGACGGCGTGATCACGCTTGATCCAGGCCGCTGCGTAGCCGGCTAGCAGGCCGCCGTCGCCGTCGCACGTCCGGTCGATGGCGCCGGTGTTCGTGCCGGCGTTTACTTCGTCGATGACCGACCGTTCACCGATGCTGCGCGCGTGCGCGGTGCGGTCGCTACGGCGCGCAGCGCCGTGGCCAGCGGGTGGCCGCGGCATGGTGGCATGGCCTGACTCGTTTGCGCCCGACATCGTCGAGGTGACCGTGCCCCGGCAACAGCAACGGCCGATGTCACGACGGCCGCCAGTTGCGGCGCGCGACGATCTCAAGTCAGCTGAGACGATCTGTTGAGCGCCGGGGCCTTCGTGTAACAGAATTGGCTCTGACGGTCGTCGAGGCGGTCGATACGGCCGCGCGCGGCGGCGCAGCCATCATGGACTCAGCGCTGCAACGTCGTGTCGAGCTAACCGCTTGTGGCGCGCCCATTTGCGGAACAAGGGGCGATACGGATCGCCGGCGCGCAGCGCCAGTTCTGCAGCCGCGGCGACGGCGCCCGACTCGCAAGCAGAGCGACTGCTCATCCGATTACCGAGGCCGCGAAGATCACGGGCTGGCAAGCGAACTATCCCGTCGCGGGCTATCGCGTCGACGTCGGCTTCCCGGCGCAGACGGATGCGGTCGAGGTCGACGGATTGGCTTTCCACACCGATAGCGAGGACTTTCAGCAGGACCGGATCCGGCAGAACGCAATCGCGTTGGCCGGTTGGCAGGGCTGCGCTTCACGTGGCTGACCTCACCGAATACCCGACCGGGTCATCGCCGAGCACTGCGTGCGATTTGGCGTGATCGACTGCGCTCAGCGCAAGCACGCCGAAATCGCGGAGCGCGGTGAGCAGCCACGCCGCCAAGGCGATCCAGAAGAACACCAGCGAGACCGTCGTCAGCCACCGCCAGCCCGTTTCGACGGCCGTGGCGATACGTGGCCGACGAGTACATCCCCAGCGGGAGCACCGCCGCCCACCAAGTTCGCGCGCTCGCGCAACGCCGCGACGTCGCCGCAGACCAGCAGCGGGATCCACGCCGCTGGCGACGATCCACGTCACGACCGTCACCGGCCGAACGCTCCACGAACCCGGCCTCGATAAATGTGATCGCCCGCCAGCGTCGCGATCGCCGCACCGCCCATCAGAATCCAGGTGTCGGGCTGCACACAGTTCCGGCAGCCGACGGACTCGTGCGACTAGCCCGCCACAGCACCAGCCCCGTCATCACGCAGTACAGGCAGACCGCCGATGCGCGATGGCCCAGATCGCCACCGCGAGAGACACGATCTTCAGATCCGCCGATCACGATCGCCAGCCCGGACGTCGCGACGCTCGCCAGTTCCCAGCCGCCCGCGCGCGGTCCGCGCAGGCCCGGTCCACCGATACGCGCCATCATCGCAGCAAGCGCCACCGCGCGCCAGCAAAGCCAACCCTGCAACGCCATCCCGGCGACACCGAGCGGCACAATCCGGTGCTCAGCCGTCGCGCCACCACGACCGCGCACGCCGCGACGTAGGTGCAGCAGCCGCAGCGGCACATCGAGGTCGTCGAGATTCAAGACTCTCGCCGCCGGAATGATCGCCGCAATCGACCAACACCGCGAACAACGCGCAGCCGCGACAACGATCAACACATCGCTGATGCGCCGAACCCGTGGTCCACAGCCGCGATCGACACGATGCCGGTCGCCATGACCGCCGCGAACGTATCGGTTTCACGCCCTCCAGCTCGACCACCAGATGCCGGATGCCGGTGTGGCGGTTGCTGCGGGTCCACTCCACCGGTTTGACCACCTGCACCGACGAGAACCGGCCGAGCAACTCCTCGAAGAGCACCCGCAGCTCCAGCCGGGCCAGGTTCGCGCCGAGGCAGTAGTGCACGCCCTGGCCCGAAGCCCAAGTGCGGATTCGGCTTCGCGCCAGACATCGAAAGCGATCGGCGTCGTCGAACACCGCGGCGTCGCGGTTCGCCGAGCCCTCCCAGACCAGCACCTTGTCGCCGGGCCAGATCGTGCGCATCCGCCCGAACCGACGTCGCGTGGTCGCGGTGCGCCGCTTCGACGGCGACGGCGACGTCCACCGCACCATCTCCTCGATCGGCGGTCGGCAGCAGCGTCGGATCCGCACGCAGCGCGGCCAGCTGGTCGGGGTGTTCGGCCAACGCCAGCAGCCCGCCCGCGACCGCGTTGCGCGTCGTCTCGGCGCCCGCGCTGAACAGCAGGCTGAAGAACAGGTACAGCTCGACGTCCGACAGGTGGGCGCTCGACGTCGCAGCGTCGCATTGGCGACGACCGAGCAGCATGTCGTCGGTCGGCTGCAGCCCGCTTCGACGCGATCAGCTCCTGGCCGTAGTCGTACATCCGCGAGCCGGCCTCCTCGATCGGACATCTGCGCGACGGACGCCTTGCGCGAGCCGCCGGAAGTCGAAGCTGCGGCTCGATGGCCTCGAACAGCCAATGTCGTTCGGACTCCGGCACTCCCAGCAGGATGCAGATCATCTGCATCGGCAGCTCGGCGGCGACGTCGACGACGAAGTCGAACGGCCTCGCCGTCGACGATCGAGTCAGCAGCCGCCGCGCCCGCGCGCGCAGATCGTCCTCGACGCCGCGTGATCATCCGCGGCGTCAGGCCGGAGCTGACCAGCCGACGGATCTGCGGAGTGGCGCGGGTCGTCCATCATGTTGAGCACCTGGCCCGCGATGGCCAGATCCTGCAGCAGCGTGCCGCCGTACGGCCGCGAGCCGCCGGTCACCGACGAAGAAGTCACCGGATCCCGCAGCACCGCAAGCGTTTCGGCGTACGGTTGCGACCGACCAGAAGCCCTCCGCCGTCCGGGCGTGTTCTCCGTCGGCGCGTGCCAGTACACCGGCGCCTCGCGCCGATGCACGTCGAACAGCGTATGCGGAAAGCCGCGCGGCGAAGTTGTCCAGATCGGTGAAGTCGATCTCCGACAACGCCGACCACTGAAGTCACAGGATCGCGCCCGACGTGTACTTGGCGGCCTCCGGATAACGGCTCACCAACTCGTCGACCGCGTCGACGACCCGTGTCGACCTGATCGCCTGCGGCGCCGGTGAACGCCTGCTTGTCGGCCAGCGCCGCGTCGAGAGCCGGCCGGTCCAGCGGCAGCCGCGGATCGGCGGCCAGCCGGTCGAGCAGGTCGGGCTCCAGCACCCTTCTCGCGCATCGCCAACGCGACCGCGACCGCGTGTTCCTTGATCACCTCGTGCGCGGCCTCGCGGCCCATGCCGGCGCGCACCGCCGCGATCAGGATCCGCGTGGTGGCCAGGAACGGCAGGTAGCGGTCGAGCTCGCGCTGGATCACCGCCGGATAGGCGCCGAACTCGTCGAGCACGGTCAGGAACGTCTCGATCTGCCCGTCGATCGCGAAGAACGCGTCGGGCAGCGCGACGCCGGCGCACCACCGAGCAGAACACGTCGCCCTCGTTCCACTGCGCGCCCGCCAGCTTCGCCGGCCATCGACGCGTAGCCGCGCAGCACGACCTGCAGCCCGTTGACCCGCTCGCACGACCGAGTGTTCATCTTGTGCGGCATCGCCGACGAGCCGACCTGGCCCGGCGCGAACCCCTCGGTCACCAGTTCGTGGCCCGCCATCAGCCGGATGGTGTGCGCCAGCGACGACGGGCCCGCCGCCGACCTGCACCAGCGCCGAGACGACGTCGATGGTCCAGCGAGCGCGGATAGACCTGCCCGACGCTGGTGAAAATCGTCGTGTGAAGCCGAGGAATTCGGCGACCCGCCGCTCGAGCTCGGCCAGCTTCGACCGGTGTCGCCGTCGAACAGGTCGAGCATGTCCTGCGCCGTGCCCATCGGGCCCTTGATGCCGCGCAGCGGATACCGGTCGATCAACGCACGCAGCCGCGTCGAGCGCAACGAGCATCTCCTCGGCCGCCGACGCGAACCGCTTGCCCAACGTGGTCGCCTGCGCGGCGACGTTGTGGCTGCGGCCCGCCATCACCAGGTCGCGGTAGCTGATCGCCCGCTCGGCCAGCCGGGCCACCACCGCCACGCCGTGCGTGAAGACCAGCTCCAGAGACTGGCGGACCTGCAGCTGCTCGACGTTTTCGGTGAGGTCGCGGCTCGTCATGCCCTTGTGCACGTGCTCGTGGCCGGCGAGCGCGTTGAACTCCTCGATGCGGGCCTTGACGTCGTGGCGCAGCACGCGCTCGCGCGCGGCGATCGACGACGAGGTCGACGTCGTCGATCACCCGCTCGTAGTCCTCGACCACGCCGTCAGGCACCGTCGACGCCCAGCTCAGGCCTGCGCCCGAAGCACCGCCAGCCACAGCCGACGCTTCGGCGACGACCTTGGCCTCCGGTGACCAGATCGCCACCATCTCGTCGCTGGCGTACCGGCTGGCCAGCACATTCGGGATCGTCACAGACACACAGCTTACGGCGCGGGTAGGGCAGGCTGTGGCCTATGCACTTCGTTGGGCTCGATCTTGCGTGGGGCGAGAAGAACCAGACCGGCGTGGCCGGCCGTCGACTCCGACGGCCGCCTGCTCCACGTGTCGGCATCGCGCAGGACGACGCCAGCATCATCGACGCCGTCGGCCGTTCACCGGCGACGACTGCCTGGTTGCCATCGACGCGCCGCTCATTGTCAACAACGCAGGCGGATACCGGCCCGCCGAGGCCGAGTACAACCGCGACTTTCAGAAATTCGACGCCGGAGCTTATCCGGCGAATACGACCAATCCGCTGTTCAATCCACCGCGCGGCGCGATAGCTGGCCACCGCCCTCGGCCTCGACATGGATCCCGCGTCGAACGGCGAACCGACAGGCCATCGAGGTTTACCCGCATCCGGCGACCGTCGTCTTGTTCGGGCTCGAAGAAGCACGCTGAAGTACAAGAAGGGTTCATTCGACGAGCGCCAGCGCGAGTTGCTCAAGCTGATGACGCTGATCGAGGGGCTCGACAACGAAACACCGAGACTGCGCGTGAATCGAAGCGTGGCGTGGCTCGAACTCCGCAGGAGGGTGGAGGCCGCCACCAAACCGAGCCAACTGGACAGGGACGAGGATCCGGTCGACGCCGTCATTGCCGCGTACGTCGCGCTGTATTGGTATCACCGGCCAGAGGACATCACCATCTACGGCGACTTCGACGACGGGCTACATCGTCACCCCGAGCCTGCCGCCGCCCGATCTGACGAGCAATACGTAACTGAACGAAGTACA
>ERZ1370068.3042-contig-2167_pt1 | contig 31022 bp, 37 predicted proteins | sample MGYA00561227_ERZ1370068 | MGnify/ENA primary metagenome ERZ1370068 (study PRJEB38410, sample SAMEA6850437) | metagenome | study: Metagenomic assessment of the ecological functions of the soil: analysis of the soil microbiota associated with the...
GCTCGCCGATCGCCACAGGCCTTGCGGCGGATCGGCGATCTCGTCCGCATGCGCCGAAGCCGCGCTCGAACTCGAAAGGTGATGTCATGCGTGCAAAGCTGCCCAGCAAGAGCAGGCTTCGTCGATCGCGACGGCGTGAAGATCTACTACGAGATCTACGGCGACGGCCCGGAGACGATGGTCTTCCTGCCGCCCTGGGCGATCGTCCATTCGCGCATCTACAAGGCGCAGCTGCCCTATTTCAGCGAGCGCTTCCGCTGCATCACCTTCGACGGCCGCGGCAACGGCAAGTCCGACCGGCCGGCGGACGTGGCGGCCTACTCGCTCGATAACTACGTGGCGGACGCGCTCGCCGTCATGGACGCCACCGATGCGGGACAGGCCATCCTCGTTGGCCTCTCCCTGTGGCGGCCTGCACGCCTGCGTGCTGGCCGCGCACCATCCCGAACGTGTCAAGGCCGCCATCCTGGTCGGCACCGTGGCGAGCGTCGGGCCCGCCAATTACCCCGTACCTGGCGAACAAGCATTTCGTGGCCAAGCAGCGAGCAGCTTCGAGGGTTGGGACAAGTTCAACCGCGACTACTGGCTGGCGGACTATCCCGACTTCGCCGAGCACTTCGTTCGCAACATCTGCATTCCGAGCCGCACTCGACCAGGCAGATCGAGGACGGCATCGACTGGGCGGGCGACACCACCGGTCCCGGTGCTGGTCAAGACGGTCGAAGCGCGGACGATACCGCCGTCGCTTCGATGTCAGCGAGGCGATGTATCGCAAGATCCGCTGCCCGATGCTGATGATCCACGGCGACAACGATCAGATCCAGCACCTATGCGCGCGCGCAAGGCCGTGGCCGAGGTCACAGGCGCCGAGCTGCGTGACCATTCCGGGCGGCGGTCACAATCCGTCTCGGCCGCTTTCCGGCAAAGGCCAACGCCCTGATCGTCGATTTCCTCGACGCGCAAGCTCGGCATTGCCGCGCTCCGCGAACGGCGCGCAAAGCCGGCGACCACGGAAAGCCAAGCGGGCACTCTATCTCTCCTCGCCGATCGGCCTCGGGCACGGGCGGCGCGACATCGCCATCACGCGCGAGCTGCGCAAGCTGCATCCCGACCTGCAGGTCGACTGGCTGGCGCAGGATCCGGTGACGCGCCTGCTGGAAGCCAGCGGCGAGCGCATCCATCCGCTGAGCGCGCGGCTGGCAAGCGAGATCGCGGCACATCGAGCTGGAGTCGGGCGAGCACGACCTGCACTGCTTCCAGGCGCATCCGCCGCATGGACGAGGTGCTGATCGCCAACTTCATGATCTTCCAGGATGCCGTCGACGAGGGCGGCTACGATCTGGTGATCGCCGACGAGGCCTGGGACATCGACCATTACTGGCACGAGCACCCGGAGCTGAAGAAGGCCAAGCTCGCCTGGTTCACCGACTTCGTCGGCTACGTGCCGATGCCGTCGGGCGGCGAGCACGAGGCCTTCCTGACCACCGACTACAACGCCGAGATGATCGGGCACATCGAGCGGCATCCCGGCGTGCGCGACCGCGCCATCTTCGTCGGCAGACCCGAGGACATTGTGCCCGCTGTCGTTCGGCAAGGACCTGCCGGCGATGCGCGACTGGGTGCCCAGGCACTTCGATTTCGCGGGCTACATCATCGGCGAGCATCCGCGAGACCTTCGGCAGCCGCGCGGACCTGCGCGAGCAGCCTCGGCTACCGGCCGGACGAACGCGTGTGCATCGTCACGGTCGGCGGATCGGGCGTCGGCGCGCATCTGATCAGGCGCATCCTGCAGAGCTATCCGATGGCGCGCGCCAAGCTGCCCGAGCTGCGCATGATCGTGGTGGCGGGCCCGCGCATCGATCCGCAGTCGCTCAACGCGCCGGCTGGCGTCGAGGTGCGCGCCTTCGTGCCGAACCTCGACCGCCATCTCGCCGCGTGCGATCTGGCGCTGGTGCAGGGCGGCCTCACGACCTGCATGGAGCTGACGGCGGCCGGAACGCCGTTCCTCTACTTCCCGCTCAAGAACCATTTCGAGCAGAACTTCCACGTCGCCCACCGTCTCGACCGGTACGGCGCCGGACGGCGCATGGAGTTCGCGACCTCGACGCCGGACATGATTGCCGATGCGATGGTCGATGCGTTGCGCGCGCCGGCCAAATTCAAACCCGTCGAAAGCCGGCGGTGCCGCGCGTGCCGCAGCGCATGCTTGCGGATCTTGTCTGATTAAGAACTCAATCGATTCATTGAGGAAGCCATGACTAGTGTGAATACTGCGACCCAGGTTGATGAAGGCAAGCTCAACGCATTTATCGGTCAGATGCTCAACGACCTCGGAGGTGCGTCCAGCATCGCCATGGTCCGAATGGGCGATGCGCTTGGACTGTACAAGGAACTGCACACCAAAGGACCCATGACATCCGCCGAGCTCGCCAGCAGCGCGAAGGTCGATCCGCGCGTACTTGCGCGAGTGGCTGTCCAATCAGGCGAGCTCCAACTACCTGTCCTACGACCCGGCATCGGCGAAGTTCACGCTTGACGCCCGAACAGGCCATGGTGTTCGCGGTTCCGAGACAGCCCGGTCTACCTGATGGGCGGCTTCGACCTGATGGCGGCGCTGCTCGACAACCAGCCCAAGGTTCAGGCGGCGTTCAAGTCCGGCGGCGGCGTCGCCTGGGGCGATCAGGCCGGCTGCATGTTCTGCGCGGTGGCCCGCTTCTTCCGGCCCGGCTATCACAACCACCTCGTATCCACATGGCTTCCCGCCCTGGCCGGCGGCGTGTTGAAGAAGCTCGAAACCGGAGCCAAAGTCGCAGACGTCGGTTGCGGCCATGGCTGGTCGACCGTCGTGATGGCCAAGGCGTTCCCCAAATCCGCAGTTCGTCGGCTACGATTTCCATCCGGCCTCGATCGCGGATGCGCACGGCGCACGCCAGGAGCCACGGGGTCTCGGCAACACGCGCTTCGAGGTGGGCCTCGCCAAGGATTATCCCGGCAACGGATTTCGATCTCGTGACGTGCTTCGATTGCTTGCACGACATGGGCGACCCGGCGGGCGCCGCTGCCCACATCCGCCAGTCGCTGAAGGACGACGGAACCTGGATGATCTGCGAGCCGATGGCCGGCGATCGTCTCGAGCAGAATCTCAATCCGGTGGGGCGTCTGTACTACGCGGCATCGACCATGATCTGCGTGCCAACGTCGCTGTCGCAGGAGGTCGGCGCGCGCTCGGCGCGCAGGCCGGCGAGGCCAGAGCTGCGCGAGGTCATTCTCAAGGGCGGCTTCACGAGCGTGCGTCGCGCCGCCGAGACGCCTTTCAATATGATCATGGAAGCGAGGCCGTAGAGGTTTGTGGCTGCCGCCAGCGCTCCGCGCCCGCCGTGCTGACCAGGCCCACCGGCCGCGAGGATCCTCGCGGCCGTCATCCAGGACCGGGATTTCCGGGCATGATCGACGACGTCGGTGGACCGATCGACTACGATGATTGCGGCGCCGGTCCGACCGTCGTGCTGGTGCCGGGATCGTGCAGCACCGGCGCCGCCTGGCGGCCCGTGATCGCTGCCTGGGAAGGCCAGTTCCGCTGCGTGACCACAAGCCTGCTCGGCTATGGTCAAACGGCGGAGCGCCGCACCGCCGCGGATCCCTGCATTTCCCATGAGGCCGAAGCCCTGGAGGCGGTCATTCGCAAGACCGGTGGCCCGGTCCATCTCGTCGGTCACTCCGTTTGGTGGCGTGGTGGCGCTTGCCGTGGCATTGCGCAACCGGGTTGCCCTGGCAAGCCTGGCTCGATCGTGGAGGCCCCGGCGGTAGAGCTGCTGCGGGAAAGCGACGAGCATCAACACTATCGCGCGTTCCGTCAGATGTCGGAGGCCTACTTCGCCGATTTTGCGAAACGGCAACAAGGAAGCGATCGCATCGATGATCGACTTTTATGGCGGCGCCGGCACCTATGCCTGTGGCCTCCCCGCGTAAGAGCCTACGCGGTAGAGACGACCCCCGTTAACATTCTGGATTGGGCCAGCGCATATGACTTCGCGCTATCGGAGACGGTCCTCGCCGCCGTTGAAGTCCCGACCCTGGTGCTCCGAGGCGGGGCAAGTCACCCGGCGATGCAGCGTGCCAATGAGTTGCTCGGCACCCACGTCAAGGGGGCCTCTCTCCTGACCATTACAGGAGCCGCGCACTTCATGATCGCGACCCATGCCGCCGAAGTGGCCCGCGCCGTGGCGCGCCTGGTTCATGGGACGCGGACGCGTCGCAATTCATCGCACCGCGTCACGCCGGAACTCATCGCGTTCCACACCAGGAGAGCACATCAGCTACGTGAGGAAGCATACCGGAACATGTGGGCGCGCATTGCAGGCTTTACTGATAAAGATCGTGCGGCGGCGTTGATGACGGTCAAGCCGACGCGCCGGCGCTAAGCTAGAGCTGATGTGTTCGTTGTTCGGGCGCCCTCATCGCAATGGCTGCGCCGTAACGCCGCCCTCTACTCGACCGGCCGGCCGATCACCGTCGCGAGTTCGCGCACCAGACGATCGGAGACTTGCCCGGTCACCGGGAGCTTGCGCTCGCGCTCGAATTTCTGGATCGCGGCCTGGGTGTCGGAACCGACCGTGCCGGTCGGTTTCAGCTGGCCGTAGCCGTATTCGGTGAGCGCCCGCTGCACCGCCGCCACGCGGCGCGGGAGCGCGGCTGGATTGGCGGTCGTCTCGGGCCGGCCGATATTGGAGGAGCGCCACAGCTGGTGCGCTGGTCGATTTGACGAGATTGGCGCATCGTATCCGCGGCTTTCGGCTCGGCGGGCTTGGGTCGGCTGGCGATGGTTCGGCGGATCTTGTCATGGCGTCAACCGGGCGCGGACGCGGCAATGGGCTGGCCGATACCGATCCTGTCGCGGGCAGAGCAACCACCGAGCCGAACATCGGCGACGGATGACGTCCCGCCTGCAGAAACAGCGCGTTGGCGATGATCGCGCTGACCGCGGCAAATGCCAGCGCGCCGGCAATCATGTCTTTCGGGCTATGCAGCAGCATGCGCATCGCGAGGCCGCGCTCCGCATCCGCGTCGACCGCAACCGCCTTGCACCCGCGCCACGGCGGCGGCGCGGCATGTCGTCTCTTCGCATATTTGTTTAGGCACTTTTCTTCACCTGGTGAGCTTGGTCCTGGGATCGCGGATCGCGGCGTCGAGCTTCAGCGCGCGACATTGCTGGGCGGCTGCGGCGCCGGCGGCGTGAACGTCAGCGGCAACGCGACGCTTACAGTGGTTCCTTCGTCGATCTTGCTCTGTACAATTATCTCGCCATGGCATGCAAGCTCGACAAGACTCTTTACGATCGACAGCCCGAGGCCGGTGCCTTCGTGCCGCCGCTGATAGGTCTTGCCGGCCTGGAAGAAGGGATCACCGATCCGCTTGAGATCGTCGGCCGCGATGCCGACGCCGTTATCGGTGACGCGAAGCATCAGCCGCGATCCCTCGACGCCGGCGGAAACCGTCACCGCTGCCGCCGCGCTCGGTGAACTTGATGGCGTTGGAGACGAGGTTCAGCACGATCTGCTTGAACGCGCGCGGATCGCCGGTCATATCAGGCAAATCCTCCGGCGCGCGGCTCACCAGATCGATCGCATTGTCCCGCGCCTTCAACGCCAGCAGGTTGCAGCAATTGAGCAGCGCGGCCCGCGGCGCGAACGGCTCCGGCGAAATCTCGAAATTGCCGGATTCCATCTTCGACATGTCGAGAATGCCATTGACCACCGACAGCAGATGCTGACCTGAATCGTTGATCAGCTGGGCATATTCCTTGCGGCGCGCGGCATCGACCATCAACACGTCTTCCTGAACAATCATTTCGGAAAACCCGATGATGGCGTTGAGCGGCGTGCGCAGTTCGTGGCTCATGGTGGCGAGGAAGCGGGTCTTGGACGCGTCCGCCTGCTCGGCGGCGGTGCGCGCCAGATCCAGCGCCTGTTCCTGGATTTTCCGGTCGGTGACATCGCGCATCACGGCGACGACCTCGGCATCGGCATGGCCGTTGTGTCCGATGCCTGTTCGAGCGGCCGGCAACGCATTTCGATCCAGATGAAATCGACCAGGCTACCGCGCTCGCTGCCGCGCGGCGCATCGCGCCTGCAGCCGAAATTCGACGCTGCGCGCCTCGCCGCCGCGCGCGGCGTCCGAAAGCGCGGTGAGATAGGCCGGACGATCGGCGACGTGGACGCGGTCGAACAGACCGTGCCCCAGCAGCCGCGATACGGGCGCTCCCAGCATCGTCTCCGCCGCGGGCGAAATGAACTGCACCGCGCCGTTGCGGCTGATGGCGCGAAATCACGTCGCTCATGTTTCGCGCCAGCAGGCGATAGCGGTCCTCCTCGACGTAGAGCAGCGCAACGCTGGTGCGCGCGAGCGACTCCGGCGCCAAAGGCAAGCCCGGCTGCATAGAGCGTCGCCGATGCGACGCCGAATGCCATGAATATACTGCGCGAGCGCCGTGTTCAGCTCCGGCGTCGGCAACATGCCGAAATATCCGAACGCGATCAGCATGGCCGCGCATGTCAGCGCCAGCGCGGATGCCAACGCGACCACGCGGCGCGATGCCGAGAGCGCGGCCTCAAGCGGAACGACGACAAGCCAGATCGCAGCAAAGGATCCGATGCCGCCGGTGGTCATTGCCACCATCATGACCAGACCCGCCAGCGCCAGCGACGACAGCACATGCGCGCCTTCGTAGCGGCCGGTGCGCGACAGGAACCACGACAGCAGAATGGGCGCGATCAGCCAGGCGAATGCCGCGACCTCAAGGGCGGTGGGCGCGCCGCGCATCGCAAGATAGGCCGGAAATGCCGCGAAAGCAGCCAGGCTTCCGAGCAGTCGCGGCGCCATGAAGGCGCGATGGCGCGCGCGTCAACGCATCATACTGCGCCGACGAATGCAGCAACGTATCGAGGCAATCGCGGATGATACTCAAAACTGTCACGGCTCTCGCGCTGCGGCTTGTTCGTCAGAAATGACGCGCCGGAACGCCCCCTTATCGTTACCGCACCGTGTCAGAGTGAAATTAAGCGAACGCTAAGGCCCGCAGCTCCGCCGTCAAAGACCGTGTCTTAGCGGGGTTTCGCACGCCGGCAGACGGCTCATTCGGTGCAGATGGTGAACGTCCGGTTTCCAGAACGCGTCGGGTATGGTTTCGAAATGGTGGATGCGGCGGACGTATCGGTTCCATTACGGGAAGCCGTCATCAATCGAAAATTTACACCGAATCTAATCAATCGGATTTTCCGCAACTTTTCGCCGATTTAACCTCAATGCAAACACTTGCGGTTTATCGACGACTGTTAGTCAAAGACCAACTGCGGGATCAACCGCAACACGAACGAAATAGACGACCGGGGTCGCGAGATGTTTTTTCTGCTTCGCATGGCATTTTGGCTCGGGCTGGTGCTCGTGCTGTTGCCCCTAGAGAAGACACCTGAATCGGACAAGTCACCGCAGGTCGGGGCGTCGGAAGCCGTGTCCGCTGCGACCGCGGCGGTGTCCGACATGAGTCAGTTCTGCAAGCGGCAGCCGGCGGCGTGCGAAGTCGGCGGCCAGGCCGCGACCGCGATCGGGCAGCGCGCCCAGGCATGGCGCGCGCAAACTATATCAAATCATCACCGACAAGCGCGCGGTCGGATCACACCAGCTCGATCGGCGGCGGATCGAGAATGCAGATGCTTCGCTCGCAGAAACCGCGCTCGCGCGACACGTTGACGCCGGATGATCTGCCGGCGGAATGGCGCGGCGCTGCCCTGACGGCAAGATCAGGCCCCGGAACTATGTCGAATGTGATCCGGCAATATCGCTTTCGGTCTCCCGCGATCCTATATACGGCTGTGGGATTGAGCGCGGGACATGATGACGATCGACGAAATCAGGGATAATTTTGCGCTGTTGGACGATTGGGACGACCGCTACCGGTATGTCATCGAACTCGGCCGCACCCTGGCTCCGATGCCCGAAGCCGAGCATTCCGCCGACCAACAAGGTGCAAGGCTGCGCCAGCCAGGTTTGGCTCTCCAAGCAGATCGACCGCAGCAACGGCGACGAACCAGTGCTGAACTATCTCGGCGACAGCGACGCGCATATCGTGCGCGGACTGATCGCGATCCTGCTGACACTTTATTCCGGCCACACGCCGCAAGAGATTCTTGCCACCGACGCCATCGCGGTGTTCGACGAATTCGGATTTCGCGAGCACCTGACGCCGCAGCGCTCCAACGGCCTGCGCGCCATGGTCGAGCGCATTCGCTCCGACGCGCGCGAGGCAGCTCGCCGACGCGCTTCCCTGAAAGCTCAGGCCATGCGCCTTGCGCGGCCAAAGCTATTTCCGCCGCCGCCGCTGTTGGCCAAGCCCCATTTTCTTGGCGAGCTGGGAACGCGCCACCGCATAATTCGGCGCCACCATCGGATAGTCCGCCGGCAGGCCCCATTTGTCCCGGTATTGTTCCGGCGTCATGTTGTATTGCGTGCGCAGATGGCGCTTCAGCGATTTGAAGCGCTTGCCGTCCTCAAGACAGACCAGATAGTCCGGAGTCATCGATTTCTTCACGGAAACGGCGGGTTTGGCGGGCTCGAGCGGCGCTTCGACCCGGCCGGTCGAGACCCGCAGCAGGGCCGCGTGAATTTGGCTGATCAGGGCCGGGATTTCGGAAGCCGGCGTCGGATTGTTGCTGAGATAGGCCGACACGATGCTCGCAGTCAGGTCGATGAAATTCTTGCCGGCGGCGTCGGTCATGGCCTGAACCTTCCATAGATCGTAATCACGCTCGGAACTTGCATGGATCGGAAAGTATCCGGCGCGAACCAATACGCTGTCGGAATCTTCCACTACTGTCGAATATGAGCGGATTGCTGCTGACGTGACAAGAACAACGGCACTCTATTTTTCGAGGCAGGTTCGCCGGAAGTACACCTCGTCATGAACGCTGGTCGAGATGCGCGCGCAGCTCATCGATGGACGCAAACCGCATCATGCCTTCGGGCAATTGCGCCTCGATCGAGCCGTCGGAATACAACGAATAGGCCATTCCGTCGACGACGCCTGATTTGAGAATCGTCACCGGCGGCTGATCTTGCGCGCGGCCGGCGGGTGACGATCTGCGCAGCTGCCCCGGCGTTTGCCTCGGTAAACGCCGGTGGCGTCCGACCGCGACGGCGCGGCGCTGGGGCATCGCCCTCAAGACGTTCCGGTTTTGGCCAGGCATCGTCGAACGATGGGCGGCGGAAGCTGCGCTCGATTCGGGACGCAGCTCTGGACCAGAGATCGGCCTCGGAAGGATCGCTGGTTCGCGCCTGGGCACGCTCGCGCTCTTTCCGCGATGATGAGGAAAACAGCAGATTGCGCCGCGGCTTGACGGCTGGCGCGGCCTCCGACCGGCTCTGGCGCGGACGGCCCGCGGTCGCGCGCGCGCGGCCTCCTCCCGCCACGGCGGCGGTGGACGGCGCCGGCAACTCTGCATGGTCTACGTCTTCCACGGACGGCAGGTCGCGGCTGAATAGAAACCGCCGTTTTCCGGGGCCTGATCGCGCGGGGCGCCTGGGCTGCCGTGGTTCGCGCGCCGGACACCCGGGCCAAGCCGCCGATGCGATTTTCTTCAGTTCCCGAACGGCTGCCCAGAGGCCGAGCATGATCGCCCCGGTGCAAGCCGCGACCGTACCCGACGAGAATCAGGGTATTGCCGAAACTCGAGGTCCTGATCTGGATGCCGAGACCGATCGTCAGGAGACCGGCCAATAGCAAGCCAATCCCACCGATCAACAACACAACCATCATCGAACTCACCCCCGGCTGCGCCCGAAATGCTCGCAAGCCGCCAAGCGCCACGATACCGTCATATTGTGCGCACCGCCAACCGACAAATGTGGGCGCAGTTCCCTCGAAAAACTCCATTGACGCAGACCTTCGCAACCTCAGCTCCGAAGCACCAGTTGGGCACGCCAAGTTTTTACGCTTTGCAGCGATTGTTGCATTGCATCAGGAAAATTACGCCACAATTCCCAATTACTTGGAAATGGAACTGCGCTATATGGATGCCGGGGAATGAGGCTCAAAGCGCTAACGCTGGGCCATAAGGGACACCGGGTTACCAATAGCCATGTCATCCATCACTACTTCGGCCATCGATACGCCCGCGCGGCGCTCGGTCGGAGCGGACTTGCGACGACCTCGCCATCATTGTGCTGGCGGCGGTCGCGTTGATCGCAAGCCTCACCTTCCGCGATTACGGACTGGGCTGGGACGACTACACCCACGCCGAATATGCCGATCTGCTGCTGCGCATGTATGGTTCCGGCTTCAGGGATACCGGCGCGCTGTCGTTCGCCAATCTCTACATGTATGGCGGCGGCTTCGACATGGCGGCCGCGCTGCTGCACAAGGTCATCCCGCTCGAACTGTTTGAAACTCGCCGCCTGCTCGGCGCCGTCGTCGGCGTGATCGGCCTTGCGGTGACGTGGCGGCTCGGCCGACGCGTCGGCGGCCCGCTCGCCGGGCTCGCGAGCGCTGCTGATGCTGGCGCTGTGCCCGACCTTCTACGGGCACATGTTCATGAATCCGAAGGACGCGCCATTCGCCGTTGCGATGGTGATCCTGATGCTGGGCCTGGTCCGTCTGGCCGAGGAATATCCTTCGCCCTCGCCGCGCACCATCCTGATCGTCGGTCTTGGCGCCGGCCTGTCGATCGGTTGCCGCATCCTCGGCGGGCTGGCGCTGGTCTATGCCGTGGTCGGCTTCGTGCCGCTGTTGCTGGAGGAATTCGCACGCACAGGGCGCGCGCGAGGCTCGCGCATCGCTTCGCCCATGTCGTCTACGTGCTGCTGCCCGGCCTGGTCGTTCGGCTATCTCGTCATGGGGCTGATCTGGCCGTGGTCGATCATGGAGCCGGGCCAATCCGTTCCAGGCGCTGACCTATTTCTCGCACTTCTTCGAGAAGCCGTGGAAGGAAATGTTCGACGGCGCGCTGGTGTCGGTGCCGGACATGCCATGGTCGTATCTGCCGACCCTGTTCGCGCTGCAGCTTCCCGAAGTGCTGCTGGGTCTGCTGATCGCCGGCTGTCGTCGGCACCTTCATGTCGCTGTCGCGCAACGATGTACCGGCCCGCCGCAAGACCATCCTGCTGATGCTGACGCTGGCGGCGACGCTGCCGCTGGTGATCGCGATGGTGAAGCGGCCGGCGCTCTATAACGGCATCCGCCATTTCATTTTCGTGATCCCGCCGATGGCGGTGCTCGCAGGCGTCGCGTTCGCGCAGGGGCATGAACTGGCTGAAGGAAAACCGCCGCAGCTGGCAGCCCGCGGCGCTTGGCCGCTGTTCGCGTTCGGCCTGCTGCTGCCGCTCGGCGAAATGATCCGGCTGCATCCCTACCAATACACCCACTTCAACCACATCGCCGGCACGGTGCGCACCGCCGACAATCTGTTCATGCTGGACTATTGGGGCCTGGCGCTGAAGCAGGCCTCCGACGGCCTGCGCGAGGAACTGGTCGAGCGGCAGGAAGCCGCCGCCGCAGGGACGCAAATGGAAGGTCGCGGTGTGCGGTCCGCAGCGCCCGGCGCAGGTCGCGCTCGGTCCCGACTTCACGATCGGCTGGGACAGCCACGCCGCCGACTTCGCGATGACGCTCGGCGAGATTCTACTGCAAGGGCCTGACCGCGCCGGTGCATGGTGGAAATCAAGCGCGACGACGTGGTGTTCGCGCGCGTCTACGATATCCGCGGCCGCAGCATTTCCAGCCTGCTGGCGATTCCGGCGCCGTAGCGCGCAACTACCGCCGTTCAAACAGCATAACTGCCACGCCTGGCCCGCGCCTTGCTGCGAGCCGTGCCGCAGGGCTAGGCTCGCGTCGAAAATCAACCGATCGACATTCGGGAGAAACCGGTCATGTCACCAGCGGAAGCTCGCCTGAAGGAAGTGCCGTCGGACATGACGGAGGCCGAATGGAACCAGCGGGTCAATCTCGCCGCCTGCTATCGCCTGGTCGCGCATTATGGCTGGGACGATCTGGTCGATACCCACATCTCCGCGCGGGTGCCGGGACCGGAGCATCACTTCCTGATCAACCCCTACGGCTTGATGTTCGACGAGATCACCGCGTCGAGCCTGGTGAAGGTCGACCTCGACGGCAACCAGCTCACCAAGAGCGACTACAGCATCAACCCGGCCGGCTTCACCATCCATTCGGCGATCCACGAAGCGCGCGAGGATGCCGGCTGCGTGCTTCATCTGCACACGCCCGACGGCACCGCGGTGGCGAGCTGCATGGAAGGCCTGCTGCCGCTGAACCAGACCGCGCAGCTTGTCACCCACGATCTCGCCTATCACGACTATGAAGGCATCGCGCTCGACCATGACGAGCGCCCGCGCCTGCAGAAGGACCTCGGCAACAAGAACCACATGCTGCTGCGCAATCACGGCACGCTGACGGTCGGCCGCTCGGTCGCTTCCGCCTTCGAGCGCATGTACCATCTGGAGCGGGCCTGCACCATGCAGGTGCGCACCCGCATGCTGGGCCCGACCGCCTATCCGGTCGAGCAGGCCGTGGTCGACAAGAACGCGCAGCTGTTCTCCAACCCCGATCGGCTGGAACTGCGCTCGACCACGCTGGTATGGCCGCCGCTGCTGCGCAAGCTCGACCGGCTCGACCCCAGCTACAAGAATTGAAAATTTCGGATTTTCGGTGTAGGTATCGCGCCAACAACCTCTGCACTACCGAATCAAAACGCCGCCCAATTCCGGGCGGCGTTTTTCATGTTTGAATCGCGCCTGGAGCGCGCGATTTAATCCCTGACCATTCTAAGCGCCTTTCGGCGCGCGTCCGCGCAGCGCCGCGAGAATCCGCGCCCAGGAGCGGATGCCCTTAGTGAAAACTCCTGAGGTCGTATTTTTCGTTCGGCGAATGGATGTTGTCGTCGTCGAGGCCGAAGCCGACCAGCACGGTATCGAGGCCGAGCGTGCGCTTGAAATCCGCGACGATCGGGATCGAGGCGCCGGAGCCGATCAAGCAGCGCTTCCTTGCCCCACTCATCCGTCAGCGCGCGCTTGGCGGCGGCGAGCGGCTTCATGTTCCAGTCGAGCGCGATCGCCGGCGCGCTGGAATGGTCGGTGAATTCGGCCTTGCAATCCGCCGGCAGCCGCGCCGTGACGTAATCGCGGAAGGCTTTGCGGATTTTGTCCGGGCTGCTGCCCTTCCACCAGCCGGAACGAGATCTTGGCGGAAGCTTCCGCCGGGATCACCGTCTTGGAGCCCTCGCCGGTATAGCCGCCGATGATGCCGTTGATGTCGCAGGTCGGGCGCGAGGAGACCTGCTCGATCAGCAGGCGGTCTTTCTCGCCGGCGGGAATCGAAAGCCCGATCGGCTTCAGGAACGACTCCGGCGTCAGATTGAGATTCTTCCACTGCGCCAGAATGTCCGGCGGCAGATCCTTCACGCCGTCATAGAAGCCGGGAATGGTGATGCGGCCGTTGTCGTCATGCAGGCCGCCGAGAATGCGGGTCAGCACCCGGATCGGATTTTGCGCGCCGCCGCCGAAGATGCCGGAATGCAGGTCGCGGTTGGCGGCCTTGATCCTGACCTCGTCATAGACCAGCCCGCGCAGCGAGGTGGTGATCGCCGGCGTGTTCGGGTCCCACATGCCGGTGTCGCAGACCAGCGCGAAGTCCGCCTTCAGGTCGTCCTTGTTCGCTTCGAGGAACGGCACGAAATTCTTCGATCCGATTTCCTCCTCGCCCTCGATGACGATGGTGATGTCGACCGGCAGCGATCCGGTCACCGATTTCCAGGCGCGGCAGGCTTCGACGAAGGTCATCAACTGGCCCTTGTCGTCCTCGGCGCCGCGCGCGACGATGATCTTGCGGCCGTCGGCATGGTCGGTGACGGCGGGCTCGAACGGCGGACGGTGCCAAAGATTGAGCGGATCGACCGGCTGCACGTCGTAGTGACCGTAGAACAGCACGTGCGGCCGCCCGTCCCTTGCCTCGCCATTGGCTTTGGCGACGATGGCGGGATGACCGGCCGTCGGCCTGACGTCCGTCGCAAAGCCGAGCGTCGCGATATCCTTGGCGAGATGATCGGCCGCCGCCTTGCAGTCGCCGGCAAAGGCCGGATCGGCCGAGATCGACTTGATCCGCAGCAGCGCAAACAGCCGCTCGAGGCTGTTGTCGAAATCGGCATCGATGCGGTCGAGGACCGGCTGAAGCTGCGGCGCGTTGGACATTCTCGATTTTCCCTTGGCTAGCGGGCGTTGCTCTGCATGTCGCGGTTTGTAGCTCGCCGGCCGCCGGAGGCAAGGCGCCAGCGTGCTCTGCGAAGGCGGATGCAGGATGTGCCAGACCAATCCCGCCGCAATCACGGCGGTGGCGGCGAGATTGTTGCCGTAGGCCTGCAGATCGTTCGGAAAAATCGGAAGCGACAGGCACATCAGCAGTCCCGCGACCGCCAGCAGCGGCCCATGTGCCGGCACTGCACCGCAGGCCGCGGATCATAGGCTGCCCGATGCATCAGGACGGTCATCGGGAAGAACAGCCACATGAAATAATACTGCCGGGCCAGCGGCGAGGCCACCGTCATCAGACAGAACAGGATGCCGAGCTCTTCGGCGTCCGACCGTGGCGTTCGTCCGCGAGGCGCGGCGGCATCACCGCGAGATATCCGAGCCCGATCGCCAGCGATATCGCAAGCACGATCCAGTTCGCCGTCTTGAAATCGAGATTGACCAGGTTCATGGTGCGCGGCGGCTTGGCCGGATCATCCTGGTTGTAATTGACCGGCCGCGTCAGCCGGTGCGTCACCGCGATGATGGACTGATTGACCCAGGACCAGTTCTGCTCGTCGCGCTGGCCAAATCCCTTCTCCGAGCTCGAGCCGACCATGCCCTGAAACCAGGTCTTCAGTTCGGCGACGTTGTGCTGGAAGCCGCGCACCGGCGCCGGAACCACGAACAGGAAGATGCCGAGGAAGACCAGCATGCTTGCGGCCGCCGCCCATTGCCTGCGCCAGATCAGATAAGGAAACACCGCCACCGGGAAAACCTTGATCGCGGTAGCCAGCGCAAACATGCTTCCCGCCATCCATGGGCGCTCGTGCTGCAAGCAGCCAGAACCCGTAGCAGCATCATCGCCAGCAGAACGAGGTTGGGCTGCCCGAGATCGAACATGTCGAAAACAAAGGTCACCGTGACGAAGCCCGGCAGCGCTGCCAGCCACGGGCCCGGGTATCCGCCCGGATCCCGTCATCGCGTTCGAGAATTGCGCCGTCATCCACCACGCGACGACGTTGAGCAACGACAGGCAGATATAGAGCGGGATCTTGCCGAAATAGCTCGGGTATCGCAGAGCAGGACCGCGCGGCAGCGGCGGATAGATGAATTCGAAATAGGCTGTTGGGATCGCTGGGATAGAGATCCCTGCCCTGCAGCACCTGCTGCCCGGCCCAGAACCACAGCGGATAGTCCTTTGTCTTGCCGTTGCCCCAGATTTCCGGGACCAGCACGTCGGCCGTCAGCGCGATACAGCAGACCAGAAACAGGATATCGAGCGGCGCTCGCAACGACGGATATCTCAGCACACGCTCGTTTCCGAAAGTCAGAGGGAGATCACGTCGCAGCAAATCGGCGGATCTAGCGTCGCAGCAGTCCGCCGAGCGCGCCGCGCACCAGCGCCCGGCCGACCGAACCGCCCAGTGCAGCCGCCCACGGATTTGCCGAGATCGGCAGCCATCCCACCGACCACCTTGTTGGTAACCGAGCGCGTGACGCTTCGCGCGATGATCTGGCCGGTCGACATCCTGCCGCGCGAGACGTTGGTGCCGAAAATCGTCCCGACGATCGCGCCGATCTGTCCGAGAATTCCGCCGCCGCCACCGCCGCCGCCGTCCGATCCGTCCGTAGGCGCCGCCGTTCCGGCCACGCGCTTCTGCAGCATCTCATAGGCGGATTCGGCATCGATCGCGGTGTCGTATTTGCCCTTCACCGGGCTGTTGTTCATGATCGCCTTGCGTTCCTCCGGCGTGATCGGCCCGATCCGCGCCGTGGGCGGCCGGATCATGACGCGCTCGACCATCGCCGGCGTGCCGTTGCCTTCGAGGAACGACACCAGCGCCTCGCCCTTGCCCAGTTCCGTGATGACGCTGCGCGGTGTCGAGCTTCGGATTGGGCCGGAAGCGTCTGCGCCGCCGCCGCGACCGCCTTCTGATCGCGCGGGGTGAAAGCCCGCAACGCGTGCTGCACGCGGTTGCCCAATTGGGCGAGCACCTTGTCCGGTACGTCGATCGGGTTTTGCGTCACGAAATAAACCCCGACGCCCTTCGAGCGGATCAGCCGCACGACCTGCTCGATCTTGTCCATCAGCGCCTTCGGCGCATCGGTCGAACAACAGATGCGCTTCGTCGAAGAAGAACACCAGTTTGGGCTTCGGCGGATCGCCAGCCTCCGGCAATTCTTCGAACAGCTCCGACAGCATCCACAGCAGGAAGGTCGCGTAGAGCCGCGGGCTCTGCATCAGCTTGTCCGCGACCAGGATATTGATCATGCCGCGGCCGTCGCTGTCGGTGCGTCATGAAATCCTTCAGCGCCAGCGCCGGCTCGCCGAAGAACCTGGCGCCGCCCTGGTTTTCCAGCACCAGAAGCTGACGCTGGATGGTTCCCACTGTCTGCCTTGGCGACGCGACGCTTGCCGTATCTGCGTGGTCAGCTCGGATCGGCGTGTTCCGGCGACGAACGGTCAGGATCGCACGCAGATCCTTCATATCGAGCAGCAGCAGCCCCTGCTCGTCGGCGACCCGGAACGCGACGTTGAGCACGCCTTCCTGGACGTCGTTCAGATCCATCATGCGGGACAGCAGCAGCGGCCCCATTTCCGAGACCGTGGCGCGCACCGGATGACCCTGCTCGCCGAACACGTCCCAGAACACGGTCGAAAACTGGTCGGGCTGGAAGTTGAGGCCCATTTCGCCGGCCCGCTTGACGATAAAATCCTTGGCCTCGCCCGACCTCGGAGATGCCGGAGAGGTCGCCCTTGATATCGGCCGCGAACACCGGAACGCCGGCGCGCGCAAATCCTTCCGCCATCACCTGCAGCGAGACGGTCTTTCCGGTTCCGGTAGCGCCGGTGACGAGGCCGTGGCGATTTGCAAGCGCCGAGCGTCAGCCAGGCTGGTCTGTTCACCCTTGCCGATGAAAATCTTCTCGTCGGTATCGGCCATCTTGTTATCGGAGCGTAGCCATTGCATCGCCTCTTCGCGCGCATCAGGGAGGTTTGATCGCCTAGCACCATAATCATATCGCATCTTGCAAGCCGATTGAAACCGGTCAACGGCATATGAGGGATCAGGAAGCCCGGTTCGTCGACAGATCCGACCGACTTCGTGCTTTCCAGCGCCGGAAGTCAGAACGAATGTGCGCGGTCCGCGACAACTTGCCTGTGAATTTCGCACCCACTCTTGCATTGCTGCAACACTCGCCACGCGATCGTAGATCGAAATCGCTTTCACATGCGGTCATCGCTTGTATTTCAGTATCGCGGAAGCTCAAGATAAATTCTATAGGCAAGGACCCGGTAACATAACCGGTTGAGGGCGGGGCAATATGGACGAATTGATTGGACGGCTGGCCGCCAAGGCCGGCATCGATAATGCTGTGGCTGAAAAAACCATCGGCATCATTCTCGGTTTTCTTCGCAACGAGGGCCCTTCCGACAAGGTTCAGGCCTTGATCGACCAGATTCCGGGCGCGGAAGCTGCGATCGCGGCCTCAAGCAGCAGCGGCGGTCTCTAGCAGGTTGATGGGCGGTGGCCTGATGGCGCTCGGCACCAAGCTGATGGGGCTTCGGTTTGGGCATGGGCGAAATTCAGAGCGTCGCGCGTGAACTTTTCCGGTTCGGCCGCGACAAAATCGGAGCGGATCAAATGGGCGAGATCATCGCAGGGACGCCGGGCCTCAGTCAGTTCGCTTGAAACGCCTCCCCAGGCCTGCGCACCTTTTCACATCGAGTGTCATGACATATCCCATCTCCAAGATTGATGGCCTGACCGCCTACTCCGCCTCGAAACTGAAATCGCTTGGCATTCGCACCACCGAAGCGCTGCTCGAGGCCGCCCGCACCGTCAAAGGACGCAAGGCGCTCGCGGCGAAAACCGGGATCAGCGAGCAGCAACTGCTCGAATGGGCCAATTTCTCCGACTACATGCGGATTCCCGGCATGGGCAAGGCAAAGGTCGGACTGGTGCGCGCCGCCGGCGTCGCCGACGGTTCGCGAACTTGCGCTGCGCAACCCGGCACGCCTGGCCCAGAACATGAAAGACGTGAATACCAAGCGCAAACTCGTCCGCGTCATGCCGTTCGGAGAAGTCGGTCGAGCAACTGATCGCCCAGGCGCGCAAGCTGCAGCCGAAAATCAGCTACTGAGCTAGTCAGCTACTGAACACAGTCTGAGCCCGGCCAGGCTGGCCGCATCGGCCGGCGCCCGTGCATCTGACCCGCTCACGCGGACCGCGCAAAGCGACCGCATGATCGCGACCACGTCCAGACCCGCCACGCGGACCGGCCCGGCAGATCATCCGATGCTGCCGGCGCTGCTGTCGAGGCCCTATCCGGCCGTGATGGGCGTCCTGAACGTGACGCCCGATTCATTCTCCGACGGCGGACAGTTCATCGCGCCGGAACGCGCGCTGGCGCAGGCCCGGCGCATGATCGCCGAGGGCGCCGATATCATCGACATCGGCGCGGAATCCACCCGGCCCTATGGCTCGGAGCCGATCTCGGCGGACGAAGAGCTGAAACGGTTGCAGCCGGTGCTGGCCGGACGTGGTTGCGCTCGGCGTTCCCGTCTCGATCGACAGCATGAAATCGGCCGTCGTCGCCTGGGCGCTTGATGCATGGCGCCGCGATCGCCAACGACGTCTGGGGCCTGCAGCGCGATGCCGGCATGGCCGGGCTGATCGGCGGCGCGCAATGCGCCCGTCATCGTCATGCATAACCGCGACAGCGTCGATGCCAGCATCGACATCATGAAGGATATCGCGGCCTTCTTTGCGCGTTCGCTCGAGATCGCGCGCGAAGGCCGGTATTTCGCTTCGGCAATATCGTGCTCGACCCCGGCATCGGCTTCGGCAAGACGCCTGAACAGAGCATGACGGCGCTGGCCCGGCTCGATGAACTGCAGTCGTTCGGGCTGCCGCTGCTGGTCGGCGCCTCGCGCAAGCGCTTCATCAGCATCGGTCACGCCCGTCGGAGCCGCATCAGCGCCTTGGCGGCTCGATCGCCGCCCATCTCGTTGCGGCCAAAGGCGGCGCACGGATCATCCGGACCCATGATGTGTCGGAAACCGTGCAGGCGCTGCGCGTGGCAGCCGCGATCGAGGAGCAGGCAATGACCGATACGATCTTCATCACCGGCGTCGTCATCCATGCCCGCCATGGCGTGATGGAACATGAGACCGAAGTCGGCCAGCGCTTCGTGATCGATCTCGAACTCTCCGTCGACCTGTCGGAATCCTCGCGCACCGACCGCCTCGCCGATACCGTGTCCTATTCCAACGTGGTCGCGACCGCGACGGCGGCCTTCAAGAACACCAATTACAAGCTGCTGGAACGCGCGGCCGGCGCGGTTGCCGATGCCATCCTGGCGGCGTTCCCGCGCACCAGCGCGATCAAGGTCACCGTGCACAAGCCGCACGCGCCGATCGCCGCGATTTTCGAGGACGTCGGCGTGGTGCTGATACGCACCCGGCAATCGCCCTCGACATGGCTGACGTGCTGATCGCGCTCGGCGGCAATGTCGGCGACGTCCGCGCGACATTCCAAAAGGCGATCTCCAATATCTGCGGCATGACGCAGGCGGCACTTGCTGGCGCGGTCGTCGGACTACGCCACGCCGCCCTGGGGCGACGAAGCGCAGGCGCCGCTTCATCAATGCCTGCATCGAAATCGAAACCAGCCTCGATCCCCATGCGCTGCTGTTCACGCTGCACAAGATCGAAAAGAAGTTCGGCCGCGACCGCGCCAGCGAGCAGCGCTGGGGTCCGCGCACCCTCGACCTCGATCTGATCGCCTATGACGACGTCAAGATCGACAAGCCGGAACTGACGCTGCCGCATCCCCGGCTGTTCGAACGCGCCTTCGTGCTGGTGCCGCTCGCGGAGATCGTGCCCGACCGTGTCATTGCGGGACGCCGCGTGACGGACGCGCTGCGCAGGGCTTATCGACCGATGGTATCCAGCGGTTACCCGACCTCGGAGCCTGACCAGACCATGGGACCCAAAACAACCGTTTGGCTTGGCGGCCGCCACGTGGCAATTTCCGGCCACAATCAAGCGGCGACCAGGGAACGACCTGCCTGATGACGATCGACAACTGACGACCTGCGGCTGGCGGCGGATTTTGCGCCGGCGACCTACGACGACTGGCGCAAGCTGGTCGACGGCGTGCTGAAGGGCGCGCCGTTCGAGAAACTGGTCGGCAAGACCTCATGATGGCTTGAAGATCGATCCGATCTATCCGCGCGCGCAAGGTGCCGCACCGATCGCAGGCCGCGCCCGCGGCCGCGCCCTGGCAGATCATGCAGCGGATCGATCATCCGGACGCCAGCGCAGGCCAACGCGCAGGCGCTGCACGATCTCGAGAACGGCGCCACCGGGCTGACGCTGGTGTTCGCCGGCGCCAATGGCGCCTACGGCTTCGGGCTGGAGCCATCGGCGGAAGCCGATCGCAAAGGTCCTCGACGGCATCTATCATCGATGCCGGCATCGCGCATCGAACTCAGATCGGTCCCGCAGTCGCGGATGGCGGCGATCCACGTCGCCGAATATATCAAGCGCAAAGGGCTCGATCCTGCGGCCTGCGATATCCGCTTCGGTCTCGATCCGCTCGGCGCCTGCGCGGTCTGGGGATCCAGTCCCTATAGCTGGCCCGAAATCGTGCCCGCGGTCACCAGCGCGATCAAAGGCCTCGCGCACGCTCGGCTTCAAGGGGCCGTTCGCTGCTGCCGACGGACGGGTGATCCACGATGCCGGCGGATCGGAAGTGCAGGAGCTGGCGTTCGTGCTGGCGGCCGGCGTCGCCTATCTGCGCGCGATCGGAGGATGCCGGCATCGCGCTCGAAGATGCGCAAGGCATGGTCTATGCGCGGCTTGTCCGCCGACGCCGATCAGTTCCTGACGCTGTCGAAATTCCGCGCGCTGCGGCTGTTGTGGGCGCGGATCGAAGCAGCCAGCGGCCTTGCGCCCAAACCGCTGTTCATTGCCGCCGATACCGCCTGGCGGATGCTGACCCAGCGCGATCCCTATGTGAACATGCTGCGCGCGACGATGGCGACATTCTCCGCCGGCCTCGGCGGCGCCGACAGCAGTCACCGTGCTGCCGCATACGCTGGCGCTGGGATTGCCTGATCCGTTCGCGCGCCGCGCGGCGCGCAACACGCAACTGGTGCTGCTGGAAGAATCCAATCTGGCAAAGGTGTCCGATCCCGCGGCCGGCTCCGGCGGCATCGAAACACTGACGCAGCAGCTTTGCGAAGCGGCATGGTCGCTGTTTCAGGAAATCGAGAAAGCCGGCGGCGTGTTCGCCGCCCTCGAGCAAAACCTGATCCAGCGCAAGGTCGCGGCGACCCGGGCCGTGCGCGAAGCGAACATCTGCCAAGCGCAAGGACGTGCTGACCGGCGCCAGCGAATTCCCGAACCTGCACGAGGCTGACGTCGCGGTGCTGGATGCGAAGCCGGTTGTCGCTCGCGCCCTATGGCGAAGCCAAATTCAAGTTCGATGCGCTGCCGCCGATGCGGCTGGCCGCGCCGTTCGAAGCGCTGCGCGACAAGTCGGATCGATACGTCTGAAGGACACCGGCGCGCGGCCAAAGATCTTCCTCGCCAATCTCGGCACACCCGCCGACTTCACCGCGCGCGCCACCTTTGCGAAGAGCTTTTTCGAGACCGGCGGCATCGAGGCGATCGACACGCGAGGGTTTATCGATCCGGCGGCGCTTGCCGCCGCGTTCAAGGCTTCCGGCGCGGCGCTGGCGTGCCTGTGCTCATCCGACAAGGTCTATGCCGGGCACGCGGCCGCCGCCGCCAAAGGCCCTTCAAGCCGCTGGCGCAAGGCATATCTATCTGGCAGGGCGGCCCGGCGAGCAGGAAGCCGCGCTGCGCGCCGCCGGCGTTAACGATTTCATCTTTGCCGGCGGCGACGCGCTGGCGATGCTGCAGGACGCCTGGCGGCGGATGGAGTGAGCATGACATCGGCGACCAAACCCGTTCTGACCGGCGGCTGCCAATGCGGCGCCGTTCGCTTTGCGCTGTCGGCGCGCGCCGGCCAAGATCAGCATCTGCCATTGCCGGATGTGCCAGAAGGCGGCCGGCGCGCCGTTCGCCTCCTTCGCCGATATCGAGCACGCGGACTTCAGCTGGACCCGGGGCAAGCCGGCCGCGTTCCGCTCCTCCTCGATCGCCGAGCGCGATTTCTGCGCGGCATTGCGGCACGCCGCTGAGCTTTCGCCGCATCGACGGTCCGCGGATCGAGATCATGACCGGCGCGTTCGACCGCCCCGACCGGGTGGTGCCGACCCGGCAATACGGAACCGAATCCCGGCTCGGCTGGGTGGTTGGCGATCGCCAATTTGCCGAGCCAGACCACGCTGCAGAATTACGGCCCGGAGAAGCTTGGCGAGCATCGTCAGCCACCAGCATCCGGACCATGATTGAGAGTGGCGACCCCGGAGATCGCATGTGCTATAATGGGTAGCCCATGAGCCGCATACCGAACTTTGCGAATATCGCATTTGAAAACACCGCCCGCGCCGAACCCGCCGGCAGCGCCGAGCCGTGGCTGACGCCCGAGGGCATCCTCGGTCAAACCCGGCCTACAGCGAAGCCGATCTCGAAGGCATCGACTTCCTCGAGACCTGGCCCGGCATCGCGCCCTATCTGCGCGGCCCCTACCCGACCATGTATGTCAACCAGCCCTGGACCATCAGGCAATATGCCGGCTTCTCCACGGCGGAAGATTCCAACGCGTTCTACCGCCGCAACCTCGCCGCCGGGCAGAAAGGCCTCTCGGTCGCGTTCGATCTCGCCACCCATCGCGGCTACGACTCGGATCATCCGCGCGTATCCGGCGACGTCGGCATGGCCGGCGTGGCGATCGACTCGATCTACGACATGCGCACGCTGTTCTGCCGGCATCCCGCTCGACCAGATGAGCGTGTCGATGACCATGAACGGCGCGGTGCTGCCGATCCTCGCGCTGTTCGTCGCGGCGGCCGAGGAACAGGGCGTGCCGCCGGAGAAACTCTCGGGCACCATTCAGAACGACATTCTGAAAGAGTTCATGGTGCGCAACACCTACATCTATCCGCCGGCGCCCTCGATGCGGATCATCTCCGACATCTTTGCGTACACCTCGCAGAAGATGCCGAAATACAACTCCATCTCCATCTCCGGCTATCACATGCAGGAGGCCGGCGCGACGCAGGACCTCGAGCTCGCCTATACGCTGGCCGACGGCGTCGAATATCTCCGCGCCGGCGCTCGCGCGCCGGACTCGACGTCGACCGCTTTGCGCCGCGGCTGTCGTTCTTCTGGGCGATCGGCATGAACTTCTTCATGGAAGTCGCCAAGATGCGCGCCGCGCGGCTGCTGTGGGCCAAGCTGCTGACGCAGTTCAATCCGAAGGACCCGCGCTCGCTCTCGCTGCGCACGCATTGCCAGACCTCCGGCTGGTCGCTGACCGCGCAGGACGTCTTCAACAACGTGATGCGCACCACCATCGAGGCGATGGCGGCGACGCAGGGCCACACCCAGTCGCTGCACACCAACGCGCTCGACGAGGCGCTGGCGCTGCCGACCGATTTCTCGGCGCGCATCGCGCGCAACACGCAATTGTTCCTGCAGCAGGAAAGCGGCACCAACCGCATCATCGATCCCTGGGGCGGCTCGTATTATGTCGAGCGGCTGACCCGCGATCTCGCCGCCAAGGCCTGGGGCCATATCCAGGAGGTCGAGGCGCTCGGCGGCATGGCCAAGGCGATCGAGGCCGGCGTGCCGAAACTGCGGATCGAGGAAGCCTCCGCCAAGACGCAGGCGCAGGATCGACGCCGGCAGGCAGGCGGTGATCGGCGTCAACAAGTTCAAGCCGGTCAACGAAGCGCCGATCGACGTGCTGAAGGTGGAGAATTCCACCGTGCGGCGGCTGCAGATCGACAAGCTGTCGCGGCTTGCGGAACGAGCGCGACCAGAAGGACGTCGACGAGGCGCTGGCGGCGCTGACCCGCAGCGCCGGCGAAGGCAACGGCAATCTGCTGGCGCTGGCGATCGATGCCGCGCGCGCCAAAGCCACCGTCGGCGAAATTTCGATGCGATGGAAAAGGTGTTCGGGCGGCACCGCGCCGAGATCAAATCCATCACCGGCGTCTACAAGCGGGAGGCGTCCACCATGTCCAACCGGGTCGAAAAGTGCAGGCGCTGATCGATGCGTTCGAGGATGCCGAAGGCCGCCGGCCGCGCATCCTGGTGGCCAAGATCGGCCAGGACGGCCACGACCGCGGCCAGAAGGTGATCGCGTCGGCCTTCGCCGATGTCGGCTTCGACGTCGATATCGGGCCGCTGTTCGCCACCGCCGACGAAGCGGCGCGGCAGGCGGTCGAGAACGACGTGCATATCCTCGGCGTGTCGTCGCTGGCGGCCGCGCATCTCACCGCGGTGCCGGAACTGAAGGCCGCGCTGAAGAAGCAGGGCCGCGACGACATCATGATCATCATCGGCGGCGTGGTGCCGCCGCAGGATTACGACGCGCTGTACAAGGCCGGCGCCGAGGCGATCTTCCCGCCCGGCACCGTGATCTGCGGACGCCGCCGAAGAATTGATCCACAAGCTCAACGCGCGGCTGGGGCACAGCGAGGCGGCGGCGTAAGCGTTATACTGAGTCGAGCTGTTCTGCGTAAACCGGATTTCCCTCAATGACGCGCGACGAAATCATTGCCATGATCCGAACAGAACGCTGAGGCGACTCAAGGCTGAAGGCGTAACCAAGCTCGCCATCTTCGGCTCGCGCGTGCGCGGTGACAACCGGTGTAGACAGCGACCTCGACGTTCTTGTTGAAGTAGCCGCCGGACGCCGTCGTTTTCGATTCTGAACCTCATCGGCGTGCAGCATATTATAGAGACGCCACGGGACTGCAGGCGCAAGCTACCATGCGGCGATCAATCCCTCCGCGCTTCGCCGAGCGGATTGCAGACGACATACTCGAGGTATTCTGAGGTGCAGCCGACCGCTGGCGAGCGCATCGCGCACATCGATACGGCAATTGATGATATTCGCGGAGCGTTGGCCGGCCAAACAAAGGCAAGTTTTACAGACAATATGATGCTGCGGATTGGCGGTCGAGCGGCTGCTCGAAATTATCAGCGAAGCGTCACGGCATATTCCGGTCGACATGAAAGCCGAGCGAACCCAATATCAACTGGCGACGGCTGGCCGATCTTTGGCAATTGGCTTCGACATGCTTACCACCGGACCGATCCAGGTATCTTGTGGGACATGATCGAGAATGACTTAGAGCCTCTCAAGATTTTTGTTAGACGGATTGCCAGTTCGTAGCAGGCAGCGCAGGACGGATCAGCGCAGCGTGATCCGCGTTACGCCCGGCCGGAATGGCGGATTACGCCTCCGGCCTCAATCCGCCCTACGCGCTGGGGCATAGCGAGGCGGCGGAGTAACTCCGCCCTCGACAGATATTTCTTTCAAAGGATTGCCCTTGCTTCCCGCCCACTCACGCTCGCCCGCTGCGCAGGCTTCGTTGGCGCCATCGCATGCTTCGCATCGCTGGCTGCAGCCCTCGCCTGGCGAACCCCACGCCCGTCGCTTCGATCAAGACTCAGGACGTTCGAGGCTCGCAGTCTTCCTCGATGACAAGATCGAGGCGGACGCGGCCCCTTCAGCGGGATTGTCTCGCCGAAGGCCAAAAGTGGATGGCTGGCAAGAACGCCGCGGAGGCGGAGGCCTCGCGCAAACAAGACCCGCAACTGTTTCGTGAGGGCGGCTGGACGTTCGAGCGTCGGTACAACAGCCGCTCGTTGATCGATGGACGCTGACGTCAGCATCGTCAGGTCCGACTACATGGGACACCCACGGCGCGCATCCGAATTCCGACGTCGACACCATCCTGTGGGACGCGGCCTCCAGGAAGCGCATCAGTATCCGTCCCTTCTTCTCGCCGAGACCGCCGATAACGGTCCGACCATGAAGGCGATGCTCAAAGGCGTGATCGCATCGCTGAATATCGAAAAGAAGAAACGCGCTGCCACTGAGACCGCGACGGCCGAATGGTACAAGAGCCTTGAGCCCAAACTGCTCAAGATCGGCGCGGTGACGCTGGCGCCATCGACCGAAACAGACAAAAGCTCCGGCCTGACATTTCATTATCCGCCCTATGCCGTCGGGCCCTATGCCGAAGGTGAATATGTCGCTTACGTGCCGTGGAAGCCTTGAAACCGTATCTGACGCCGGAGGGCACTGAAGATTTTCGGCGGCGCACGGCCCAACGGCGACGATGACGGTCCGCAATGACGCGGCCGAGCTCGCATTGGAGGCGTGAGAGACGGCAAGGCGGGTTCTCTTTTCGGCCGAATAACCTGCATAACAACGCATGGCAAAAGCAAAAGTAACCTTCAAAGACCGTCCGCAACTCAGACGACTGACTGGAATATTGTGGCTGAGTACCCGGGCGCCGCCGCCTGGGAAATTACCGGCTTGACCAGCAAGGCCGATGTCGACGACTGGATGAATGGCGAGCGCCGCATCGCTTGGCTGCGCCTCAGGGTTACGCCAAGTGACCGGTAGCTTTCCGCTGCATCGCCCCAGCCAAAACGGCGGATCGCGATCCGCCCCTGCGGGACTTTGACACATCGTCAGGCAAATTACCGGCACGCCTTCATCATCGCAGAAAGCACCAGTGAGATGAGGAAACCGCGATGTCAGTTCCTTCGCTGGCAAATTAAGGCAGCGTCACCGTTATCCTCGGTTTCCGCAATACGGAACTTGGATGCGGCTTTTACGAGTTGCCCCACGGCGGCGGGGCGTGCACGTGCAGCTCGTGCGCGGCCAGTTTGAAGCTGAGATGACGCGCGGCGGTTTCGCGGAATGCGCGGAGCGCGTTGAGTGGTGGAAGCGGTGCAGGTCATCGCGTTGCAGTTTGACACTGATAGGCCTGGCCTTGCAATAGATTTTCAGTGCTTGACCTGAAGGAACTATGCTTTGCGCTGAGCTGGTGTCCCCGGTTACGGTCGGTCCGCAACATCCGGAGATCCCATGCCCCGCCGACTAGGCGTAATAGCAATTGTGTTAGAGAGGTGTCCAATGGCTGAGATCATCCATCCCTTTTACGAGTCGCATCGCGGTGCAATGGAGGCCGCCATGCGCCATCGCCTCGACCTTGCCGAAGCGATGTTGCGCGAGCGCGCGCATCTATCCAATATTGATGGGATTAGGCAGGAGGTGATGGACGAATTCGAAATCGTGCTCACCCAAATGCCCTATGTCGGAGGCGCGGCAAGTCGTATGAGCGATTTCTTCATGCGTCTCATGGGCTTTATGGCCATCAGCCGAGTGCTCCGGCGACACGGCGTGTCGCTGCCCGTGATCGGCGAAATCGAGCGAGAAACCTACAAGGCGCAATTGCTCACCGTGCCCGAAGCGGAACGTCTCGCCTCGGGGCGTCAATTCATGTCGTCAGAGAATCAGACCTTGCTGCGCGAGCAGGCTACAAAAAGCCATCAGAAAGAATTTCCGGAAGATTTCGTCTACGATTTCGTCGAGCCGGGCCCGGGTGACAACTTTGAATTCGGCATCAACTACAAAGCTTGCGGCTTTTGCAAATTCGCGGCTCGCCATGGAGATAAAGAAATCTTGCCGAACATTTGCGGGCTTGATTTCGACGCCTATGCAACGCGAGGCATCCACCTGGAGAGGACACAAACGTTGGCTGGCGGCGCGAACCACTGCAATTTCCGATTCTCGCGGCTCCCGTCGGACTAGGGCGTGGACTCATTGGCGCGGAGCCACAGCCTGATTAGACGCAAGCTCGACGAACGCGAGGTAGTTCGCGGCGAGCTTATCGTAGCGCGTAGCGATGCGACGACACTGTTTGATTTTGTTAAAGAAAGCGCTCGACGAGATTGCGGGCTCGGTAGAGATGCGGACTGAAGCAGATTGGATCGTTGCGATTGCTTTTGCGGGATGTTGGCCCAAGCGCCTTAGCAAAGTAGTGTACGGGCCGAAACGCGTCCGGCAGATCGCGCCAGGGGGCCCCGGATCGCAGTAGGCGGACACGACGGTCATTCACCCGAGGTGAACGCCACGCGGCTTGTTAGGCAGCATCGGCTTGATGGCACCCCATTCATGATCGGCGAGTTCATAGCGCATGATCTCGAGACCCCCAGTTTGGGAATTTGAATCGCCAGGCCTCCGGCCATGCTCAATGCTTCGGACCGGCTTCGGCGCTGTCGCGGTGGGGCGAACGACAGCCGGTAGCCCCTCTCGCTGAGTCGATCAAAATGACCCATCGCGGAAGTTTTTTGAGAATTCGCTTCCGCCGGCACCATTCGCTTTTGGGCTGCGTGGAAAGTTTAGACATCCATTCGGGGCGCTCAGGCCTATCCGCAAGGAGCCGCACGAACTGGTAGTTGCGGAAGGTCCGCAGGTCGGCTAAGTCCTACTTTACGAAGAGTCTCCGTGCTCATTCGTCCTATCGCGCGACTGGCGAGCTAACGTGGAATCGACCACGGTGAAGCGCGAAGGGTTCCAACGCCGATCGCCTGGGCGACCAATCTGCTGGAAAAACAGCGTGTTGAGGAGCCCGAGCATGCCGTCGTTTCGCAATGAACTGTCCATCAACGATCAAGAGATCGCCGCCGCCCTTGTGGGGAAGAGCGCCGTCAACAGGACGGCGTCGAACTGATTCCGTCCGAGAATTACACGTACCCGGAGGTGCTTGAACTGCTCGGATCGGTCTTCACCAATAAATATTCCGAGGGATATCCGGGACGCAGATACTACGGCGGCCAGCAGTATACGGACAAAATCGAGAACCTCGCACGCCAGCGGGCCTGCTCGCTTTTTCGTGCCGAGCACGCCAACGTTCAGCCTCTTTCCGGATCACCGATGAATCAGGCCGTCTATCTCGGCCTATTGAAGCCCGGCGACACCATTCTCGCCATGGACCTGTCCCATGGCGGTCATCTCACCCACGGCGCGCCGGTGTCCCACATGGGGCGTTTGTTCAACTTCATTCGCTACAAGACGGCCCCGTCAAACGGCGGCGCGATAGATTTCAACGAATTGCGCGCGATTGCGCGTGAAGCGCGTCCAAAGATGGTGTTGTGCGGCTACAGCTCCTATCCGCGCGACCTGGACTATGCGGCATTCAAGAGTATTGCCGACGAAGTTGGCGCGCTCACGATGGCTGACGTGAGCCACTATGGCGGATTGGTTGCCGCGAATGTTATGCGCAATCCGCTTGATGCCGGCTTCGACGTCATGACGACGACATCCCACAAGACACTGCGCGGCCCCCGTGGCGGGATCATCCTATGCCGGAAAGAAAATGCCGGTCGGATCGATGCTTCCGTCTTTCCCGGTTTACAGGGCGGACCTCACATGAACGTCGTGGCCGGGATTGCCGTGACGCTCAAGAAGGCGGCGACCTCGGATTTCCAGGTTTACGCGCGGCAGGTTTTGCGCAACGCGAAGGTTCTTGCCGGCGCGCTGATGGAGCGCGGGATGAAGCTGGTCACGGACGGGACGGACAATCACATGATGGTCGTCGATACGGTAGCGTCCGTCGGACTGGACGGGCGAGCAGCCGAGGACGTGCTCGATGCCATAGCCATCACCACAAACAAGCAAGTTATTCCAGACGATCCGCGCCCGCCGCTCAGGCCGAGCGGTATTCGCCTTGGGACACCGGCGGCGACCACGCGTGGCATGGGAGAATCCGAAATGCGTCGTATCGGCGAGTTCATTGCGGCGGCTCTGCAGGCGAACGGAGACGATGTGGTCGTCGCGCGCCTCAGGTCAGAGTGCGTCGAGATGTGCCGAGCTTTTCCTGTTCCAGGCGTGGTGTCTAGGTCCGAACCGAACTGATCGGCTGCACGCCAGCAACCGCAACTTGGCGCGCAGATATGCAGAACGGAGTTGGGCGCCGGCGCCAACCTCGATCATGCTTACCCACTGAACTTAGTTGCACGACAGAAGACCGCTACGGCTCGGCCGGCGGAGCGCGCCCGCGCGAACGGTTATGTCGGCACTTGGCTCATCGCGACAACTCGCTGCTTGTAACGACCGCGTCGCTTCAGGGGCAAAGCGGACACGAATGGACTTTTATGAGTACGCGGCCTAGTCCGGGTTACGCGTTAAATAACGACACGACTCGTTCCATCTTCAGAAATCGAGGCTATCTACTTCGGCACTGGAAGAGGATGGATGTTTACACAGGATGGCCAGGAATGCGCGTCTAGGAAGGTCGAAGAAGATAAGAACTTTGTCAGTCACTTCATCCGATCTCCGGCCCGGAAGGCTGATTTGCAAGCACCAATTGCAAACCGAGGCACAACCCGCATCGGCTCTGAAGTTCCGACAGTTCATCGGAGGTGATTTGCCCATCGGGCTGTTTCTTAACAGGGCTGTCGAGTCTTATTTCTGATTTTCCGAAAAATATTTCTGTTCCCACCTACCCCAAATCAATTCTAGAACTTCTCGCGTCCCGTCCCACAGAGGGGCGTATCGCGATCGTCACGGACGCGGGATGGGATGCGGTGGACGCGGCAGCGTTAGGCGCGCAACGTGATGGCAGGGCGGGTCTGGCGAAAGGCCTGTGAGCGATCAAACGGCGAGCTGACGAACGATGTTGCAGCGTACGGCGAAGTCGTGGGTCCTGACGCCCCGATGGCGTCAAGCTTGCGGAGTCGCGGCCGGGCCAAACCGAGCAAAGTGCAACCGAACGAAGTACAA
>ERZ1370068.1936-contig-11895_pt1 | contig 31005 bp, 42 predicted proteins | sample MGYA00561227_ERZ1370068 | MGnify/ENA primary metagenome ERZ1370068 (study PRJEB38410, sample SAMEA6850437) | metagenome | study: Metagenomic assessment of the ecological functions of the soil: analysis of the soil microbiota associated with the...
TTAGTTACGTATTGCTATGGATCGAATTAAGAACACCAGCAATCAGTCCATTGTCCCACAGGGATGGAGAATTGGAGACGCCACCGGACAAAGTGGGCGATGCCCGATTTTACTCTTACAGCCAGATATGTTTCAGCAGCATCAGCCGGCGGCGGGCAGTGCGGCCGCAGTGAATCGTCGTGCGTATGGTGCCACGGTCTCTATTACCAGTGTTCCTCGGCTTGATAATGATGGCGGACATCAAATTTTTTTGATAGCCACGAATGGTATTACCGTAAAGCACGCAGTGGCCTTAGTGTTCTGGCATGCCACATGGTATCAGAATGAATTAAAAAAGAAGGTGGATGGACGCTGGAAATGATCGATACAAAAGCCCATGCGCAGGTATCAGCAACTGAAGGCAAGCATAGGTGCAAAAGGAGTGTACACCCGGAAGAAAAATTTATTGGATGCGATAAATGAGGATCAAACCGGGACCGTTGAAAAGCGCTTTCCGCTGCACTTGATAGCTTCAACAATTGTCGCTGTCTTTGATGAACCGGTTGACAGTTTGACAGGAGCAACGATCGGAAATTATCAAATTGATGGTGGGAAGTTGCCCGTGATAAATGCAATCACAATGGCACCATTGTTCAATATAACGCAATTGAGATTAAATAGTCCGCTATCACCGGGCACGGTTTATAATCTGACCGTAAACACACGTTACTAGATTGTAAAAGCAACATGTCATTGCAAACCGCAATAGTGCGAGGGTAGGGGTTGCCCGCTGAACCATCCCTGTCGATGTTGTGATCAATGAAATTCTTTTGATCCAAAAGTAATGCTCTGATTATATGCAGTCCTATAACGCCAGCCGTAAATTGTTGATGCGTCAAAACTATATGCAGCGAATCGTAACAGCAGTGATGTGATCAGCTCAATAAAACAGATCTCTTCCACGTCCATTTTATAGTTCCTTCCCGGAGATTATTTGCGTCATATACAGAGGACCTCGGCCAGTCTTGAGATGAATTGACCTCGTCCGAAATCCTGGTGCCGTAATTCTATTGTCTTCTCCGCCTTCCTATCCCGACGATAAAGGCGATATACTGTTATTGAATGCCACAGGGTGATATCGTGGACGAAGTAAAATATAGTGATGACTGGCATTTCAAATTAATTGATAACCCGGAGGAGTATCATTAGAAAGAATAGATCCTTCAGGCTCATCCCAGGATGCGGCCAACTGGCACAGTGCCGCTTCGACTGCGGGCTATGGCACACCTACATATAGAAATTCTCAGTATAAGCGGAAACACAGCCCATTGACGCTTCAACCGAGATCACACCGAAAAATTTTTAGTCCTGATAATGATGGACATGATGATGTTGACAACGATCCAGTATAAAGTGACTCGGATCGGGATATGTAGCCAACATTACAATTTATGATGCGCAGGGGGAGACCTGTTCGTTATCTTTGTTATAAGAATGGAATATTAGGTCGGATGGTCAATGGAATTGGGATGGGCTTGATGAAAAAGGAAACAAACTTCCGATCGGTACTTATAATTATTTACACTGAAATTTTTTAACCTGCAGGCGAAAAAGCAACAGTTTAAAAATACAGTGGTGCTGGCAAGAAAGTTTAAGTAGTGGTCAGTTTTAAAATAAACCCGGTAAAAGGCCGGGTCTTATTTTATTTATGGTTATCCATTTTTCTAATGAACTGTTTTTTTAGTTTTATATGTTCTCCCGTATGGATATTTTTGTCTTTTATGTCTTCCCAAAAGATAAATCCACTGGCTCCGCCAACAACACCACTCCATTACAGCCTCCTGGCGTGATGTTTACTGATCAATGCTCCTGTGGCTGCACCTGCTCCGGCACCAATTCACCCCATATTTTTCCTGTGGCTCCAGCCTTTCTTGTGCTCAACTTTTACTGTGTGTTGCTGCGCCGACTGCTTCAACAAAAGCGCCTGATACCATAGTAAATCCAAAAGCCATTGCTACTATCAAAAAGATCTTTTTCATAAAATGTAATTTTAATTATCGAAATATTGATGGCTAGTGTTGACACAAACTCTTCAAAACAACATTCAAGCCAGTGCCAGCCCGCACAGTGAATTGATTAAGGCATAAAAAGTTCTATATAAAAGAATAATAGATGCGAGAGTGAAATAAATAATAATCCTTGAGTAAAAAATTACCCATTATTTTGGAAATGAAGAAATCCAAGTGTAAAACTTTTCTTAACTCCCGTTAATAATGATTGAAGAAAATAATAGGAGACCATCCGGGTGGGATCTCTTTGATAATCTACTTTGCCGGTACGTTTCCTTTCCGGTAGTGACGCATCACTTTATTCAAAGGGATGATGGCATGGCGTAATGCGAAGGATGCAAAGTCGGCGACATTTTTCTCTTCGGTATGCTTTTTTAACTGTTGAATAATGAGATGATGATAGGCTCCGATTATCTTTCCGGTCGACCGCTGCTCAGTCATTGTAAAATCAAAAGACAAAAAATCAAGAAAGCCCGATTTGATCCTGATCTTGCCGAGATTTTCTGACGAAGAATTTAATCTTGTAAGTTCCAGCCTTTCAATGGCGCCTCTTATATAATAGGGTTTATTTTTTTGTAATGGCATCATGATCACACCATGAGTAGTTCCTGAGCCCATAATAGAACCTTCAACATTCATTGTTATATAACGGCAAGGTCAGAAGGTAAAGGATGATTGATAAGGGAGAAAGTGGATAGTTTTATTCTTTCAATTTTCAAGATGCCGGTCATTCCATATCCAGCTTCTGGATATTCTTCATATGCAACATCGGAAGTAGCAAGTTCACATGAATGAATCCGGATGTCAACAGGGAAGGTTTTAATAATATCTACAGGCAAAGGAATATTTTTTTGTGAACGTGGTAGCCTCCTGTCGCGGAAAATATAAACCTTGCTTTCGCCTATGCTGATCTTATCCATGAATAGTTTCTGATGAAGTAATTTATCGAAGTCAGGTCTCTTGATCTCGATCCTGGAAATATGTGCCTGCATCCAGTCAGCCTGGTGACCTAATTTTCTTTGAAATTCATATTTACCAAGGCGGGGAGTGATATTTACTTCATTTATTTGTATGAGTTCTTTTTTGCTATCGATCTCTATATTCCTTATTTCCGCGGTATGATAATTAATTCCCGAATAGCGCAGGCCTGATATATTTCCATAAACAGAACCAATATGAGATCCCTCTATTTTTAGCGACGAATCGATGTCTAATTCCTGCAATTCTATATTAGCTATAAAGTTGAATTCATTTGTTTTATCCTTGTATGCTACGAATGAAGTGTCGCAGTGGAGATCATCAATATGAATTTCTTTCAGTGTAAGAGGAAAAGCCGCTCCTGCTGAACTTTCATTTTGAGAAATCGAATATTTTACTTTTACCGATAGCCAGTTTTTTTGCGATCAATATTCTGTCGTTCATCAATTTCATTATATCAAAACCCGTCATTTTCAATGAAGGGATCATTATATCACCCTGTTGCTGATTTTGAGAAATAATACGAATGGAATCTGTTTCAAAAGTTTTTGCTAGTTGCTGTTTACGATGACTTGAGTGGCCCGGATACGTGTAGTCGTGTGATGCGTAATCCAGGTCCGATAAACGAACACCAATATTGTTGAATGCAGGGACATCCCCAGGTTTACTCATGTAAACTCCGCTCAATGCGATATCCCCTTTGGTTAGCAAATGATCGTTGCTTTCGGAATGCAGGATGACCTGCATTTTTTTAATTCCACGTTGCGGATATAGAGTTTTTTGAAAGGCCATTTGACCTGGCTCAGAACATTGCGATTGAGCGGAATCTTTTTATTAAGAAGAAACGAATCTAATTGTATGCTCCCGTTGTCCAGGAGTAGTTCAGTGGCTTCAAGCTTTTGCCAAATAAAAATTTCAGAAAACTGATCCCATTTAACGATACAGTGGAAAAGTATAAATGATGTTTGTATTGATCCCTGTTCATGGTAAGGAATAAAATTTATATCCAAACTATCAAAAGAAACGGAAGAGGAGAAAATATTAGCATGAACCTTTGAAAAATTCATCACTAACGCCGGTGATAAATTCGTTAACTGCTGCCTGATCTTTTTTGAATAACGGCATTAAGTATAAAATAACCGGTAATCAAGACCAGGCAAACGATGACAATGATCTTTACTGCACGCTTTATCTTTTTCCTTTCCATCACTTTTTATAAAACGAAAAGGCAACTTATCCAGTTGCCATGATAGAAATTCAAAAAAGATACCAGTAAAGCAGTATTGATTAAATACTGAACATCAGGTAAAGAATGCTTTATCTTCTTTGTTTATATGGGAAATGCCTTCCAAAATTATCTGCGATATTTTCGATCACGACATTTGCCGGTGTGTTATAATTTGAAGAGCCTTTGTAATTATCATTCCACAAGGTCATGTTATTACTTACGATGTCACAGCTGGCATAAATATCATTTGTTTTGTTGGGTATATAAGGTAATGGGATCTTTGATCCGAGCCCCGTGTTGTAAACAATTTGTTTTCCAACGCTAATACCATACGAAGCCGCATCGCTCATAAATCTCTGTTCGCGTATATGCATTCTTACCACGGCATCCACACCGAGTAAACTTGCCAGTTCTTTGTCATTCTTTTTCCATACATCCTGGTAGGAAAGGGCATGGTCTTCTAAAATTTTTGGGTCATTACCAGGTCCTGCAGGTTAATTCTCGTAAAATATTTATTCGAATTTGAATAGCGGAGGATACTATTATAAAGAGCATACTGGAAATTTTTGCTTTCTGTTTGCTGGATGTTTTTTATATCCTCACTCGTTAGATTTTCCGGTTGCTTGCCAGTAAAGATCATTTCTGCCGGCAGTACAGCTACGATCTTATGATTAGCCGTTTGCTGATCAAAGTACGAGACATAATTTTTATGACTGCAGCTGACTGTAATTAAGGCTGGAAAAAGACCAGGAGTAAAGCTTTTTCATATAGTACGGGTTTATGATACAACGTTAATAAGCTTTCCCTTAGTGTGCAAGCCCGTTAACTTTTATACTGTTGTAAAATTGCAAAAGCATGCGTTTCAAAATCTTATAAGGTTGGGATCAATGTCTTATGTGTTTTCAGCCCGTAAAGCTCTATAATTCATTACTGCTTTTGTACCTGGTTATAAGAAAAATCGTCTCCTAAGTGTTTTTTAATTCTGAAGAGGTAATTGCTGGATTTTCTTCAATCAGCGCTAAAATTTTGCCCAGTTTAATTTCATCTATGATATCCAATATATCTATTTCACTGGTTGTAATGAAGCCTGCAAGATGTCCTTCAATCGTACTAAAAGCAAGATCACGTTGTTTGGCTATTTCCATCATGCTATTTCCTTCTTTAAACAGTTGAAGGCTGATTCGTTGAGTTTCTCCTTTTGCGTTTTCTTTTTACAATGGCTTGCTCATCGTTTGCATCAATCATCAATGGTTTTTGTAGAGCCTCAACCGCCTTTAGTATGTTTTCAGTGTTCCCTGGCTCAAGCATAGCATTTGAAATATTCGCCAGGTTTTGCAATTGGAATTTTCGGCGTTCAACCAGGTGTTTTAATTCATAGAGTTCTCTTTACATATTTTTTTGTTTTGCTTTTTATTTTCATTGTTTCAATATGATTGTTCAATGAGACCGCTAATATTTCTTCGGTCTCTTTGGTGAAATAATTAACGGCGGCAGTGATTCTTCCCGACAAATGTTTATAGTTGTCTTCTTCACAATGGTCAAATAACTGTTCTAATTGCTTTTTGAATTTTGAAGATGTTTCCTGTAATTCTTTTGTTTTTTCTACCATTTCTTCGGCCCAGCGTAATGCACGCGGCAGGATTAGGTAGATTTCGTTGTTCGTATCCTTCAAGGTGATCCTGTAAGACAGTTAATAATTTTTCCCACCCGAAACCCTGCAGTATTGAATACCGGATATACTGTTGCTGTTCTTTTTGTAATGTTTGATGTAATATGTCCTGGGCAGTTCGTTGCTTACGAATTCAAGCACCCGCTCATCAGTATGTATACAATGCGGGTCAATCCGGGATTTTAGTACAAGCCCGCTTAAAGAAGTAAGACGGCTTAATGCCACATATACTTGTCCCGCTGCGAAGGAAGCGCCGGCATCAATAATGGCTTTATCGAAAGTAAGACCCTGGCTTTTGTGAATAGTAATGGCCCAGGCAAGCCGGATAGGATACTGTGTAAAGGTGCCTAATTCTTCTTCATCAATACGATCTTTTTCTTTATGATAATGATAACGGATATTTTTCCATGTTTCCTTTTCCAGTGTAAGCAGGGTCGTTTCATTAGGAAATTTTATTTGTATTCCTTCCTCATCGATCGAATGGATGGTACCGATCTTACCATTATAATATTTCCTGCTCTCCCCACTATCATTTTTGATGAACATGACCTGTGCATCCTTCTTTAACTGCAACAATTCTTCGGCGGGAAAGGAACGTCCCATTGAACTCGCCATTTATTTCAGCTTTGAATTGATTTGATTTACCAGGTAGTTTTTTAACTCCGTATGATTGATGGCAATGGCTTTGTCATTATGAGTGGTGAGAGTAATGAAATTTTCTTTTTGTAATGAAATGAAGCCCGGTTTATAATATTTGTGCAAATGTAAGATCGGTTTCTGTGCAGCAATTGTTTCGGATATTGTTTAAAATATTGATAAAGGTATCGTCGCTTTGCCTGTAGATTTTCTTCAATTCTATAGTACAACGGCGGTGACTGCTGAATAACATGAGCATCGAAAAAGAAAGGACTGCGATAAAAATCTTTCAATAATTGCCATTCTTCGTTTATGGCCACAGGAGGTAATTGGAAACAAATCGCCGATATATAATAACTGTACGCCACCGAAGAGGAATAAGAGGTTGCCTGCGAATATGCCTTAATACAGTATCTATTGCATCCAAAAGATCCGCCCGGACCATAGAAACTTCATCAATGATCAACAGGTCAAGTTCGCGCAACAATTCTTTTTTATCTGCGCTCATGCGCATTTGTTTGAACAACGTATGATTATTGTAAATATTCCCGTTGAAGTCTTCAAGGCTCCGCTGCGACGGCAGATAAATACCTGGCGGTATCTGAAATAAAGAATGAATGGTAACACCCCCGCATTGATGGCCGCCACACCAGTTGGAGCTACCACCGCCATTTTTTTAAAGGAGTGTTCTTTGGATGTATCTGAGGAAAGTGGTTTTCCCGGTGCCGGCTTTTCCTGTAAGAAATAGATGCTTGCTGGTTTGGTTAATAAAAGCAGCAGCAGTTTGAAAAATAGTATTGGATGAATCAAATGCGGGCATAGAAAGGTTTAACGGTATGTTGAAGATAAAAAACCTGCCTTTATTCCAGGGGTCTGTTCAAGAATTTTACGAAGGGTTGCATAATGGCAAATGCGGTCACGGTTTTTGAAACCAGGTCCTTAGAAGTGATGTCTGCATCCTTAATATCAGTGATCACCAGCCAGCTTTTGAATTTTAAATATTCTGAGGCGGGATCGTCTTTTTCAAAACCTTGTGGCACTTTAGACAATTGGATGCCTTCGCCCGTATATAGATCACCATACAGTGTCCTTAAATTTTTTGATGAAATGATCTTTTTGAATTCATCAAAACAATAATCAATTTCCTGCCTTACTTTTTAAGTTTATCAGGCTCAGGTTGCCAAAGACCGCCTCCCAAAAACTTTTCCCAGGTTCTATAGTGAAAATAATAGCCGGCCAATCCTGATTTCTTCCCTCCTTTATCCATGCTGGCACCAAGATTTGTTTTATAAGGAGATTTATCTTTTGAAAAACGAACATCACGATTAATGCGAAACAGGCATTTTTTTGCTGTGAGTTCTTTCAGGTCAGCATCATTTTTTGAATGCTTGTCAAGAACCGATTGAATGAAATTTTCAAAATCATTTTTTGCTGCTTCATATTGTTTCCGGTGTGCATCGAACCATGATTTATTATTATTCTTTTCAGGTCTTTTAAAAATTTAAGTGTAGCTGACTGTAACATGACCTCTTTTACTTTAATTTAAATAATTTTTGACTGCATTCCTCCCATTTTCAATTAAAACCTTTATTTCTTCTTTAGATAACTTCCTAAGTCTCGGTGAAATATTTCCGTCGCTGATGGAGACAGTTCTTTGCCAATCGTTTTTTGATAATTGCTGCTTGTTTAAATTTTCAATGACTATCGTGTAGAATGCCATCATGTACTCTTTCAAATCATTAACCGGCATTTCAGCAAGAGTCTGATATTGCCTGGTCGTTTTTTATTTGAGCATCCGGATCGATTCTCAACCCAACTGTCAGTGAATCAGACCCGGCTTCATCGAAAATATGCATTGGAAAATTTTCGAGAAACCCTCCGTCTACCATGATATCCAATCCTTGCTTTTGCTTCGGATGATGTAAATGCTGCCGGTGCTGTCCATAAAAACTGCTTCAAAATACAACGGGATGCCTGCCGAAATTCTTACTGCATCTTTTACTTTCATTTTGGGATAGGATGCATAAGAAAAAATGACCGGCCTCTGTTTGTTCAGGCAAGTACCTGTTACATAAAGGTCCCTGTATCCCTGTTGATGCATTTGTTCAAATGTAATATCTGCATTCCCGGTTTTTTGTTCGATCACATTTCCTAACCATTTCGCCAATTGTTTTCCCCTGTACCAGCCGAAATATTTTTTCACCCTGCTAATGCCACCCACAAATAAATATCTCCCATCATTAAATTTTTTAAAGTTTGTTTGACCGATCAAATTCTCTATTTCTTTCACCTGAATAGCCCAGCGAAACGGTAAGGGCCATAATGGCTCCTGAAGATGTGCCGGCAACCTTTTGAATATTATTCATGAGTTTATTAGATTCCATTTCCTTGAAGTGCTCCGCAGTAAGCTATTCCCCTGATGCCTGCTGCTTCAAATACAAGATTATTAATAATGTGTTTTGGATTGTGCACCCGAGAACCATTTGGTGAGACGCAAGCAAAATTAGTATGATCTTTTTCATGAAGAAGATTGAAGAGTGTTGAAGTTATTATTTATGCTTTAAAAGTTGATGCCCGTCAGTAAAAATCAAGGAGTTTTTTGTCAAAGGAAAGCTTCTTTTATAAAAGGTTTACTTTATATTTCATTTACAATCCACTGACATGAGAAAATGCATTGGCTTCATTACCGCCATTTTTCTGTTTACCAATTTGTGTCGCGCAACAAGGCATTGATAGTCTCCGCACTACTATTGATGCATGCAGAAGATACTACCCGTATTAACCTGATGAATCGCATAGCGGCAAACATATGCTGAATCAAGGCCTGATTCCACTTTGAAGTATGCGCAATGATGCGTTGAGCGTTGTCGAAACAGACAAACTATAAGAAGGGGAGAAATCGAAGCCGTGCGTAATCTTGCCTGGGCATTTCTTATGGCTGGAGATTATTCAAAAGCACTTGAATATTCGTTAGATGCTTTGAAGAAAAGCGAAACGATCAACAACAAGGAATTAATGGCCAGTGTGTCTTTAGAGCTATCGGAGTAGTATATGGTTTTAAAGGAGATAACCAGCAAGCCCTAGATTATATGTTTAAATCAGAGAGAATATATGAAGAGATGCATTCTGACGTAGATGTTGGAGGGGCATTGACGAAACATAGGCGTTGGCTATATTACAAGCTAGATCAATGTGGATTCGGCCCGTCTTTATCTAAAACAAGGCGCTGGAGGTTTCCCTGAAGGCAAAGATAACGAGACACGTTGCGCGGCCATATATCTCAACCTTGGACGAACTTATTCCAAAATGAAGCAGTATGATATTGCCAGCGCTTATTTTAAACAGGCCCTGCCTACGTTCATCACCGACAGTAATAACTTATTTCTTATATAGTACGTACTATTTTCTTGGATTAGCTTTTGATTCTACTCGGTCATTACGATTCAGCTTTATACTACAGCAGGCTGTCATTGCATCACGCAAATCTTATGAGCATCTCCTGTAAGCCTTGAAAAATAACGAAACAACTCTCTTCACTTTTCAAAAGAAGTGGTAGACTGGACAGTGCACTTTTATGTACCAGGAAATAGCGATGAATGCAAAGGATAGTCTTACCAGCCAGGAAAAAGAAAAGAAAATACAAACGTTGACATTTAATGAACAGCTTCGTCAAATGGAAATAGCGGAACAAAAACGAAAAAGTGTTGAAGCAAGGAAAAGAAATCTCGAACTGTCGGGCATTGCCATCTTTTATTCCTTCTGTTCTTCTTTGTTGTATTGTTGTTGCGGGAAAAGAAAGGTGAAATCCCGCACGGTAGAGTTTCGGTGTGCTTTCGCTGCTTTTCCTTTCGAATTCATTGTGTTGCTTTTACATCCTTACATCGGGAGTTGGACGCATGAGTCACCTGATCTGGATGTTATTAATGTTGGTGATAATCGCCGTAGTCCTCGGTTCCTTTGCATCACAGGTTAGAAAAATGGATGAAAGATAGATTGACGACAAAGCCTAAAGAGGAATTGCTACCTGAAATAGCGGAAGTACCTTTGAATGATTGAAAGCTTGAAACTCTATGCGCTGAGATTTGAAATTATTTTTTGCTTATTTCTTCCTGATCAATTTCAAAAACTCATCTTCTGAAATGATCTTTACTGTATTTAATTTTTTTGCTTTGTCCAATTTACTTCCTGCATCTTCACCAACAACAAGGTAATTTAGTTTTTGCGCTGACACCGCTAAGTAGTTGTCCGCCGTTTGCTTCAGCCATGGCTTCTGCATCGCCTCTTTTTAAAGTGGGTAATGTGCCGGTAAATAAAAATGTCTGCCCGCTAAGATTACCATCGGTAACATGTTGTTTCTTTTGATTCTTCAATTGCAACCCTATCTTTTCCAATTCTTCCAAGCATTGTAATATTTTCCTTGTTGCTGAAGAAATGATGTACGCTACCTGCTACTTTAGGCCCTACATCCTCGAGGTTTTGCAGATCTTCCAATGAGAATTTTTAAAATCAAGTAAATGATCCACTGCCTGGGCCAGTGTTTTTGCTGAGGTTTCACCGATAAAACGAATACCTAAACCAAATATCAAACGGTGTAAAGGTTGTTTCTTTGAATTCTCTATTGCTGTTTGAAGATTATCAATTGACTTTTGACCAAAGCCTTCCAACTCTCACCGATCTTTTGAAATCTAATTTATAAATACCGGGAACATCCTTTAACAAACCGAGCTCATAGAATTTTCTCACATTCGCTTCGCCAAAGCCACGAATATCCATTGCATCTTTGCTTACGAAATGAATGATCCGTTCAACGACCTGCGCGGGGCATTCAATATTATTACACCGCCAGGCTGCCTCACCTTCCTCTTTAAATAATTTGCTGTCACAGACAGGACAGGTTTCTTGAAAAGAAATTTTCTTTTCATTGCCTGTACGTAATTCATGCCATGGATTTAACGATGTGAGGGATCACATCGCCGGCTCTTTTCAACCAAAACCGTAGTCACCGATCTCTCAGATCTTTTTCCCTTATCACATCTTCATTGAATAATGAAATGGAAGAAACTGTGACTCCTCCAATATGCACAGGGCTGGATCTTTGCAACCGTGCGTTATTGAACCAGTTCTTCCCACCTCGGTATTCTACATTTTTAACAGCTTACTTGTTGCTTGTCTGTGCTTTGAATTTGTACGCAATGGCTCCATCGCGGATGATGGCTGGTCATGCCCAGTTGATCCTGCAGATCAACATCGTTTCATCTTGATCACCATACCGTCTATTTCATAAGGCGAGGTCATCCCGTCTAGCCTCGAATTCGAGACAATAATTTATAACGGCGTCAATCCCTTTAAAAACCTTCATTTCTCTTTTCGGGCTGCGAAACCAAGGTTCCAAAGCATTTCCAGGGAACCCGAATGCGTTTGTAAGATATCTGACTTGCTACTGCTTTTTTGTCTTCGTATAAAAACTGATGTTATAAACGAAGACCTCAAGATTTCTTTTTCTTACTTCTTCGGATCCTTTATTCGCAAAGTACCTGATGCAGCATTTCTCGCATTAGCTAAAGGTGCAAATCCCTGCTCTATCATCTGCTGGTTGTATTTCGCAAAAATTGGTCTTGTTGATCAAAACCTCACCTCTTATTTCAACCTGCTGTAAACCATAATCAGAGAATTTTGCAGACAATGGAATAGATCTTATCTGCCTGATATTTGTTGTTACTTCATCGCCTTCCACACCGTTACCTCTTGTAGCGCCCCGAACCAGCAGCATGTCATCTTCATAGATCAGGGACAAACTGCCTCCGTCAAATTTTGGCTCTACACAATATTCGATCTTGTCAATGCCGGTTGCTTCCCTTGCTTTTCGATCGAAGTCGACCAGGTCCTCACTATTATAAGAATTGTCAAGTGACAACATTGGAACAAGATGCTGCACTGTGGGAAAAGCCTTTGTCAATCCTTTTGCAACGCGCTGAGTGGGTGAATCAGCTGTAATTGATTTTGATTTGCTGTTTCTATTTTTTCCAGTGCTTTGAAAAGCTGGTCATATTCATAGTCCGAAATAGAGAGGGTCATTTAATATATAGTAGCGGTATTCATGAAAGCGCAAGACATCCCGAAGACTTTCGATTTTAGTTTCCGGGAACGCCTTTTTCAAACCCTTTTAAAAAGGACAGTGCAGCTTTTGAAGTCGGGTTGACTCATCCTTTGTATACATAGAAATTGACTAACTGTATAATAATATTTAAATAATATCAAAGTTAGGCTTTAACAAAAGCTAACATCACCAATTTGTATTGTAAAAAAATAATCCAGCAGAACCTGAAAAAAATCTTCAAAATTTTTTTGTGTGGATTATACATATTACCGTAAATTTATGCAATCTAATAGAAAAACTAACGATTATGTTTGTAAAACAACTGCTGCGCAGTATAGGTTTGTCTGTACTGCTTTTGAGTCTTACGCAACTCTTTCGCACAAAAACAGTTTCTGGAAAAGTTAGCGACCAGGATGCAGGGCCTCTTGGAGAGTCTCTGTTGTTGCGAAAGGCACGAGTACTGGTACAAGTACAAAGGTCGACGGCACTTTCTCGTTAAGTGTTCCCGATAACGTGACCACGTTGCTGTGTTTCCTCTGTTGGTTATGCTACACAGGAAGTGAGCGTGACCGGGCTAACGACGGTTGATGTCTTACTTGTGGCAACCGGGGCCAGCTTAAATGAAATTGTTGTGATCGGGTACGGTACCTCAAAGAGAAGAGATGTTACCGGACCTATTTCATCTGTCCAGGCAAAGGATTTTAACAAGGTGTGATAACCTCTCCGGACCAGTTGCTACAAAGTAAGGTTCCAGGATTGAGATCACCCAAAATAGCGGCCAGCCTGGTGCCGCAACAACTGTAAAGATTCGCGGAAACAATTCCATTCGCGGTGGTAACAACCCAATCTATGTGATTGACGGTGTGATCCTGGACGGAAGGACTGCCAGACCGACTCTGAATTTAGGAGGCTTTGGACCAACTCCGGAGTCCAACCCGCTGATCTATATTAATCCAAATGATATCTTATCCATTGACGTGCTTAAAGACGCCTCCTCTTCGGCGATCTATGGTTCGCGCGGAGCAAATGGAGTCATCGTGATCACCACCAAAAAGGGTGGCTCGGGTCCGACCAAGCTTGAGTTCGGAACAAGTTTCGGTGTTTTTGCCGGCTATGTGGAAAAATATGAGATCCTCGACGCGGGTCAATTCAGTAGTGGGTTGAGCAAGTACAACGCTCCAAATGCTTCTACTTTAGACGGCGGCCAGGATATCGATGCGCAAAAATGAGATCGTTCAAGATAACTTCGTCACAGAATTATTCAGTGGCACTGAGCGGCGGAAATGAAAGCGGCAAATTTAGAGCATCATTTCTTGCCCTCGCAAACCCAGGGATTTATTAAGAATACCTCGCTGAATAGATTTCTTGGAAATTTCGGTGGACAATACAAATTTTTGAACAAAAGACTGACAATTGATTTTGACCTGATCGCGGTCATACCACGGAAAATATTGGTGCCGTAGGTGAACCAGGTTGGTTCGCAAGGAGACCTGATAAGTTCTGTGTTGCAAGTGGAATCCTACACAACCCTTTAAAGATCCAGCTGACCGGCTTTTCGTCCTTCCGAAAACGGCTCAGGTAACTCCCTTAGCGCTAACGGAGGGTGTATAACAGACGTTGCGAATGTAAATACCTATTTAGGGAACATCTCTGCAACACTCAGACTATTCAAAGGGCTTGACTATAAATTTCTGTATGCGGTCAACCATAAGTGCAGGATATAGAAACACAAATGAGCGCTGGATGGCTGGAAGGTTATTCAGGCTTGTACGGGCAACGGGATTGAGCAATCTCCAATGCGCAGCTGACGTCACAGACCTTACACACACATTAAATTATGTTGCAGGATCTCACAAGCAAGCTCAGCCTGAACGCAACGGCTGGGTTTGAATACTGGAAGTCAGATTTCTCTAACAGCAGTTTTTCGGCAAACGGATTCAACACCAACCTTATCACAAGGCAACATTATTGACATTCCTTATACTGCGATGTTGCAGAATGGTCGCACTCAGAATTTGCCAAGTACCTATGTTGATCCCACAACCGAATTGCAGTCCATATTTTGTTAGGGCCATTTTAAACTATAACAATAGGTTTTTCTTAACCGGTACTTTCAGAAGCGATGGATCCAGCAGATTTGGTGAGAACAAGAAGTATGGTTATTTCCCTTCTATCGCGGGCAAATGGTTGATCAGTAATGAAGAATTTATGAAGAAAGGCGGACTACATCACATCCCTTGCACTCAGGGCTTCCTGGGGACAAACTGGAAACCAGGAATTCCTTCTGGTAGCTTCGCAGGAACAATTCGATTCAACGCATATACATAATGCCAGCCAGTCCAATGTGGCTAACCCTGATCTTAAGTGGAAACAACAACTTCCTACGACTTTGGAGTGGACTATTCGCTTCTTAATGGAAGAATATATGGCGCGTTTGATTATTATGACAAAAACTACCACTGATATCCTGTTCCAAAGCGTAGCCATCCAGCCGGCCCCCGCATCCACTTACTGGATCAATATTCCTGGTCATTTGAAAAATACAGGTTTTGAATTTGCCGTCGGTGCTACAATTATTCAGAAGACGGATTTCACTTTAGACGCTACATTCAATATTGCTAACAACAAAAACAAGCTGACAGAATTTTTGTGCCTGGCACAAAACTCCTTTGGTGATCTTGACCGGTACGATCGATGGACAAGGAGTATCAGGAACATTATCACAAATTATTACTAATGATCAGCCTGTAAACGAGTTTTACCTGAAGCCATTTAAAGGATTTGACGCAGGTGGCAACCAGCAGATAGGCGGCGCCGATGAGATATATTTTGCAGGGGATCCTAATCCCAGCACGCTCTGGGAGCTACAGTTACTGCCGCATTCAAAAAAGCTCACGGTAACTTTGAACGGAGGTGGTGCAGGGGATATGTGATTTACAACAATACCAGGACGAGCGTTACCAATATTTCCGGCATCATTCAGGGCAGGAATATAGACAATGCAGCATTTGATTCCGAAGAAAAGCCTAGCAGCGGGTAGGAGCATCCGGACAGGTTTTTAGAAAGTGGCAATTACTTCAAAATGCGTAATGCAACCATTTCGTATAATATCGGAGAAGCCGGGAAATATGTGAAGAATCTAAGTGTATTTGTTAGTGGAAACCAACTTATTCGTATCGACAAAATTCACCGGGTTTGATCCTGAGGTAAACATTGATAAAAACAATGCCGGGTATCCATCGAGATCGATCGAGTATATCCCATACCCGACACCACGGACGATCACATTTGGTTTGAATTTTACTTTATAAAGTCAATCATCTAATCTAAAAAATAACATTTATGCTCTCATATAGAAACTTAAAGATAGTTGGATTTGGACTCACTATGACTATTATAAGTTGTACCAAATTGGATGAAACATTAAGAAGTTCTCTAACGAGTAGCCAGACGGCTTCTGCTCTTGGCGCGCAGGGAACTCAGTTGATTGTTACAGGCCGCTTACAGTGACATTGGCACGCCTTTTGCGGTGACCAGGGCCAAGTGTTAAGTTTAGAGGAAAACTCGTCAGACATATCGCTTGTACCCAACGAGGGAGGTGACTGGGATGATAACGGGGCATGGCGTATCATTCATAATCACACCTTTAACGCGGCTGATGGGAATACACTTAATGCGTTCAATAATTTAAATAAACTGAATTTCGATGCCACGAACGTGCTTGCATTCAATCCAACGCCGGCGCAAGCCGCCCAGGCGAGATTTTTGGAGAGCACTTTCATTATACACCTTGTTGGATTTATTTAACCAATACCCGATCAGGCAGCCGGGAGAGAATTTGCTAAATGCTCCAACGGTTAAAAACAGGTGCTGAGGCAGTACAATATATTATTGATGAATTGACCGCAGTTATTCCTGATTTGGCTCCGGGTGGAATAGCAAATATGGCTGTTAGCCAACCAGGACGCAGCGAAGACTTTATTGATGAAATGCTATCTTAACAAGGGGGCTTTCATTAATAGAGCTGCTCTTACTTTTGACGATGCTGACATGCAGCAGGTCATTACTATCGGTAATTCCATTCTCACTAGTGGAAAATATTCGTATATGTCTGAATACTTTGACAACTTCAGCATTACAAATAAAAACTCTACTGAAGCTATTTTTGCATATGCCAACACGACGGGAGTGAGTGCAGGCAATAGTGGTATCAATACCTCGTTGGTTCATGACGCTGCATTATAATCAATATACACCTAATAATCTCCAATGCCGGGTGGAACGGATTTTCTACCGTTGCTGATTTTTATAACAGCTTTGGTGTCCCAACACCACTCAATGCACTTGAGTCCGCATTTGAGTGATACTGCAGTTGACCAAAGGCTTGGCTGGCAGGTTTTACAGCGGCGTTACAGATAAGAGCGGACAAAGACCAGGGCTCATGATCGGCCAACAATAACAATGAGAATAATGTTGCATTGAAAGATAGAAAGGGAAATCCATTGTCGTTCGATCCCAATATCTCTGCCAATATGATTGAGACAGGTCCTAACCTGGAAGTTACCGGTATAAGGGTTGAAAAATATCCACCTGATTTTCACGGGCAGCGCTTCTTATAGTGGTCCTTCCGGTAACTGGTTTATGATTTTCTAGATATGCTGACGTAGCATTGATGGTAGCCGAGGCAAAAATGCGAGCCGCTGCTCCCGATGCAGCCGGAGCCCTTCTCCTGGTGAATGACTTGAGGACTGCAAGAGATGCAGTTGCGATGGCAGGTCCTCTTGTCTTAGTGAACCCTGGCGATTTGAAAGATCCGGAACACTTTACTTGCTGAGAGAGGCCGAGAGCTTTACTGGAAAGCCAAAGAAGAACTGATCTGATCCGTTTTGGGATGTTCCTGGAAACCATGGGCTTACAAACCGACTGACGATCCAAAATATCTTGTATTTCCTGTCCCAAGTCAGGCTTTAGCAGCGAATCCCAACCCGGTGCAAAATCCAGGATAGTGAATCAGTGATTGGGTTTATTAAAAAATTGCGAAAGGTCATTTTTTAATGGCCTTTCTTTTTTGAAATTGTTTCTTTTTAAATATCAACTCAAGATGCGCCTGGCGATTGTGTACGTGATTGCACTGCTCTTCTTGTCCTGCAATAACAAAAAACACGAGAACAGTTTATTTCAACTGGTTGAAGATTCAGGGATCGATTTTGACAACAAGGTTGAGGACGACAGTCTTGAAAATAGTTTTCTCTTTCGGAATTTTTATAACGGCGGTGGTGTTGCAATAGGCGACATCAACAATGACGGACTCCCGGACGTGTTCTTGACCTCCAATCAAGGCGCCAACAAATTATACCTCAATAAAGGCAATTTTAAGTTTGAAGATATTAGTGACAGAGCTGGGATCATCAGAGACGATAAATGGAATACAGGTGTTGTGTTTGCCGATATAAATGGAGATGGCTGGCTTGACATTTACGTTTGCTCTTCAGGGCGTATGAGGACAGGCAATAGGAAAAATAAACTTTACATAAATAATGGGCCTTCTCCTTCAGGAAAAGGCCGCGGTGAGGTCAGCTTTACGGAGTCTGCGGCTCAATATGGGCTGGATATTTCTGCCTATACCACGCAGGTTTCATTTTTGATTACGATCTCGATGGTGACCTGGATTGTTTTATGATCAATAACAGTCCTATTCCAATAAACCAGTTGAATTATTCGAATCGCCGCGACCTGCCAGAGAACCAATGGCCGGTTGCTGATTTTTAAAAGGAGGCGGTGATCATTTATTCCGAAATGATAATGGGCATTTCAAAGAAGTGACGAAAGAAGCGGGCATTCACGGAAGCCTTATCAGTTTTGGATTGGGAGTTTCGGTTGGTGATATAAACGGCGATGGTTATCCCGATGTATTTGTCTCGAACGATTCCTACGAAAGAGACTATTTATACATTAATCAAAAAAACGGAACCTTCAAAGATGAAATGGAAGATTGGATGCAGCACACAAGTTTTTCATCAATGGGTGCCGATATTGCCGATATAAATAATGATGGCTATCCTGATCTGTTTACAACAGACATGCTTCCACTAAATGACCACAGGTTAAAGACAACCGGGGCTTTTTGATAATATTGATCTGTTCAATGCTAAATTGAAAGCAGGTTTTTATTACCAGTACACGCAAAACTGCCTGCAGTTAAATGATAAGAATGGAATGTTTAAGGAAATAGCGAATTATAGCGGTGTTTGCGCAACGGACTGGAGCTGGGGTGCATTAATGTTTGATATGGATAATGATGGATGGAATGATATTTATGTGTGCAATGGAGTGAACAGGGACGTCACCAATTTGGATTTTATGAATTTTTTCGCTGATGAAACCTATCACAAAATGGTGCTGAACGGGAAAAAGAAAGATGTAGATGAGCTGTTAAGACAGATTCCAAGAACGCCGCTTCCAAACAATGTTTATCGCAACAACGGCAATTTAAAATTCACGGATATCGGGGAAAGCTGGGGATTTACCCAGCCTAGTTTTTCAAATGGCGCTGCTTATGGTGATTTAGACAATGATGGTGATCTTGATCTCGTGGTAAGTAATGAAAATCAATCGTCATTTATTTATAAAAATAATTCCCGTGAATTGAATCACAACAACTACATCGCCATCTCATTGAAGGGAAAAGGAAAAATAAGTTTGCCATTGGCAGCCAGGTAAAATTATATGCGGGGAATGAAATACTATCAAGGGAATTGGTTCCCAGCCGCGGATTTCAATCTTCAGTTGATTACAAGATCGTCATTGGTTTGGGAAAATTACAACCATCGATTCTATCACCATAGTCTGGCCGGACAGGTCTTTTTCAAAACTGGAAAAACCTGCCATCAATCAAACGCTTATTATCCGGGAGCCTGATACAAAGAACATCATGCCCGGTCCCATTAAAGGAAATCAATCAACTTTTTTACAAAATTGCAAAGCAATTTTGATAAGCACGAAGAAAATGATGTGATCGACTTTTATGCTGAACGCAATATTCCACGCATGCTTTCAAAAGAAGGGCCTAAGGCGGCAGTTGGTGATGTAAATGCAGATGGACTGGATGATGTATTCATTGGAGGAACTCCCGGTCATCCCGGTCAGCTATATATTCAAACTGCGGATGGGAAGTTTGTAAAAAAAGAGAGAAAAGGAATTTCAGCGGTTCTCAGATTTTGAAGATGTGGCAGTCTTGCTTATTCGATTGCGATCATGATGGTGATCTGGATCTATTGATTTGTCCCGGGGAAATAATACCGCACCCAGTAGCAGAGAGCTTCAACTGCGTTTGTTCAAAAACGATGGCAAAGGAAATTTTTCACTGGATGCTTCTGCTTTTCCTAATGTTGGTACAAATGTATCGGTTGCCATCGCCAATGACTTCAATGGGGACGGTTACCCGGATCTGTTTATCGGTTCAAGAAGTTATCCCGAGCTGTATGGTGTAACTCCAGAGAGTTTTCTTTTTGTAAACGATGGCAGTGGTCATTTCAGGGATGTGGCAAAAGCCCAAAGTCCTGAAATCGCTGATATCGGTATGGTCTGCGGAGCCGTATGGGCCGATGTCGCAGGAGATCCTCAGAAAGAGTTAATTATTGTCGGCGAATGGATGACCCCGAGAATTTTTCGTTCAATGGGAATCACTTCGAAGAAGTAAAAACCAACCTCGATAATATGTTTGGCTGGTGGCAAACCATATCTGCTGCAGATGTTAATGGCGATGGCAAAATGGATTTGATATTAGGGAACATTGGCGAAAATTTCTACTTGCAACCAGATGAAAAAGAGACCGGTCAAGTTATGGATCAATGACTATGATCAGAATAACAGCATTGAAAAGATCATGACCTACACTGTTGATGCCCGCCAGCCTCTTCATGCTTACTCAAATGATAGCGAAACAGTCGGGCTGGGAAAGGATATGCCGGTATTTCTGAAAAAGATATGGAGGACCAACTCCCTTCGATCAAAAAGGCCAACTTAAAAAATGAGGCGTATTCCCAAAAATCAATACAGGAGCTATTTCCTGAAAGCCTGTTAAGCAAGTCTGTTGTTAAAAGATTTAATTATTCCAGCTCATGTATTGCAATCAATAATGGCAATGGTAATTTCACCGTTCCAGAGACTGCCACCCATGGCGCAACTGTCTTGTATCAATGTGATCCATTGCATGGATGTAAATAGTGATGGACGAGCTGATCTTGTGACCGGGGAAACCAGTTCGGCTTTCTGCCACAGTTTGAAAGGCTTGATGCGAGTCTCGGCGATGTGCTGGTTAATACCGGCAAGGGAGAATTTGTATGGCAGGAAGCATCAAAAACAGGACTGCACCTGAGAGGTGAGGAAAGAGACATTGCAGAAATAAAAACCAAAAATGACGATTGCCTTCTATTTCTTCAAAATAATGAATTTCCTGTGTTATATAAGTTGAATAAAATTTCAACAAAAAATAAATCACCTGGCCTGAAATAATTTAAAGTGCGGATTATTTTTTATTTATAAGTGGTTTACTCGCTATGATCTTGTTTTCCTGCAGAGAGAAAACCGGGGATAAAACATTATTCACTTCTAATGGACAGTACGGGTATCCAATTTGTGAATACTGTTCATGATACCAAAGAGCTGAATATTTTAAACTACCGCAACTTCTATAACGGCGGAGGTGTGGCCATCGGTGATATCAATAACGATGGTCTTGCAGATATTTTTTTACAGCTAACCAGGGTAGCAATAAATTATATCTTAACAAAGGCAATTTTAAATTTGAAGATATTTCTGACAAAGCTGGTTTCAGGGAAAAAGACAATGGAGTACAGGTGTTGTATTGGCTGATATCAATAATGACGGATGGCTGGATATTTATGTGTGCAATGCAGGAAGCATGGATGATTCGTCATTGCGAAGAAACCAATTATTTATAAACAATCACGATCTCACCTTCACTGAATCTGCTGCACAATATGGATTGGATGACGTGGGTTATACTACGCAGGTTTCATTTTTTGATTATGACCTTGACGGTGATCTCGATTGTTTTATCATAAACAATAGTCCTATTTCTCCAATAGCCTGAATTACGCTAACCAGCGTGATCTTCCTGATGCTGATTGGCCCGTGGCACCTATTTGGAAAGGAGGAGGTGATCATTTACTGCGCAACGATAACGGGCACTTTACCGACGTAACCAAACAAGCCGGTATTCATGGGAGCCTGATCAGTTTTGGATTAGGTGTTACGGTGGGTGATGTGAATGATGACGGATATCCTGACGTATATGTATCCAACGATTATTTTGAAAGAGATTATTTATACATCAATCAAAAGAACGGAACCTTTAAAGATGAATTGGAACAATGCATGCAGCACACAAGCCTTGCTTCAATGGGTGCTGACTTTGGAGACATAAACAACGATGGATACACCGATATTTTTACAACTGATATGTTACCCGGTGATGATTACAGGATGAAAACAACATTAGCTTTTGAAGATATAAATGTGTATCGTCTCAAACAGCAGAATGGCTTTTATCATCAATACTTTCAAAACACATTGCAGCTAAATGACAAGAATGGAAGGTTTGCGGATATTGCCAACTATACAGGGGTTTCTGCAACAGATTGGAGTTGGGGTGGTTTAATGTTTGATGCTGATAATGATGGCTTACTTGATCTTTATGTGTGCAATGGCATTTATCACGACCTCATCAACCAGGACTTTCTCGATTTTTCTGCTAATGATATTATGAATAAAATGATCGCTACAGGGAAGAAAGAAGACCTGGAGGTGATCATTGATAAAATGCCTTCCATTCATGTGCTGAATAAGGTATATCAGAACAAAGGTGATCTTTCGTTTAAAGATATTGGTACTGCATGGGGATTCACCCAGCCATCGTTTTCAAATGGTGCAGCTTATGGTGACCTTGACAATGATGGCGATCTTAGATATTGGTGGTAAACAATGTAAACCAGCCTGCTTTCGTTTATAAGAACAATTCGAGGGAATTAAATCAGAATAATTATATCGGCATTACGTTAACAGGCACCGATAAAAATAAATTTGCTATTGGAAGTAAGATCAAAATATATGAAGGCAACCAGGTTTTAAACCGTGAAGTGATCCCAAGCCGTGGATTTCAATCATCAATGGATTATAAAATTGTTGTTGGCCTGGGAAAGATCAAGATGGTGGACTCCATGATCATACAGTGGCCTGATCTTTCATATTCGAAATATATTAACCCCGCTATCAATAAGGTCTACAGGCTGAATGAAATTGAAGAAAAAAATATCTTATGCCGTCGTTGCAAGACCAGGGTGAGATCAATACCATGTTTGCGCGAGATAAAAATAATTTTGAAAAACATACTGAAGATGATTATGTCGATTTTTTCTACGAAAGAAATATTCCGCGTATGCTTTCACGTGAAGGTCCAAAGGCAGCAGTAGGAGATGTGAATGGAGATGGGCTGGAAGATGTTTTCATTGGCGGCACCGCAGGACATCCGGGACAATTGTATCTGCAAAAGGAAGATGGTCAATTTATAAAAAGAAATGAAAAGGTTTTTGATCAGTTCATCGACTTTGAAGACGTGGCAGTTTTGTTCTTTGATTGCGATAAGGACGGAGATCTTGACTTGCTGATTGGCCCGGAGGAAATAATGCTCCTGCTAACAGCAGGCAACTGCAACTGCGGTTATTTAAGAATGATGGGAAAGGTAATTTTGAATTAGACCCCAGCGCGTTTCCCATTAACAATGCAAACATAAGTGTGGCCATCGGCTTACGATTTTGACAATGATGGAGACCTTGATCTGTTTGTTGGCGGCCGGAGTGTGCCAAACGAATATGGATTGAATCCTTCAAGCTACTTGTTTGTAAATGACGGTAGCGGTCATTTTGCGGATATGGCAAAAAATAAAAAACCCTGATATTGCGAATATTGGTATGGTCACAGGAGCCGCATGGGCAGATGTAACCGGGGATGCACAAAAAGAGTTGATCATTGTCGGAGAATGGATGGCACCACGAATTTTTCTTTTGATAAAGATCATTTTAACAGAAGTAAAAACCAATATCAGCGATCTATACGGGTGGTGGCAAACAATTACTGCTGCCGACGTTAACGGTGATGGGAAACAAGACCTGCTGCTTGGAAATATTGGGGAGAATTTCTACCTGAGACCAGACTCAACTCACCCCGTAAAATTGTGGGTGAGTGATTTTGACCAGAATGGCATTAACGATAAAATTCTTACATACACAGTAGATGGAAAAGATAAGCCGGTATTCCTGAAACATGACCTGGAAGATGCAATGCCGTTTTTGAAAAAGAATAATTTAAAGCATGCAGAATATGCAACAAAATCTGTACAGGAGCTGATCCCGGCCGAAGCATTGAATAAAGCATTGGTTAAACAATTTGATTTTTCTCCATCTTGTGTTGCCATCAATAAGGGTAATGGGCAATTTATTGTTGAGAAATTCCCGCCGATGATACAACTTTCATCTGTCAATGCGATTCACTGTATGGATATAAATAATGACGGCAAGATCGACATAATAAGCGGGGTAATCAATTTGATTTTATTCCACAGTTGGAGCGATTGGATGCGAGTATGGGTGACGTATTATTAAATAATGGCAGTGGCGTTTTCACGTGGATAACACCTGGTCAAACCGGGCTAAATCTTAGGGGCCAGTTGAGAGATATAGAAGAAATCCATATTCACCGGAAAGACTATTTACTTTTTTGCAGAATGATGAATACCCTGTCTTATACCAGGTAAAGGATAAAATAAAGAATTAACCAGCGTCTTGATGATAAACGGGCACTACATATTTTTTCCAGGTACAGAAGGGCTATAAAGATTTTTCTTTTTATTCTCGTAAGTTTTTCATTGAGTAGTTGCAACAAACACGGGAACAAGAATGCAATGTTTGAAGTTTTGGGTGATGACAAGACCGGTCTTCATTTTGTCAATAGTCTCAAGGCGACCAGTGAATTCAACATGTTTGACTACATGTATTTTTACAACGGTGCAGGCATTGGCGCAGGCGATTTTAATAATGATGGTTTGATCGATCTTTTCTTTGCTTCCAACCGGGAGAAAATAAATTATATCTCAACAAGGGAAAATTAGAATTTGCTGATGTAAGCACGGAAGCGCAAATACCACAAGATAGCGCATGGTCAACAGGAGTATCTGGTAGTTGATATTAATAATGATGGGTTGCTTGATATCTATGTATGTCGCGTAGGAAATTATAAAACACTTCACAGTAAAAATCAACTTCTCATTTGCCAGGGAAAAGATAAAAATGGAATTCCTTATTATAAAGATGAGGCAAAGCAATATGGTTTGGATTTTTCCGGCTTCAGTACCCAGGCTGTTTTTTTGATTATGATATGGATGGCGACCTTGATATGTTCTTATTAAATCACGCTGTTCATCAAAATGGAACGTTTGCACCCCGTAATAACTTCCTGGGAACTTATAGTGTTCTTTCCGGCGATCGCATTTATCAGAAATGATGACGAACAGTTTTTACTGATGTAACAAAGGAAACGGGCATCAATAGTTCAGCGATCAGCTTTGGGCTCGGGGTTGTTGCTGCAGATATAAATTTAGATGGATGGCCCGATCTGTATATCGGCAATGATTTTCATGAAAACGATTATTTATACGTCAATCAGAAAAATGGAAAATTTTCAGAGGAAACTGACCAGCACCTGATGCATACCAGCCGGTATTCAATGGGAGTTGACGTGGCTGATGTAAACAATGATGGTTATCCTGAAATCATCTCTGTAGACATGCTTCCGGCCGATCCGTATATTTTAAAGAGATCCTTAGGCGATGACGACTATGATGTCTTTCAGCAAAAATTGCGGCAGGATACAACTATCAGTATTCAAGGAATAATCTGCAGTACAACCGGAGAAATGGCCTTTTCAGTGAAACAGGTTTGTATTCCGGTATTTATGCCTACAGACTGGAGTTGGGCGCCATTATGGATGGATTTTGACAACGATGGATTGAAAGACTTGTTTATTTCAAACGGGATCCCCAAGCGATTGAATGATATGGACTATATTAATTTTATCTCCAATGAAGAGATACAGGAGAAACTTGGCGAAAATAAATTGGGCGAAAAGGATATGAACCTGATCAACCGGTTCCCGCAAATAAAGATCCCCAACAAATTTTATAAAAACACCGGGGACGCTTTTGTTCCAGGACCTGGCAGATAGTATTGACGAACGACAAATCGACTTATTCAAAATGGTGCCGTGTATGCAGATCTTGACAATGATGGCGATCTGGATGTGGTAGTGAATAATATTGACGATCCCGTGCTTGGTATATGAAAATAAACATAATGACAAAGGAAACAGATCTTTTGTAGATATCACGCTAAAGGGGTCGGAGAAAAATACGCAATGCAATTGGCGCGAAAATAATAGAATATCAAATGGCCAGGTAAGAACGTATGAGAATTATCCTGTAAGAGGGTTTCAATCAGCATGCAAATTCCTCATACATATCGGGTTGGATAAACAAAGGTTGATTCGATGTTTTTAATATGGCCGGATAATAGTTATCAGCCGGTCTCGCTTGATAACACAAATCATCTCAATTTTACATATGCAAGAGTGGGCTGCCGTTGTTTGATTATTCGAAGATCCACTTCTTTTCGACCCAATAATTCGAGACCAATGGAGGACATCACTTCATCTGTTCATCTCGATTACAAACACCAGGAAAACTCTTTTATTGAATTTAATCGCGAGCCGCTGATCCCGCATATGATCTCAACAGAAGGACCGGCGTTGGCTGTTGCTGATATTAACCACGATGGATTGCAGGACGTATTTATTGGCTCATCCAGAACTTTTCACAATGCTATCTATTTGCAGCAGGCCAATGGAAAATTTACAAGAACAGAACGGCCGGCGATGCATCTGGATAGCATGTATGAGGACGTCCGATGCCGTCTGGACAGATGTAAATGATGGCGGCAGCATTGATTTAATGGTAGCCAGCGGCGGAAATGAATACTTTGGAACTGATGAGCATCTTATTACCCCGCGTATATTTGAATGATGGCAAAAGCTCATTTTACCCAAATTGCAAAATGCCTTTCAGCAATTTGTATGAGACTTTTCCTGTGTTGTACCCTATGATTTTAACGGCGACGGCTTTGTCGATCTGTTCCTCGGAGGAAGGAGTAACTACCCCAGAAGTACGGCGAGATCCCTCATTCTTATTTGCTGCAGAACGATGGTACCGGTAAGTTCACAGACGTCACAGAAAAATATGCGGACCTGTCAGAGATCGGCATAGGTTACAAAATGCCGTATGGTGCGATATAGATAAAGATGGGGACAAAGATCTAATTGTTTCTTGCGAGTGGGGAGGGATCACTGCCTTTATAAATGATAAAGGGAAATTTAATAAAAGGCAATTAACGGAGAAAAACGGCTGGTGGAATTTTATTCTTCCTGTCGATATTGACAATGATGGGGACACAGATCTTATTGCCGGTAACCTGGGTTTGAATAGTCGGTTAAAGGCGTCGGATGAAGAACCGGTGAGATTGTATTATAATGATTTTGATGATAACGGGAAGAAGGAGCAGATAGTAACTTATTATGTAAATGGAAAAGAGGTGCCCTTTGCCAGCAAAGAGTGAATTGCAACATCAACTTCCCAACATCAAGAAAAAATTTTTGTATGCAGAGGATTTTGCAGAAAGCGACTATCGACGAAATTTTGAAGAAAAAACTGGAAGAAGCCCAGGTCCATACAGCCAATTATTTCGCCAACGCGATGCTGATAAATGATGGGAACCTGAATTTCACTGTAAAAGCACTGCCATGGGAAGCACAGTTAACCTCTTACCGGGATGCGATAGTCGTGGATGCGAATGCTGATGGTTTGCCCGACATTTTGTTGACGGGAAATTATTATGACAACAATATTCAAATGGGAAGATATGATGCCGACTTTGGAACCATTCTTATTAATAAAGGCAAGGACAATTTTTGATTGTGAAAATATCAATGGATTGCAGGTCAGGGGCCAGGTTCGACACGTCAGACGGATCAGCATAACAGGTCAGGATGCTTTTATTCTCGCCAAAAATAATGACAGTACCAGGGTAATAGGGTATAGTAGATCAAAGGGCGGTAATCGCTAAGCAAAATGTTATTTACACCACAGGATAGTAGATGCGTGTGACCCATTTGGTGCTATCTGGCTCTTTTGTCCTGTCTGTTATCAGCATTTGAAATGGTATAGCGATGATCGAGCGTTGATGATCGCTGATATATAATTCCATTTGTTTTTGGGCCTGCTCAATTTGCTCTTGCCCACCGGTCACTTCACCAGTCAATATGTTACCTCCTTTCATCATCCACTTTGAGGTCATATCATCTTTCGGGGGAGCACTCTGTCAACCGGAAGTCCTACCTGCGCAGTGTAAGTTGTACTGTCTGTTTTTTGATGTTGAGCATAGGCGAAAACAATTCCTTTGCTCCGGACTGATCAATCATAATTTCTCAGCCTGGCGATGATCGCGTAAACGTCATCTGTGGTAGGATAATGAGAGAATGACTGCTTTTGTTGATACAAGGTTTTGATACTGTACTTTTTCATTTTTGATGTCGATCCCGTATATATTCTTTCCTTCGCTCGCATATTTGCTCAATGATAATACAATATCATCAAATGCCTTTTCAATACGTTTACCTCGTAAATAGGCTGAGATCCTGCTAAAAGGATCCGGGCGGGCATCTAGCTGTGATGAAAGCTCTACCCTTATGCTGTCGTTAGTAAAAGGAATTAGTCTGACAAAGCCGGCAGAAGAATCGCCATTTTTGATAAGTCTTAACCGGATAGCATCATAAAGGACCTCCCGGACCTGGAAATCACAATCGTCAAGCGTGAAGTTTAATAAATTGTCGCTTGGTTTTAGTGACGGTTCCTGGCCACCACTTCTTCCAATTGCTATCGTTTGCCAGGAATCGGGAGACACCTTCGCGGTTGGCATGAAAAGATGAAACACTTGAAACGACTAATTTTTCGGGACAAATATGTACACCGATGCAATACAAAAGAGCGAGAAAGATCAAAATGATCAAAAGAATTTTTTCATAATCAGGATTACATTCAAAAATGGGAAGTTAAATATTTTCAACTGAATGCCGGTGCCGGGCAATTAAAGTGGTTTCCTTATATTTAGATCCTTCTAAAATTGACGCATGAAAAAGACGATCTTCATCTTCCTTGTCTCGTTTATTTCTTTCAAAAATATCTTCTCTCAAACTGTTGACCCCTGGAAAATAAAGGCTGATAAGATCGATCCATCCAATTATTATGGAGTTACCGTGGCGAATGGAATGATCGGTATCGTTTCTTCACCTGAACCATTTAAAGTAAAAGATGTCGTATCTCGCCGGAGCGTACGATCTGTATGGAAGAGGAAGAGTAAGCAATTTCCTGCGCAGTTTTAACCTGTTGAACATGTATCTCGAAGTGGACAGAAAACGGCTCGATTCAAGATCTGTTTCCAATTTGCAGCAGGAGCTGGATATGAAGCATGCCAATTTCACTTCCCGTTTTGACTATGGTGATAAGGCAAGTGTTACTTATACCTATTATTCCTTACGCCATTTACCTTTTACCGTTTTAATGGATATAAGCATTACTGCAAAAAAGATATTGATATTACTGGCGCCAGCGTGATGGAGGCACCTGATGCATTGAAGGATGTGCAGAATTATTATAATGAAATTGACAGGCCACATGTTGTAATCAAGCTTGCTTACCTCTTCGGCAAAAAGCCCAACAGGTAAATTGTTGATGTGCGCTTCCAATACTTTCTTATTCCAGCGAACCGCATGGACAGGAACCAAGAGTGATCCATGAAATGTGGGATAACAATATGCACCTGATGAAATTCAGCAAAAAATAAAAGCGGGTGAAACCTATCGCTTTTCCATTGCCGGTTCTTCCATCACATCTGCGCATCATGATGATCCATTGAATGAAGCAGAACGTCTTACCATCTATGCAAAATTGGAAGGAAGAGATCGCCTGGTAAACTTTCATAACAAAGCATGGGATGACCTCTGGAAAAGTGATATCGTGATCGAAGGTGATGAGCAGAGCCAGCAGGATATTCACAGCATGCTTGTATCATCTTTATTCATTTTACAAGAGAAGGCACTGCTCTTATCTCCGTCACCAATGGGTTTAAGCGGATTAGGCTATAATGGCCATGTGTTTTGGGATACGGAACTCTGGATGTTTCCTTCTTTATTGGTGCTTCATCCTGAAATTGCAAAGAGCATGGTGGAGTATCGTTATCAACGACTGGAGGCTGCAAAACGCAATGCATTTGCTAATGGATTTAAAGGCGCTATGTTTCCATGGGAAAGTGCAGAAACAGGAGTTGAGGAAACACCGGTCTGGGCATTGAGCGGACCATTCGAACATCATATCACGGCTTGCGTAGGTATTGCTGCATGGAATTATTATTGTGTGACGCAGGATAAAAACTGGCTTCGAGAAAGAGGATGGCCCATTTTATCAGCGACAGCCGATTTCTGGGCATCACGTGTTGAGCGTAATGGCCCGGGTAAATATGATATTAAAAATGTGGTAGCGGCAGATGAATGGGCGGAGAATGTAGATAATAATGCATTCACCAATGCAGCAGCAAAATCAAATCTTCAAAATGCCACAGAAGCTGCAAAGATCTTAGGTGATCGTTCCTGATCCTGACTGGATGAATGTGGCTAATAATATTCCCATTCTAAAATTAGAAAATGGTGTTACCAGCGAACATGCAGGTTATCATGGTGAGAGAGAATAAAACAGGCTGATGTAAACCTGTTGGCTTATCCCTTGAAACAAATTACAGATGCGAACCAGGTCAGGAAAGATCTGGAATATTATGAAACAAGAATACCAGATGAAGGCACTCCGGCAATGACGCAGGCTATTTTCACTTTGTTGTATTCGAGACTCGGTGATAAAGAAAAAGCATGGCACTGGTTCAAAAGATGCTATACGTTCCCAATTTAAATCCTCCTTTCAGGGTGCTGGCAGAGACAAAGGGTGGAACGAATCCTTATTTTTCAACCGGGGCAGGCGGTATTCTTCAATCGGTATTAATGGGTTTTGGCGGATTAGACATAACTCCGAAGGGCATAGTTCAGGTAAAATCTGTATTACCTCCACAATGGAAGAGTCTTACTATAAAAGGCGTGGGTGTTGAAAAGAAGACTTATGTGA
>ERZ1370068.8069-contig-695_pt1 | contig 31002 bp, 30 predicted proteins | sample MGYA00561227_ERZ1370068 | MGnify/ENA primary metagenome ERZ1370068 (study PRJEB38410, sample SAMEA6850437) | metagenome | study: Metagenomic assessment of the ecological functions of the soil: analysis of the soil microbiota associated with the...
TTGTACTTCGTTCAGTTACGTATTGCTCGCCGGGCTCGATGTCGTCATCGTGACCAGCGACAAAGACCTGATGCAGCCCGTCGCTCCCAACGTGCAGCTCTGGGACACAATGCGCGATCGCTGGACGAATGCGGCCGGCGTCGAGGCCAAGTTCGACCTGTACCGCCCGATCAGGTCGTGGATGTCATGGCGCTGATGGGCGATTGATCGACAACATTCCCGGCGTTGCCATCAGCGAGAAAGACCGCCGTGCATCATCCAGACCTTCGGCAATCTCGAGAACGTGCTCACGCGGCTCGACGCGGTGGCGCAGATGTCGCTGCGCGGTGCGCGCAAGGTCGCCGAGCGCCTGCGCGCCGAAAGCCGCGACGGCTCGGCTCAGCCGGGAGTTGGCCTGTGTGCGCAGCGACGTCGCGGTCGACTGTACGCTCGAGGACCCTGCGTCGAACGCCCGATCACGCCACGGCGCGCCCGCTGTTCACCGGGACTCAGCTTCCATAGCCTGCTGCGCCAGCTCAGCGAGGAAGCGCCGACGCTCAACGTGCGCGCCGCACCTGTCAGAGCCCCAGGTCGAGCAGCTCTTCGCGCGCGCCCGCCGGCGGGTGGCTGGCGCTGACCACGGTGAGCAACAGCGGGCCGGCGGTGAGCACGCCCGCCGCCTCGCTGCTGAGCGCGGGCGACGATCCGCCGCTGCAGGTCTCGCTCGAGATCATCGCTCAGCGCCGTGGCCGCGACGGGAGCTCATATACGCGCCAGCGGCGTTTTCAGGTGATCGGACACGATCTCAAACGCGACGCCCACTGCACCTCGCGCGCGGTATCGAGCTCGGCAGGAACGGATTCGATGTCATGATCGCCGCCGCGCTCACCGATCCGACATCGGGCGATCGGCTCCCGAGGCTCGTCACCGACGTGCTGGGAGCGCGACCGGCGGCGTTTTCGCGACAGCGCCGACGGTGCGACCGCCGGCGTCAGCGTGTTGCATGAGCTCGCTGAGAGTTGCGCGGGCGACTCGAGGCGCAATCACAGGCACGCTGTTCGACGAGGTCGAGATGCCGCTGCGTGCGCGTGCTCTCGTCGGTATGGAGCGGCGCGGGATGCTGGTCGGCGATCGAAGCGCCTGCAGCGGCCTGAGCAGCGGAAGGATCGCCGCGCGCATGGACGCGCTGATGCACGAGATCTACGCGCTGGCCGGCGGCGAGTTCAACATCAGCTCGCCGCCGCAGCTGCGCGACGTGCTGTTCGAGCGCCTCGGGCTGTCGACGCGCGGCGTCCGCCGCGGCAAGACCGGCGACTCTCGACCGACGTCGACGTGCTGACGCGTCTGGCGGCGACGAGCATCCGCTGCCGGCGCAGCATCCGAGCTACCGCGCGCTGTCGAAGCTGAAGTCGACGTACGTCGACGCGCTGCCCGCGCTGGTCGAGTCCGCGACCGGGCGGCTGCACACCGCGCTTCAACCAGACCGGCGCCGCGACCGGCCGTACTGAGCTCGAGTCGATCCGAACCTGCAGAACATTCCGATCCGCGGCGAGGAGGGCCGACGCATCCGGCGCCGCGTTCGTCGCGCGCGCCACGGGATCGGCGTGCTGATCGCCGCGCGACTACTCGCAGATCGAGCTGCGCGTCGCTCGCGCACCTGTCCGGCGACCCGGCGCTTCGTCGACGCCTTCACGCGCGCGGCGAGGACATTCACGCGCGCACCGGCCGCGGAGGTGTTCGACGTGCTGCCCGGGCCGGTCGCGCCGAGCAGCGCGCCGGCATCAAGGTGATCAACTTCGGCATCCTCTGCACGGCATGGGACCCCGGCGGCTGGCTGCGGACGAGCTCGGCATCCGCTGGCGCCGAGACCGGCGTACTCGCCAGCTACTTCGAGCGCTATGCGCGAGGGTACGCGAGTTACATGGACGAATGTCACGCGATCGCAGCGCGCCGGGAACGGGGTTCGCCACGACGCTCCTCGGGCCGGCGGCGCGCCGATCCTGGAACCTGCCGTGCGACCGAGCGCGTGGCCCAGGCGCGCCGGAGCGCGTCGCGGCCAATACCACCCATCAGGGGTCGGCGGCCGACCTGATCAAGCTGGCGATGGTGCGCGATGTCACGAGCGCCCGCCGTCCAGGAGCCTGGCGGCGGGATTGATCCTGCAGGTACACGACGAGCTGCTGTTGAAGTGCGCCGGAGGGACGCGAGGAAGCGCGTCAGCGGTGGTGCGGGAAGAGATGGAGACGGCGCTGCCGGCTGGCGGTACCGCTGCGGTCGACCTCGGTGTCGGACACTATTTGGCCGAGACCCACTGAAAATGGCGAGCGGCTGAATATGCGCCTATGCAGCCGCCGTCTATGGCGTAGTGTTCCCACCGTGGAACGTAGCGACCGGCGAGGCTGGTTCGCGAGAGTCGCCGCGGCGGACAAGGAGGCATTCCGCGAGCTCGTCGAACGATACCAGCGCAAGATCCTGGCGGTGGCGATGGGCATGGTCCACAACCGCGACGATGCCCTGGAGCTGACACAGGGACGCTTCGTCAAGGCATACGAGAACCTAGACCGCTTCAAAGGCGAATCGAGCTTCTACACATGGCTGTACCGCATCGTCGTCAACCTGGGCATCGACTTCCGTCGACGGGATCGAGCGGCACGGCACTGTGTCTGCTGGCGGATCGCCCGGGCGGCGGCGGAGTCATCGAGGACGACGCTGCCGGGATCAGCGCCTGAGCGATCCGTATCAGCAAGACGCGCTCACGCGAGATCGGCCAGCGCGTGCAGCAAGCGATCAACGAGTTGACCCCCGATCACAAAGCCGTCATACTTCTGCGCGAAGTCGAAGGGCCTTTCCTACGAAGATATCAGCCGTGTCATGCAGTGCTCAAAGAAGGCACGGTGATGAGCCGACCTGCACTACGCGCGCAAGAAGCTGCAGGACAAGCTGCGAGGATTGCCTGCTGAGCGATGCACGGCGGACTCCAGGGGCGACGGGCTGAGCGGGTCGTCGCGCCAGGCGATGCGACGAGGGCGGCGATGAGCACGTCGTGAGGCGCGGCCGCTGCTGCCGTTGTTCTTCGACGGCGAGCTCGGAGGCGCGACAGATGCGCGCGCGTCGCGCTGCACAGCACGCGCTGCTCGGAGTGCGAGCACGAGCTGCGCGAGCTCGAGCGCCTGCAGGAGGCCGATCTCGGCGCACGTCGACGCGCTGGTCGAGCGACAGTCGACCTCGCAGCCAGATCTGGGTCTGGCGTCGCGCCCCGCCTCGCCAACGCCGCGCGCCGTCGCTCGCCGCGCGCGCCTGCGCCTGGTGGGAAGAGTGTCGCAGCTCGGCTGGCGCGTGCGCGGTCCGGCATTCGCCGGCGTCGCGCCGCTCGCCGTCGCTGCTCGGCGTCGTGAGCCTGCGTGCGGGCGATCCGATCACGCCGCCAGGAGCGAGTCGCGCAAGATCGACAACTCGGCCGTAGCTCGACTCGATGCAGAGCCACCGCCGACTCGGTCGCCCTGGTGACCGAGCCGGAGAGCCAACACCACGCTGCTGTGGGTCATGGACGACGCGGCAGCGCGAGTCGAGCAGTCGATCCGACGATGGCGATGGATGGTGACCGGGCGCTCCCGTGCCCGCCTCGCTGCTGATCCTGTCCGCCTCGTCGCTGCTGATCGGAGCGGCGTCTGCCGAGGTCCGCTGGCGACTGCCGGCGAGAGTCGAGGTGCGCATCGACACGGTGCTGGCGGGCCAGCGTCGCGGCAAGGCGTTCGATCCCGCATGCTGCGCGCCGCTGCAGCCAGCCGTTCGCGGCATTGTTCCGTATTCGTCCTATCGCCTCGTGCAGGGTGAGCGGCGCCTGCGCCGTCTGGCGTGCGCGAGGCGGCGAGTTCCTGCTCCCCGGCCGGCCGCTACCTCGCTGATCGTCCCGCGCGGCTACAGGGACGATCGCGTCCCAGCTGGAGCGTGATGCTGATGGATGGCTCGCGCGCCCGCTGGTCAACACGATGCTGGCGCTGAAGAACAACGGCACCTGTTTCTGGTCGCCGGCCCGCGCTACGAAGCAACGGCATCGCTTGCGATCATCGCCATCGGCGCCAGCCGTGACAGCGGCGCACCGGCGCGGGCGCAGGCTCCATGACCGTGATCGGTCTCGGCGCCGGACCTGTGGACGCGGGCTGGCCGCTGAGTGGGACCTGCGCGCCGGAGTCAGTTCTCAGCGCCCGCTACGGCCGCGCTGCCGGCGTGGATGGCGCACCGGGCTGGCGCTCGGCGCGCTGCTCGCGCGCTGGTGCTCTCGCCGGCATCGCGCTGGTGTCGCTCGGCACTGCTGCTGACGGCGCTGCTGATCGCGCACCTGTTGCTCGATCGCGTCTTCGGCGTCAGCCTCGCGCTCGAGCCTGCCCGCGCTGATCCGTACTGTCACGCGCAGCACTCCCGGTGGCGTGGCACGGCCGTGGGCGGCCTCGTAGAACCGACTCCACAACGTGAACCGCTGCCTGAAGGGGTGGATCGAACGTCATTCGCAGCGGAATCTGCCAGCGCCCTTTCAGGGCTAAAGACGCGTGACAACCTGAGAGGACCCAGGGCTTCGGCACCGGCGACGACGTCGTGTTGCGAGCCAGCGCGCGCGTCACGAACGGCGCGGCTGCGCGCACGCCGCACGTGGCCGCGCCGGCGACGGGCATTCGCGATCGCGTCTGCGCAGGCATTGCGACTGATCCGGCGACGCGCGACCACGAGCAGGGAATTAAGCGATCGATGCTGATCGCGGCGGCGTCAGACCGCGGCCAGGCGGCGCCACCCGCGGCCGGTCGCCGAGCCGACGAGCAAGTGCTTGACGGCTGCGCGAGCGACACCAGTGCCGAGCACGCCGCGCGGCGGCGGCTGTCAGATCCGACTGACGCGACGGCGCCCGCGCCATCGCGGCGCGCACCGCAGCTCGGACGCCCAGATGCTCGCACCACTGCGCGACACGAGCCAGCCCAGTCGCCGGCGGCGATGAGCGCGCGCCGCAGCGCTCGCAGCGCCGCGTCGAGCTGCGCCAGCGTGCCGTCGCATGCGCAGCAGCAGGCCAGCTCCGGCCGAGCGTCGCCGAGCGTCGGCGCTGTTTGACGCCGGCGTCCGGGGTTGAGATCCGCGATCGCGCTGCATCACAACGCGTCGCGATCGAGGTGCTCCGTGCAGACGCGATCGCGGCCGCAACCGGACGCCGGCGAGATAGAGGCCGCGGATGCGCCCTTCGGCGAGCGCGCGGTCGCCGCACGCGCGCGACCGCCGCACTGCAGCAGCCGCTCCTGTCCGCGGCCGCCCACCTCCGGGAGGATGATCTGGCGGCTGTAGCGGTCGATCTGCGCGTCGCTCGAGCGGCATGCGTCACTCGATGACGTTCTTCTCGATCGGCTCGACCGTGACGCCCCGCTCGCGCAACCAGGCGATGCCGCGGTCGATCTCGTCGCGCGTGCCCTCGACCTCCAACGCCACCAGCCCCATCGTTCTCCGACACGTTGGCGCCGCGGATGTTGGTGCGCAGCGCGAAGCTGCACGCCGAGCTCGTAGATGAGCGGCTCTTTGATCAGCCGCACCGGGTAGGTGAGGTAGATCTCTCTCCTCGATCGCGCCCGCACCCATGGAGCAGCCTGCGCGCTTGGCGCTCAGTCGCGTCGGTGCTGGCAGCCATTCTTCCCATCCGAGCCACAGGTTCGTGCTCAGGTAGCGATCGCCGAAGTCCGGGAAGATCACGCACGATCACGCCGTCGTCGAGCTCGCGCGCGACGCTGCGCGCGGCGCGACAGCGCCGCGCCGCGACGGACTGCCCGACGATGAAGCCCGTGCGGCGCGCCGAGCTCGTAGACGAGATCGTAGGCGTCGTCGGTCGGCACCGGGACTTTTCGGTCGAGCTCGCTCCTCGTGGTAGATGCCCGGCACGATCGACGATCGCCATGTGCTTCAGGCCCTCGAGGCCGTGGAAGGCGTCGTCGGGCTCGGCGGCGATCGACCTGGATGGCGCGGATTCGCGCTCCTTCAGGTAGCGGCCGGTGCCCATGATCGGTGCCGCCGGTGCCGATGCCGGCGACGAAGTGCGGTGACGCGTGCCCTCGGTCTGCTCCCAGATCTCCGGCCCGGTGCTCTCGTAGTGGGCCTGCGGGTTCGCTCGGTTGAAGTACTGATCGGGCTTGAAGTACCGCTCCGGGATCCTCGTCGAGCACCTCGCGGCAGAGCAGGATGGCGCCGTCCGAGCCCTCGAGCCGGCTCGCTGAAGATCGACCTCGGCGCCGAACGCGCGGATGATCGTCTTGCGCTCGCGGCTGACGTTGTCGGGCATGACCAGCTGCGACCGGATAGCCGAGCGCGGCGCCGATCATCGCCAGCGCGATGCCGGTGTTGCCGGACGTCGAGTCGAGGATCGTCTTGCCCGGCGACGCAGCGCGCCGCTGGCGAGGCCGTCGCGCACCATCCAGAGCGCCGGACGGTCCTTGACCGAGCCGCCCGGGTTGAAGCCCTCGAGCTTGGCGTAGACGGCGCACGCGCGGCGCCGCGCCGTGGCGCAGCGCCGTGACGTCGACGCAGCGGCGTGTTGCCCGACCAGGTCGAGGATCGACGCCGGCGCGGACGCCGTCCTCGAGCGAGCACGCCGTGACGCCGCCGCGGCGCGGCGCGGCGCGCATGCGCGCGTCAGCCTCCGGCGATCGCCGGGACGATCGGACAGCTCGTCGCCGTCCTTCACCGCCGTCTCCAGGTTGCTGAGGAAGCGGATGTCGTCGCCGTTCAGGTAGATGTTGACGAAGCGGCGCACGCGCCCCTCGTCGTCACACAGGCGCTCCTTGATGCCGGCGAACTGGCGCTCGAGGTCGGCGACCACGGCGCCGACGGTCGCGCCGGCGGCGCCGACTTCCTCCGCGCCGCCGGTGAAGCGGCGCAGCGGGGTGGGAATGCGGACCTTGGCATGGTCATGCGAGATCCTCCTGGGTCGAACGGCGTCAGTCGTCGCCGGCGGCGCGACGCGCTGCGGCCGCGCGAGCTGAGTCGTAGAGGTGCGTCGAACTCCTGCAGGCGCGCGTTGATGACGAACGGCTGGCGACCGCTGGCGCTGACCGCCTCGAGCGTCTTGTAGCCGTTGCCGGTGACGCTGATGACGATCGACTCGTCGCGCGGGATGCGCCCTGCTCGATGAGCTTCTTGGTGACGGCGACGGTGGTGCCGCCGGCGGGCTCGGTGAAGATGCCCTCGGTGCGCGCGAGCAGGTGGATGCCGTCGACGATCTCCGCGTCGGTCGACCGCCTCGCCCCAGCCGCCCGACTCGCGCACCGCCTTCAGCACGTAGTAGCCGTCGGCCGGGTTGCCGATGGCGATCGACTTGGCGATCGTGTCCGGCTTCACGGGCTCGATCAGGTCGGTGCCGCGATGCAGCGCGCTGCACGACCGGCGCGCAGCCGCGCGGCCTGCGCCGAGTAGATCTTCGGCATCGGCGCCGTCGACCAGGCCCGATGTCGTGCGAGCTCCTGGAACGCCTTGGCGACCTTGGGCAGGATCGTTCCGCCGGCGGTCGGGACGACGACGTGCTGCGGCAGCGTCCAGCCGAGCTGCTCGGCGATCTCGAAGCCGTACGTCTTCGCGCCCTCGGTGTAGTACGGGCGGATGTTGATGTTGACGAACGCCCAGCGGTACTTGTCGGCGATCTCGCTGCACAGCCGGTTGACGTCGTCGTAGTTGCCGCGGATCGCGACCGTGCGCGGCCCGTAGATCGCCGAGCCGATGACCTTGCCCTGCTCGAGGTTGTCGGGGATGAAGATGAAGCAGTTGAGGCCGGCGCGCGCGGCGTGCGCCGAGACGCTGTTGGCGAGGTTGCCGGTCGAGGCGCACGAGACGGTGTCGAAGCCGAACTCGATCGCCTTCGAGATCGCGACCGAGACGACCCGGTCCTTGTACGAGAAGGTCGGGTGGTTGACCGAGTCGTCCTTGACGTACAGCTCCTCGACGCCGAGCGCGGCCGCCGAGGCGATCGGCCCGCACCAGCGGCGTGAAGCCGGAGTGGAGGCCGACCACGCGGCTCGCCCGCGATCGGCAGGCAGCTCGCGGTAGCGCCACAGGTTGCGCGGGCGCGCCTCGATCGCCTCGCGCGTCAGCGACGCGCTCGATGGCGGCGTAGTCGTACACGACCTCGAGCGGGCCGAAGCACTGCTCGCAGACGTGCAGCGGTTCATGCGGATACTCGGCGCCGCACTCGCGGCATCGCAGCCCTGGACGTAGGCTCATGGACTCTCTCCCCATAGCGTGCTCCGGCGGGACGCATCCAGCGACGCCGGTGCGCGGGCACCGGCGCCGGCTCGCCGCAGACCGGACAGCGCGGATTGCGGGCCAGGCGCACGCGCGCGCCAGCGGCCGGCAGCGCGTCGTAGGTCAACAGCAGGTCGGTCGAGCAGCTCGCCCTCGACCGGTCAGATGCTTGATCGCCTCGGCCGGCCTGCGGCGTGCCGATGACGCCGGCGATGCAGCCGACGACCCCGGCTTCGCTGGCGGCGTCGGCATCTCGCCTGGTGGCGGGCGGCTCGGGAAACAGGCAGCGGTAACACGCCGTGCGGCCGGGCAGGACGGTCAGCGTCTGGCCGAGGAAGCCGATGATGCCGGCATGCGAGAACGGACGTGCCGCAGTGCACGGCGCCGTCGTTGATGAGGAACTTGGCCGCCACGCCGTCGGTCGCGTCGATGACGAAATCGGCGCGCGCGAACAGCGCCGGCAGATTGTGCGTCGTCGAGGCGCGTCGGCATGCGCCTCGACCCGCAGGACCGCGGGAAGTCGCCGCGCAGCGCGGCGGCGGCCGAGTCGACCTTGTGCGCGTCCGACATCGCGGCTGTGCCGTGCAGCGGCTGGCGGTGCAGGTTCGAGACCTCGACGCGATCGGGGTCGATCAGCACCAGCGTGCCGACGCCCGCCGCTCGCCAGGTGCCAGCGCCGCCGGGCAGCCGAGCGCGCCGATGCCGACGATCAGCACTCGCGCCGTCTGCGAGTGCCGCGCCTGCCGTCGTGTCGCTGCCGTTCGTTCGCGCCAACAGAAAGGCCTCCTGCCCACGCGGGGCAGAGGCCAGAGCAGGTATCGCTCTCGCCTTATCTCCCCGGGGTCAGTTTCTCCCGGCTGGAGTTAGCACCTGCGCTTCCGATGTGCCTCGCCGGAACGGTTGCTGTGGCTTCGAAGGGCCAGTCCCTCAGCCACTCTGGATAAGGTATTGTCGGGCGCAGTCTGTCTATGTCGGCTATGCGTCGCCAGCTCCGCTGTCAACAGGGGCAGCCAAGCAGGCTTCGGCGACGAGGCTGCGCGGTACGCAGGTCAGCTGACGTCCCGAAGCCGCTGACCGTCCGACGCTAATATCGGCCCGTCAGTAGCGACCGCCGTACGGACCCGCGCCGCCGCGCGCCGAACGGACCGGCGCCGCCGGGCAGTCCGGAAGCCGGCCGCCTGCCGGGTGGCGCCGGGCCGACGCTGTGGCCGCTGCGGGTCCTGTACCGGGCGTGCGGTCTGCGCGACGGCGATGGTCGCGGGTGCGGCCGGTCTCGGCGCTTGGAGCACGCGCGAGCGGATCGCCGCTCGGGCGCCGGCTCGTCCGAGGAGCTCGCTCGAGGTCTGCGTCGGCGCGCGCGCGGCCTCGTGATCCGGGTGGTGGTAGGTCACGGCGGTGAACGCCAGGACCGCCTTTATCGGGATGCGTTCTGTTTGCTGGTAGAGCTCGCCGAGCTGGAGCAGCGCCTCGCCGGCCACGTCGGTGTCGTGGTAGCGGTTGACCAGGTCGAGCATGCGGATCTCGGCGGCATGCTGGTGCGGTCGTAGCCGCTCGTAGTACTCGGCCACGTCGAGCTCGTGCGTCGCCAGGGTTTCGCGGCGTGCGCCAAGCGATCGCGCGCGAGCACGCGCATAAGGACTGCGTCGGGTACTGCTGAATCAGCGCCTGATAGTAGGCGTGCGCGTTCTGCGACGCGCTCTGGTCGCGATCCGACGGTGCGCATCTGCATCTCCGCGCACTGGCCCAGCAGGTAGCCGACCATCGGCAGGTAGGGGGCTCGTGGGATGGCGGCGTTGGAAGTCGGTGAAGGCAGCGCGCTGGCCTCGGGACGGACGCCGTCCTTGTACTGGGCGACGCCGATCTCGAGCTCCGCCTCCTCGCTGTGACTCGCTGAACGGATGCTCGTCGAGCAGCGACTGCGTAGCCTCTCGATCGCCTGCGTGTACGACGCCCTGCGGCGCATGTTCTGCGGCGGCGAGCGTTGAAGTACTGCGCTGCGCGCTGGCCGGCTTGCTTCGAGCCGCACACCCGCTGCAGCGACGACGGCGATCGCCAGCGCGGCGATGCCACAAGAGATCGCCTGGCGCTCACGCATTCCGCGCACTATGTCGCAAGCAGGCGTCGCGCGCCGCAAAGTCGGGGGCGGCGCCGATCCGTACCGGCGAACGCCAGGACCAGGACATCGCCGGCGACCCGTTCGAGCAGCTCGATCGAGATGGGCCGGCGCCGTCGTGCGTCAGCCGACGTGCAACGCGCGTCGGCGCCGGCCGCGCGCCAGTCGGCGATGCGTCGATCGCAGCGCCTGCGTGTGCTCCACGCGTCCGGCGGCGACGGGCGCGACGAGCGGCGAACGATCCGCCGCGGCCGCTGGCGCGATGCGCGTCGCGGGCGATGGCGGCGCGCTCGACGAACTCCTCGCGCGCGATCTGCCACGGAATCCAGCCGTCGCCGCGGCGCCCGGCCCGGCGCGCCATCGCCGGCGTGTTGCCCCCGACCCACAGCGGCGGCCGCGGCGCTGCGATCGGGCGCGGCGCGATCATCATGTCGCGCCAGCTCACGAACCGGCCGGTGAAGCTCGACACCTCGTTCTCCAGCGCCGTCGCCAGCGCGTCGAGGTATTCGTCGCTCATCGCCGCGCGCGCGCGTGGTCGAGGCCGAGGCGACCGGAACTCCGGCTTCAGATGGCCGCTGCCGGCGCCGATGATCGCCCGGCCGCCGGACAGCCGATCGAGCGTCGCGAACAGCTTCGCGGCCGATCAGCGGATGGCGGTAGGGCAGCACGAGCACGTGCGACAGCAGCCGCACGCGGTGCGTGGCGGCGGCGACGAACGCCAGCGTCGTGGCGCGGCTCGTACCAGGTCGCGCCCATGCTCGCGGCGTACGAGGCGGGCACGGCGACGTGATCGCTGCACGTCACCCAGGCGAAGCCGAGGCGGTCGGCGGCGCGGGCGACCGCGACGATCTCGTCGGGGCCGGCGTCGCGCTCCCACGCCTGCGTCTGCGTCGGCACCTGTTGCACCACGGGGAGGCCGATGCCGATCGCCAGCGTCATTGCGCCGCAGCAGTACCATTTGCTAGCCGAGCCCGGGAAGCACAGCATGAGCGAGCTCGAACTGCCCGTGCGCCGCGCGGCCTGCTGCTGATCGAGCTGCAGAACGACATCGTGCACGAGGACAACATCGGCACGCGCGGCTTCCGCGGCGTGCTGGCGGCGCAGGTGCAGAAGCGCGGCGTGCTCGCCAAGGTGCAGGCGCTGATCGCCGCCGCGCACGCAGCCGGCGTGCCGGTCGTGGCTATATCAACTACGCGCGCAAGCCCGACTTTCCGCGCCCGCACACGCTCCTGCACAAGCGCACCGGCGCGAAGCCGACGTTGATCGAGGGGCACCTGGGGCGCCGAGACGCACGCCGCGGTGACGCCGACGGCGCAGGACTTCGTGCTTCACCGCGCTCGATCGGCGTCGACGGGCTCGTACGGCACGCAGCTCTATCCGGTGCTGCGCATGCTCGGCCGCGACGCCATGATGGTCTGCGGCGTGTCCACCAACCTCGCGGTGGAAGGGCATCGTGCGCGCCTCGGTCAATCGCGGGTTCGAGATGTTCGTCATCGAGGACTGCTGCGCCAGCTTTCCCGACGCGTGGCACGACTTCTCGGTCACCAACATCATGCCGCTGCTCTCCACGGTCACGTCGTCCGCGGCGGTGCTGGCCGCGCTGGAGGCCGCGCCCGCATGAGCGACCCGCTGCCGCGGATGCTCGGTGCTGGTCACCGGCGCGTCCAGCGGCATCGGCCGTGCGCTCGCGACCGCGCTGGTCGGGCGCGGCGCGCGCGTCGTCGCGGCGGCGCGGTCCGCCGACGCTGGCGTCGCTGGCCGCCGAGCTCGGGCCGGCGTGCGAGGCGGTGACGGCGGACGTGGCGCAGCCGGCCGACGTCGAGCAGGGTCGTCGCCGGCGCCGGGCGGCTCGATGCGGTGATCAACAATGCCGGCGTCGGCCACGTCGAGCCCTTCCTCGTCTCGGATCCCGCCGTCTGGCGCGCGACCCTCGACACGAACTTCGTCGGCGCGTTGCTGGTGGCGCGCGCCGCGCTGCCCGGCATGCTCGCGGCGGGCCGCGGCGCGGTGATCAACGTCGGTCTCGGCGGCGCGCCGCGGGCTGGCCCTACCTGGCGCTGTACGCGGCGTCCAAAGGCCGCCCTGCACGCCGCCAGCGTGGCGCTCGACCGCGAGTACGCCGAGGCGCGGCGTGCGCGTCCTTGCACGTCGAGATCGGCCCCACCGAGGGCACCGACTTCGGCATCCACTCGGATCCCGCCCACCTGCCGACCGCCGCGCAGGCCTGGACGGCGCTGGGCATCCGTGGAGCGCCGGCGCGTCCCGGCCGGCCGATGCGGCGGCCGCGATCCTGACGACGCTCAGCGGCGTCCTGCAGAAGCTGAGCCGATCGTGCGCCGGCGCGCGCTCGCGATCGCGGTGATCGCCGCTGCTGGTGGTGGCCGTCGCCGCGGTGCCGCTGCTCGGCGCCGCCGGCCGCTTTCTCGTCGAGGAAGATCCGCTCGCGCACGCCGACGCGATCGTCGTGTCTCACCGGCTCGTATCCCGACCGCATCCTCGAGGCCGTGGCGCTGTACCGCGAGGCTGGGCGCCGCGCATCATCCTCTGCCGCGAGCCCGAGAACGCCGGCTTCCGCAAGCTGCAGAGCCTCGGCGTCACCGTGCCGCGCGTGTTCGAGCTCAACCGCTCCGTCGCCGAGCAGCTCGGCGTGCCGTCCGACCGCGATCACGGTGCTCGAGCGGCCGGCGGGCAGCACGTACCAGCGAAGCGCGAGGTCGTCCTCGACTACGTGCCGCAGCGCGGCTACCGGTCGCATCCTACTCGTGACCTCGAAGTACCACATCGGCGCGCGCGCGCGCATCTACCGCTCTGCTGGCGCGGCCGACCGGGTCGAAGATCATCGTCCGCCCGGCGCGCGATGACGACTTTCAGACCAGCGGCTGGTGGCGGGATCGCACCGAGTACGCGGCGGGTGATCATCGAGTACCTGAAGCTGCTCACCTTCCTGCTGCGTCGACCGCTGGGGCCTGTCGCCGTCTGCCGCTGCCGGCGCGACGCGACGCCGGCACCGCGCGCGGGTGACGTCGATGGGCGACGTCGGCGGCCTCGAGCCGATCTTCCTGCGCGTCGCGCCGATCGACATCGCGATGGTGAAGTTCGTCTTCGAATCGTACGAGGGCGTCGGCGATCGTCCGCACGCTCGACCAAGCACGCCGCGATCATCGTCGCGCTCGTCGACCCGCGATCTTCCTCGCCGCCGCACGCGCCATCGTCGACGGATCTGCAACAGCGCGTTCCGACCTAGACAGTGATCGCGGCGCCGCCGAGATGCGGGCGAGGACTGGCTGCTCGAAGGTGATGACGTGACGTGGGCGAAAAATGACCGGTGACCAGTGACCGGTACCGAAGATCTGGCGTCGGGCGGCAGACTGGTCACCGGTTATCGGTCACCGGTCACGTCCTCCAGTCCCCCGATGCGCACCACGCGACGCCGTCGACGCGCACCGCGCCGCGCCGGCCGCGCAGCGCGATCGGTGTCGAGCGCGACCAGCGGCGGCGGCGTGCCGCCGCGCCAGGCCAGCGAGCTGATAGGCCGTCTCCGAGACCAGCAGCGGGCGCGCGCTCGCTTGCCGACTCCTGCAGGCGCGACGGCGACGTTGACGGTGTCGCCGATGCACGGTGATACTCGGAGTCGATCCTCGGCGCCGATGGTGCCGGCGAGCACCGCGCCGCTGTCGACGCCGATGCTGATCGCCAGCGGCCATCCGCCGGCGGCGCTGCGCGCTGCGGCGTTGCAGGCGCCAGCAGCCGCTCCGGCAGTGCCGAGCGCGCAGCGCAGTGGCGCGCGGCATCGCCGCGGCGTTGCCGCTCGCCGGCGTCGAACAGACCGAAGCACGACCAGCATCGCGTCGCCCATGAACTTGTCGACGAAGCCGCCGCACGCGACGCGCACCCACGTCGTCGATCGCCGAGAAGTACTGGTTCAGGACGTCGCGACCACCTCGCCCGGCGGCCATGCGCTCGGCGAGCGCGGTGAAGCCGCGCAGGTCGGAGAACAACACGGTGCCCAGCCGCACCTCGTCCGCCGAGGTGCAGCTCGCCGGCCAGCAGATGATCGCGCACCGCCGGCTCGACGACGCGTCCGAAGGTCTTGCAGGATGCGCTCGCGCTCCTGCAGCGTCGCGGCCATGGCGTTGACGCCGTCCTCGAGGCACGCCGACCTCGTCGCTGGCCGTAGGCTGCAAGCCGCGTCGCGAGATCACCGCGCCGGATGCGGCGCAGCGCGCCGGCGACGTCGGTGAGCGGCCGCGTCAAGGTGCCGCGCCAGCAGCATCGTGAAACGCCGAGGCCGAGCGCCGACGATAGACGGCGAAGGTGATCTGGCTCGGCGTGGGTGAGCGCCGGCGAGGACTGGCCGTGTCGGCTACCCGGTCTCGATCAGCACGCCGCGGCGGCGCGGATCAGGCCGAGCAGTGGTGAACAGCGGCAGCGAAGGCGACGGCGATGCAGGAAGCATCACCAGGCGCGCGCGCACGCCGAGCGCCCAGCGCGCCGGCGACTTCGGCGAGCCGTCCCGTCGGAAAGACGCGCGGCAGCGACCATCGCGCGGAACAGCCAATCGAGCAGCAGGTAACGTCGCCGTGCGGCGAGGAAGCCGTTGACCAGCGGCGACAGGATCTGCTGCGAGGGCCAGCTCCGGGCGTCCAGCGTCCCGAAGTGCGAGCATGGTGGCGACCGGGAACACGAGCGCGCTGAGCAGCCAGGGCAGAGAAGCCGATGCCGGCGATCGACCAGCGGCGCGTTGATCGTGCGCCGCTGCACGACCGGCGGCGCGCTGGCTGCGACGGATCGCAACGGAAGTACGTGATGATCGGCCACAGATAGGCGACCGATGGATCAGCGACGCCGTCGGGTAGACGACCGGCTGGTAGTAGGGCAGGAACGCGCAGGTCGCGCTGCGCGCACCGCTGACGGCGAACTCGCTGCGTGCTGCGCATGAGGCCGATGGTGACGCCGAGTCATCGCCGACGCCAGCAGATTGGCGCCGAGCGCGATCAGGATGCGCCGCAGGATCACCAGCGGGGAACGCGCCTCACGCCGCGCGTCATCGTCCGCAGCCCGGGGGAGCGGCGCCGGCGTGGGTGCGCGAACACGTATGCGACGCCGATGCTGAGCGACGTAGAGGACCAGCAGCGGTCCGACCATCAGCAGCTGCGACGCGACGTCGGGGCCGGGCGTGAGCACGGCGGCGACGATGAACGATCACCAGCACCGCGTAGCGCGAGTAGCTGCAGCATCATCTGGTGCGTGACCAGCCCGATGCCGGGCGAGGAAGAACGTGATCACCGGCAGCTCGAAGGTCACGCCGAACGCGAGCAGCATGCGCGACGGTGAACGATGAGATACTCGCTGATGCGGATCGACGGCGAGACGCCGATCGTCTGCGTACTCCGTGAATGAAGAAGCGATAGCCGACCGGGAAGACGACGTAGTAGCAGAACGCCGCGCCGAGCGATGAAAGAAGCGTGGCGAAGACGCACGAACGGGCGCGCGTAGCGTTTCTCGCTGGTCGTAGAGACCCGGCGCCACGAACATCCACGCCTGGTAGAAGAGCACCGGGCTGGCGAGGAACAGCGCGGCGATGGCCGAGACCTTGAGCTTGGTGAAGAAGGCCTCGGTGACGCCGGTGCCGATGAGCTCGCACCGGCCCTGCGTTGCAGCGCCACGCAGCGGACGGGTCGAGGAAGATCGAAGAGCGAGTCGGCGAAGTTGTAGCGTGACGATGAAGCCGACGGTGACGATGCAGCAGCGCCTTGATCAGCCGCCAGCGCAACTCTTCGAGGTGCGCCGTCAGCGGCATCTTGACGTCGGTCATGAGCAGCCGCAGGAGGGCGCTGCATCCCCGGACGCGAGTCGTCGCGCGGTGGCTCGCCGGTTTGTCTGCCGCCGGGGCTGCCGCCGGCGCGGCGGGCGCTGGCGCCGCGGGCGCCGCATCGCAGGGCTGCGCCGGGCGCGGCGCCTACAGTCGGATCTTCCGGTGCGCCGGCCGTTTCACGGCGGCGACCTTGGTCGCTCTTGTTCTGTCGCACCGCGTCGCTCCGCGTCGCGCGCTTCGCGCTCGATCATCGTCTGCGCGCCGCGCAGCTCGTCGGTGAGATCGGAGGTGGCCTTGCGAAACTCGGCCAATCCCTTGCCGAGCGCCTTGGCGACCTCGGGCAAGCCGCTTGGGGCCGAGGACGATCAGCGCCACCACGAGGATGACCAGAAGCTCGGGCACGCCGATGCCGAACATGACGACCTCAGCGAGAACGCTACGAGCAAAGGACAGGGGGTGTCAAACTTCATTCGCGCGCGCCAGCTGTCAGGCGCTCGGCAGGCGGTCCAGCTAGGCCGGCCGAAGGGGCAGCAATGACGACGCGGCATCGTTCTCGACCGGCGCTACATGCAGCACGACCCCGGCCGCGGCCACCCGGAGCGGCCGGAGCGCATCGGCGTATTGCTGCCCGCCGTGCTGGATCGGCCCGGCGTGGTGCATGTCGAGCCGCGGCCGGCGACCGCGCGACGACATCACCCTGGTGCACGGCGAGGGGCACTTCGAACGCGTTGCAGCGCACGCCGTGGCGTCGCCGCACTACGCGTTCGACGCCGATACGCCGGTCTCGGCGAGCTCGTTCGACACCGCCTGCCTGGCGGTCGGCGGTGTCCTGGCGCTGCTCGACGAGGTCATGGCCGGCCGCGCTGCGCAACGGCTTCGCGCTGGTGCGCCCGCCCGGCCATCACGCCGAGCGCGACCGCGCCATGGGCTTCTGCCTCTTCAACAACGTCGCCATCGGCGCCGCGCACCTGCGCGCCCGGCACTGCCTCGAGCGCGTGCTGATCGTCGACTGGGACGTCCACCACGGCAACGGCACGCAGCACAGCTTCGCGCGCGATCCCGGCGTGCTGTACGTGTCGACGCACCGCTATCCCGTTCTATCCCGGCACCGGCGCGCTCGACGAGATCGGCGAGGCGGACGGGCCGGGCTTCACGGTCAACCTGCCGTTTCCGGGCGGCTTCGGCGATGCCGAGTACCTCGAGGCGTTTCGCACGCGTCATCGAGCCGATCGCGCTCGAGTACGCGCCGCAACTGGTGCTGATCTCGGCCGGCTTCGATCCGCACCGCCGCGACCCGCTCGGCGGCATGGCGGTGAGCGAGCAGGGCTTCGCGGCGATGGCGCGCTCGCTGGTCGTCGGTCGCCGAACAGGTCGCCGGCGGCCGCTGCGTCGCGGTGCTCGAGGGCGGCTACGACCTCGCAGGCGACGCGCGATTCGACGCCAGCGCCGTGCTCGACGTCCTCTGCGCGCATCCGAGCGCGCCGGCGCGCCGACGCCTGCCCCGCGAGCGATGCGCGGCCGATCCCCGACGCGGTGCGCCGGGCGCACGCGGATTTCTGGTCCTTTACGTAGCGCGTACAAGCGCCGCGGGCGCCATTCCGATTGTGTCAGCGGCGCTCGGGCGTGCCAGAGGCGGAACGTGAACCGGATTGCGATCACCGCCCTGGTCGCCATTCATTTCGTCGCCAGCATCTGGCACGGCAATGCACACATACGACGCTCGCCGTTGGACTGAGCCCCGCACAGACCGCGTTCGTTCATCGTCATCGTCCTGGCGCCGCTCGTCGCCGCCGGTGTGATGTGGACGCGCTACCAGACCGTCGGCGTGTGGCTCTTCTTCGCCTCGATGCTCGGGGCGTTTCTGTTCGGGGCATACAACCACATTACGTGCTGGTTTCGCCCGACAACATCGCACACCTGCCACCGGCTCGCCGAGGCGCACGCGCAGTTCATCGACAGCGCCGCGACGATCGCGTGGATCGAGCTCGGCGCCGCCGCTGTACGGCGCCTACCTCGACGCGCCGCGCGCTGATCGCATCTAGCGACCCGCCCAACGCCGTCCGGAGATCGGCGTTAGTGGCGAGGCGATACTGCGATAAGCCATGCGCGGCAACGACGTCATCGAGGGCAATTTCATCGGCACCGATGCGACCGGCCTACCGGTGTTACCCGAAATGCGCGCGGTCAGTAGTCGCTGCGCATGAAGTCGAGCGACGACGGCTCGCCGGTGCTCGGGTGGTTGATGACCAGCTGCACCGCCGGCACGGCGCCGGGCTGCGGCTCGGTGCCGGCGCGGAAGCACTCCAGGCGCGACGCGCCGCCCGGCGCCGGCGCGGCTGCCGGTGCCGCGGGTCGACGTTCACGCACTTCAGGCCTTCGGGAACCGGGAACTCGCCGCGCGGCTGGCCGTCGAGCGCGTCGCTCCATGAACGTCTTTCCAGATCGGCGCTGCGACCTTGCCGCCGGTCTCCTTCGTTGCCGATCGGGCGCTTGTTGTCGAAGCCGATCCACACCGACGGCCAGCAGCTGCGGCGTGTAGCCGACGAACCAGGCGTCGCTCGAGATCGTTGGTGGTGCCGGTCTTGCCCGGCGGTCGGCTGGTCGAGTCCCTTGGCGCGCGTGCCGGTGCCGCGGCTGACGACGTCCTCGCAGCATGCTGGTGATCTGATACGCGGTCGTCGGCGGGATGCGCCGGCGCCAGCTGCCGGCTCGTTGTGCTCCGAGCACCTGGCCCTCGCTGATCGGTGATCTCGGTGATCAAGATCGGCGCCGGGCGCATGCCGTTGTTGGCGAAGGTGCAGTAGGCGTCGGCCAGCTCGAGCGGCGTCACCTCGGTGGTGCCGAGCGCGATCGACAGGTTGCGCGGCAATCGGCCCGGGCAGGCCGAAGCGCGGCAGATAGTTGATCAGGTAGCTTGAGCCCGATGCGTTCGGCGAGCTTCACGGTGACGACGTTGCGCGATTGACGTCAGCGCTTCGCGCAGCGAGGTCGGGCCGAAGAACTTCTTCTCGAAGTTCTGCGGCGCCCAGATGCGGCCGTTGTCGTTGAACGAGATCGGCTCGTCGACGATCACCGAGGCCGGCGTGAAGTTGCGGTCGAAGCGCGGCGGCGTAGACGAGCGGCTTGAACGCCGAGCCGGGCTGGCGCGTGCGCCTGGGTGACGCGGTTGAAATGGCTGCGGTCGAAGTCGTAGCCGCCGACCATCGCCTTGACGTAGCCGGTCGTGCGGCTCGATGGCGATCAGCGCGCCTTCGATCAGTCGGGCTCGGATCGTACTCGAAGCGCAGCGGGCCGTCGGCGTCGACGGCACGCACGCGGACCAGGTCGTTGAGCTGCAGCTTGCGGATCTTGCCGCTTCCGTTGCCGTTCGCGTCGACCGGAAGCGCCAGGATCGCCGGTGAACGGTCCGACCTGCACGCGGGCGCTGTCGCCGCGCACGGCGGTGACCAGGCGCCTCGTAGCTGAATGCCGGATCTCGGCGCGTCCATGCCTTTGAACGCCAGCACCTGCAGTGCGCAGGTAGGTCTCGCGCTCCTCGTGCTCCATGCTGCGGAAGCCGGCGCGGATAGCCGCCGTAGCTGCGTCGGCCAGATGCGTCGATGCCGCCGCCGCAGCGCCTGCCTCCGCCGCGGTCTTGCAGGCGCAGATCGAGCGGTGGTGTGCACGCGCAGGCCGAGCTCGTAGAGGCACGGTGCGGCCGTAGCGTCTCCTCGAGCAGCCGGCGCACGTGCTCGACGAAGTACGGCGCGGCCTGGAAGCTGCCCTTGCGGCTGGCCAGCGACGATCGGCTCGATGATCGCGGCGTCGCGCGTCTCGCGGTCGATGAAGCCGACCTCGTACATGCGGTTGAGCACGTAGCGCTGGCGCGCCTTGGCCTCCGGCCAGTGGCTGTACGGCGAGTAGCGGCTCGGCGCCTGCGGCAGGCCGGCGAGCAGCGCCGCCTCGGCGATGGTGACGTCCTCGATGCTCCTTGCCGAAGTACTCGCGCGCCGCCGCGGCGACGCCGTACGCGCCGCTGCCGAGGTAGATGTGGTTCAGGTAGAGGTGCAGGATGTCGTCCTTCGACAGCTCCGTGCTCGAGACGCAGCGAGAGGATCATCTCCTTCAGCTTGCGCTCGTAGCTCTTCTGCGGCGTGAGCAGCACCGACTTCACCACCTGCTGCGTGATCGTGCTGCCGCCCTGCACCTTGCCGCCGGCGACGAGGTTGTTGACGAACGCGCGCAGGATGCCGGTCGCGTCGATGCCGCTGTGTGCGGTAGAAGCGCGTCGTCCTCGGCGGCGATGAACGCCTGCCGCACGTGCATGCGGGATGCGATCGAACGGCACCAGGTAGCGCTTCTGCGAGGTAGAACTCGCCGATCACGCGTGCCGTCGTCGGCCGAGGATCTGCGTCGTCACCGGCGGCTGGTACTGCGACCGCCGCGTCGAATCGGCGGCAGGTCGCTGGCGATCTCCTATAGACGAACGCGCTCGCCGAGCGCGACGCCGCGAGGATGATGCGGCAACCACCACGCGCGCCGACGAACAAGCGGCGCACCACCAAGAACGGGCGGCGTCGTGTTCGCCTCTGCAGCCATGCTGCAGGTGACGATAGCGGCGTAGGCTGAGAGTCAAGCGAGTGGTGCGCGGCTCCAGCGGCGCGTGGTGGCGCGTGCGCGGAGGTGCGGCGGAGGCGGCGGAGAGAACGGTATTTGTTGATTTGTTGAGTTGTTGATTTGTTGATTGGGTTTGGAGCAGACGCGCCGCGCCGCTGATCTGACCACCAGTCAACAAATCAACGCAAATCAACAACTCAACAAACAGCTCCCAGCTACCCGTCACGCGAGTAGCTACGTGCCCGCGATGACCGCGTGCCGCCAAAAGCCGCCCGTATCCGAGTCGATGCTCGACCAGCTCTATCCCGGAGGCCGCCGATTCCGCTCGCAGCACGCGCGATCGCGTTCACGCTGCTCGTCGCGGTGGTGCTCTCGGCGCAGTGCACCGACGCGCGCGTCAACCTGGTGACGCCCGCGGCTCTTCGCGCGCGCGGCGACGCCGGCGGCGATGGCGCAGCTCTCCGAGCCGGAGATCCTCGCGCTCATCCGCTCGCTGCGGCCTGGCGCCGTCGAAGGCGAAGAACGCTGAAGGCGCTGGCGCAGCTGCTCGTCGACGAGCACGGCGGCGCGCGTGCCCGACGACTTCGACGGCGCTCGAGGCGCTGCCCGGCGTCGGTCACAAGACGGCGAGCGTCGTGATGGCGCAGGCGTTCGGCGAGCCGGCGTTTCCGGTCGACACGCACATCCATCGCCTGGCGCGCGCGCTGGGGGCTGTCGGACGGCACGCATCGTCGCGCGCACCGAGCGCGACCTCAAGCGCATCTTCCCGCGCGAGTCGTGGAACACGCCTGCACCTGCAGATCATCTACTTCGGCCGCCAGTACTGCCCGGCGCGCGGGCACGACTCCAGCCGCGTGCCCGATCTGCTCGTGGGCGGCATCGAAGGCGCGGATCAGGCGGAGATGGCGAAGAGTCAGCGCCGAGTCCACAGGTCGTCGACTGAAGCGTAGCGGCCGACGCGCCGTAGTCGCCGCCCTGTGGCGGCGCCCCATGACGTACGCGACGGACCGCGCGGCTACGCGATCCCCGCATGGGTGTCGTCGTCAAGGTGGACGACGCAGTTCAGCAGACGCACGCTTCCAGGGCGCGGGGCTCGATGATGGTGAGCGAGGCGTTGTTCCAGCGCAGCGTGCGCGTTCACCTCGGCAGGGCATGCTGCAGTTGGCGCTGCGCGAGCGAGTGGCACACGAGCCCGTGCGTGACGACCGCGAGGTTGCCGTCGGTCGCGTGCGCAGCGCCTCGATGACGCGCTGCCACACGGCGTCGACGCGGTTGTGGAACTCGTCCCAGCGCTCGCCGCCGGGCGGCTCGTAGTCGGGCGCGAGAGATGTCGACGCCGAGCGCGTCGTATGACTGCCCGCGGATGTCGCCGAAGTTGCGCTCCTGCAGGCCGGCGTCGAAGCGGATCGGCGCCGCGGTGGTCGCTCGTGCACGACGCTCGGCGGTCATCACGGCGCGCGCGCAGATCGCTCGACAGGATCGCGGCTCACGCCGGCCGCCGGCGAGCCGCTGCGCCAGCGCGCTCGGCCTGCGCGACGCCGCGGTGTGCTCAGCGGCACATCCGGGCGTCTGCACGATGCGCGCCGCGTTCGAGCGCCGTCTCGCCGTGCCGGATGAGGAAGATCATCGTGCGCGCGAACCTTCACCATAAACGCGGCAATACACAAGCGGCCACAATCGGTGGCCAGGACGCGCGCCCAACGAGCGGCTTGACTCGCGCTGCGCCGAGCTGACGAGTGCGGCGCCATGCCCACGCTGACCGATCAACGGCGTCGACCTCGTCTACGAGGACGTCGGCGCGCGGCGACGCGGCCGTTCGTGCTCGTGCACGGGCTTCACCGGCTTCCGCGACGACTTCCGCGAGCAGCTGCCGGCGCTGGCGCAGCTCGGGCCGCACGATCATCTACGACCATCGCGGCCACGGCGATTCGGCCAAGACCGGCGACGCGGCGAGCTACACCTTCGCGCAGCTCGTCGACGATCTGGCGCGGCCTGCTCGACGCGCGCGATGTCGCGCGCTGCGATCTGCTCGGCCATTCGATGGGCGGCATGCTCGCGCTGCGCTTCGTCGCTCGCGCTATCCGCGAGCGCGTCGCATCGCTGGTGCTGATGGACACCGCCGGCGCGCGCCTGACCACATGCCGCGCGCTCCGCTGGCCGCCGCCGGCGCGATCGCCGCGGTCCGACGGCATGGCGACGCTGGCCGGCGCTGCTGCGCGGCCGCGCCGCACGACGATCCCAGCTCGCCCCGCCGCCGAGCGTCGCCTCGAGCGCGAGATGGGGCGAGAGTTACTGGGAGCGGCGCCGCCGCCGACTGGTCGGCGATGGATCCTGAAGCGTTCGCCGCGCTGGCGCTCGAGCTGGTCGATCAGCACGCCGCTCACCGATCGATCTGGGCGAGATCCACTGCCCGACGCTGGTGATCGTCGGCGACCAGGACGTCGGCTTCCTCGCGCCCGCCGGACGAGCTGGCGCGCGGCATCCCGGTGCGGTGAAAGTCGTGCATTCCCGACGCCGCGCACAGCCCGCAGCTCGAGAACCCGTCGGCGTGGATCGCGGCGATCAGCGCGCATCTGCGCGCGCGCGCCGCTGAGACCGGTGGAGGCGGGCGCCTCGCCCGCCACTGGCTCGGTCGTTGTCTAGCGCCAGGACGCGCGGTACGAGCGGGAAGCGCCAGCCGCGCGGCGCGCGCGAACTGTCGTCCACGCGCCTTCGGGCTGCGCCAGGCGGTCGGCGATGGTGAGCAGCACGACCGGATGATGGCCGATGCCGAGATGGCTGCTGTCGACCTCGAGGTTCTCGCTCAGCGGCGCCCGCATCGGCGCAGCAGCTCTCGCCACGAAGCGATGGCGTCGGTGCGGCTGACGATCGCCGTCGTCGGCACCGTCAGCGGCTCGCGCAGGCGGGCGCGGATCGCGTCGGTCGTCGCGCACCGCTGAACGGCGGCGCGAGCGCCGGCTGCGAGGAAGCGCGGCACGTTGACCGCGTCGACGTCGCGGAACGGACTGGCCAGCGTGATCACCTGGCGCACCAGCTCCGGCATCGCGCGCGCCAGCTCGCGCGCGTAGATGCCGCCGAGGCTCCAGCCGATCAGGCTGACGCGGCGATCGTAGCGGCCGTGCAGCTCTTGCGAGGCGCTCGGCCATGTCGGCGATCAACTGCTTCGCTCGGCCCGAGGTTGCGTCCGAGCTTCCAGCCGTGGGCGCGATATCCCTTGTCGCGCAGGAAACGGCGCAGCGCGCGGGTGGAGAAATCGCTGGCCATGAAGCCCGGCAGCACGAGCACCGGATGCCCGTCGCCGGCCGGTGCGCGACGCAGGAACGGATAGGCGGGAACCAGCGCGGCGAGCTCGAAGAGCGCCCGGCCTTCGAGTGGCAGCAGACGGACGTTGGGGCGACGAATGGGGGCGGGCTGCGACATTTGACGCGTCGTAGCATCGTAGCCGGAAACCTCTGTTTGGCAACAGGCAGGCGCGCCCTGGCGTGCGGCCGCTCGAAACGGCCGCGTCTACCGCCGTCGGTACGCGATCACGCAGGGGTCGGCTGCCCGTGCCACGGCGCCCATCTGCCCCGGCGGCGGCGCCAGGGCAGCGAAGCGCGGCGTCAGCTCCAATGCGCGCAGATGATGCGCGACGGCGATCTTGATCGCGGCCGTGGCGAAGCGTTCGCCGACACAGGCATGGCGTCCGTGACCGAACGTGCCTCACGACTTCTTTGGCGGGCAGGGCGACGGCATCCGCGATGCGGCCGCGTTCGTAGTGGGCGGGATCGAAGGTGTCGAGCGTGGGATATGCCGAGTTGGTGACCGAGAGCAGTGTCGCGAGGTAGGTGCCGGGTTGCAGGGTGTAGGTGGTGGCGCCGGTGTCGACGCGGCAGGGCTGCAGCACCTTGCGCAGCGTCAGCGAGCGCTGCGCGAGGCGCACCGATTCGTACGTGCATTGCTCGAGGCGCGTCAGCGTCGCCAGGCCGCGCGCATCGCGCAGGCCGCCGTTGACCGCGGCGCACTCGGCCTCGACCGCGCGGCGATGCTCGGCATGGCGCAGGACGTTGATCAGCGTCCACGCCATCGCGGCGTACAGATTCGTCTGCGAGGCGAGGTGGAGCACCATCACATCCTTGGCGGCACGGGCGTGGCGGGCGTCCGCCGGCGCGTCACCGTACGCGGCATGCAGCTGTTCGAGCATGTCGTCTTCGCGCACGCCGCGGCGCTGCCGCTCGCTCCAGATTTCCGCCAGGATGGCCTGCGCGCTGCGCAGCGCGCGCCGTTCCGCTGCCTTGCGCGTCGCGATCGTGCGCAGCATGCGCGTCGGGTGGACGAACGCCTCCTCGGGGTCGAGGCGCTCGAACAGCTCGACGAGGCGCGAGAAGTAGCGCGGCGAGGCCGCCTCGCGGCCGACCCAGCAGCGAAAGCCGATCTGATGCACGAGGCGCTTCATGTGCTGAAACACCTCGAGCTCGCCGCTCTGGCCCAGGCCGTCGACCGCTTCCTGCGCGGCGGCGTTCATCTGCTCGAGAAAACCGCTCCATGCGCTCGGCGGTGAAGAGATGGCGGAAGAGACTGAGATCGCCTTCGAGCAACGCGCGCGGCAGCTTGAGGCCGATCAGCGTGCGCGTCGCTTCGGTGAAGCTGGCTGCTGTCTTCCGGCAGCTCGTACAGACTGCGCAGCCCCTGCGGCGAGAAGACGAAGAACAACCGGAAACCGAAGATCTCGAGCAGGAACGCATCGCCGTGCCGTGCCCGCATCGCGATGAGAAACGCGGTCGGATTGCGGAGAAACGGCCCCGCCGCCCCGATCAGCGGCAATCCTGCCACGCGCGGTGGCTGTGGGGTGATGAGCTCGGTGCGCACTGCCGAAGACAAATACGTTACACGGATTCCGCTGAACAAGACCGGATTGCGCAGGATAGTTCCGGTGCTGAATCCGCGGCATCCGGTCCGTTCCGCGGAATCCGTGGTAAGTCTTTGGCGTGGAGCCGCTGTCGACCACGCTACTGCTGGCCGCGCTTGGGGTGCTGCTGATCGTCGCGGTCATCGCCAGCCCGCTGTCGCAGCGGCTCGGGGTCCCGGCGCTGGCGGTGTTTCTCGTCATCGGCATGGTGGCGGGTTCGGAGGGCCTCGTCGGCATTCCGTTCGACGACTACGCCTTGGGGTTTCGGCTCGGCACGGTCGCGCTCGTCCTCATTCTCTTCGACGGTGGACTGGAACACGCCGCTGCCGGTGTTCCGCCGCGTTGCGTTGCCCGCAGTGCTGTTGGCCACCGTCGCAGTGCTGCGTGGCGACGACTGATCATGGCCGCGGTCGGTGTATCGGCTCCGGGTTGTCTCTGCCGATCGCGTTTCTGATCGGCAGCGTCGTGTCCTCGACCGATGCCGCGGCAGTGTTCTCGATGCTGCGCGGCAGCGGCGTGCGCCTACAGGAGAACACCGGCGCGATTCTCGAGGTCGAGTCGGGACTCAACGATCCGATGGCCGTCCTGCTGACCGTGCTGACGACCGACATCGTGCTCGGCACGCGCGGCGTCGGCGTCGAGATGCTGGGCTTTCTCGCCACGCAGTTTGCGCTCGGCACGCTCGGCGGTCTGCTGGTCGGCTGGGCCGGCGCGGCAACTCCTGCAACAGGTGCGCCTGTCGGCTGCCGGTCTCTATCCTGTGCTCACCGTCGGCGTCGCGCTTTGCCGCGTTCGGGTTGCCGACGGTGGTCGACGGCAGCGGCTTCCTCGCCGTGTACATCGCCGCCATGGTGCTCGCGTCAGGGATCGATTCCGTATCGCGCCGGCGTGCGGCGCGTGCACGACGCGCTCGCCTGGCTGGCGCAGATCCTGATGTTCCTGATGCTCGGTCTGCTCGTCTATCCGTCGCGCCTGGTACCGATGTTGCCGCGGCGGGCTGCTGCTGGGGCTGGCGCTCGCGCTGCGTTGCGCGACCGGCCGCGGTGCTGTCTGACGCTGCTGCCGTTTCAGCTTCCGCCTGGCGCGAGCGATTCTTCATCGCCTGGGTCGGCGCTGCGCGGCGCGGTGCCGATCATCTTGGCGATGTACCCCGTCCTGCGCGGCGTGCCGGACGGCGAGGGCATCTTCCACCTGGTGTTCTTCGTCGTGCGTGTTGAACAGCCCTGCCAGGCGCGACGGTGCGCCTGGCTGGCCCGCCGCATCGGCGTCGCGCAGCCGCTGGTGAGCACTCCGCCGGCGAGCGTCGAGCTGATCTCGCTGCGCGACTATCCCAGCGACTTCGTCTGGTACAGCGTGCACCGCGCTTCGGCGGTCAACGGCGCGCTGGTGCGCGACCTAGCCGCCCGGCTGCGTGCGACCTTGCTGCTGCGCGCGGCGACGAGGCGCTGAGCCGCGCGGCGCGACGCAATTCGCGGACGGCGATCAGGTATGCGTCTTCGTCGCGCGCACGGACCGGCCGCTGCTCGACCTGCTGTTCGGCAGCGGGGAGGGCGAGGGGGCGCTGAGTCAGCGGCGCGGGCGTCCGTACATCAGCTGATCGGTGATCTTGCCGTCCTTGATCACGCTGCTGCGCATGCGCCCCTCGAGCTCGTAGCCGGCTTTCTCCAGCACGCGCGCCGAGGCGGGGTTCAGGCGAAGACGTGCGCGAAGAGCCGCACCAGCGGCGTGTTGGCGAAGATCAATCGCTGAGCTCGCGCAGTGCCTGCGTGGCGATGCCGCGGCCCCAGAACGGTTCGCCGAGCCAGTAGCCGATTTCGGCGGTCAGGCGATGCACGTCGGCCTGCGGATGAAACCCGATGCCACCGATCGCCTCGCTGCGCGACGCGATGGCGAAATCGGTGCTCCGGGCGCTGCGCCCAGGCGGCGGCGATGAACCCCTCGGCATCGGCACGCGTGTACGGATACGAAAGCGATCGCGCAGGTTGAGCGAGATGTTGCGGTTGTTGGCGTATTTGGTGATCGCGATTCCGCGTCGCCAGCGACCTAGGCTTCGAACGCACCACTCGCTGAGCTCGATCCGGCATGCGTGAAGTAGTACGGCGATGGCTGTGAAAGCGTCAAGACTCGGTGCGCTGCGTGTGCGTTCACAGTTCGTCGAGGCAGCAACGCTGCGCGGACGGCGACAGCCGCCGCCCGCCGATCGGGCGTTGATCCGATCGCCGATCCCGCAAATAGTAGGGCATGCCGCCGACCGCACTCGAGCGCCAGATCGCCACCCGGGTGACGCGCTGCGATTGGGCGCGGATCGCGCGCGAGGTCGATGCCGAGGGTTGGAGCCGGCTGGGGCGCTGCTCAGCGCGGCCGAGCGCCGTTCATTGGTGCAGGCGTATGAGCGAGGCACGTTTCCGCTCGACCGTCGACATGGCGCAGCACCGGTTCGGTCGTGGTCGAGTATCGATAGGTTCGAGGTCATGATGATGATCGTGTTGCGTGAAGTCCACGGCGTGTCCGAGCGAGTCGGTCAGACTGGCCGTCGTCCAGCACCTGCAGCAGCATGTTGAACACGTCCGGGTGCGCCTTCTCGATCTCGTCGAACAGCACCACCGAGTACGGGCGCGCGCCGCACCTTCTCGGTGAGCTAGCCGCCCTCCTCGTCACCCGACGTAGCCGGGCGAGCCCCGAGCAGACGGGAAACCGAGAACTTCTCCATGTACTCCGACATGTCGACTCTGGATCAGCGCGTTCTCGTCGCCGAAGAGGATACTCGGCCAGCGCCCGCGCGAGCCTCGGTCTTGCCCACGCCAGTCGGCCCGAGGAAGATGAAGGAGCCGACCGGCCGCCTCGCGCCAGGCCTTAGGCCCGGCGAGACCGGCGGATCGCGCGCATTGACCGCGGTGACCGCGTCGCGCCTGGCCCGACGACGCGGCGCGTGGAGGGCCTCTTCCATGCTGGGCGAGCTTGGCGCGGATTCCTTCTCCTCGAGCCTGCGAGAGGGGGGATGCCGGTCCAGCGGGACACGATGTACTCGGACGTCCTGCTCGCCGACCGTCACTGCGGACCTTGCCGGTTCTCGTTCTTCTCCCACTCGCGCTTCATGCATCTCCTCGTCGCGGCCCCCGGAGCTGCTCCTTCTCCTCTCGCGGAGCGAGGCGGCCTTCTCGAACTCCTGGGCCTCCAGGGACATGTCCTTCGCGCGACGACCGGTCGACTTCCTCGCCCAGCCTCCTTGATGGTCGCCGGGAGGCGGCATGAGGGCCATGGGCCGCGTGCGAGCTCGCCGCCTCGTCGATCACGTCGATCGCCTTGTCGGGCAGGAAGCGGCCGGTGATGTAGCGGTCGGCGAGCTTGACCGCGAGGCTCGATCGCCTCGTCGGTGATCTTCACGCGGTGGTGCGCCTCGTACTTCGGTCGCGCAGGCCCTCGAGGATCTCGACCGCCTCACTCGGTCGACGGCGGCTCGACGATGATCGGCTGGAAGCGCGCGCTCGAGCGCGCCGTCCTTCTCGATGTACTTGCGGTACTCGTCGAGCGTCGTCGCGCCGATGCACTGGATCTCGCCGCGCGCGAGAGCGCCGGCTTGAGCACGTTCGAGGCGTCGATCGCGCCCTCGGCGCCGCCGGCGCCGACCAGGGTGTGCAGCTCGTCGATGAACAGGATCGACGTTCTTCGCCGCGGCGGACCTCGTTCATGACCGCCTTGATGCGCTCCTCGAACTGGCCGCGGTACTTGGTGCCGGCGACCATCAGCGCCGAGGTCGAGCGCGAGCGATGCGCTTGTTGCGCCAGCAGCTCGGGCACGTCGCCGTCGACGATCCGCTGGGCCAGGCCCTCGACGATCGCGGTCTTGCCGACGCCCGGCTCGCCGAGCAGCACGGGGTTGTTCTTGGTCCGGCGGCGAGAGGATCTGGATCACCCGCTCGATCTCCGTCTGCGCGGCCGATGACCGGGTCGAGCTTGCTGTCACGGGCGAGCTGGGTGAGGTCGCGCGGGCGAGAACCTCGTCGAGGACGGGCGTCTGGCTGCGCGTCTTCGGACGCGGATAGTACTGGTCGCCGAGGAGCGCGAAGCGGTCTCCTGGCGGACCTCACCGAGCCGCGGCCCCGAGGGACTCGAGGGATCTTCGCGGCGATGGACTGCCGTGGCCCTTTCAGCTGTCAGTCCGGAGCAGGAGGTGCTCGGTTGCCGATATGTAGTTGTGGCCGAGCTGGCGGCGCCTCCTCGCTCGAGCCCGGGTCACGCGCTTGGCCTGCGGGGCGAACGGGACCTCGCCGAGCGTGAGGGTCTTGGGGAATCCGGCCACGGGCGCTCGACCTCGCTCTTCGACGGTCTCGAGCCGCAGCCCCAGGCGCTGGAGGACCGCGGTGAAGCAAATTCCCCTCCCCGTCGCGGATCAGGCCGAGCAGGATGTGCTCGGTTCCCCACGAAGTCGTGGCGGAACCGGCCGGCCTCCTCCCGGGCGAGGATGATGACGCGTCGCGCTCGCTCGAATCTCTCGAACACGTGGCTCTCCAGGCCCGGCGTCCTGGCGCCGGGCGGCCAGGGCGATGCGCCCCGTGTTCGGGGTCGGAAGGTGCGCTCGCCAACTCCCGGCGACATTATACATGGCCGTAAGGCCTCGCGGAACTTTTCGACCATCCGGCCGGTATTTAGCCCGGTCGCCCCGCTTGACGCCCCGTGAATCGCGGGGTGTGCGTCAGGCCTCGACGATCGCGCGTCCTCCACGAGCCGGACGAGCCGGTCGGCGCGGCGCGCCAGGTCGAGGTTGTGGGTGGCGATGACGAAGGCCACCCCGCGCTCGGCCTGGAGCCGCGCGAACAGCTCGAAGACGTCCTGGCTCGTCTTGGGGTCGAGGTTGCCGGTGGGCTCGTCGGCCAGGATCATGGCCGGCTGCCGACCAGCCCGGGCCAGGGCACGCGCTGCTGTTCGCCCCGACAGCTCGCCCGGCCGGTGGCCGACGCGATCGAGGAGGCCGACATCCCGGTGTCCACGGCGGGCGCGGGCTCCGCCGCCGGCCGCCGCTGGATGAGTGCCGGCAGCATCGCGTTCTCGAGCGCGGAGAAGTCGGCCAGGAGGTTGTAGAGCTGGAAGACGAAGCCGATCTCTCCCCGCCGATGCGTCAGGTCGGCCTCGGACCGGGCGAAGAGGTCCTCGCCCCGGAAGCAGACCGACCCGGCGGTGGGGCGATCGAGTGCCCAGGACATGGAGCAGCGTCGACTTCCGATGCCCGAGGCGCCCACCACCGCGACGAGCTCGCCTCGTGGACCGTGAGGTTGACGCCCTTCAGCACCCGGAGCGGCTCGGCCTGGTGCGGTACTCCTTCTCGACCCCTGGGCGACCAGGAGCGGGTCGCAGG
>ERZ1370068.3377-contig-2488_pt1 | contig 31000 bp, 51 predicted proteins | sample MGYA00561227_ERZ1370068 | MGnify/ENA primary metagenome ERZ1370068 (study PRJEB38410, sample SAMEA6850437) | metagenome | study: Metagenomic assessment of the ecological functions of the soil: analysis of the soil microbiota associated with the...
GTTGTACTTCGTTCAGTTACGTATTGCTGGAAGCCCGCAGAGACCTGGCGGCCTGGCTCCTTCGATGGCAGGAGAAATATCCAAAGCTCTGCGCATGGGTGGAAGAAAACATTGAGGAAACCCTGACCTTTTACCGGCTACCTCGAGAGCATCACAAACATCTTAAGAGCACCAATATGCTCGAGCGGATCAATCAGGAGCTCAAACGCCGCACCCATGTCATCCGCATCTTTCCTAATGAGGAGAGCTGCCTGCGGCTCATTCGTGCGCTGGCGGTCGAAATCCACGAGGATTGGATCGAAGCCCACCGCTACCTGAATATGGAAATGCTTCGCGAACAACGTAAGCAACTTCAACTCTTGGAGGCCGCCTAAAGAGAATGCGACGGCTTGTTCACAAACCGGTTGCTCTGTCTTGGCGCCAGCGCCGGAGCTCTTTCCCTTCGGGGCTCCGGCTGCCGCAACCTCGCCCTACCGGGCGTTTATGAACAAGCCTCAACCCTTTTCCCAGCTAGTTACCCGACTTCGCTTTTGCAGAACTTGACGCACATCGAAAAGCCTATATCGACAGTTCATCAAGCGTTCAGCTGTTCATCATCTCCGGAATCAGCTCGACTATCTTGCGAGTTGCCGTGCCATCCGCGGAAAGAGCCAGGCGTGAAAGGGAAGGCAAAGGCACCAGTGCGCTCGACCGTATAGACCTCGCGGCCGAAAAGTCGCGGTTTGCACGAGCTCGCGCTCGGATACCTGAAATTCCAGCCACGCTTCGCCTGGCAGCTTCATCTGCATAAAGGATCAAACGTCCCGCCGTGCGATCCGCCAGCAATACTCTCCAGAAATCCAAGGCGTCTCCCGAGTAGAGCAGATAAGGCAATCTTTCGATACGACCGAGACCCCTCAGAACGCGCACAGAGGGAACGTCAAGACAGCGCAGTGCGTGACCGTTTAGGTCGATCAGCCATCGAAGCGACCGATCGCCTGCCGCTGTTGCTGAAAGGTGGCGCGGGCACTGGGTAAAGGTCGGTCATATTATTCGTCCTCATGGTCGTCAGACTCCTGGCGATGCTCAGGCGATGCTCGGGCATTAGCCATCTTCCGCCTCCGCTCCAAATGACAATGGGAGTTTGATTTTCAGGACGGCGGCGTCATTTAAACGCCCGCTATGGTTCGCGCGAGGCGAGGGCGCTTTTGGTGTTGACCCCGAAACGTCACCATTCGGGAAAAAGGCGCGCAGAGTTGCTACGTGGCTCGATCAGAGAAAGAAGCAGTATGAAACTCAAGCCATCTTGGCAGGTTGGAAGGAAGGCTCGCTCGTGGATCAATAAGAATGGGGAATGCGTCTTTTGGGTGCGAGGCTTCAAAAGCCGAGAATGCGCGGAAGAATACCAAGCCGATCTCTTCGAGACGATCTCTCGATCAGAAGGAAGTGACGGGTTTCATGATTATGCCGGCTGTGGGCCGCGGAAGCACATGGCAATTGATTGCATGGTCCACAGATACGCCATTGCCGCTATGAACCCGAGGAATCCGAGCAATCCTGAGGAGATAACCGTCTTCCCTGGCGCCCGCTTCGATAACTCGGAGGTTCCTCGATTGCGGGCGGCCAGCCCAATCCCACAGGAAATCAACCCGGGCAGCGTCCGCGCCCCAGCCAAAAGGTGTCCTCGGAAGGGTTGGGAGAGATTCTCTATTTTAGAGAGGGTTCCCCTTCCCTTCGAAACTCGGCGTATTGCCCGTTCGGGGGGGCCGACTTCCTGATGCCTTGGCGTCGCGGCATTCCATTTCCGGTGTAGATTGACGGCAGTGGAATAATCTCAGTGATATGCAGGAAGGCATTCCCCAATCCCTGACTATAGCAGAAGTCCCGAAGCGCCCTGGAGTGATTAATTGCGCCTCCTACGCCCAGGGCGTGCGCGTGGCAAATGTAGTGATTGCGGACATCAGCGAAGAGCTCAAACACGAAGACCGATTTGTCTGGGTTGGCTTGTTCGAACCCGACGAGAAGCTGCTGCGCGAAATCCAGGAAGAATTTGGCCTCCACGACCTGGCCATTGAGGATGCCCATGACGCGCACCAGCGGCCAAAGCTAGAGCAGTATGGGAATTGTCTCTTTGTCGTGCTGCGCACGGCACACCTGGTCGGTGAATCGCAGCATGTCGAGTTTGGAGAGACGCACGTCTTCGTAGGGCCGCGCTTCGTCGTTTCTGTAAGACATGGCTCGCTGCAGTCGCACGTAGGGTTGCGCGCACGCTGCGAGGCTTCAAAGCATCTTCTCGCCAAAGGTCCGGGGTTTGTCCTCTACGCGTTGATGGATTTTGTAGTCGACCAGTATTTCCCAATCCTCGAGGCGTTAGAAGAGAAAGTGGTTGAACTGGAGGAGGTCGTCCTGGATGAGAAATTTATCCATGAGACAACGAGCCGCATCTACCACCTGAAGCGCGAACTTCTTTCCATAAAACGGGCCGTCTCGCCGCTCGTGGATATCTGTAGCCGCCTGATGCGGTTCGATTTGGCTCTGTTGTCCGGAAGACACCAAGCCATACTTCCGTGACGTATATGATCACGCAATGCGCATCAACGAAATGGCGGACACGCTTCGCGAGGTGCTTGCTACCGCCCTTGATGCGAATCTCTCAGTTATCTCGGTGTCGCAGAACAAGGACACCAAACGTTTGGCGGCGTGGGCTGCGATCATCGCTGCGCCCACGGCGATCGCTGGCATTTACGGCATGAACTTCCAATACATGCCTGAGCTGGGATGGAAATACGGTTACGAGACGGTCCTCGTGGGTATGGCTGCAGTGTGCAGCGGGCTATGGTTGGGCTTCAAGCGGTCGGGCTGGCTGTAGAAAAGGCGCTAGGCGCAGACTCCGCGGCAAGCCCCGGACGACCGGCAAAGCGGGGCGCCCGTCTGGTGAGCGCGCTGCCCTAGCCCTTTGCCCTTCGGCAGTTATGAGCACGGTCCCGAGGTGGCTCCAACCCAAAATCCTAGCGCAAACCTAAGGAAGAGGCCGCAGTTGCACAGCTTTGGAGAAAAGCTTGAGCAAATAAACCATCCGCCGAGATTGAGAATTGCGGCCCACTCGTCTAGCAATGCAGGCGCCGAGTGCAAGTGAGCGTCGTAAAAGTAGGATTTCGCCCTACTTAATCTCAGGGCGCGACCCGGATTTTCAAGCTGTGCGCGCTATGGTAAGAGCCTTTCGCCGCCCAGAGGCGCCGGTTCAGAAGAATCTCGCCGGGATCGTCCAACGGCTTCAGTCGAGTCAGAGCTGATCGGCATCGGGCCAGACAGGGAACGACGTATTCACCGGGCGCGCTACGCGGCTATTGCCCGCGAGACAGCAATCCTCAGCGCCCAGCACCTCCACCGCTTCGATTATCAGCGTCGGCTTGCTACCTTGGTTGTCTTCGCCCGAGAGATGGAAGCGGAGCTGACCGATGCTGCGCTCACCATGTTCGACAAGATGATGGGCGGGGTGTTCTGCAAAGCAGACCGGCAGCATAAGGACAATCTGGTCAACCGGGCCAAGATACTCGATAGCTCCACCCGGGCACTGCTCGGCATGGCGAAGGCCATGCTGAGCGCTCGGGCAAACGGCACCGATCCTCTTGCCGCCGTCGAGCGGACAATCGGTTGGCAGGGGCTCGAAGAAACTGGTCGAAGCTATGGACCAGAACCTTGGGGGCAGCCGGGCAGACAATCTGGCTGAGGTGATCGAAAGCTATCCCCGGAGTACTATCGGACTGCGGCGATCATTCTCGGGCTTTGACATTCCGCTCGTGGAAGTCGACCGATTCCCTGCTCACCGCCCTTGAGGTGCTGCGCCAGCTCTACGCTTCCGGGGGCGGAAGCTCCCAGCAGGAGTACCGACCGCCTTTCTGGCGCCGGTGTGGCGCAAGCTGATCGGGATAGGGCCAATTATTGACCGTCGCACCTGGGAGGTCGCTGTGGTGATGACGCTTCGGGATCGGCTTCGTGCCGGAGATATCTGGGTCGAGGGCAGTCGGGCCTTTCGGGCCTTCGACGACTTCCTGTTGCCGCCCCGCCGCCTTCGCGGCCAAGCGAAGGCTGATGAGTTGGGGCTTGCGGTTCCCGACCGCTTTGAAGCCTGGCGCGACGAGCGTCTTGAGGCTCTCGAGCGGCGGCTTCGAAGTGAGCCACTCGCCTCTGCTGGCAAACTTCCCGAGGCGCTGATCACTGAGGCTGGACTTTCGATCAGCCCGATCGGGCAGAACGACACCGATGTCGACGATATCGCTCGCCGCCTCTACGGTATGCTGCCGCTCCGGATCACCGAACTGCTCGCCGAGGTCCACGGCTGGACCGGTTTTGCCGAGCGGTTCGTCCACCTGCGCACCGGCGAGGCACCAGAGGATCCGATCGCACTAATGACCGCGGTGCTGGCCGGCGCTACTAACCTCAGGCTCGTCGCGCATGGCATGGGTTCCGGGATGTTCAGCCATACTCAGCTCCTTTGGACTGCCGAATGGCACCTGGCACTTCGACGCGCCGCTGATTGGGTCAGTGTGCCCGGAATTCTTCACCCTTAGGGTCTGATACCCGCAAGCTTTCCTTCAAATCTGTGGCAAAGCCGAGACCGTGCGCAAGGCCGAAAATCAACGTCAATCGCCAACGCTGCGTCCGGACCGTCGGGCCGCAGCAGATTCTCCACACCCACGTAAATGATAATTGCTAATGCAGCCTTCGTCTCCCCCGAATAGCCGGCGGATATCCGCGGCCATCGAGACGTCGCCCTGGACGGCAATAAGCCGGTTTTCTGCTGCATTGCTCCCTAACCCATCAAAAAAGATCGGAATCTTCGAACTCAATGATTGACTTATCTCTATGATGGTCGAACCACCCTTTCTTGTCCTCAATATTTTGGGGAAGTCAGCTTGCCGTTCGGCAGTATCCGAACCTCTCCAGATGAGTTCGCATCTTGAGAAGCAAAATGAAAGCCGGTTTCCGATTGTAGGCATCGGCGCATCAGCAGGCGGTTTGGAGGCATTCACGGGACTGCTCCAGCATTTGCCACCGGATACGGGAATGGGCTTTGTCTTGGTCAGCATCTCGCCCACGGGCGCGAAAGCGCCCTAACGCGGATTCTTAGTGGGACCACTTCAATGCCTGTCTACGAGGCTGTTGACAATCTATCGGTCGAGCCCAACCACATCTATGTCATCCCGCCAAACCGAGTCCTGACCATCGTCACGAGACTCTTGAGAGCTCCACCCGCGTTCCAAGCCGACCGCTCCGCTGCGCACGATTGACTTTTTCTCCGAGGCGCTCGCTCGAGATCAGCAGGCCTGCGCCATTGGGATCATTCTTTCTGGCGCGGCCTCAGACGGGACGCTCGGGTTGTGCGCAGTCAAGGAAGTGGGCGGAATTACCTTTGCTCAGGATCAATCCGCCGATTTCGACTCGATGCCGCGCAACGCGATGGCGCAGGCTGTGTCGATTTTGTGCTTCCTCCATCCGGCATCGCTCAGGAATTAGGGGCGCATTGCCAATGCGTTCCTCCCTGGCGCATCTTGTCCGCGAACGCGAAAAGTCAATCGGGGTGCGAAGGCCGCCACGGAATCTCCTGAATGGGGTCATCGCAGAATCCGTTCTAAATCGTACTCTAAGGCTCAGGTATAATCCCGCGCTTGGATGTCGCAGCTTGTGGCAGAAAAAGTTGAAGCAACCCCCACTCCCAGAACCGAGAGCGAAATCAGCGGGGAAGATGGTGATATCTGGTGTATCGGGAGGTATCGGTCATGGCGTTATCCGTCGCGCGTGGAGTATTTCAGTCGAGGAACCTCGATTACTCCTGTTGCCCAAATCAATTTGGTTCAGATCCGGGGGCCCAGCGCGTAACGGAATGGCTCACAGAAGGGCGGTCGATTACCAACCCCGCAGCGATCGCCAGAAAGTACTGCAGGCCGAATACAATCATTGAAAAAATGGGAAACGAGACTCCCCGTCAACGGGGACCAGCAGGTTATAGGAGGCAACACAGCGGAAGCTGCACAGCGGTCGCTACCGTCGTAAAGGACAAAGCTGCTGTTTTCGGCATCCGCGGTGACGCTCCAAAAGCGCGTTCACTCTAGGTAACCTCCCTGCCGGATCGTTGTGACGATTCCGCTCTGTCTCGCCGCCCAGGGCGCGATAAGTTCCGAAAGTTCCGCACCCGCCGTCCTACCCCGATTACAAGAGTTCTTTGAATGCTGCTCCCGGCACGAATTTGACCGTCTTGCTGGCCTTGATCTTGATCTTTGCCCCGGTCTTTGGATTGACGCCCATGCGTGCTTTCCGTGTGGCAATTTTGAAAGTCCCAAAACCGATAAGTTGAACGCTTTTGGTCTTCTTAACCCCTGTTTTGATTCCATCGATCACCGCGTCGACCGTGCGGTCGGCTTGAGCGGAGCTGGCCTCTTTCCCGAGCGATTTTTGGACGGCTGCAACAAGTTCTGCTTTAGACATTAAGTGCTTCTAGTGGTTCCATACCTTTCAAGCAAGCATGGACATTTGCCATCGCCGATTCTCGATGGGGGGCGCACTGGGATCGACTTTAGGAGTCAGTCCGCCGCCGAAGTGGAGCGTAGCTTCATGTCCTGACCACGAACGCATTGAACGGAATCGGCCTGCAATTCGTCGCGTATTTCGTCGCAGATACTGTTTAGCCCCGTGCGGCGACCATGGGACTCACGCCGCTCGACCCCGACCTTTTGACGCTCTCCACTTATGGCATCGCGGCGCTGGTAGCCGGAGGCATTGCGGCCAAACTTGGGTTCTTCAAGGGCCTGTGGGTTGCCCTCTTTGCAGCAAAGAAGTTCATCATTATCGGCATCATCGCGCTCGTGGTCGCTATCAAGAAATTCTTCGGGAAGGGCAAGAACGTCACCGAAAGTTGATGCCTCCCTTTAGTGTAGGCCGCCCAGCAGAATGCAAAGTAAAATCACGCGGGTGGATCGCACTGATTCATCATTCGACGCCTCTTGAGCCTTTATCCAAAGGGGTTCGCATAAAGTGCAATCTGCTTGGCGGGCTACACTCGCTTTGAGAACCACATTTCGCCTTCCTTGCTATAGAAGATGGGCATGATATCCACGTTTCTTGATCTTACCATCCGTGTGGGATGCCACTTGACGTATGAAGCCACCGCACCGACTCCGGTGGTGTTCATGCTCAGGCCACGTCTCGACGACGCTCATCTTGTCACTGTTGAGAAGCGATCATTTGAACCTGGTCTTCCCTCGAATGAGTTCCAGGATTCTCACGGCAATCTCGCCTGCCGCTCGATGCTCAAGCCGGGCCACAATGACATCCGCTACGATGCTTTAGTCGCTGTATCCTCGACACCTGAAAATCAAGGGGCGCCAGGCGTACTCCCAGTCCCGGTTTACGAGCTTCCGGCAGAGCTGCTACGCTACACTCTGCCCAGCCGCTATTGTGATTCCGATAAACTGTTCGATTTCGCATGGAAGCACTTCGGCCAGATCGCCAACGGGCATGAACGGGTGCAGGCCATCTGTGACTGGGTTCACAACAACATCGAATATCGCTACGGCTCAGGGCGGCCGGATCTCTCCGCATCAGAGGTAATTGAACAACGCTACGGGGTGTGCCGTGATTTCGCCCATGTGGTGGTGGCTCTTTGCCGGACGTTCAACCTGCCTGCCCGCTATGTGTCGGGTCACCTTCCAGAGATTGGCTTTGTCGTCTCCAGTCACCCAGAGGACTTCCATGCCTATTGTGAGGTCTATTTAGGGGGACGGTGGTTTACGTTCGATGCTCGCTTTAATGCTCCACGTACCGGACGCATCAAACTCTCGCATGGCCTGGATGCTGTGGATGGAGCATTTGCCACAATCTACGGAGAGGCTCGTCTGTCGTATTTCGAGGTGTGGACCTATCAGGTAAACCCAAAGGAGGTCGGGATCGGTGATCCTGTGGATTTGTCCAAACGGCTCGATGGGTCTTCAAATATTCGTCTCAGCTGATCCTGCCGAAGGGAATGCACAAGCGTATGATTTTTCAAAAATGGTGCTGACATCCCAAGACCAACGATGAGAAATTCGTTTGTTCTGGTTCAGTGGCACGGTGAATCGTCCGTCAGGGAAACCTCATTGATGATTTGAAATCCGATACTCGGGAACGGCTCTGTAGCTGACAATCGGTTTAAATCACTTATCATCATGAAGCTTTACGTCGGAAATTTTTCCTTTGACATGACAGAACGCACACTGAGGGAACTCTTTGAGCCGTTCGGCACTGTTTCTGAAGTCAAACTGATCACTGATCGCGAAACCGGCCAGTCGCGCGGCTTTGGGTTCGTTACGATGGGCAATGTTTCGGAAGGGAATGCGGCAATCCAGGGTCTCGATGGAAAGGATAAAGGCGGCCGCAAACTCAAGGTTAATGAGGCTCGCCCAAAAGATGATCGTGGGGGCGCCCTTCTCCTGGATCGCGTCGCTAATTCCCATCTTCATCACTTAGCAGCCCTTGTGTCGGAACAACTTTTTCCTGCCTTCGTGAATCAGGTCTGCCGTTTTTTCTCGCGACGTTCATCGTTCTGTGAGCTTCACCAAGGTTCGTCGCGGGCCCAGCTCATTGCTTTCCTCCTTTGGCCGCCAGTCGCCTCCTCGTAGAACTCCCCGCCCTGTCATCTCGCAGAGTTTCGAGGCGAGGCCTTCGGCATCTGCGCAACGCTTTTGACGGCGTATTTCGGCTGCCAGCGTTCCAGCGTGGGCTTTTCGAGTGTTACTCATATATTCCAAGCCACAAATCCAATCCCAACAAGGCCGCCCCGGGCGAGCCTCAGTTTCCCTAAGCCCCACCTTCTTCATCGCGAAAACGCAGCAGCAACGCTTCAAGCTGATTAAGTGCCTCTTGCTCATCGGGCCCGATCGCCTCGAGGACGACACGGGCGCCGCAATCCAGATCGGCACTAAGCACTTCCAGTATGCTGGCGGCCGAGAAATTCTCATCGCCTTTGCAAATCGTGATCTGTGCTCTTGAACCTGATCACGCACCGGACAAACTGCGACGCCGGTCGCGCGTGCAACCCGAGCTTGTTGACAATTTCGACTTCTTTGCGCATGCAGTTCAAAGCGGCGGCTCGCACAAACTTGTCGCGCCATTACTGTCATGTGCAAGCAATGCGCGGACGACTGCGAGCGGATTCGACATGATGGACGAATGTGTTTCTGTTTCTCGGACCTGTGTGCTCCATGGTGATGCTTTTTTTGGGGGAAAAGTTGCACGAATCCTTGCCTTTACGACTAAATGAAATGGATTTTCCCATAAAAAGACGTTCAATTGCAACAAGTGCACAAAGGCATTTGATATTGTTCTCATTAATCGTAATTCGAAGCGGCATCCTTGTCCCCACTGCGGAACCGAGCACGTTTTCGATTTCGATTCCGCAGAAAAACAAATCGCAGAACAGCTCAAAGAAGTTGTCCGAAAGGCTTTCCGGAAATGATGGATGCGATGTTTATCGGTTCCATGCACGGTGTGGCTGATAGTTGCAGCCTTAACGGAGGTTTTCGGCTGGATGTGGCCAATACGCGCTTAAGCGAGTTTTCTGTTCCGTTGCTCCCGATTACCCGTGTTCAAGAGAGCATTTCAAAGCGGGGGCTGGCCAATGAAGTCAACGGCTCACCGTTTCTCTGTCCGAGGTGGAAATTACTGAAAACAGAGGAAGCAAATGGACTCCCCAAACTTGATCAGGGCAGGATCGTCCCGAATCAGCCCCGTTTTGAAATGCTCTCCATGTTCTTCAATTTGTCGAGAGCGGGGAACAATTTTGTAGAAGCCTGGCAAGACGAATTCGCCGTTACGGCAAAGTTATTTCGGCAGATGCAACTCTTCCTTGAGGTATTGAATGAGGTCCTTGAATTTCGGCAGATTTTCAGACGCCGTTTTGATCAAGGCCTCGTGAGCTTCCAGCATCGTCTCTGCCCGAGCGGTGCGGTCTTCTTCTTTCAGCGGTATTGGAAGAGCTTGCCCGTCCTCTCTTATGGCGCTCACACGAACGTTTAAAAGCTGGTACAACCCTAAGCTAAGCAGTGATTCGGCGTTTCGCTCATTGAGATTGACGACAGACAAACCGCCCTCGCCCAGCTCGCGAAGCCACAACGAGATTGCAGCGAGCGTACTCCATAAAAGTCGAATCCATCACGGGACAATTGCACAGATCGAGAATGAATTCGCGGGCGCCGCGATGAATCATCTCCTTGCTAAAGTCCCTGAGAGCCGTGCTGTTCTCGAACGAACCTTTTCCTTCCATCCGCACCAAAACGATGCGATCCGCACCAGTTACCAATATTTTCGCGCCGGGGTTCATCGCTTTGTCTCACGTGGTCCCCTGCTGCAGCCCCAGAGCAAGCAGCACTTTTGCTTCCTCGCTCAGGTCTCCAATGATCTTCTGAACAGGAGCTGGCGAAACCTTGATCAACGTAGGAGTCGCTACAATTTTGTCGCTCAAAACGCGCCGCGGGTCTTGCAGAAGATCCACGATCTCTATCTGGTGGTTATCGGGCAGATGTTTTTGCAGAGGGCGCTGAGGTTCGCGATGGCTCGCGCTGAGCCGGGCCCTTCATTGACGACGTAGAGCCTAAAAACGAAAGACCCTTTTTCCTCCGCCCGCCGTGCTCCTTCATCACCAGATGGAATCATTGCCCCCCTCCTTTCGGCAATCTTCGCCCGCGCGTCATTTTCTTTCCAGCAGCATGTGAGTTTTCAGGCCTCTTTTTGAAAATCTTCGCGCTCGGGCTTTGCTCCAGCCCCTCCCTTCGGTGGACTAGATCCAGTTTGTGCCTGGCATCCGCGCCGGTCAAACGCTCGGCTTCGGCTTCTTTCTGCTTCAACTCCTGCTCCAGAGCTTCGATGCGCGCGGTGAGTTCCGCCCGGGCCAACGCGACTTCGCGCCGTTTGTGCTCCACCTCTGCCAGGATGCGTTTCTGCTCAGTTTTCTCGGCAGCTTCTTTCTGCCAGCGAGCTGTACCCCATCAGCACGTCGCCGGCAGCCGTGTAAACATCGGCCAGGGCGATCCCTTCATCGCTCAGGATGAGTTCGCGCACCTGGTTGGAGTGTTTCATACCGCGCGATTTGACGATGCTGAGCGCGCGATTCCGTTCCCCAGCCTGGCTGATGTTCGTGAGGTGAATCCAGGTGTCCGCAATCGTCGAGATCCGCACGGGCGTCTCCTCCGACAGCGGTTGAGCGCCTTGCAGCAAGCTGGTGGAGAGCAGCGTGATGCCTTCGGATTTGGCGAGGCAGATCAAACGCTCTGCAACCCTCCCCGCGGTGAGCGCCGCACCTGCTTTGACGATGGCCGAAAGCGGGTCAACGACCATGCAGCGGGACTGATGCTCACGAACGATACGCTTGATGTTCATCAGGTGGACTTCCGCGCTGAAGGTCTCAGCGCGCGCCGAATGCATCCTCAACACGCCGCTCTTCAAATGCGGGCCAAGGCGAATGCCCACCGACGAAAGGTCGCGCACGACTTCGGACGGATTTTCGTCAAAGCTGACGTAAAACGTGCGTTCCTTGCGCCGGCACGCAGCTTCAGCGAAGAGGCCTGCCAGGATGGATTTACCGGTGCCTGCGGAACCGGTGATCAGCACGCTGGAGCCACGGTAATAGCCCCCGCCAAGCATCGCGTCCAGCGGTCCGACACCGCTGGACACCCGCTCCGGCGAAGCCTCGACGGCGATTGTCTTGGCGCTGATATCGGCCACTTCCATTCCTGAGGCTCCGATGACGAGCGGAGCCTCGTTCTCAGCGAAACTGGAGCCGCGGTATTTCATTACCTGGAGGTATCGCAAGGCGATCTGATCGACCACCTGCAGTTTGAGGACGACCACGCAATCTGCCATGAATTGCATGAACCCGTAGCGTGCGGCAACAAACGGATAATCGCCTTGGCTTTTCGCAGTGATGATCCCGGTTAGGCCGCTTTCGGAGAGCCAATCGTTGAGACGGTAAATCTCCCGCCGTTCCGCGTACGGATCGTCCAGCAAAGTCAAAAGCACATCGATCGAATCGAATACGATCCTTTTCACTCCTCTTGCGTCGGCCTCGGCCTTGATTCCAGCGAGCATTCCACTCAAGTCGAATTCGCCGGCCTTGATCACGTCAGGACGCACTTTGGCATCAAAAAGAAGAGCTGCTTCTTTTCCAGTTGAGGCAGGTTCCAGCCGAAGCTTGCGGCGTTTGCCAGAATGTGGCGGGAGTTCTCTTCGAAGGCGACGAAGATGCCCGGCTCGCCGAATTGGCGCGCCCCATTGACCATTGTCTGCAGGGCGAACACGGTTTTTCCGCTGCCGGGACCGCCGAAGATGAGAGACGTTCGATTTCGCGGCAGACCACCGCCGGTGATTGCATCAAATCCCTCGACGCCAGTTGGCGTCTTGTGCAAAGCCGCGACATCCTGGTTTTCCGCAGCCGAGCTCGTAGCACGTTTCATCACAAGTCTCCTTTTTGCCTGTCGAAGCCAAATATTCTTCAAAGATACGCGAGATTGGTGTCCGCTGCTGAGGCTGGCGAAAAGGTCGGTTCCCTCAAGGCGTCGACCGCTGGCGTGCCTGCCGATGCGGTGCTTCGCCTCGGCCGCGGCCTCGCGGAACAGTTGATAAGCGTGCGCGAGCGCAGCGGGCTGCCGATACACATCCATGACATGTACCAGAAGGACGAAGATGAGGTTCTTGAAACAGTCTGCCGTCTCTGTCGCGAGAGCGACCGTCCGCTCATTGTCACCGCCAAGAACAACGAGCGGCTATGCGAAGAGCTCATTGCTGCCCGCCAGCGCGGCAAACGGGTCGTCACCCTGGTTTCGGCAAGGTCGGCGTGATCGTCGGGGACTACGCTTTCCGTTGCCACGAAGATCGCGAAATCGGCTTTCGCGCTTATCTGCGGACCGCCTTTCCGGAGGTTGTTCTCGCCGACGTCGCAAGGGGCGAGGATTCTCCGGAGCAGACCCGTCGGGCTACGCTCGATCTCTTCGCCGTGCACCCGGAGATCGCAGCCGTCTATAACGTCGCCGGCGGCAACCTGGGCTTGGCTTCAGCACTCGAGGAACTCGGCCACGCCAACGACGTTATCGTCGTCACGCACGAGGCAAATAGGATCACGATCCCTCTCTAAAGAAAGGCACGATGGATTTGGAGAGCATACTCTCGGCGACTGGAAACGTTGAGATGACGCAGCGCTCGATTTGCTTACCTCCCTTGCCGGCAATCTCGCCGACGCGCCGGTAATCCTTGTGTTCTTTGATTAAATTGGCTATATTTTTAGCTTGTCCGCTGCCGACAAGGCTGGGTCGCAAATCTTTATTCTGGGCTCACGACCCTGGGTTGCGGAATCCACCATGAAAATTGAAGAACAGACGGGCAGCCGATCGGCTGCCGAAACAGACCGTGAGCCTTGGGAGCCGTGCAGCGCGCGGGAGGAAATTGGCATGTCCGTGTTTTACCTAGCAGAGCGGCTATGCTATCGCGGACGCCTTTCTGCTGAGCGGCGCGTGCAATCGGTGCCTTTTGACGGCCGGCGACTATTGGCGAGCGAAGAGGGAGCGTCTGGCACACGTTCTCCCCGGATTGCGAAGAAGAAGAGCCTGGGGTGTATTGTTTGCCGGGCAAAAAGCCCATCGTCGTGGCAGACACCGGGGGCGCGAACGATTTCTTGACTCCCTCCACGCTTTCTGCGCATCGGGAGCTGCCCAGCGCCCCCTGACGCATCGGATGTTGCGCTTCTACGGTAATGCTGGCCACCAACCTTTGTGCTGGATTGACCGCCAGCGGGAGTTTAGACGAACGGGGACGCGGATAGCGGCCTTATGCGACGTCTATACCGACTTCCCACTTTTGTTCGAATCCCCCAACTCAACAACAATTATGCCAACAGCCAAAAGCGCCCGCAAACCAAACGCAGCTTTGATGAAACCCGTTCAGCCTGATGATACGCTAGCCAAGATTGTAGGATCGAAGCCGCTCCCGCGTAGCGAAGTGACCAAGAAGCTATGGGATTACATCAGGAAGAACAAATTACAGGATGCGAAGAAAAAAACGCTGATCAACGCTGACGATGCGCTCAAAGCTGTTTTTGGAGGCAAGAAGCAAGTGACCATGTTCGAGATGACGAAACACGTTTCTGGGCATGTGAAATAGCAGCTCGATTCCTGGAGAGCCGCCACCGCCCAGGCCAGGTGCGCCGGTGCGCGGTAAGCGTATTCTGCGAAAGCTGGCGTTCTTCGGCGGCGGCGGTGACTCGCTCTAAAAGCGAATCTTCACCCATGGCCCTCCCCTTCCCCAAGCTAATGATGTCGGTTGGCGAGGAGCGGGAGATCCTGTCCCCGAGATCACCCAGATCGGGAGGGTGGAGAACTCGCGGATCGGCGATCGGCGCCATGAACTGCGACGGGAATCTTGCGAGGCTTAGGCCAGGATTTTTACGTCGCACAACAGGCTCGCAGGTGCTGGGGTAGGAGCCGGTCCACCATGACTGACTTCGCCTCTTCTCTCACGCGTACCATCGCGCGCCAGTACGACCTGTTCCAGGCCTCCCTAGAATTCCTGCAGAAGGAGCGCAAGTTCCTGAACTACGGAGTACACGGTATCGGGCAAGGAGACCTACGAGGAGCGTCAGGAGCGGCTCTGCCTCGAGGTGTTCCAGGCGGCCGAGATTGGTCAAGGGGACGTCGTCATCGACGTCGGCTTCGGCAGCGGAGAGCAGGACTTCCTCCTGTCGAACACGTGCGAGTTCAGCCGCCTGGTTGGCTTCAACATCTCCGAACGGCAGGTTCGCTACGCCAACGAGCGGGCCATACGGGAGAACGTGGCTCACAAGCTTTCGTTTCGCCTGGGAGAAGCCGAGCGGCTTCACGGCGTCGCAGACTCATCCGTGGACAGGATCCTGGCGATCGAGTGCGCGTTCTACTTCGATCGGCCGCGCTTCTACCGGCGAGCGGCGCAGGTCTTGAAACCGGACGGCCTGGTGGTTCTGGCCGATATCGCCTTCGCCGATCGTGCCGCGTTCCTGGCGCGAAGGGCCGAGGACCTGCGACGGGTCGGCACGCAATCGTCAAACCGCACCGAATGGGAGAGGCATTTCCGCACACGATCCGTGTGCCGCATCAATAACCGGACCCGGCCCGGGGCGCAGATGACCGTCTGGCAGATCCTCAAGACCGCCCCGTTCTCGCGCGTGAGCGCCGCCGAACGCCGCGCGTGGATGAAGATGGCGTTCTATTCTCAGCTCGTCGCGCTTGGCTTGCAGGTCAGCTTCATCCAATACGATCTGATCGTGCTCCAGAAGAAGTAGTCCGTCGCTGGTTCATTCGTCGGCTCGAACGTGCCGAACAGGCGGTCCCATATCGTGGTGCTGATGCCGAAGTTCACGACCTGTCGGTGGTGATGGAGGTCATGGAGTCGCTCGAGTCGTCGCAAGTAGGCGACGCCCGCGAGGTCTTTGCCGCGATGGTGTTGCAAGTGGTGCACGAGGGCGAAATAGTTGCATCCGGCATAAAGGCCCACATATTCCACGGCGTCAGTCTTGAGACGATATTCGATCAGCCCCATCAGATAGAGAAAATTCAGCGCAGGTAGGAACAGTATGTCACCACCGCCGACGGCTTTCTTCGTATAATTGCGCAAGCTGCTATAGTCATCCAGCCGGCGCGCCTTGAGGCGGGCCAGCAGCAACAGCGACACTTCGGCCACTTCGTGGCGAGGGAAAGCATCGCGACTGGGTTATTCCAGTATTGCCTCTTCACGCATCTGACACTCCGTTAAGAACCGTGCGATCTGGGTGGGAGTGCTTAGTCGGTGTGAGCATTGTCGACCTCTCCAATGTCGCAATTCCAGTACATGTAAAATAGCACGGCGCGCGTGAGACGCTTGTGCACGTGCTGACGCAAGACCGGATCGCGGTTGAACAGTAAATCCACTAGATACTCCATCACCTCGTCGAAGGTCTGGTAGTCCTTACGCTTGGCGATTATTTTAAGCTGGAATTCATCAACCACCGATTCGTACAAGCGCAACAGTTCGATGTTCTCTGGTGCAGCCAGAAAAGTGTGAATTTGGGCGGTTTCCTTCAAATACTTTGTGCGCTGTGTCTTTGCGTAACCGTCAGTCATGTTGTTAAGTATGTTCTTCTGTGCGTAGGTCACGCGCAGCGTCGGCGGATCGTCGAGCACGGTGGAAATCGAGGCTTTTGGCGCGCAAGAGCTTGCACGACCTCGGCGAGGTCGTCAGGACTAACGATTAAGGGAAAATCGACGGGGTCGAGATTGGCTAGCTTCGGTATGTCGGGAAAAGTCTTCAGCCAAATTTCTAGTTGCTCCAGCCCGCACAAGTAGAGCGACCCTGGCGGAATGCCGCACTCTTTCGAGATATACCCACAAATAGCGCTCTCGGCATTCCCGCCCAGGCGACGGTTTGCGAACAGCATGTAGTGATCGAGTTGCTTGCTCTTGCGTAGCTCCTTGATACGAGGAATTTCCTCGCCGAGCACTGTCTTCTTGGCTGCGGCGCTGTAGAAATCGGATTCCAAGAAATGGCGATTATAGCCGTTGGTATGCTTGGCCTGAATGATGGTGATCCCGACCCATGGTGCGGCTTTGCTCGGATGAAGTTCAGCCGTCCCTACAAACTTGGCATCGCGGCCACCATCGGGTCCCTCAGCGAAGCCCTGCACAGAAATACCGAGCAGGCGCTGGCACAAGAACACGATCAGGTTCTCGAACTGACCATCGCTTAAGTCTTCGTACGCGTATTTCACTGATGCGACATTCTTACATTCTGTATTTCTGTTCCGAGTGCGGTGCCTCCGCTCCGAAGACACACAATGGCTTTGCCACGAGAATCGTTAATATCAGAGGGTGCGTGGAGGGTGGACTACCCAAGAATTGGACTGAGGTCAATTCCCCCAAACTCGCGAGGCCAAAGCGCTGCAAGAACGCTTCGCGTTGTCGCGAAGCGCAAGCGGCCATCGGCTACCGGCGAATTCCTCCACAAGCTTGAGATCCCGGAGTTTCACGACGAGCCCGCGCTTGTCGGCGTCGAAAAGCCGGTCGATTTCCGCTTGGCTGATTGGCTGCTTAAAGGCGATGCAGGCGAGCACTTCGAGCGTCGCGGTCGTGAGTTCAAGATTTCCGCTCGCGCCACTCTGTTCGCTCAAATATGCGGCCAACGCCTTGTTGTGGACCTCTGTAGTCAGGAGCGAAACCACCCCGTTGAGAATCCGCAGCTGAAGGCCGACAAGGGCGAGCTGCCGGTTGCAGGAAATGAGCGCGGTAATTAACTCCACGTTGTTGAGCGCCGCCACGGCGCGCAGTTCCGCGCGAACCTCCTGCCGGAAAAATTCCCGCAGCTTTTCGCGCAGCCCGTCTACCGTGAAACTCTTTCCCGTCGCGAAGAGGAGTTGCACGACCGCCTTGGCGGCGATCTCCCCACCCTTTCTCCCTTTGGTCGAACTTGGCTCATGGGAAGAAAGAGCGGCTACGAGTGCAGCCGGAGGTTTCCCACGACCGTGCGCAGCCGCTCGGAATCGACGTGCGTGTAGCGCGCGGTTGTTGCGATGCTTAGCGCCACGATGGTGATGCTTAGACGCGCCGCGTTGCGGAAGAGCCTGCAGGCAGGTCCGTTGCGGCCTCGCGGACGAGCGTTGTTGACGTTCCCGGCAGGGCCTCGTCACGGTGGGGCGTTGTGCCATCACGGCCTTACCACGCGGCAGGATAGCGCTGCTGCGCGTCGAAGGGGCAACGTATTGCCATTTGTTTCGATCCCCGGTGTCTTTTTTCGGTGAGCGCACGCCAGGACCCCTTCCTGGAACTGGAGGATATGCAACAGCGTCTCTCCAGTGTCTTAGGTCGTCGACCACAGCGTCGGGATGGTGACAAGGAATCGATCACCCTCGCAGAATGGTCGCCATTGGTTGACATTACCGAAGATGACAAGGAATACCTCATCAAGGCCGAATTGCCCGAGATCAAAAAGGAAGAGATCGAAGTCACGGTCGAAAACGGCGTGCTCGTCATCTCCGGCGAACGCAAACTTGAGAAGGAGGAAAAGGGCCGAAAGTATCACCGCGTGGAGCGATGCACTATGGCAGCTTCAGTCTGTCGGATGACGCGGCCGCCGATAAGGTGAACGCGGAATTTAACGACGGCATGCTCAAAGTGCATATCGCCAAGAGCGAGTCCGCTCGTCCGAAACAGATCGAAGTGGAAGCCGCAACCGGGAACGCCTGCCGCCTTCCCGGCCGCGGCGTGGGGCAGGTGTATCCGTGGTTTCATTCTGGCCAATGCCTGAATGTGCTCGGAAAGGAGGACCAGAATGGAAAAGAATTATTACGTAATTCTCGGTGTGAGTTCGAATGCAACCGTGGAGGAGGTTAAGGCCGCTTTTCGGCGGCGAGCGCTGGAATTGCATCCCGACCGCTCAGGGAAGGAAAGTGGTCCTTTCCTTGAAGTGCAGGAAGCCTACGGCGTCCTTAGTGATGATACTCAGCGCCGACGCTACGACCGGTTGGCTCGCGAGCGCAATTCCGCCCGGTTGCGTAGAACGAGGGCTGAGCCGTTGGTGCCCGAAGAGCCCGAAGGCGAGCCGCTGGATCCATCGAGAGGAAGCAGCGGAATTTATGACGTGTCGCTCGTGGAATCCTTCGAGCACTACCGTCCGTCTTTCGATGAACTTTTCGAACGATTGTGGAGCAATTTCGAACCGATCAGCCGGCCTAAGGCCGAGCGGATACAGAGCCTCACCATCGAGATAACTCTGACTCCGCAGGAAACACTAAGGGGAGGACAGGTGCGTATCTGGGTTCCAGCCCGGATCACCTGCCCCGTTTGCAGAGGGCGAGGCGGAATGGGTGGCTACGAATGCTGGCGCTGTGCCGGACAGGGCGCTCTGAACACGGAACTCCCCGTCGAAGTTGAATACCCTCCAGGCACTCGTGGTTCCGTGGCCCGTCTTCCTCTTACAGGGTTCGGCATCCACAACTTTTACCTGACGGTGCATTTCCGCGTCCTTTAAACTTCCATCAATATCCCTTGTAACTTCGTCCCAGCGAATGCAGTTGCTGGGACGAAGTAAGGATTTCGCGGCGCGGCATCGTTTTGGAGTGTAGTGAAAACGACCATTTTCAGGACACAATAACCTGCCTGACATAGCACCCCTTCGATGCTCCAAGAGTCTCGCTCTCTGACGCTCACCCTTGAAATGAAGGGCTAAACGTACGTAATTTTCCGTTTCTTTGAGGTGTCCCGGACAGCAGATGATCCTTGGGGTCCGTGGTCGGATCCCCAATACATCTTTGATCCCGGCAAGGATGCCTACTGTCGCTTCATGCATAATCAGAATTCCGATGAGAATAACGAGGTGTAACAATAAGGGCATTAACCCAGCAGAGGAATCGGTTAGAGATATTGGCCCTTCCTGGCAATCTGGAATCCCAACGAAAAGAGGATGGGGTGGCGAGTATGCCTTTGCTTCTTCCATCCAGGTACGCCAAAGTCAAAAGAGACCAGACCAGTTTGTACAATTTCTTATGTCCACCTGGAACCACTTATCAAGTTGTCCTAATGAGGACACAACTGAGAGATTGGCCCGTGAGATCTTAGAGGAGGCTTCCCAGAAGGATTTAGCTTCCAAACTCCTTTCCGTTTGTCTCTTGTTCGACAGCACCCGACAGGTGCGCGAAGGTTGGATAGGACCGTGGGCAGGGCCCGCAAAGCACGCGTCGAATTCGAGGGAGCGTTATATCACGTCATGGATCGCGGCGACCGGCGTGAACCTGATCTTCCGGGCCAGTGCGGATCGCCAGTCCCGCGAATGCGGGATCGAAACCCTCGCCGAGGCTTGCGCCAAGATCGGCTGGCAGGTTCACGCCTATGTCCTCATGCCGAATCATTTTCATCTGGTGGTCGAGACGCCTCCCAGTCCGCTCTGCCGGGATCGCCGGGATGAAATGGTTTCGCCCTACACCAGCCGGTTCAATCGGCGGCCCAGAGCTTCTTCCCCCATCTGTTCTCCGGTCGCTACAAATCGCTGGTGGTGGCTGAATCGCGGAGCGCTTGGGGATGGGAACTCGCGGCCATCTGAACCACCTGTTGTATCGCCAGAGGCAGTCTGGCGAAGAGTCGCCATAACAAACCGACCCTAAACACAAAGATTCGGATACTTCCCCTTGTCGCAGCCATGCTAGCATTGATTGTTTCGTATCCGACGCAAATGGCGTAGACATACCCACTTCCGCTTCGGACCGTTCGCTGCGTCGGTTTGGCTGGGCAGTTCATTGTCATGGTTCGATCACGCTCAGCCTTCGCCGTTGTTCCCGATCGCTTCGACCGGGCATCCTTCCATCGCCTGGCGGCAGAGGTCTTCTTCCTCCGGCGTGGTGGGTTGCTTGAAAACGTAGGAATAACCCCCGTCGTCGCTGCGCGTGAAGTTGGCCGGAGCAGTCTCACGGCACAAATCGCAGTCGATGCACTGGTCATCCACGTAGAACTTCCCCGGCACGTTCTCTGAATATTTATTCGCAATGTCGGCCATAGACTCTCTTTCGTTTCTTGTAATCGGGCTCACGCCAGCTCAGCGTCGCACGCCCGCCGGACAGGGCTATTTTTTTCGTTCCACTTATAAACCAGCCCCTCCATTACCCCTCCCATCTCAAGGAGTTTTTCCTTATTATTTACCATCTCTTTGCGGGTGTAACCCGTAATCGAGTATTCCTTCTTGAGGAAGATGGCCTGCTCGGGGCACACCTCTTCGCACAAGCCGCAGTAGATGCAGCGGATCATGTCGATCTCGAACTCCTTGGGGCGCTTCTCGACCTTTGCCCAGGGATCCGAGGGGGGATTTCTTCGGGCACGATTGTGATTGCGCGTGGTGGACAGATGAATTCACAGAGCTGACAGGCTACGCAACGTTCCTTGCCGTGTTCATCCTTAACCAATGCCGGAGCGCCGCGAAACCATGGGGGAAGTTGGGAGTCCCAGCGCTGTTCGGGATACTGCATTGTCACCTTGGTCTTGCCCGAGACGAGCTTCCTGAGATGCTTCAAAGTGATCGCCAGGCCAGCGGCAATCGCGGGCAGGTAGAACTGTTCGGCGAGACTCAATTTTGGACGTTTGACGACCATTGCCATGCTTGCCGTAAAGATGATGGCTTTTTAACGACGAGTCAAAAAGTCATCGCCTATCTACCAGAATCGCAACCACTTCCTCCGGGCTCCCCACATGATCTGCAACCCCGGATTCTGTAGCGTGCGTGACGCGTAAGCTCTGGTGAATCCTGCAAAAGTTGTAGTGCATAACCGCCTGGCAAAGAGAGGTCGAACATCAAATAAATTCGGAGAGCTTTAAGTCGATCCTTGCACTTTTGCGGCTAAGCCTTCTGTCCGTGCAGTCGCCAGGCTTGCGCATTCGCCGTCAGAATTCCGGCCTTCCCCTGTCGCGTGCATGGGCGGACGTAGAAAACAAAACCTGCGGCGCTTGGTTCACCGCTTCCTGATCCTGCGCCGATTGGTTGACTGCCTTGAACGGACCTCATGAGTTCGACAAGCACGAGCCGGTGCCCAAGGAAAATCGGCATGAAGAAATCGGCGAGCGTGCGATGGCAGCGCTCAACAGCACTACGGAAAAATCGGTGACCGGTGACAGCGGGTGTGGGTTCGTGTGATTACTGTTTAAGCCATCTCTGGGCGGTAGTCGCCGTCGAATTCCAACAAATGGATGCCAAGCCAACGGAACATACCGTGGTAGAATGCAATGGATTGAAGTCTCCGACGTTGAATTCAACATAGCATAGACCGCGCACGTGGTGAATAGCGCACCAGGGTGATATCGTCACATCCGATAGTGAGAGTCCCCTTAGGCTTTAGGCGGTGTTATGGGACCAGACCAAACAAAATACTCTCGCCCAGCTATGAATTCAATGTCCTTGACTCCCTGTTCAATAACGGTCCAGCCGCCCATGCCTTTTGAGAAAGTTCGGTAGAGAACAACGCGATCGGAGAATAGTGTCACGAGAAAACTGATCACGTCTTCTGTAATAATTTGTTCCTTCTCTTCCGTGTTGAGATTTTCGTCATAGACACCGAAATCTCCGTGCGTAATCCCAGTAATGATAACCGTCGCCTGGTCTCCATCGTCATATATGTGGAGATCGCCGATTTCGGCCGAACTGGAAGAAAGCGAAATAATAGGATTTGAAGTAGGTGAAATCTTAAACGCAAGATTCGGGAATACCTCTTTAACCGCGGGAACAAGATGGTCGCGAATCATTTTTCTCGCCTAAATGATTTAGAATGCTGTGTCAAATCTTGCAAGAGAGCCGAATAGAGAGTCGGTCACGGAAGGGATCGTTATTGTCAGCGCGTTAGCGTCGCCAGTCGAACGCCCTGGCGGGTCCAGCGGTCTTGCTTCCTTCCGCTTCCTCTATGCTAGGCGGAAATTTGCCGCGTCGACGAGAGCGTGATAATCTTAAGTAGTCTGAGGTGGTATGAAAGCTGCGGTTACATGCCTAGCTTTGTGGTTCACGGCTTTCCTGGCGTGCGCTTCCGGGGAGAAAGTTTGCCTCATCAAAATCAACGGCGCGATCGGTCCCGCCACGGCGAGTTACATTTCGCGCAGTATTGGCGAAGCGCAGTCGCAGAACGCCCAGTGCCTCATCATTCAACTCAACACGCCCGGCGGACTGCTTGATTCAACGCAAGTGATCGTCCAGCAATTATTGGCGTCGCCGGTTCCGGTCGTCGTCTATGTCGCCCCGATAGGTGCGACTGCGACGAGTGCCGGCTGCTTCATCACGCTCGCGGCGAGCGTCGCCGCGATGGCGCCGGCGACCACCATTGGTGCCGCGCATCCCGTGATGATTGGGGGGCATCCCGAGCGGCGACGGCCAGAAACCCGACGACACGATGAAACAAAAGCTCGAAAATTTTGCCGTGAGCTACATCGAAGCGATTGCGGCCAAACGCAATCGCAACGTCGAATGGGCGAAGTCAGCCGTACGCGAAAGCGCGTCGATTCCGGTGGACAAGGCGCTTGAATTGAAAGTGATTGAAATCATCGCGAAGGATTTGTCGGATTTGCAACAGCAGTTGGACGGACGCGTGGTCGAGGGCAAAGAACTCAAGACCGCTGGTGCCGAGGTCGTTGAGATCGCGATGTCCGCGAGTGAGACAGATCTTTCAATTGCTGTGGCGGCCCGAGGTGATGTTCGTCCTGATGCTTGTGGCAATCTACGGAATCATTGGCGAACTCAGCATCTCTGGGCGGTAGTCGCCGTCGAATTCCAACAAATGGATGCCAAGCCAACGGAACATACCGTGGTAGAATGCAATGGATTGAAGTCCGCGACGTTGAATTCAACATAGCATAGACCGCGCACGTGGTGAATAGCGCACCAGGGTGATATCGTCACATCCGATAGTGAGAGTCCCCTTAGGCTTTAGGCGGTGTTATGGGACCAGACCAAACAAAATACTCTCGCCCAGCTATGAATTCAATGTCCTTGACTCCCTGTTCAATAACGGTCCAGCCGCCCATGCCTTTTGAGAAAGTTCGGTAGAGAACAACGCGATCGGAGAATAGTGTCACGAGAAAACTGATCACGTCTTCTGTAATAATTTGTTCCTTCTCTTCTGTGTTGAGATTTTCGTCATAGACACCGAAATCTCCGTGCGTAATCCCAGTAATGATAACCGTCGCCTGGTCTCCATCGTCATATATGTGGAGATCGCCGATTTCGGCCGAACTGGAAGAAAGCGAAATAATAGGATTTGAAGTAGGTGAAATCTTAAACGCAAGATTCGGGAATACCTCTTTAACCGCGGGAACAAGATGGTCGCGAATCATTTTTCTCACCTAAATAATTTAGAATGCTGTGTCAAATCTTGCAAGAGAGCCGAATAGAGAGTCGGTCACGGAAGGGATCGTTATTGTCAGCGCGTCAGCGTCGCCAGTCGAACGCCCTGGCGGGTCCAGCGGTCTTGCTTCCTTCCGCTTCCTCTATGCTAGGCGGAAATTTGCCGCGTCGACGAGAGCGTGATAATCTTAAGTAGTCTGAGGTGGTATGAAAGCTGCGGTTACATGCCTAGCTTTGTGGTTCACGGCTTTCCTGGCGTGCGCTTCCGGGGAGAAAGTTTGCCTCATCAAAATCAACGGCGCGATCGGTCCCGCCACGGCGAGTTACATTTCGCGCAGTATTGGCGAAGCGCAGTCGCAGAACGCCCAGTGCCTCATCATTCAACTCAACACGCCCGGCGGACTGCTTGATTCAACGCAAGTGATCGTCCAGCAATTATTGGCGTCGCCGGTTCCGGTCGTCGTCTATGTCGCCCCGATAGGTGCGACTGCGACGAGTGCCGGCTGCTTCATCACGCTCGCGGCGAGCGTCGCCGCGATGGCGCCGGCGACCACCATTGGTGCCGCGCATCCCGTGATGATTGGGGGGCATCCCGAGCGGCGACGGCCAGAAACCCGACGACACGATGAAACAAAAGCTCGAAAATTTTGCCGTGAGCTACATCGAAGCGATTGCGGCCAAACGCAATCGCAACGTCGAATGGGCGAAGTCAGCCGTACGCGAAAGCGCGTCGATTCCGGTGGACAAGGCGCTTGAATTGAAAGTGATTGAAATCATCGCGAAGGATTTGTCGGATTTGCAACAGCAGTTGGACGGACGCGTGGTCGAGGGCAAAGAACTCAAGACCGCTGGTGCCGAGGTCATTGAGATCGCGACATCCGCGAGTGAGACAGATCTTTCAATTGCTGTGGCGGCCCGAGGTGATGTTCGTCCTGATGCTTGTGGCAATCTACGGAATCATTGGCGAACTCAGCACCCCTGGCGCAATCCTGCCCGGCGTGGTGGGTGCGATTGCGCTGGTGCTTGTGCTCTACATGGCAGCAATTCTGCCGATCAATGTGACGGGTCTGATCTTGATCGGACTCGCCTTTGCGCTGTTCGTGTTCGACGTGTTCGCGCCGAGCCACGGCGTGTTGACGGTGGGCGGGATAATGGCGTTTTTGATCGGTTCGCTGATGTTGTTTGACCGAGACGATCCTCTGTTTCGCCTGTCGCTCGCTTACATTATTCCGGCAACGATTATGACGGCGCTGTTCTTCGCATTTGTTGTAGGCAAGGGAATACGAGCGCAGTATTTGCCGATAAAGGCCGGTAAGGAAACGATGCTCGGAAAGACGGTGGCCGCGTTCACGCCGATCGACGCGGCCGGCGGAAAAGTTTTCGTCGAGGGCGAATACTGGAACGCGGTGAGCGACACGCCGGTCGAGCAGGGAAAGCCTGTGGAGATTTCCGCCGTGTTAGGATTGACGTTGAAAGTAAGGCCAAAGACGTAAGGAGAACTCACACATGCAATCATTAGAAGCATTGGCAGGACTGATCATGTGGGCGGTCCCGGTCATCGTCCTTGGAGCAATCATTCTTTCGCAAATGATCCGTATCCTTCGCGAATACGAGCGAGGGGTAATCTTCCGACTGGGTAAATTGCTGCGAGCCAAGGGGCCCGGACTAATCTTTCTCATCCCCATAGTGGATCGCATTGTGAAAGTGGACTTGCGCGTAATCACGATCAATGTCCCCCAACAGGAAATGATGACGCGCGACAATGTGCCCGTCACCGTGGACGCTGTGGTCTATTTTCGTGTCCTGGATCCGGAGGCCGCCATCATCAAGGTGGAAAACTTCCTGAAAGCGACTTCGTTGATCGCTCAAACCACGTTGCGCAGTGTTATTGGGCAGGCCGAATTGGATGAACTGCTTTCACAACGCGAAAAAATCAACCAGCGTCTCCAGGAGATTATTGACCGTCAAACCGAACCTTGGGGAGTAAAAGTCACAGCCGTTGAAGTCAAGGACGTGATGCTGCCTGATACCATGAAGCGCGCCATGGCTGGACAGGCTGAGACCGAGCGCGAACGCCGAGCGAAGATCATCAACGCGGAGGGTGAGTTCCAGGCCGCGGAAAAGCTGGTGCAGGCGGCGAGAATGATATCCGAGCAGCCGATCGCACTGCAACTGCGTTACCTGCAAACAATGAAGGAGATTTCAAGCGAGCATAACACGACGACGTTCTTGCCGATCCCGATGGACTTATTCGCTCCATTTCTCAAAGAGAGCGAAGCCGCAAAATCGACAAGAATTCCTCATTGATGTTGAGCAATGCAGCGTCTTCGGCCAATCATTCGATAAGTCGTTGGGGATCCGCTCGCACCGATCGGAAGGATGCTATTCGCCCGCGGCACCCGCGCTCGTATCAACGTCTCAAATCCCATCGCATCCGAGTGCGCTTCACCTTAACGTTTCAAATCGCCGAGGAGCACGCCGGTCTACGAGGAGCGAGAAGAAATTGCGCGACAACGACGACGCGGCTCTTTTCTCCGTCGCCGATTGGACGCTTCGGCATGTTGGCTGGTCAATTGGCACCGCGGCGCGAGCCACCGCCGAAACCACTCCGCGGCGAGCCGCGCCACTTCTTCGAGCGTGCCGGATTCTTCAAAAAGATGCGTCGCGGCCGGAATGATCTCGAGTTGCTTCTCACAGCGAAGCTCCGCAAACGACTCGCGATTCCATGCCAGCACCGTCTCGTCCCGTTCGCCGACGATCAGCAGCGTCGGCGCGGCCACGCGCGCGAGCACCGCCTTCGCCATGTCGGTGCGGCTGCCCCGGCAGACGATTGCTCCGATTTTTCGAGTCGCTCGACCGATGCTATGAGCGCCGCTGCTCCGCCCGTGCTCGATCCGAAGTATCCGATCCGCAGCCGCTCCGTGGCTGGGTTTTGCGCGATCCAGTCGGTCGCGCCGAGGAGCCGGCCAGCCAGAAACGGAATGTCAAAACGCAAGCGGCCGGTCACTAAATCTTCGGCCTCTTCGTCTCCGGTGAGCAGGTCAAACAGCAGTGTGCCGAGTCGCGGCCTTGCGCAGCGTCGCGGCGACGAAGCGGTTGCGCGGACTGTGCCGGCTGCTCCCGCTGCCGTGCGCGAAAAGCACAATCCCAAGTGCGCGCTCCGGCATGGCGAGCGTGCCTGCGAGCGTCACGCCGCCGATTTGAAAACGAACCTCTTCTTCGTGTTCTTGCATCGTCATCGTGAATCGCCTCCTTGCTTGCGAAACTGCTCCCAGAGACGGCAGAAGCGGCTTTCGTAAATGATTTCGTAAAGCTGAGCCTTGTCGGGAAAGAGCCGCTCCGCCTCGCTCCGCAGCTCGAGCCGCGCGCTCTCGATCTCGCACTCCGGGCGCTCGAACAGGATGAGCGTGCAGACCCTGTCCACCTGCCGCTGGAAGGCGCGATACGCTTGCTCGGTCGCTTCCATGACTTGAACATAACACAGGACCTATCGCGATGAACCCACCCGATGTTCGTTTTGCAGCCGACGCGATGTCGCAATCGCTGGCGAAATGGATCCGGCTTCTCGGCTACGACTGCGATGCCGGCGACGATTTATTCGGGCGAAAACTCCGCCGTGAAAATCGCGCACACGCGCGGCTGAACCCGCTCGCCCAGATGCGCGACGACGAGCTCACATTTGATCTAGCCTGCACCACGAGCGACATCGACCTGCCCATCGCGACGCCGCTCAAAGTCAGCGATTGTTCGCAGATCACCGACGGCGCAGCGGCGGTGGTTTTGTGCTCGAAACATTTCATCGAAAAAGTGCAACCGCGCGGGTCCGTGCGGCTCATCGGCTTTGCGCACACGACGGATTATTTGTCGCTAAAAGAAGGACGGCGTCCGGATTTTTCCGATGGCCCGCGCTGACATTGATGGCGCGGAAGTGCAACGACTGCTTCTCAATCTCGGAAATCGTGCAATACACGAAATCCTCGGCTTCGCCGGAAGCGAGGCGAGGGCGCGCAGTTGATTGAAAGCGGCGCAACGTCTCCTCCTTCCGGCCGTTTGCCCGTCAACGCTGGCGGCGGTTTGATCGGCGACGGCCCATGCCGTCCAGTGCGACCGGTGTGCGGCAGGTTGCTGCAGCGCGTTCACGCAGCTCACACCGGCAAAGCGGCGCGCGCCAGATCGACGGCACAGAGCGTCTTCTTACCTGCAACATCGGCGGCAGCGTGAGGACGAGTGTTGAGGTGGTCTGGGAAGCGTTTTAGCGACTGGCGCAGACGGCGATCCGGCGCTATCTTTTCACGCGGAGAAATTTGGAGGATTGCGCGATGCATCAACCGAGAGTTTCCACGCCGTTTCCAGGCCCCAAGGCGCGAGAGATTTTGGCGCTCGATCGAAAATTCATGAGCCAGTCCATGACGCGGCTCTATCCGATTGTCGCCGAGCAGGGCTGCGGCTGCTGGATCAGCGATGTTGATGGCAATCTCTTCCTCGATTTCACCGCGGGAATCGCTGTCAACGCGACGGGCTGTCTGCATCCGCAGATCACGGAGGCGATCGAAAAACAAGCGCATCGGTTGCTGCATTTCTCGCTCGCCGATTTTTACCATCCGCTCGGCGCCCAGCTTGCGCAACAGAGCTCACCGAGGCCTGGCAACCGATGAAATCAACAGCTTATTATTTTTGAAATGCTCTCCTTCTTTGAGGGCCTCAAACGACGTCGAGAGCTCACGAACCATAAGCGAAGCTTCGGCCCCCACTACTCGATTCAACAGGGCTTCGATTCCCATTTAGCTTCAGCGACGAGCGACGGTTTTCGAGATGGCTTTGATGTAATCCCGGACTGACTTCTCGGCCACGCTCCCGCGCGCAGAGCCGTGACGCGGACGGGCGGGGCGCAACCTGGGGCCAGTGGGCTGGACCGTTTTCCCGCAGAGCCTTCAGATTCTCGGCCAGGAGAAGAAGACCTTTGCGCACGCCTTTGTATTGCTTGCCAGTTTTCTTTACCTGTCCGTGTTTCACGAGATTCTGAAGTTTGTCGTAAGCGCGCAAACGCAACATTTCCTCGCCGCCGCTGATCGCATTCCGAGCCCGCAACGCTGCCTGAATGACGAGGAAGAGCGCCTTGAATTCATAGGATTTCGGGCCGGATAGAACCGCCACCAGCTCCTCCGTGATGCTGTCCGGCGCACGGCGCGCGAAATTGAAATTTGAATTCATGGATGAGCTTCTACCACGGATTCCGCAAAAGTCGCGTAAAGAGCGTGATCACGCTAATGCAGGCGCGGTAACGATTCTGGTAGAAAACACGCAGATCGCCGAGAAGGCGCGGTCTGGCACCCTGCTGGTAGCTTCCGCTGTTCGGGAGCGGGACACCTCAAGAAACCGGAAATTGCGTGCGCTAAGCCTTTTAAGTTGGGGTGGACGTCATAGCATGAAAGTCGAGCGTTACCGTGTAGAGCTTGGTCAGAAGATTCCATACCGAAATTGCCGGACGAGCTGCCGCTGGGACCGTTGTTTTCCGTGAGCATCACGTGTGTTGGCTGAGCGTCACATCGCGTTTACCAACTAGAAGTGTCCCCACAAATGACCAGGCTGTCCGTTTTAAAAAAATGGTAGAGGGTCCTCCCCCTTTCTTTTCCCTACTGCCTCGCCAACAAATCGGGCGTTCCAGCGATTTGATCTCATTGCGCTCAAAGCGCAGCAACAAGTCTGGCTATTGTTTTCCATCCAGCCTCTCCGTCACCAACATAGCCACTCCACCGATTAATAAGTGGTTCGGCTTCGCCGTTCGCGACATGACGAGGCATGCCGCCGAGGCGGAGTGATCGTGCTTGCCGAGGCACGCTGATCCTGAGCGGCAATCTCTCCTTCCTCAATTGGCTGACGATCGTGCCGGCGCTGGCCTGTTTCGACGACCCGGTCTGGGCGAAAATCCTGCCCCGCGCGCTCATCCGCCATGCCGACGCCGCCGCCGCAACCGCGCGCCCCTGCCGCCCGCAAGAGGTGGTGGCCTACGCCGTGGCCGGAGTCGTGGCACTTCTCAGCATCAATCCGGTCGCAAACATGTTTTCGCGGAACCAGATCATGAACACTTCGTTCGACCCGCTGCATTTGGTGAATACATATGGAGCATTTGGCACCGTGGGCCGGGAACGGCTGAACGTTGTTTTCGAAGGGACGCATGCGGATGTGCCCGACGAGACCGCCGAATGGAAGGCCTATTCCTATAAAGGTCTGCCCGTCGATCCGAGAAAAATGCCTCCGCAAGTAGCGCCTTATCAATTGCGGCTCGATTGGCAGATGTGGTTCGCCGCGATGAGCATTCCCGCCGCATATCCGTGGGTATTTCACCTGATCTGGAAGCTTCTCCACAACGACGCAAATGCACTCGGTCTTTTCGCCTCGAATCCATTCCCGAACAACCCTCCCCGCTATATTCGAGCTGTCCTGTATCGATACTCCTTCGCCAAGCCCGGGAACGAGCAGGGCGAGTGGTGGAACCGCGAAAGACTCGCACTTTGGCTGCCGCCGCTTTCCGCGGGCGACCCGCGCCTCGCCTGGCTGCTCCGTCGGGCGGGCTGGCTGAGCCCCGCTGAAGAGCGCTCGCTCCACCCTTCTCGTTGAAATCCGCCGCCGTAGCAGCCAGATCTCTGTTTGCTATCGGGCTGGACATAGCCCCTGCTACGAAAGTCATCTTGTCGATTGCGATGGTCTTGCTTCTACTTGGTGCGTTGATCGCGCTCCGTCATCGCATCAACGTTCTGTAATCCGAATGCAGAAAACTTGGAGCATTCCCTAAAACGCAGAGGTATGCAGACGCCGACCTAAACGCATCGCGGAACGCTGGCTTGCTGGCTGTTTTCGCTCTCGCGTCTAAGTCATAGTGGCTCTATTTTATGGAGGGAAACCATCGATTCATGGAGTGGGTGGCTGGCCGACTAGGCCAAAGGCGGGGCAGAGTTGGCTAGAAGGATAGAACCTCCGCCGAAAACTGGAAGAAATGAATGCGTTAACTCGTTGGGACCCCTTCCGGGAACTGGAGGATATGCAACAGCGTCTCTCCAGTGTCTTAGGTCGTCGACCACAGCGTCGGGATGGTGACAAGGAATCGATCACCCTCGCAGAATGGTAGCAATATGTA
>ERZ1370068.9685-contig-8444_pt1 | contig 30999 bp, 41 predicted proteins | sample MGYA00561227_ERZ1370068 | MGnify/ENA primary metagenome ERZ1370068 (study PRJEB38410, sample SAMEA6850437) | metagenome | study: Metagenomic assessment of the ecological functions of the soil: analysis of the soil microbiota associated with the...
ATTATTACTTCGTTCAGTTACGTATTGCTCGCGTCGAGCGGCCGGCGGCGGCTCCTCGAAACGCCGGCCCACACCGCACCGAGCGACGCGCGAAACACTGCACGCAACGTCCCCCGGACGCGTGAATGCCACACCGCCGGCCTTGCCAGGCGGCGACCTGCGAGAGAATGGGCCGCGGCGCCGAAGCCGTAGAGGCCGACCGCAAGCCGTGGCAAGCGATAGCAGCGCCAGCCGATAAGGCCGGCGCACAGCAGGCGCCGCTTTGGGGCATCGAGCAGCGGGAAGCAGAGATCTCGGATCGGATCGGCGAGGATGTGCGTGGCATAGCCGCCGTCTCTGGTATAGCCAGTGAAGACCGCATGGTCGCACAGATTTTCCCGCTCCGAACGGCGAGTAGGGCGGAGTGCCGCAGGTCGAGCCGAGCCATGGCACGCCCACGCGCTCGCCAAGCTTGAGACCGGTGACCCCGGCCCGATCGCTGCGACGCGGCCAGCGATCGTGGCCGGCACGGGCGGGGGTCGCATGGGCAGCTCGCCGTCGACTTCACGTGCAGATCGGTGCGACGAGACTCCGCACGCCGCGACCTCGACCAGGCTGCACCCGCCGGCCGCAGGATCGGCCGCTCGCGCAGAACAGGCCGCGTGTGCGGCGGTCAGAGCCATCGCGCGCATGGTTGACACTGGGAAGCGTCCCGAACGAGTGAGCGGCGCGATGGTCTCGCGCTCAATTGGCGCGCAAAGCCCTTACATCAAGCACGCGCAACCCGGATGGGGCGCGGCCAAATCCGGGATCGGTGGCGCAAGCTGCACAATCGTTCCCGCACTCGCTCCGCTCAATGCGGGTATTTTCTGAAAGAGCAATCATGCGCACCGAAGAACCGCGCCCCGTCCGCCTCAGAGGACTATCGCCCGCCCGACTGGCTGGTCGAGACCGTCGAGCTCGACGTCTCGCTCGATCCGACGGCGACGCGGGTGCGCGCGAGCGCTCGAGTTCAAGCCAAACCCGCAGGCCGGCTGCGCCCGCGCCGCTCGTGCTCGACGGCGACGGGCTCAACCTCGTGTCGCTCAAGCTCGACGGCGAGCCGCTGGCCGCCGAACGCTATGTGGCGACGCCGGACAGCCTGACCATCGCGCAGCCGCCGCAACGGCCGTTCCGGCTCGAGATCGAGACCCTGGTCGATCCGTCCGCCAACACCCAGCTGATGGGCCTCTACCGCTCGGGCGCGACCTATTGCACGCAATGCGAGGCCGAGGGCTTTCGCCGCATCACCTATTTCCTCGACCGGCCCGACGTGATGGCGGTCTACACCACGCGCATCGAGGCCGAGCAAGGCCGAGGCGCCGGTGCTGCTTGCCAACGGCAATCTGGTCGACTGCGGGCGACGTCGCCGGCACGACCCGCCATTTCGCGGTCTGGCACGATCCGTTCCCAAAGCCGTGCTACCTGTTCGCGCTGGTCGGCGGCGAGCTCGGCCGTGGTCGAGGACAGCTTCCGCACCATGTCCGGCCGCGACGGTCGCGCTGCGCATCTATGTCGAGCCCGGCAAGGAGGACCGCTGCGGCTACGCCATGGACGCGCCTCAAGCGCGCCATGCGCTGGGACGAGGAGGCGTTCGGCCGCGAATACGACCTCGACATTTTCATGATCGTCGCCGTGTCCGACTTCAACATGGGCGCGATGGAGAACAAGGGCCTCAACATCTTCAACGACAAGTACGTGCTGGCGTCGCCGGCGACCGCGACCGACGCCGACTTCGCCAACATCGAGGCGATCATCGCGCACGAGTATTTCCACAACTGGACCGGCAACCGCATCACCTGCCGCGACTGGTTTCAGCTCTGCCTCAAGGAAGGGCTCACGGTCTTCCGCGACCAGGAATTCTCCGCCGACCAGCGCTCGCGGCCGGTCGAGCGCATCAGCGACGTGCGCGCGCTGCGCGCGCACCAGTTCGTCGAGGACGCAGGCCCGCTCGCCCATCCGGTGCGGCCCGACGCTCTATCGCGAGATCAACAATTTCTACACGACGACCGTCTACGAGAAGGGCGCCGAGGTCGTGCGCATGCTCAAGACGCTGCTCGGCCCGGAGAAATTCCGCAAGGGCATGGACCTCTATTTCGCGCGCCACGACGGCGAGGCCGCGACCGTCGAGCAGTTCGTGCAATGCTTCGCCGACGCCAGCCGGCCGCGACCTGTCGCAGTTCATGCTGCTGGTACTCGCAGGCCGGCACGCCGGAGGTCGTGGCGCGCCGGCAGCCACGACGCGCGCGCAAAGACCTACCGGCTCGAGATCGCCCAGACGGTGCCGCCGACGCCCGGCCAGCCGAGCAAGGAGCCGATGGTCATCCCGCTCGCGGTCGGGCTCATCGGCTGCGACGGGCGCGACCTGCCGCTCGACGCTCGCTGACGGCCGCACCGCTCGACCGCGGCGTCGCTCGCAGCTCGAACGACGCGGCGCAGCAGCTTCGTGTTCACCGATGTCGCGCGAGCCGCCGGTGCCGTCGCTCAACCGCGGCTTCTCGGCGCCGATCAAGCTCATCGCCAACCTCACGGCCGACGATCTGCGTTTCCTTGCCGCGCACGACCGCGATCCCGTTCAACCGCTGGCAGGCGGTGCAGACGCTGGCGATCCGTCGCTCCTCACCGACAACGTCACGGCATCTGCGCGGCGGCGGCGCCAGCGCGCGGCGGACGACGGGCTGATGGCGGCGCTCGGCGCGATCCTCGCCGACGGTGCGCTGGAGCCCGCCTTCGTCGCGCTCGCGCTGGCGCTGCCGAGCGAGGCCGACATCGCCCGCGAGATCGGCCGCGATGTCGATCCCGACGCGATCTTCGCCGCGCGCGCAGCGTTGCGCGCCGCGATCGGCGACGCGCCTCGGCGCCGCGCTGCGCGAACACCTATGCGGCATGACGCGCCAGCGGCCCCTATCGCCCCGACGCCGAGAGCGCCGGACGGCGCGCGTTGCGCAACATCTGCCTCGACCTCTTGGCGGCGGCCGGCGAGCGCGATGCGATCGCGCTCGCGCGCGGCGGCAATATGCAGACGCGCCGACAACATGACCGACCGCATGGCGCGCGCTCGACACGCTCTCGCTGCACGATCGTGCCGGAGCGCGCGCACGGCGCTCGACGACTTCTACTGCGCGTTACGCCGACGATCCGCTGATCATCGACAAATGGCTTTCGCTGCAGGCCGTCATTCCCGAGCCGGCTACCCTCGAGCGCGTGCGAGCGCTGACCGCGCATCCCGCTTTCTCCATGGCCAATCCCAATCGCGTGCGCTCGCTCATCGGCGCGTTCGCGCTGGCGAACCACACCCAGTTCAACCGCAGCGACGGCGCCGGCTACGACTTCGTCGCCGATATCGTGCTCGCGCTCGATCCGGAAAACCCGCAGGTGGCGGCGCGCATCGTGGGCGCATTCCGCTCCTGGCGCGCTTCTCAGAAGGACGGCGCGCGCGCTGAGGCGACGCTGCGGCGTGTCGCGGCAGCGCCGTCGCTCTCGCGCGACGCCGGCGACATAACGTCGCCCCGCACACTCGCCGCCAACTGAGCGCGCACGCCGATCGATTGCAGAGCGCGCGCCAGCTGCCGAGCCGGGCGATCTTGAGCATGATCTGGAAAAGTGGACACCGGTTTTCCGACAAGACCATGCTCAATTGAGGAAAACCGGAGCGCAATCGGTTCAACTTGAAGCGATTGCGCTCCACGTCGCCCACCCTGCTTGGCAGATTGCCGGATCGGTCAATGCCGCTCGCGCGGCGACCAAATAGCTCGGGACAGCTCCGACAAAAACATTGACCTCGACTCCGACGACAAATCGGCGAGCATCGATTCTTATCAAGGTGATTCGGAAAGTGATGCGGCACATCCTTCCGAGCGCGGGCGGCGGGGACGGTCCGGAACGGAGGCAGGCGATGGCGCGGCGCCGACGCGGCGAGTGTCCCTACGTTCCGATTCCATCAGGGGATTGGCACAATCGATCGCCAAGCCCGCCTATCGGCGGCTGTTGAGCGCTGAGCCGCTGCTGCGCCGCGCCGTTCCGGTTCCTCATCATCGCTTTCTTGCCACCATCTCCGCGTTGGCGCGCTGGTGCAGGTGCTCGAACAGCGCCGCCAGGTCGTCATCGGCGCCCGGCAGGCGATCGAGGCGCTGGGCGACCAGCTCGCTTTGGCGCTCGATCGCCCGGGGCGCGATGCCCGCGCGACCACGGCGCGCACCGCCGATGCGCTCGAGCACGCGCTGCCGCCATGGGCGGCGCAGGGCGGTCGGCTGGTGCTCGTGGCCGATGCCGCACTGGTACCATCGTCGCCAGCGTGCCGAACGACCCGCAGACGATCGGGCGCCCGGTGCTCAGACGTGCTCGGACCGGCACAGCCGCTGACACCTTCGGCTGCCGCAGGCACGCTCGAGATCACGCCAGCGACGGCGCCAGTGCCTACGCCACCGTGTGCGGCGTCAAGAACCCGCTCGGCCTGGTTGCCGTCATTGAAACGACGAACGAAGCGCTGGCGAACTGGCGATCAACGACCGCACTCACCCGTGACCCTCTCGGCGACGACCGGCTTCGTGGTGCTGATCCTCGGCTTCGCCTTCCACTGGCAGGCGACGCGCGCGCGCGAAGCCGACCTGATCTACGACACGGTGCGCAGCCGCATCGACACCGCGCTCAACCGCGGCCGCTGCGGGCTGTGGGACTGGGACCTCGCGCGCGGCCGCGTGTTCTGGTCGCACTCGATGTTCGCGATCCTCGGCCTCGACCGCGAGGACGATCTCCTGACCTTCGGCGAGATCAACGCGCTGGTGCATCCGAGACGACATCGACCTCTACTGAGCTCGCCGCGCAGCTCGCCGACGGCCAAGGCCAGTCTCGATCGATCACGACTTCCGCATGCGCCACGCCAACGGCAAGCTGGGTGTGGCTGCGGCGCGCTGCGAGACTGGCGCAGCCAGCCGGACGAGCGGCGGCCTGCACCTGATCGGCATCGCCGTCGACATCACCGAGCAGAAGACCCTGGTCGAGCGGACGGTCGACGGCCGATCTGCGGCTGCGCGACGCCATCGAGACCATCCCGGAAGCCTTCGTGCTGTGGGACGCCGACAACCGCCTGGTGCTGTGCAACTCGAACTTCCAGGAGCTGCACAACCTGCCCGACGACGCGATCGACCGCCGGCACCTCCTACGAGGCGGTGGTCGCGGCCGGCAGGCAAGCCGGTGGTGCGCACCAAGGTCGACCAGCGAGACGGCCAGCGCCGGGCGCGCGCACCTTCGAGGCGCAGCTCGACGACGGCCGCTGGCTGCACATCAGCGAGCGGCGCACCAAGGACGGCGGCTACGTCTCGGTCGGCACCGACATCACCAAGCTCAAGCTGCACGAAGAGAAGCTGATGGAGCGGCGAGCAGCGGCCAGATGGCGACGGTCGCCGACCTGCGCAACTCGCAGCAGGCGCTGGAGCGCCAGGCCGAGGAGCTCGCCGACCTCGCCGAGAAATACGCCGAGGAGAAGACGCGCGCCGAGGAGGCCAACCAGGCCAAGTCGAAATTCCTCGCCAATATGAGCCACGAGCTGCGCACGCCGCTCAACGCCATCATCGGCTTCTCCGAGATCATGGAATCGGCATGTTCGGCCCGCTCGGCGCCGACAAATACAACGAATATTGCCGCGACATCCGCGAGAGCGGCCAGTACCTGCTCGACGTCATCAACGACATCCTCGACATGTCGAAGATCGAGGCCGGCCGCATCCGGCTCGATCCTGAGACCGTCGAGCTCGACGCGCTGCTGGCCGATCGCCATGCGCGTGGTCTCGGCGCGCGCCGAACGACAAGCAGCTCGCGCTCGTCGGCCCGCATCGCGCCCGGCATCCGCCTCACGGCCGACCGCCGCGCTGCTCAAGCAGATCGCGCTCAATCTCCTGTCCAATGCGGTGAAGTTCACGCCGGATGGCGGCACGCATCACCGTGCGCGGGCGCGTGCGCCGGCGGCATGGTCAGCATCGCCATCGCCGACACCGGCATCGGCATCCCGCAGGACGCGCTGCGCAAGCTCGGGCGGCCGTTCGAGCAGGTCGAAAGCCAGCTCACCAAGAGCCATCAGGGCTCGGGGCTCGGGCCTCGCGATCGCCAAATCGCTGGTCGAGCTGCACGGCGGCGTGATGCGCAATCCGCTCCGTCCTCGGCACCTGGCACGATGGTCATTGTGCGGCTGCCTGCTCGAACGCACGGCCGCCGGCGCCGGAGAGCGAGTTTGTCGCCTCCTCCCCTCGCCGCCACCGACTCGACCTTGCCGTAGCGTCGCCGCCGGTGGTATGGGCGGGGGCCACGCGGAGCCCGTTTTCGCCAAGCTTCGTGGGCAAGTATCGGGACGGACAGCCCCATGCCTGGCCAAAGATCAAGCCATCGGCTATCGTGCGCTCATCGACGACGCCGAGCGCGAGATCGAGACTTTGTCGATCGAGGACGCCCTTGCTTTGCACGGGCGCGCTGACGTCGCCTTCATCGATGTGCGCGACATCCGCGAACTCGACCGCGAGGGCCGCGTGCCCGGCGCGTTTCATTGTCCGCGCGGGATGCTCGAAATTCTGATCGACCCGGCGAGCCCTACCACAAGCCGAGTTCGCTCAGGACAAGCGTTTCGTGTTCTTTTTGCGCCGGCGGCTGGCGTTCGGCGCTCGCCGCGCAAACCGCCCATCGCATGGGCCTTGGTCCCGTCGCGCGCATATCGCGGGCGGCTTCGGCGCGTGGCGCAAGGCCAACGGTCCGCTCGAAGCGCCGGTAGCCAAGCCGAAGACTCCGACTTAGGCGCGCCCGTTCCTTTCCACTGCTCGCCCGCAGTCTCAGGACGATGCGTCGCGACCAGGCACCCTGCCGAGAATCCGACGAAGCATTCCGCGCACCTGGCGCTGCGTCTCCATGACATGGGCCTCGAGTGCCGGGAAATCCGGCAGATCGGCGGCGCGGGCGAGGAGGCCGAGCAGCGCCGGCGCTCGCCGTCTTCGGATCGAACAGCGCCGGGCAGACAGAGCCGGAGAATCTGCGTGAGATCGTGATAGAGCCGCACCGCCGGCGCGCAGTACGATCGGCGTCGGCAGCAGCGAGCAGGCCAAGCTGCGCAGGCCTTGTCCAGCACGCGCGCCGTCGAGGTGTCGAGAATGTCGGGCATCGCGCGCGGCGTGAACGAGCTGCAGATATTGGGCGATGAACTCGATATCGACCAGCCCGCCGGCCGCGTATTTGAGGTCCCAGCGGATCGGCGTCGCCCTTCTCCGTGGCGATCGCGGCGCGCATCTCGATCGACATCCGCCGGCGACGGCGCGCTCGTCGCGCTTGCGGCAGAGCACGTCGCGGATCGCCGTCCGCGACGCGTGCGGTGAATGCCGGCGATCCGCAGACGACGCGCGCGCGCGTCAGCGCCATGTGCTCCCAGGTCCAGGCCTCGCGTCTCCTGGTAGCTCGATGAAGCCTTCGATCTGGGTCGCCAGCGGACCGGAGCGGCCGGACGGCCGCAGCCGCATGTCGACCTGATAGAGCACGCCGTAATTGGTCTGCACGGTCAGCGCGCTGATCAGGCGCTGGGTGAGCCGCGCGAAGTACTGCGGGCCGTAGAGCGGACGCGCGCCGTCGGACTCCGGATGTCGGCGTCGAAATCGTAGACGACGATCGAGGTCGAGGTCGGAGCGTCGCCGTCATCTCGCGCCGCGCCGAGCTTGCCGAGCGCCATGATCGCCGCTCTCCTGGCCGCGAACGTGGCCGTGCCCGGCAATGAAGTCTCCTCGACGCGCGCGATAGCAGCGCGCGGATGAGCACGTCGGCGAGGCGCGCGAAGGCCTCGCCCGCCTGCTCGGCCGAGACCGTACCCGGACAGGATCGCGCGCCGATCAGGAACATGCTGCTCCTGGCCGAACTGGCGGATCGCGATCGAGCAAGTCCTCGTAGCTGCGCGTCTCGCCGAGCGCTGCGCGCAGTTCCGGCCGCCAGCTCGCTTCGTCCGGCAGCGCGCCGAAGAAGCTCGGGTCGATCAGCGCGTCCATGACGTGCGGGATGTGCGCCAGACTATCGGCGAGGCGCGGGCGCAGTGCCGAGCGATCAGCGCGACGAAGCGGATGAGGTCCGGATTCTGCCGCAGCAGCGAGAACAGCGCGCGCCGCCGTGCAGCCCGGCCGAGGAAGCGGTCGAAGCGCGGCAAGTGCCGCATCGGGATTTTCGCGCGCGGGCGAACTGGTCGATGCAGCACCGGCACCAGCTCGGCGAGATTGTCCGCGCGCCTGCTCGCCCCGCAGCGAGCGGTAGTCGCCGGCGAGCCAGCGACGCGCCGACGCGCCGCCACTTCGCAGCGGCTGCCGGAAGCCCATCTCGGCGAGGCTGGTCGAGCGTCTCGCTGTCGTCCTCCGGCGTTGAAAAGGAAAGATCCTGCTGCTCGGCGCGAGGACCGCCGGGCGCGCGTCTCGAACAGCCGTGGCGTAGTGGCGCTGCACCTTGCGCAGAGTGGGAGCAGCAAGGCTTCGGCGAACGCGTCGCGGTCGGCGAAAGCCGAGAAAGCGCGCGAATCGCTCGAGCGCGTCGCGATCGGCCGGCAGCGTGTGGGTCTGCTCGTCGGCGACCATCTGCAGGCGGTGCTCGACGCGGCGCAGGAAGCGATAGGCCGCGGCGAGATCGTCGCGCGCGTCGGCGTCGATCCAGCCGCCGCTCGGCCAGCGTCGTCGAGCGTGGCGAGCGTCTGCGCGGCCGCGCAGCTCGGGATGGCGGCCGCCGGCGATCAGCTGCTGCGTCTGCACGAAGAATTCGATCTCGCGGATGCCGCCGCGGCCGAGCTTGATGTTGTGGCCCTCGACCGCGATCTCGTCGTGGCCGCTGATAGGCGTGGATCTGCCGCTTCATCGCGTGGACGTCGGCGACCGCCGCGTAGTCGAGATATTTGCGCCAGATGAAGGGCGAGAGGCTCGCCGCAGGAGCGTTCTCGCCGGCGGCGATGTCGCCGGCGCAGGGCCGCGCCTTGATCAGCGCGGCGCGTTCCCAGTTCTGCCCGACGCTCTCGTAGTAGTTCGAGCGCCGGCGGCCGTCGAGATCGCGATCTGCGTCGAGGCCGGATCGGGGCGCAGCCGCAGATCGGTGCGAAACACATAGCCGTCGGCGCGTGCGCTCCTGCAAGCAGCTTCGACCAGCTCGCGGGTGAGCCGCACGATAGAACGGCCGCCGCGCTCGACGTCAGGCGCGAGCGCGCGGCGCGCTGGGTCGTAGAAGACGATGAGGTCGATATCGCTCGAATAGTTGAGCTCGTGCGCGCCCATCTTGCCCATGGCGAGCACGATGATAGCCGATACCGCTCTCGGGCTGCTGCCGGATCGCGCAGCGTGAGCTTGCCGCGCTCGGCCGCCTCGGCCAGGAGATGACCGCACCGCGGCGCCGACCGCGGTGTCGGCGAGTTCGGTCAGCGCGCGCGTCACGCGCGCGACCGGCCAGACGCCGCCGATGTCGGCGAGCGCGATCAGCAGCGCGCGCTTCCGCCTTCATGCGGCGCAGAGCTGCGCATGACGTCTTCCTCGCCTTGGCGCCGCGGCGAACGCGTGCGCGCTCGCGCGAGCAGCGCAGCGAACGCCTCGTCCGGATCGGCGGTCGAGCAGCGCGAGCAGCGGCGCGCTCGGATCGGCGCGCGCGAGGTCCCACAGATAGGGCGAGGCTCTCGGCGACGGCCCGCGAGCAAGTCGTCGAGCCGCCGGATGATCGTCGAGCAGGCGCTTGAGCGCCTCGCCGGCGGCGCCTGCCGGCCGATCGTCCGTCGAGCCATTCGGCGAGGCGCGTCGCGGCGCCGCGCCGCGGCGAGCGGCGGCCGCAAGCTGCGCGCGAGCGGCCGGCGCCGGCCGTGGCTTGACTCGCCACACCAATGCCGACCTGTCGAGATCTCTGTTTCGGCTGTGTTTGCCCGGATTGAGGCCGCCGCATCATGTCTCCCTGCCGGCCCGGCACGCGGCAGCGCGATGACGCTCCTCAGCCCCGGACGATTGTCCTCCGAGCCTGAGTTCGCCGCCGTGCAGGCGGGCGACCGCGGAGGCGAGGCTCAGCCCCGAGCCCGGAGCCCGGCTCCGAGCGGCTCTGCTCGAGCCGCACGAAGCGCTCGACCGACGCGGCGCGCGATCGGCTTCGGGAATGCCCGGACCGCGATCGGCCACGCTGAGCAGTGATGCGGTCGCCCTCGCGCCGCCGCTTTGACCACGATTTCGGCGGCGCGCGCCGTTGATCTGCCGCTCGCGTCGGCGCGCGGCATATTTGATCGCGTTGTCGACCAGGTTGGCGCAGCGCCTGGCTCACCAGCTCCGCGGTTGCCGCGCACCGGCCGCGGGCGCCGGCGCTCGACCTTCAGCGACGAGCCCCTTCTCGTCGGCGAGCGGCTCGTAGAGCTCGCCGACGTCCGCGCGCGATCTCGGCGGCGTCGAACTCGATCATGTTGTCGCGCGCCTGCCCTGATCTCGGCGCGCGCGATCATCAGCAGCGCGTCGAAGGTGCGGATCAGCCCGTCGGATCTCGTCGATCGTCGATCTCGAGCGCCGCGCGGTAGTCGGCTTCGTCCTGCGGCGCGTGCGCAGCGCCTCCTCGCAGCGGTTGCGCAGCCGCGTCAGCGGCGTCTTGAGGTCGTGGGCGATGTTGTCGGAGACCTCCTTGAGGCCGCGCATCAGCGCCTCGATGCGCTCCAGCATGGCGTTGAGGTTGTCGGCGAGCCGGTCGAGCTCGTCGCCGGTGCCGGCGACCGGCAGACGGCCGACGAGATCGCCGGCCATGATCGTGCTGCGCCGTCTCGGTCATGGCGTCGATGCGCTGCAGCACGCGCCGCGCTGACGAAGAAGCCGCCGGCCGAGCCCGAGCACGACGACGAGCGCGAGCGACCAGCGCCCGGCGTTGACGATGATGTCGTACATGCCGCTCGCGTTCTTCGAGGTCGCGCCCGACCAGCAGCTGGAAGCCGCCGGGCAGCTGCAACACCTGCACGAGCGCGCGATGCTCGGCGCCGTCTCGGCGCCCTGCGATGCGGCGGTAGGACGGTTTCCGATCCAACCCGGGATGATCGAGCACACCGGGCTCGAGCGAGCCGATGTTGCCGGCAAGTCCCCTCCCCGCTCGGCGTCGTCACCGAGGATAGAGGCTCGACCCCGGCCGGCGCGAGCGCAGTATCGAGCACGAACACCGAGCCGCCGAATTCCGCCGCTTCGTTGTATTGTTCACGACAGGCCGGCCGATCTCGGCGTCGACCGTGCTGGTGGATCTTCTCGGTGATGAGGCGCCGTGTGTTGAGCGCGAAATAAGCCGACGCGAGCGGACACCGCGAACAGGATGAAAATCAAGAGATAGACGAGCGTCAGCTGGAACGCCGTCGTGCGCAGGAAGCTTCGCGCCGAGCGCGGACACGGATCAGGGCTCTGCTTTGCCCGCCGCGCTCCGGCATCGGCGGAAGCGAAGAGCTTGCATGAAGGCAAAGCGGAAATTCGGATGGCTTGCGAAGTACCATGTCACTCTGCAATTCCTGTTCTGGCGACGCGGGCGGATAGGCCACCGCGCCGGTGCCCCGGATCAGCCCCAACGCCAAGATGAAATATCATGCCTTTCCAGCTGCCAATGAAATATGCATTCACATACCGCAGTCTCGGCACTGCCGTCCGCCGGGCAGCCGGAGAACAACATGAGCGAGCGGGCGCAAGCGCGCCGAAATTCTGATCGGAACTGGTCCCTTTTGAACTACTCGCCAACACAGGCAGGCGCGGCAATCAGGATCAGGGGTGATGGGGACCCCGTGGCCGGTTTTCGGATCGTTGAACTCCGCTGGGATCAGGCCCGGGGCCGATGGCGGCGATGCCGTTCGCGACCTCGGCGCGAACGTCATCCGCCTGACCGGTTGAAAGCAAGAGCGGGCTCGGCATCGACATGCCGACCCGCTTTCAACTCCTGTCCCGCGCAAGCGCCCTCGGCGGCGGTCGATCTGAAGCACCCGGACGGGCTTAAGCTCGCCGCGGATCTTGTCGCCGGGCGGCTGATGCTCTTGATCGAAGGTTTTCGGCCGGGCACGATGGAAAATCTCGGTCTCGGACCCGACGCGGTGCCTCGCGCGCAACCCGCGTCTCCGCTCCTACGGGCGCATGACCGGATGGGGCAGTCCGCCGCTCTCCCAGGGCGGCCGGACATGACCTCAACTATCTCGCCTTTGACCGGCGCCCTGGCGGCCATCATCGGCCGCTTCGGCTCCAAGCCCACGCCGCCGCTCAATTCCCGACGCGGATTTCGGCGGCGGGGCGTCTCGTTATCTCGCCTTCGGCATGGCGTGCGCCATGGTGGAGGCGCAGCGATCCGGCAAGCGGGGCCGAGTGGTCGACGCGGCGACGGCAAGGCGCGCCGCCGCTGATGACAACCTTCTACGGGCTCTGTGCGGCCGGACTGCACAAGCTCGAGCGCGGGACGAACCTGCTCGATTCCGGGATCGGCGATCTACGAAGTCTACGAATGCGCGGACGGCCAATACATTTCTCGATTGCGCCGATCGAGCCCAAGGTTCCGCAAGGTGCTGTTCTGAGCTGCTCGGCCTGCCCTATGTTTGCCGATGATGGCGCCCGCAGGTGCGCGGCGAGCTGGAAGAACTTTTCAGGACGCGGACGCGGGACGAATGGTGCCCGCCGGGCTGGAGTGGCACGCGGACGCCTGCTTCGCGCCGGTTCTCACCCATGGAAGAGGCGCCGCACCGATCCGCACAACGTCGCCCGCGGCTCCTTCATCGGAATCGATGGCGTGGTGCAACGGGGCCCGCGCCGCGCTTCAGCCGCACGCCTGCCGGACAGCCCGGCACCGCCACGCGCGCTCGGGGAAGGGACGCACGCGGCGCTCGCCGAATGGGGCATGTGGGAACGAGCGGGATCCAGACGCTCTTCACCGCCGGCGTGCTCGGTGGCTCGGAGGCGAAGCGCCTTCGCCGGCCTAGCTTTGCCTGTCGGCGATTTCTCACGGCCCCGTAACGGCCCCCGTCGCCACGACGCTGTCCCGCGCGCACATCGCGGAGATCACGGCACCGATGAGGGCGTGACGGCAGCTACCTCGCCCCTCGCGGATCATGTATCCCGCGCCGCGCACCGTGTGCAGCAGCGGCTGGGCGAAACCCTTGTCGATCTTCGAGCGCAGCCGCGAAATATGCACGTCGATGACGTTGGTCTGCGGGTCGAAATGATAGTCCCAGACGTTCTCCAGCAGCATGGTGCGGGTGACCACCTGGCCGGCATGCTTCATCAGATATTCGAGCAGGCGGAATTCGCGCGGCTGCAGGTCGATCTCGCTCGCGCGCGCGCTCGACCTCGTGCGACGAGCCGGTCGAGCTCGAGATCGGCGACCCGATAGATCGTCTCCTCGCCGCGGCTGCCGCGCCGGCGCGCCAGCACCTCGACGCGCGCCAGCAGCTCGGAGAACGAATAGGGCTTGGCCAGATAGTCGTCGCCGCCGGCGCGCAGCCCCTTCACGCGGTCGTCGACCTGGCCGAGCGCCGACAGGATCAGCACCGGCGTCTCGATGCCGCTCGGCTGCGCAGCGTGCCGATGACCGACAGGCCGTCGCGCTTCGGCAGCATGCGGTCGACGATCAGCACGTCGTATTGGCCGTCGAGCGCGATGCGCGAGGCCTTCCTCGCCGTCGGTCGCCCAGATCGGCGACGTGGCCGACCTCGCGGAAGGCCTTGACGAGGTAGTCGGCAGCGTCGCGGTCATCCTCGATGATGAGAAGGCGCATGGTCGCTCGCTGCACCTGCGGAGGCTGATCGGCCAGCCGGCCCGTCACGCCATCAATATTGTCTCGCATGGGTCGCGCAGCAATGCACTGCCTTCAAAACGAAACATCGCCCCGCAATGTGCGAGAAAGCGGTGGCAGAGCAGCTCGCCACCCTCTCGACCAGCTCCGCCCGGCGGGGGCGACGGATGCCGGAGCCGAACCGTAACGGCGGGGACGGGCCTCGCGGCCCGTCCCCCAGGGTACGCCCGCACGGCGGGGGCGACGGATGCCGGCGGATCGCCCCATTACGGTCAGGCACTGCCGAGCGGAAGCGCGACGAAGCGTGTGCCTGCGTTCGACTTCACCCGCAACAGCAGTGTGCGCTTGCCGCTCCTTGCGGGCGTCCGCGATCTGCCTGCGGACGTCCGCCGGGCTCGCGACCGATTTGCCGCTGACGTCGAGGATGACGTCGCCGGCCTGGAAGCCGTGATCGGCGGCGACCCCGCTCCGGATCGATCGGCCGTGACGACCACGCCGCCATCGCCGCCGCCTTGCGCCGGCGCCAGCGTGAGCCCGAGCCGCGGCACGTCGGTGTCGGGAACCTCGTGCTCCTTCTGCTGGTTGGCGCGCCTCGCTGTTCATTCGGCAGCGTCGCCGAGCGTCAGCGTCACGCGTCTTTCCTGACCGTCATGGATCAGTGCCAAGCTTCACCGAGGTGCCCGGCGCCATCGTGCCGATCTTGCGCGCCAGCTCGCGCGCATCGCGGACAGCCGCGCCATCGAGCGAGGTGATGACGTCGCCGACTCGCGATGCCGGCGTTGGCCGCCGGGCTGTTCGCCTGCGGCTCGGCGACGAGCGCGCCGGCGGCCTCTTCAGGCCGAGGCTGTCGGCGATCTCGGCGTGACCGGCTGGATCTGCACGCCGATCCACCCGCGCGTGACCGTACCCTTGTCGCTTGCAGCTGGGTGACGACGGTCTTCACCGTGCTCGGCGGGGATGGCGAAGGCGATGCCGACCGAGCCGCCGGAGGGCGAGAAGATCGCGGTGTTGACGCCGATGACATTGCCGTCGACGTCGAAGGTCGGGCCGCCGGAATTGCCCTTTGTTGACCGGCGCATCGATCTGGATGAAGTCGTCATAGGGACCGGCGCCGATGTCGCGGCCGCGCGCCGACACGATGCCGGCAGTCACGGTGCCGCCGAGGCCGAAGGGATTGCCTACCGCAAGCACCCAGTCACCGACGCGCGGCGTATGGTCGGCAAGCTTCACGTAGCGGAAGTCGTTGCCGTCGACCTTGATCAGCGCGAGGTCGGTGCGCGGATCGGTGCCGATGACCTTGGCCGAATAGGTCTTGCCGTCGTCAGCCGTGACCTGAACGTTCTCGGCGTTCTGCACGACGTGATTGTTGGTGACGGCGTAGCCGTCGGGAGTGATGAAGAAGCCGGAACCCTGGCCCGTGACGAACTGGTGGCCGCCACTCCCTGGCCGTTGTTGGGCATGCCAAACCGCTTGAAAAACGCTCGAACGGCGAGCCGGGTGGGAACGGCAGTTCGTCATTGCTGAGCCCGGCCTCGGCCGGCTGCTCCATCTTGACCCGCACCGAGATCACCGCGGGTTTGACCTTCTCCACGATGTCGCCGAAGCCGACGGGCTTCTGCGCAAGCTGCTGAGCCTGCTGGGTCAGATTCTGCGCATGCGCGGGACCGGCGAAGAAAGCCTCTTCGGCGCCGCGTACGGCGCGAGGAAGGCTGCGGCGCCGAAACCGGCGATAGTCGTCGCCAGGGAGCGCCACGCGCCGCGCGGACAGGCTGCGGCGTGAGGGTGGTGTTGTTACGTTCATTTAGCCGTCTCCAAATCTGGGGTTGCCTCGCAACGGAAGGCGCCGTCGGGCCCCGTTCTTCCCACCAATGGGAGCGCGCGCCTTACGGCGCGCTGACGGCGACATTAAAATTTCGTAATGAGGCGCCCGGGAATTTTCGTGGGCAACCATGCTGTTACGGCAAGGTTCCGCGGTTTGCCGTGGGTTCCGGTGCCAAAGAATTACAAGAAAAAGAGTTCAGGAGCGGAACGGCGGCGAATTGTAACTGGACGCTTCGCCGCCTCGGGAGGCGCGATCAGTTTTCGCGGTGCAAGAGATCGGAAGCCGCGCTTCCTCGGCGGCGGTAAGGTTCGCCATTTCTGCTGCGGGCGTCGTGCTCCGCCGCCTGACAACGACGATAAGCGCCAGCATGCCGAGAAGCAGCACGGTCGGCGGCAGTCCCCACAAGACCGCCGTGCGCCACGAGAGCCGCGGGTTGAGCAGCACGAACTCGCCGTAGCGGGCGACCAGAAAGTCGACCACCTGGGCGTCGCTGTCGCCGGCTTGAGCCGCTCGCGCACCAGCACGCGAAGATCGTGCGCAAGCGGCGCCTCGGAATCGTCGATCGACTGATTCTGGCACACCATGCAGCGCAATTCCTTGACAACGCGCGAGCGCGTGTCTCAAGCGCGGCGTCTTTGAGCATTTCGCTGGGCTCGACGGCTAACGACGGGCGCGGCGCCGCCACCACGGGCAGAAGCGCGAGCAGCAATGTGCAGAGACGCAGCCGCCTCACTGCAGCTCACTCCGCCGCCTGCAGCGCCGCGGCGGCCTTCTTCGCCGGCCGCGGCGCGCCCGACGCGCAGCCGCCGATCGGAGAGCGAGAGGCCACCGCCGGCGAACATGATCAGAGCGCCGAGCCAGATCCATGCAGCACCTGCGGCTTGAAATAGAGCCGCACCGCGTATCGCTGCCGTCCGGATTGCGATCGCCGAGAGACAGATAGAGCTGGCTCAACCGCCGCGTCATTAGCGCAGCCTCGGTCGTCGCCATGTTGCGGGCAGGGAAGCTGCGCCGACTCGGCTCCATCATACCGAGATCCTCCCCGCTAGCTGACGCACGGCGAAACGGCCGACGACGCTCGCGATAGTTGGGCCCTGCACGATCGAACAGCCCCTCGAAGGTCAACCGGTAATGGGCGACATCGACGCTGTCGCCGATCTGCAGCGCGGACAATGCGCTCTGCTGCCCCAGGCGGTCACGGAGACAATGCCGAACAGCGTGACGCCGATGCCGAAATGCGCCAGCACCGTGCCCCAGGCCGAGCGCGGCAGGCCTGCAGCGCGCGCGCAGCGCTGTTCCGAACGGCAGCCGTAAGATCACTGGTGCGCTCGGCGACATCGACGAGCGCACCCGCCATGATGAAGATCGCCAGACCGATGCCGAACGGCGCGAGTACCGGACCACCATGCTGGAGCGCGAATGCCGCCGCGATGGCGAGCGCGGCGAGCATCGCCGCCGCCAGCAGCCGTTGCGTGGCGCCGACGATGTCGCCGCGCTTCCATGCCGAGCAGCGGCCCGAACGGCATCGCCAGCAGAAGCGGAATGAGCAGCGGCGCGAACGTCGCGTTGAAGAATGGCGGCCCGACCGAGATCTTGTCGTCCAGTCAAGGCCTCGAGCGCGAGCGGATAGAGCGTGCCGACAAACACGGTGGCGCAGGCCGTGGTAAGGAACAGATTGTTGAGGACGAGCGCGCCTTCGCGCGAGATCGGCGCGAACAGGCCGCCCTGCTTGAGCAGCGGCGCGCGGGCCAGCGAACAGCAGCAGCGCGCCGCCGATGAACAGCACCAGGATCGCGAGGATGAAGACGCCGCGCCGCGGATCGACGGCGAAGGCGTGGACCGAAGTCAGCACGCCCGAGCGCACCAGGAAAGTGCCGATCAGCGACAGCGAGAAGGCGAGAATGGCGAGCAGGATGGTCCAGACCTTGAGCGCGCCGCGCTTCTCCATCACCACGGCGGAGTGCAGCAGCGCCGTGCCGGCAAGCCACGGCATCAGCGAGGCGTTCTCGACCGGATCCCAGAACCAGAAGCCGCCCCAGCCGAGTTCGTAGTACGCCCAGTACGAGCCGCATCGCGATGCCCAGCGTGAGGCACATCCAGGCGCCAGCGTCCACGGCCGCACCCAGCGCGCCCAGGCCGCGTCGATGCGGCCCTCGATCAGGGCGGCAATCGCGAACGAGAAGGCGATCGAGAAGCCGACATAGCCGAGATAGAGGAGCGGCGGATGAAAGGCGAGGCCCGGGTCCTGCAGGATCGGATTGAGATCGCGGCCCTCGAACGGCGCCGTCGGCGAGACGCAGGAACGGATCTGACGTGATGAGGATGAACAGCTGAAAGGCGGCGGCCATCCACGCCTGCACCGCCGAGCACGTTGGCCTTGAGCGCCGTCGGCAGATTGCCGCCGAAGGCCGCGACCAATGCGCCAAACAAGGCGAGGATGAACACCCACAGCATCATGGAGCCTTCATGGTTCCCCAGATGCTGGTGAGCCGGTAGACCAACGGCATCGTCGAGTTGGAATTCTCGTAGACGTTGAGCACCGAGAAGTCCGATGTGACGTAGCACACCGCGAGGGCGCCAAAGGCGACGGCGACGAAGGCGAATTGCGCCAGCGCGATGGGGCTGGCCATGCTCGCGAGCACGGCGTCACCGCTGCGGGTACCGAGGATCGGCATCGAGCCCTGAATGAGCGCAAGCCCGAGCGCGAGCATCAGCGCGTAATGTCCGAGTTCCGCGATCATTGACAGCCTCTTCCCCGACGCCGCGCCGCTGCACCGAAGAAGCCGGCGACCGTCGGCAGCGCGGACGTCCTGCCCGATCGCCTCCGGCGATCGGACCCTTCCTTTCAGCGGAAGCTGAAATCGCGCCAGAGCCGTCCATCACCTGCCCGCTCCCGCGACCGGCATCGCCGCCTTGCCGTAGTCGTCCTTCCAGTGCCCCGTCTTTTTGAGGGCGGCGGCCACCTCTTTCGGCATGTAGGTCTCGTCATGCTTGGCGAGAATCGTGTCGGCATTGAAGATGCCCGCTCCGTCGAGCACGCCTTCGGCCACGACCCCCTGCCCTTCCCGGAACAAGTCCGGCAGAACGCCCTGATAACTGACCGGCAGCGCGCGGCTGCCGTCGGTGACTTCGAAATGGACCTTGAGATCGCTGCCACGCACGACGCTGCCGTCCTTGACCAAGCCGCCGAGGCGGATGCGCGCCCGGGCGCGACGTGCTTTTCAACCACGTCGCTCGGCGAGTTGAAGAACACGATCGAATCGCGCAGCGCGCGCCGAGGACGAGGGCGACCGCAACGGCCAACACGCCGACGGCGCCGCCAATGAGAACGAGGCGTCGCTGTTTGCGTGTCATGATCGCTGCTCCGCTCGCGCCCAGCCGAGCGTTGAACGCGTTGCCGACGCCGTTCCCGCGGGCGGATCCCCGCTGTCGCGGGAACGGGCGGTCTATGTCCGTGGCCATCATCCGCAACCGCGTCAGCCCTCGATATCAAGCGCCTTGACCAACTCGTTGACGCGCTTGAGCTCGTCGGGCCGGTCGACGAGCGCGCGCTTTGCCTCGGCAGCGGCGCTCTTCGCTTTGTCACGGTCGCCGAGTACGACATAGGCACGCACGAGGCGCAACCATCCTCGACATCGGCACCATTGTCATGCAGGCGATCGGCGAGCCGCGCCACCATGCCACGGACCATCTCGCGGCGCTCCTCGTCGCTCATGCTCGCCGCGGCGGCGACGTCGCCCGCGCTCGGGCTGGCTTCGCGGGCTGGCGTGCCGGAAACGCGCGCGAGCGCCTCGCGCACGAATGCAGCCCACGGCGCATTGGCTGGCGCGTCGGCGAGCAGCGCGCGCCACGTCGATGCCGCCTGATCGTTCTTGCCGTCCTGCTCTTCGGCAAGACCGAGAAAGTAGCGCGCCTTGGCTTCGCGGGCATCGTGCGCCAAGGCGCGTTCGAACGCGAGCTTCGCTTCCGCGGTGACGATGCCGTTCGCCGCGGCGGCGAGGGCCTCGCCGAGATCGGCTTCGCGGACCGCGCTCGCGCCGTTGAGTGTCAGCGGCTTTGCGGCGCGCTTCAACCGCGTCGCCGAAGCGGCCGAGCCGCATATAGACTGGAGCGATCAACTCCCAGCCTGCGCCATCGGCGGGATTGCTGGCGAGGTGCTCCTCAACCTGGCTGACGAGGGTGGCGATCGACTCCGGGCCTTGCGGTTTCTTGACGCGGGCGAAAGCGGGATGCGCGGGGACGTCGGGAGAGCCGAGCGCCATGTAGAGGCCCGTCGGCCCGAGCGGCAGAATCACCAATGCCGCTATCGCGGCGGCGCGGCGCCGCCGTTGCGGCACTGCCGCGGCCGCCGGCGATCCGCCGGCGTCGCACGGCTGCGCGTCCGCTGCGGCGAGGAGCCGGCGCGAAACTTCAAGGCGCGCCGCTTCCGCTTCCGCCTCGCCGATCAAGCCGGCCGCGCGATCGCGATCGATTTCCTGCAATTGATCCTTGTAGACCATCAGATCGCTGCCGCCGGGCGCGGCGCGCGGTAGCGCCCAAGCGGCCACAGCACGGCGAACAGCGCCGCGGCGGTCATCAACCCGAAAATGAACCACAGGGTCAGCGCCATTCCTTCGCCGATACTGGAAGCCGCGTCCGTTGCGCCGCGCGTGGTTACAACACGGCGTCAATGCGGCGGCAATGGGAGCCGCGGCGCGGCAATTGCGCGCTGCTCAGGCCCGCACGGACTTGCGCTCAAACGTCCCGGAGCTGCACGGCAATCTCGGCCGCCTCGGCCAGAAGCCCGGCGTAGTCCGCGCCGAACACCGTCCTGCAGGGAAGCGGATCGCGGCTTCGCCTGCGATTGCCGGAACGGCCGGCTTGGTCGCCGGCCTGCCGCAGGGCATCGAGCAGCCCCTGTCGGCGGTCTCGAGGTAGTGCTGCAGTTCGAGCCATGTGCGCGCGGTCACTTCGTTGACCGCAAGCTCGTTGGCGTAGCTGCGGCAGGCATCGACGAATTCGACTCCAGCATTTCGGTGTCGCTTACGTCGATCGCGTCGAGCAATGCGCCAGGCCCGACTCATTGGGCGGCCGCGGCCGCAACAGGCGCCGCACGCGCCCGGGTGTCGATCTGATCTCGGCCTTGAGCAGGGCGGAGATGTCGGTGCGGATCGCGGTGAGTTGGCGACTCCAGGGCGAGTCCACTGAGATCCATCTTCGGTGCGTGCTGCGCGCGGCATCATGAATGCCCTTCAGCAGCGAGGTGGCCGGGCGGCGCGCCTTGAGCTCGACGCGCAACCGCTCACCATGCATTCGATCTCGCTAAGCACGATGGCGACCGCGTTGGCAAACGGCGTCTCGGCGACACGCGCCGCGTCATCGCTTTCCCGCCGCGCGCGTCGCGAGGCGGATGAGCTGCCAGGGGAGCGCCAGCCTGCCCATGACCAGACCAGCCCGCAAACAAAAATATCCGTCTTGCGCGCTGGGCGAGGTCCGGTGATTTGCGCCGCCGCAGCCTCGACCAGCGCCTTCACTTGGTCGATCTGCTCGCGCTCGAAGGCGCAAGTGCTTCGGCAAGCGGTGCGCCAGGTCGCCCAGCACGTCGCGCAGCACGAGGATGGCGCAGCAGCGAAATGTCTACATCCTCGAAGGCGCGGCGTGCTGACCTGCAATGACCAGGCGCCGGCGCATTTTTCGTCGGCCCCGGCTGCGTCGATGGTTTCGATGCGCTGGATCGCCCGTTCGTGCAGCGCGCGCGTCAGCAACTCGGCCTTGGCCCCGTCATCGGCAACCAGCGCGCGGTTGATGTCGTCGGACAACGCCTTGGCCTCCGCAGGTATCAGGTCCCGGCCGGATCCATTCCCAGATCGGTTCGAGCGACACACGCGCGAGCCGACCGACGCGCTTGTGGTCGGCCCCATCGTCGATGAGGAACGGCCTGAGCGGCGCGAAGAACAGGGCGGGCGGCGTCACCGATGCGCGGGATTTGCCTGTCCGGCGGCGCGGATGGTGCGGCGCAATCTCCTGCAGCACACAAACCCGTTGCCGGCGGCTCTTCGTCGCCACGCGCAGCATGCCGCGCTCGAGCTCGGTCACGAGCATCGCCCGCGACCTCGGGCTTTCTGAGCGTGCGCAGATAGTCCCGGCGGCGCGTTCGACCGATCGGCCGTCGCTGGTCATCGCCACGCCACCACCTGGACGGCGCCGGGTGCCTTCTAGTCGCCGGGCGATTAAGAAGGCGTTACGTAAAATGTCACGAATTCAAGGCGATAGAGCTCGTCGTGACGAACCGCGATCAACTCACGGCCGACCAGCTACCGTCCGGCTTGCGGGCAGAGCCAGTGCCGCGTTCGGATCTGCGGTTTGGCGTCGTGGATGTAGACCGTGTGGGTGTACTCGCCGGCAATAGCCGCCGTTGGGGTCTGGCAGTGGCGGGGCCGGGGACAACGTTGCCGTAGTCGCCGGAACCCGGATTGCGCCACGCGACCGGTGCGCCTGAGGGCCCGCTGTCGAGCGCCTGCATCTGCGCGGTGTAGGCCCGGCGCTTATCGTCGTCGTCGAGCGCGGCGCCGATGCGGTTGCAGCCGATGAAAGCGCCGACGGCGGCTCCAATCACGGTACCAGAGACACGATTGCCGGTGCTGCCGCCGACCGGCGCATTGCATCGATCGCGCCGCCAGCCACCGCACCGGCCGCCGTGCCGCCGACTCTCCTTCGGCCCGGAACCGTCGTCGAACAGGCGGCGAGGTTACTTAATCCAAAGAGCGCGAGCGCAACGAACCTGAGTGCCGGCATGTGGTCCCCCGACACGCCCCCGATGGCGCTCCGCCACCGGATTTCCGACGCGATCAGCACACGGCAACGAATGGGGCGAAACTCTGTCCCGGTGGGGCGCAAACGGAGGCACGCGCAGGGATCGTCACGCTCCCGGCAGAGCGAGTTCGGCACGCAGGCCGCCAATCGGCGCGGTGCCGAGCGTCGAGGGCCGCCGCCATAGAGGCCGGCGAGCTCGATCGACGATGGACAGGCCAAGCCCGGACCCGGGCTTGCTCTCGTCCAGCCGGCGCCCGCGCAGCGCCACCTGCTCGCGCTGCTGGAAGGAGAAAGGCCCGGCCCGTCGTCGTCGACAACGATGCGCACGCGCGGCTTGCCGGTCGCCCTCGAGGCGGTTCGGCGAACACTTCGATGGCGATCCGCGACTGCGCCCACTTGCAGGCATTGTCGACGAGGTTGCCGATCATCTCCTCGAGGTCCTGCTGCTCGCCGCGGAAAGCGCGCCTGCTCCGGCGCGTCGACGTCGATGGCGATGCCGCGGTCGCGATGGATCTTCTCCATCGTGCGCGCGAGCGCGGTGACCACCGGCGCTACCTCGGTCACGGTGCCGACCACGGTCGCGCGCGCGGCGAGCCGGGCGCGCTCGAGATGGCGCGCAACCTGATCGCGCATGATGTCGGTCTGCTCGCGCACCTTCATGCGCCAAGCGGATCGTCGCGCGCGCGCGGCCGCCTCGTTGACGATCACCGACAGCGGAGTCTTCGAGCGCATGCGCGAGATTGCCGACGATGGGTGCGCGCGCGCTCGACGATCTCGCGGTTGGCGTCGATCAGCGCGTTGGTCTCGCGCGCAAGCGGCGCGATCTCGACCGGGAAAGCGGCCCTCGCAGCCGCTCGGCGCGTGCCGGAGCGGATCGCCGCCAGGCTCGCGGAGATGCGCTTCAGCGGCGCCAGGCCGAAGCGCACCTGGAACGTGGTCGGTGAGCAGCAGCACGATGGCGAGCGCGCCGAACGTGCACCGAGCAGCGCGCGATCGAAGCTCGCGCGTCTCGTCGTCGATCTCGTGCGCGTCGCCCGCGACCGCGACCAGATAGCGGCCCTCTTCGCCGAGATCGACGGTGCGCTCGACCAGACGCAGCCGCTGATCCTCCGGTCCCTGGGCATAGCCCTGCGCGGTGCCGCCGGAGCTCGCGGTCGGCACGTCCAGGTCGCTCGAGATGCGGCAGGCTCGCATCCCACAGCGAGCGCGAGGAGCGCGACCTCCGGCTTCGGCGCTGTCGAGCCGCGTCGACCTGCCAGTACCAGCCTGACAGCGGCAGATCGAACAGCGGCTCGCCGAGCGACTGCGGGAACTTGTCGTCGCCTTCCTCGGGCGCCGCGACGTCGGCGACCAGCGTGCGCAGATAGACGCCGAGCCGGCGGTCGAACGAGCGCTCCACCGCCGTCGCGGTAGAGCGAGGACAGCACGATCCCGGTGACGACCAGGATGACGACCGTCCACCGCGGTCGCCGAGAGACGAACAGGCGCAGCGCGCGAGCGAATTAAGCGCGCATCACGGGCGGCGTGAGCAGATAGCCGAGACCGCGCACCGTCTGGATCACGTCGACGCCGAGCTTCTTGCGGATGCGGCCGACGAAAACCTCGATCGGTGTTGAGTCGCGGTCGAAGTCCTGATCGTAGAGGTGCTCGACCAGCTCGGTGCGCGAGACCACGCGGCCGGTGTGGTGCATCAGGTAGGACGAGCAGCCGGTATTCGTGCGAGGTCAGCTTGACCGGATTGCCGTCGACGCTGACGCGGCCGGTGCGGGTGTCGAGCCGCACCGGGCCGCAGGTGAATCTCGCTCTTGGCGTGGCCGGCCGAGCGGCGCAGCAGCGCGCGCGATGCGCGCCAGCACCTCTTCGAGATGAAACGGCTTGGCGACGTAGTCGTCGGCGCCGGCGTCGAAGCCCTGCACCTTGTCGCTCCAGCGGTCGCGCGCGGTGAGCATCAGCACCGGCATGGCGCGGCCGGCGCGGCGCCACGACTCCGAGCACCGAGATGCCGTCCATCTTGGGCAGGCCGATGTCGAGGATGACGGCGTCGTAGGGCTCGGTCTCGCCGAGATAGTGGCCCTCCTCGCCGTCGAAGGCGCGGTCGACCACATAGCCGGCATCGGTCAGCGCGGTCGCGAGCTGCCGGTTGAGATCGGGATCGTCCTCGATCGACGAGGAGACGCACAGCAATCCTCCGCAGTCAGCGGCCGCCGACGAGCGTGCCGTTGTACAGCATCGACGACGGCGCGCGTCACTTTGCCATCGCGCGCGAGAAACTGTCAGCACGTAGACGAGTCCCTCCGGAGCGGCAGCAGAGGCGCGCCGCACCAGCGTTCCGCTCACGCGGTTCTTGAGCGCGTGCATGGCGACGGCGAGGTGCACGACAGTGCGGTTTTCGGCCAGAGCCCGTCGCTCCTTCGGATTGGAGGCAGGCGTGGGAAGCGTCGGCCCCCAGTGGCGCCCGGACCGGCTGAACAGGCCGGGCGGGCGGCCGCCCTCCCTCCGCGCGCGCCGGCGCTGCACGCGATCGCAAGCGCGAGCAGCGCGCGGCAGTGGACGCTCGTGCCACGGCAGGCATGCGTCCTCCTAGGCTCTCCGGGGTGAACCGCGCGCTGAACGGCCGCGTAAACCGGCGCCCGGCCAAGTCGCGGAGACGGCGTGGGCACGTGGGTCGGCGCGATAAGGACTAGGCCCGCCGATGGCGGCAGCGACGACGCGGCTTCTCGTAGGCGGTGACGTCGCGCAAACAAGCCCCTGGGCGGAACTGGAGGAGAGATCCGCCGGGGCATAGGGCGGCAGTCTCGGGGAGAACAACCGCTGCCCTTTCACGGAAAACGTATGAAGCTGCGGTGCGTTCCCGATGCCCTGCCGCGCCTTCTTCCGCAGGCAAGAGCAGCGGAAGGTTAACGAGAATTCACTCCGCGGCCGGATCGGCGAGGCGCACCGGGCCGTGCAATGGGCGCTCTCGACAGCCAGCACGCAGGCCAGTGCGACCGCGAGGCACGACCGCCGCGGCGATGAACACAAAGCGGAACGCCGACGCAAAATCGCCGTGTCCGCCCGCAAGTTTCCCCAGCATCATCAGGCTAGCTGGCGGCATCGCCGGCACCGCCGATGACACCAATGGCGCCGAAGGCGGCGACGACGATACGCTCCGCCAAGCACGCGAAAGAGATCCAGCGTGCCGGTGGCGGTGCACCGAGCTGATGCCGCTTCACCGCGTTCTGCATGACGACGGTGCCGACCGTGTCCACATCGGTTCCGAGGCGCCGGAGCCCAGCACGGCGAGCAGTACAGCGCAAAGGCGCCGAGCGAAAGCCGCGCCGGAACACCGGCGAGAAGCCCGGAGCACGGCGACGGCAATGACAGCCTCGACGATCGGCACGCGCATGTAGTGCGTGAGCCGGACGATCAGGCGGCCCGCAGCGAGTGAGAGCCGACCGTGGTGCCGACCATGAACGCAATCAGCACGAGGCCGGAGGCGCTGGCCGAAGCGCCGAGCACGACCTGGCAGTAGAGCGGCGTGTAGATGGTCACGCCGATCACCGTGCCGATCGCGAAAAAGCTCGCGCAAGTGATGGCGCTCGTCACTCTGCCGCGAAGAATTACGACGGAATGAACGGCTCCGCGCGCGGTGAGAAGCCTCGCCACGAACAATATCCAGAGCACAGCGGAGCCGACGAGCAGACCGACGATGCCCCACGATGCCCAGCCATAGCGCACGCCGCCCCAGGTGAGCGACCAGCATCAGGGCGAGCGCTGCGCCGACCATGAGTGCCCCGCCGACAATGTCGAGCCGAGTGCGGCCGCTCGTGCCGCGGCAGGTGCGCGCAGCGCCCGGCGCGGTCATCACCAGCGCCACGGTGCCCGAGCGGCGGAGGTTGAGCCAGAAGATGAACGACCAGTGCAGGTGATCGGTCAGCAATCCGCACGAGACACCGGCGAGGATGCTGGCGCTCGTGAAGTCAGAGGCGTAGCTCTGCACAGCGGCGCTCGCGCGGCGAGAGGAGGTCGGCGATGATTGCTCTGCAGCAATCGGCAACAGCCTGCCGCCGCCGATCCCTGGCGCGGCCGGAGGATGAGCACCCGACACTGGCTGGCGCCAGGCGCAACGGCGACCGAGCCGACGACAGATGCTGATGCAACAGCGACCGTGCGCCGGCGCGTGGATATCGGAGAGCTTGCTGAAGAGCGGTGTCGTCGCCGTCGCTGCCAGGAGATAAGCAGTGACCAGGCAGGGCAAGTCGGCAATGTGACCGGAGGTCTCCTCGCCGATCGCCGGCAGAGCGGGCGCTGCGATCGTTTGTCTGGCGAGCCGAGAGGAACAGCGCCAGCATGATGCCGGCGATCATCGTGCGAGATGGCCGCGTGATCGAGCGGCGCGGGACCCTGGCCGATGTCCCGTCCGCCTCGCGGCGCCACGGGCCGCACCGAGTACAGGCTTCGCCGCATCCTCCTCGACGGCGCTCGGGCCCTTGCGCCGGTGACGTGAGCCGCGACGCCGTGAGCCGCCATCGGGAGGATTCGAGCGTCATGTCATCTGTCGCCAAAGGCCGCGGCGAGCGTAAGAAGGCGGTGCGCCGGCCTCAGTCGCCCTCGGCTCGGCGCGAAGCCGGGTACGAGGTTGCTCCCGCGGACGCGCCGCCGCGCCGCCTTCGGCAGCCTCAACGGCCAGCTGACGATGTGATCCTCGAGGTCCTCGTCAGGCACCTCGGCCTCGCTCGCCCCGACGCGGCCGCGGACGGAGACGCCGGCGGCGTGCACGGTCTCCGGGTCGCCGGACACGAGCGGATGCCACCAATAGGAGGTCCTTCCCTCGGCGAGCAGCACGTGATGCGCAGGACGGCGGCAGCCACGTGATCGTTTTCAAGCTTTCGGGCGTGAGCCGGACGCAGTCGTCGACCTCTTCCAGCCGGTGCGCGTAGTCGCGGCAGCGGCAGGCATCGCCGTCGAGCAGGCGGCAGCCGACATTGGTGTAGAAGGTCCGGTCGGTCCCTCCTCTTCCAGCTTGTTGAGACAGCAGCGGCCGCAGCCGTCGCAGAGGCTCTCCCATTCCGAATCAGTCATCTCCGCCAGCGATTTGCGCCGCCAGAACGGGATCTCGGCTGAGCCGTCCTCGGCTGCCACTTGGATTCCTCCAGAGTGATCTCGCCGTCCGCCGGCCGGGTTCGGGAAACCCTAGTCCTGACCGGTGGTTGGCGCCATGCTGCGGTGCTCAGGCATAAAATGGGGCCGCACGCCTATGGCCAACAGGCCCAACTTGCCCCCAATTTCCGTTCACCCTGTGGCGGCTGCGTCATTGGCCGCAGGCGCTGGCTCGGCTAAGTCTTAACCGGCAGCCATGATAAACTATGCGGGCGAAACCCGCTGCTGGAGTGCTCACGCGTGACGGACCCGTTTCCGGATCCGGGTACGGATTGGAAGCTCAAGCTCAAGCGGCTGCTGCTCGATTTCGACGCGCGCATCGATTCCGCCGTTTATCGAAGGCGGCAAATGGGCGCGCGAGATATACGAGCGCTTCACCGCGTTCATGGACCATTGCCACGTCGCCGGCTGGCAGGCGCGATGGCTTCTGGTCGAGCCGATCTCGGAGGGGCGACGCTCGGCACCGGCGGCCTCCTGCTCATGCTCCTGCTCGCCCTCCCCGCGTTCCGGGAAACGTCGCGACGACGACTGGCTGAAGAAGTCCGAGCTCGCGGTCACCTTCCTCGACCGCTACGGCAACGAGGTCGGCATCGCGCGGCATCCGGCACAACGACTCCGATCCCGCTCGAGGACTATCCCGACCACCTGATCAAGGCGGCTGCTGGCGACCGAGGACCGGCGCTTCTACGAGCATTTCGGCATCGACCTGCCCGGCACTCGTGCGCGCGCTGCTGACCAATGCGCGCGCCGGCGGCGTGGTGCAGGGCGGCTCCTCGATCACCCAGCAGCTCGCCAAGAACCTGTTCCTGATCGAACGAGCGCACCATCGAGCGCAAGGTCAAGGAGGCGTTCCTCGCGCATGTGGCTGGAGAGCGCGGCTGACCAAGAACGAAATCCTCAAGCTCTATCTCGACCGCGCCTATCTCGGCGGCGGCGCGCTTCGGCGTCGACGCCGCGGCGCAGTATTATTTCAACAAGTCGGCGCGCGACGTGAACCTCGCCGAAGCGGCGATGCTCGCCGGCCTGTTCAAGGCGCCGACGCAAGTTCGCGCCGCACGTCAACCTGCCGGCCGCGCGCGCCCGCGCCAACGTCGTGCTCGACAACCTGGTCGAGGCCGGCTTCATGACCGAGGGCCAGGTGTTCGGCGCCCGCCGCAATCCCGGCGATCGCGGTCGACCGCCGCGACGAGCGCGTCGCCCAACTACTATCTCGACTGGGCCTTCGACGAGATGAAGAAGCTCGTCGACACGCTTCCCGAAGTCGGTGCACGAGCGCGTCTTCGTGGTGCGCACCGCGCTCGACGTCAATCTGCAGCAGCAACGCCGAGCAGCGCGGTCGAGAATTCGCTTGCGCCAGTACGGCCGCGAATATCACGCGAAGCCAGGCGGCGCGCCGTGCTGATCGGATCTCGACGGCGCGGTGCGCGCGATGGTCGGCGGCCGCGACTACGGCGAAAGCCAGTTCAACCGCGCGACCGACGCGCTGCGCCAGCCCGGCTCCTCGTTCAAGCCCTACGTCTATGCGACCGCGCTGGCGAACGGTATTCAAGCCGACCTCGATCGTGGTCGACGTCGCCGGTCTGCATCGGCAACTGGTGCCCGCACAACTATTCGCGGCGGCTACTCCGGCTCGATGACGCTGATCGCAGGCGCATCACGCGCTCGATCAACGTCATTCCGGTGCAAGCTGTCGATCGCGCTCGGCGACGGCAATCGCCAAGGTCGGCCGCGCCAAGATCATCGAGACTGCGCGCAAGGCATGGGCATCCGCACGCCGCTGCCCGACACGCCGTCGCTGCCGATCGGCGCCGACGAGGTGACCGTGCTCGACCACACCGGTCGCCTACGCGACCTTCCCCAATCTCGGCAAGGCGGTCGACGCCGCACGCCGTCGCTCGAAGTGCGCACCGGCACCGGCGAACTGGTCTGGCGCTTCGACCGCGACGGCAAGAAGCCGCGTGCAGGTGATCAGCCCGCAGGTCGCCGCTCGACATGATCACGATGATGAACAAGGTGGTCGAAGAACGGCACCGGCAAGCGCGCGCATGCTCGACGGCATCAAGGTCGCCGGCAAGACCGGCACCACCAACGCCTAGCGTGACGCCTGGTTCGTCGGCTACACGGGCAATTTCGTCGCGCGGCGTGTGGATGGGCAACGACGACTATTCGCCGACCAACCGCATGACCGGCGGCACCATCCCGGCGCTGGTGTGGCACGACATCATGGCCTACGCCCACCAGGGCGTGGAGCTGCGGCCGTTAACCGGCCTGCCGGCGCCGCAGCACGCCCCGACGGTGGCGGACACCGCGTTCAAGGGCGGCCAGGGACCGCCGCAAGCTCTGCTCACCCGCAAGGCCACCGAGGCGCTGGTCCGCGTCGAGCGCCTGCTCGACGATGCAAGCCACGCGCTCGCAGCTCAGGCCGGCGGCGCTGGCAAGCTTGGCGCGCTCGACGATCATGGCGACCGCGGCAACACGCTCACCGCTGCGACCGGAACGTCAGTCCGCCGGGATTTCACGTCGCGACTGATCGCGGTTAAACTGGCTGGCGAAGAATCGCCTTTCCTTCCGGGTAGAACGTGCGCCTGTTTTTCGGTTCCTGCTTCACGCTGATACTCGCGGCGGTCGTCGGGCTCGGCACGACCTGGCTGACGCTCACGCGCGGCGTCGCCTTCGGCGCGCTGAGCATCGGCGCGTGGACCGCGTGGCCGAAGAGCGGCTCGGTGGATATCGACCCTTACGCGCGGGCGATCGTCTCCCGCACCGGCCAACTGCCGGTCGGAACCGGCGACGGCGTCGCCTTCTACGCCCGCAGCGACGATGCGGGAACGCGTTCGACGGCCGCTGCACTTTCGTGATCAGCGGTTCGACGCCGGCGGCGCGCTACTGGACGCTCACGCTCTACGACGCCGAGGGACGGCCGGTGGCGAACACCATCGACCGGCACGGCTTCACCAGCGCGGAAATCGTGCGCGAAGCGGACGGCCGCTTCGCGATCAGCGTCGCGCCGCGCGCGCGCCGGGCAATTGGCTGCCGACCGGCGGGATCGAGCAATTCGTGTTGGTGTGGCGCCTCTACGATACGCCGATCGGCGTGGCGACGCGCACGACGAAGTCCGGACCGATGCCCGCGGTGGCGCGAAAGGACTGCTCATGATCCGGCTGCTGCTGTGGATTCTCGGCGCAATCCTGCTCGGCGGCATCGTCCACCTGTCGACCGTGCTGGCGATGCCGCAGACGGCGAAGCAGGACGCTTATTCGCGGCTGGCGCCGCTCACGCCGGTCAATGCCGTGGCCCTGCTCCCGCCGCCGACTGCGAAGGCTTCGCTGATGCCGTTCATGGACCCGGCGTTCGCCGTCGCGGTCTGCCGCTACGACATTTCGAGCGGGCCGCTCAAGTTCAAGGCGCCGGTGAGCCAAGCCTACACGTCGGTCACGTTCTACACCCGCAAAAGTGTCAGCACACGTAAAACGAACGAAGGCA
>ERZ1370068.1559-contig-11465_pt1 | contig 30998 bp, 38 predicted proteins | sample MGYA00561227_ERZ1370068 | MGnify/ENA primary metagenome ERZ1370068 (study PRJEB38410, sample SAMEA6850437) | metagenome | study: Metagenomic assessment of the ecological functions of the soil: analysis of the soil microbiota associated with the...
GCTACCCCTTGACGATGCAGGTGAGCGTCCGGTTGAGCCCGGGGAGCAGCTGGATGTCGCTCAGCATCTGCCCCAGCGCGTCCATGTCGGCCACCTCGGCGTGGACGATGAGGTCGTAGGGCCCGGTCACCGACTGGGCGATGCGGACGCCGGGGATCGAGCCGATCTCGCTCCGCACCTTCGACCCGCCGCCCGCCTCCGTCTGGATGCAGCACGTACGCCTTCAGCATCCGACCTCCCGCCGCGAGTGGACATCGTGCCCTCAGAGCCGCTCGGCGCGCAAGCGTCGCGGGTCAGCGGGACGGTTCACGCCGAACGGTCGCCGCCCGCGTCAACCCGGGACGATCACCGGCGTCGAGGCCGAACCCGAGCGGGCCGCCTCGAAGCGCCTCGGCCGCCCGCTCGAGCGGGAACGTCCGGGTGGACGCCTCGAGCGGGATCCTCGCCGCGAGCTCGAGCAGCTCCCGGCCGTCGCGACGCGTGAGGTTCGCGACCGACCGGACGACGCGCTCGCCCCACAGCAGCGCGTACGGGAACGACGGGATGTCGGACATGTGGATCTCGGCGCAGACGACCGAACCGCCCGGCGCGACCGCCGCGAGCGCGAGCGGCACCAGCTCGCCGGCGGCCGCGAACACGATCGCGGCGTCGAGCGGTTCGGGCGGCGGTGCGGTGGAATCGCCGGCCCACGCGCACCCGCGTTCGAGGGCGTGGCGTTGCGTCTCGGCGTCGCCCGGCCGGGTGAACGCGAAGACCGTCCGCCCCTCGAACCGCGCGATCTGCGTCACGAGCCGCGCGGCGTTCCCGAACCCGTACAGGCCGAGCCGTTCGACGTCGCCCGCGAGCCGCATCGCGCGGTAGCCGATCGCGCCCGCACACAGGAACGGCGCGGCCGCCACGGGTTCGAACGCCGGCGGGACCGCGAGACAGAACCGCGCGTCGGCCACGATCAGCTCGCGCGTCGCCGCCGTCCAGGTCGTAGCCCGTGAACCTCGCGTTCGGACACAGGTTCTCGCGACCGCTCGTGCAGTACGAGCACGTACCGTCCGCCCACCCGAGCCACGGGACGCCGACGACGTCGCCCGGCCGCCGATCGGCGACGCCGTGGCCGACGGCCACGATCGTCCCGACCGCCTGGTGCCCGAGGATCAGCGGGAGCTTGGGCCGCACGAGCTCGCCGTCGATCACGTGCAGGTCGGTCCGGCACACGGCGCACGCGGCGACCTCGACGAGGACCTGACCCTCGGCGGGTTCGGGGGCCGGGACCTCGCGCACCTCGAGCCGTCCCGGGAGCGTCGAGCACCGCGGCGCGCATCGTCAGGCTCCGCTCGCCCAGCGCTCGACCAGCGCCCGCTGCTCGTCGTCGAACCACGGGCGATCGCCCGCGGCGACGTTCGACGCGGCATGCTCGACCCGCGACGGTCGCGGGGATCGCGACGGCGATCCGGCCGATCCGACAGGCACCACCTGAGCAGGGCCTGCGCCCACGTCTCCACGCCGAGCGCCGACAGGACCCCGGGGTCGGCGGGCGGACGGCGGAGCAGGGCGCCCTCCGCGAACGGCCGCATCGCGATCACGCCGATCCCGAGCTCGGCCGCGAGCGGCAGCACCTCGTCCTCGCAGCGGCGCTGCACGGGGTTGTAGGGCACCTGGACGCACTGGATGCGACCGGTCCGCATCACGGCGACGAGCTCGTCGAACGCGTCCTCGCGGTAGTGCGTCGCGCCGAGCAACCCGATGCGGCCCGCGTCGCGTTCGGCCTCGAGCCAGCCGAGGTGCTCGCGCCACGCGACGAGGTTGTGGATCTGTTCCACGTCCACGCGGCCGCCGAACGCCTCGAGCTGCGCCTCGAGCTGGACGCGCCCCTCGTCGAGCGACGGCGTCCAGATCTTCGTCGCGACCACCGTCTCGTCGCGGATCGCGACGCGTCGCGAGCGCACGGCCCAGCACCGCTTCGGCGCGGCCGTACATCGGGGAGGTGTCCACGAGGCGCGTCCCGCCGTCGACGTGCGTCCGCAGCACGGCGACCGCCTCCGGCTCGTGTCGCGAGGAGACGTCGAACACGTTCCACGTCCCGAGACCGACGACCGGCACCTCGAGCCCCGTCGCGCCGAACGGCCGGAGCTCCACCCGATCGGAGGCGGGTCAGTCCTCGGTCGAGCCGTTGTGCTCGCGGAGGAAGCGCTCGAGCTCGGCGGCGATGTCGTCGCCGCTGGCGACCTGCAGCGCGGACACGTCGTCGTCCTCGTCGCCGGTGAGCTCCGACGCCTCCTCGAGACGGCGCACGTAGGCGGCGAGGTTGCCGTCCTCCTCGATCGCCTCGGAGACCTCGCGTTCGAACACGCGGGCGGCGAGCTCGATCTCGCCCGTGTCGATCTCGAGCCCGGTCAGGTCGCGGAGCGCCTCGAGCAGCGCGAGCGCGACCTTGGGGTTCCGCGACTGCGGGAGGTAGTGCGGCGCGGCCGCCCACAACGAGAGGGCGGGAAGGCCCGCGCGCGACGCGAGCGCGTTCAGGACGCCGACGATCCCCGTCGGCCCCTCGTACCGGGCCGGCAGGATCTCCGGCTTGGCGAGCCAGTCCTCGTCGTCGCTCGCGGCGTTCACGGGCGCCGGCCGCGTGTGCGGGACGTCCGCGAGGAACGCGCCGAGCGTCACGAGCAGGGACACGTCCATGTCGGAGCAGACCTGCAGGATCGTCCCCGCGTAGGTGCGCCACCGCATGTTCGGCTCGACGCCGACGAACACGATCGCGTCGCGGTCGTTGATCCGCGCCGAGAAGAACCGGCTGGCCGGCCAGTCGACCCGACGCGTCGAGCCTTCGACCAGACCGCACCGTCGGACGGTTGACCTGGAAGTCGTAGAACTCCTCGGGGTCGATCTCCGCGAAGCGGCGGGCGCCCCATTGCGATCGCAGGGTCCGGACGGCCGTGGTCGCGGCCTCCCCGCCGTCGTTCCAGCCGCCGAACGCACACGACCATCACGGGCCGCGAGAGCTCCGGGCGGATGCGGTACTCGACGTGGGCCATCCGCACAGTCTGTACGTCGGCGGGGTGCCTGTCATCCCTCAGGCGACCCGGTCACGACGCGGGCGGCCCATCCCGGACCCGTCAGCCCCCGGCCGGCCGGACGCCGGCGCTCCGGAGCGGGGTGCTTGTCCGCGACGACGGCTGGTGGCACGATGCCCTGCTCGCACGCAGGGGAGTACCACGATCACAGCCCGCTCCACGTTCGGCCGACGACTGCGCAGGCTCGCGTTCATCGAGCTCGCCCTGCTCTCGACGCTCCTCGTCCCCTCCGCGCTCGCCGAGACCGCGACGGCCACGCTCTCGGCGTCGGCCTCGATCGTGAACTTCGGCAAGGCGGTCACGGTCTCGGGTTCGATCGCCGCCGACCCGGGTGCATCGGCGGCCGGAACGTCACCCTGCAGTGGCAGCCGGCCGACTCCTCCGGGTTCGCGAACGTCGCGACCGGGACGACGGCGGCGGACGGCTCGTTCACGTTCGTGCAGACGCAGCCGAACACCGGGCGCTACGGCGCGACGATCCACGAGGATCCGTCGTGTCTGCGCCTCGACCACGAACCAGGTGCTCGTTCGCGTTCGCGGAGCTGGTGGACGCCGCGCTGGTCGCCGGCTCGACGCGGCGCGGGCTCGTGCGTCGACGTCTCGATGTCCGTCACGCCGGAGCGGCCCGGCCAGATCGTCGAGCTGCAGCGCCGGACGCGGCACGGCTGGAGGGTGATCGAGCGGCTCACGCTCGACCCGGCGTCGCAGGCGCTGGCGTCGCCCTGCTTCACGTCCCACGACGTCGGCGTCGTGCGGCTCCGCGTCCGCTGGGTGGCGCAGGACGCGCTCAACGAGACGAGCGCAGTCCCCCGTCCTGGCCTTCGAGGTCTCCAAGGCGCCGATGGATGCACCGAGATCGACCGACGCGATCGGGTCGCGCCGGGTCTCGGTCGCCGTCGGCGAGGACGACGCGTTCCTCTACGACCGGGCGGCGTCCACGGCCCCGGATCCCGGCGTCGAACGAGAAGCTCCTGCTCTCGATGACCCTCTACGACACGTTCGGGGCCGACTTCCGGATCACGGACCAGCGTCGCCGCGTCCGGAGGCTCGCTCGGGAGCCGTCCGCAACCTGCTGGATCCTCGGGCAGGGCGACCCCGGCCGTGAGCCGGGCGACGCTCGGCGCGCTCGCGCGCGAAGGTGGCCGATGCGGGGATCGAGCGGGTGCGCGGCCGCGTGTTCGGGAGCACCGGGTACTTCCGACGCGACTGGGACGCGCCCGGTTGGAACGACGTGGCGCGCGACTACGTGAACCGTCCGACCGCGCTCGTGTTCGACCGCAACGCCGGAGCCGACCCCGAGCGCGAAGCGGCGAAGACGCTCACCACGCAAGCTCGAGGCGCTCGGCGTCCGCGTGCGGGGCAGGCCCGGGAGCGGGAGAGCCGCCGGGCGGGCTCGCGACGATCGCGTCGGTCACGCTCGCAGCCCTTGCAGCGCGCTGCTCACGAAGATGCTCCGACCGCTCGGACAACTTCGTCGCCGAGACGCTCGGCAAGCGGCTCGGGCGTCGAGACGCGCGGCGTGCCGGGGACGATCGCGAAGGGCGCCGTCCGCGATCGAGGCGTGGACGGACGCTCACGGGACGGGGTTCACGCTCAACGACAACTCCGGCCTCTCGTACGCGAACCGCGTGACGGCCGAGGGCATCGTCCGCCTGCTGTGGTTCGCCGAGGACCAGCCGTGGGGACGAGGACCTGCGTCGCGCGCTCCCGACGGGCGGCCAGGGGACCCTCCGGCATCGCCTGCGTGGGCGTCGACGTCCGGGCCAAGACCGGGCACGCTGGACGACGTGTCGGCGCTCTCGGGATGGGTCAAGGCCCACTCGGGCGGCTGGGTCGAGTTCTCCGTGCTGTCCTTCGGGATGTCGAAGTCGACCGCCTCGGCGATCGAGGACCGGATCGTCGTCGTCCTGCAGAACCAGCTCGACTGACCGCTCGCCTGCCCGGCAGATCGCGAGAGAAGCGTCCCGCCGGTCAACCCGGAGCGCGTTCGCCACCGATGCTGAGAACGGGATGGAACCGACGACCGCCGCACCCGGCGCGGCCGAGCTCCTGGAACGCGAGCTCGCGCGCGACGCACCCGAGGGCGGCGTCAGCTACGAGGCCCTCGTCGAGCACCAGGCCGAGACCGAGGCCAAGTACCGCAACCTCGTCGAGCAGCTCCCCTGCGTGGTCTACCTGGCCGAGTACGGGCCGAACGGCGACTGGCTCTACGTCTCGCCCCAGATCGAGCACGTCCTCGGGTACACCAGAAGGAGTGGCTCGAACACCCGCACCCGCAGGCGTCGTTCACGCACCCCGACGACCTCCCCAACGTGAGACGCCGATGGAGGAACGGTCGCTGGCGAGCGGCGACCCCCTCGAGGTGGAGTACCGGATCCGCCGCGCCGACGGCGAGTGGGTCTGGCTCACGACGGGCCACGGCGGTGCGGGACAGGACGGCCATCCGATCTGCCTGCAGGGGATGATGTTCGACATCACCAAGCGCCGGGCCGAGGAGGAACGCCTGATCTCGCTCGACCGGCTCAAGAACACCTTGCTCCACACGCTGTCGCACGATCTGAAGGCCCCGCTGACGGCGATCCTCGTAGCCGCCAGCACGCTCGAACGGCTCGGCGACGAGCTCGAGGACGACGTGCGCCGGCACATGCTCCGAACCCTCGTCGAACGGTCAAGGGGGATGAACGCGCTCCTGACCGACCTGCTCGACCTGGACCGGCTCGACTCGGGCATCGTGGCGCCGCGCCGGTACCCGCTGGACCTGCACGAGCTCATCCGCGGGCTCTTTGGCCAAGACCGAGGTGCTCGGCGACCGCACGGTCGAGCTCGAGGGCGGCGAGTGTCGCGCCAACGTCGACCCGCCCAAGGTCGAGGCGCATCCTGGAGAACCTCCTCGCGAACGCCGACCTGCACACGCCGGCCGGGACGCGGATCTGGGTCCGCTGCTGGCGCGAGGGCGACGCCGCCGTGATCGCGGTCGAGGACGACGGCCCGGGGATCCCGGCCGACCTGCGCGACAAGATCTTCGACGCCTTCTACCGCGGTCCCGATTCCGTGCACACGCCGGGCTCGGGGATCGGCCTGTCGCTCGTGGCGCGGTTCGCCGAGATGCACGGCGGCCGGGCCTGGGTGCAGGAGCGCGAGGGCGGCGGCTCCTCGTTCCGGATCCTGCTCCCCGACCGCACCGGCTAGCGCCGACGTCGCGGGGGCGGCCTGTACCATCGAACGCATGGGCACCCCCGCACGCTGGCCGAGAAGGTCTGGGAGCGCCACGTCGTCCACCGGGCCGACGGCGAACCCGACCTGCTGTACGTCGACCTCCACCTCGTGCACGAGGTGACCAGCGCGCAGGCCTTCGAGGGGCTGCGGCTCGCGGGCCGCTCCGTCCGGCGTCCCGACCTCACCGTGGCGACGATGGACCACAACGTCCCGACGGCGCCCGGCCCGGTCGACCCGGTGAGCCGAACCCAGATGGAGGCGCTCGAGCGCAACTGCGCCGAGGCCGGGATCACGCTGTTCCCGACGGGCGACCTGGGGCAGGGGATCGTCCACGTGATCGGCCCGCAGATGGGGCTCACGCAGCCCGGGCTGATGATCGTGTGCGGCGACTCGCACACGAGCACGCACGGCGCGTTCGGGGCGCTCGCGATCGGGATCGGCACGAGCGAGGTCGAGCACGTCCTGGCGACGCAGACGCTGCCGCAACGGACCCCGCGCACGATGGCGGTCACCGTCGAGGGCGAGCTGCCGGCCGGGGTCTCGGCCAAGGACGTGATCCTGGGGATCATCGCGAGGATCGGGACCGACGGCGGCGTCGGGTCACGTCGTCGAGTACCGCGGGTCGGCGATCCGCTCGCTCTCGATGGAGGGACGGATGACGGTCTGCAACATGTCGATCGAGGCGGGCGCCCGCGCCGGCATGGTCGCCCCCGACGACACCACGTTCGCGTACCTCGAGGGCCGCCCGAACGCGCCGAGCGGCGCGGACTGGGAGCCGGCGCTCGAGGACTGGCGGTCGCTGCCGACGGACGAGGGTGCGGCCTTCGACAAGGAGGTGACGCTCGAGGCGGCCGACCTGCGACCGCACGTGTCGTGGGGCACCAACCCCAGCCAGACGGTCACGATCGACGACGTCGTCCCCGAGCCCGCGGACGAGACCGCCGAGCGGGCGCTCGCGTACATGGACCTGCACCCGGGCATCGCGATCCGCGACATCCGGCCCGACACGGTCTTCATCGGCTCGTGCACCAACTCGAGGATCGAGGACCTGCGGGAGGCCGCGAGCATCCTGGACGGCCGGAAGGTCGCGCGAGGGTCTGCGCGCGATGGTGGTGCCGGGCTCGATGCTGGTGAAGCGCCAGGCCGAACGCGAGGGCCTCGACACGGTCTTCACGGCCGCGGGGTTCGAGTGGCGGGACGCCGGCTGCTCGATGTGCCTCGGCATGAACCCGGATCAGCTCTCGCCCGGCGAACGATGCGCCTCCACCAGCAACCGGAACTTCGAGGGCCGTCAGGGCAAGGGCGGCCGGACGCACCTCGTCAGCCCGGCGGTCGCGGCCGCGACCGCGGTCCTCGGCCACTTCGGCACGCCGGAGGACCTGGAGGCATGAGGCCGTTCACCGAGCACACGGGCCGGGCGCTGCCGCTCGATCGCTCGGACGTCGACACCGACCAGATCGTGCCGGCTCGGTACCTCCGCCGGATCGAGCGGACCGGGTTCGGGCCGTTCCTGTTCGCGGAGTGGCGCAAGGACCCGGACTTCGTGCTGAACCGCCCCGAGTTCGCCGGCGCGACGATCCTGCTCGCCGGGCCGAACTTCGGCAGCGGCTCCAGCCGCGAGCACGCCGTCTGGGCGCTCGAGGACGCCGGGTTCCGGACGGTGATCGCGCCCTCGTTCGCGGACATCTTCCGCAACAACTGCTGCAAGATCGGGGTGCTGCCCGTCGAGCTCGCCCAGGAGTCCGTCCGGGCGCTGATGGACGCGGTGCTGGACGACCCCACGACCGAGATCACGGTCGACCTGCACGCCCTGCGCGTGAGCGCCCCGGCCGTGCACGAGGCGTTCGAGATCGACCCGTACACGCGGTGGCGCCTGCTGGAGGGTCTGGACGACATCGACCTCACCCTGCGCCACGCGGACGCGATCGACGCCTACGAGCGGGTCCGGCCCGCCCGGCTCCCGTCGGTCCCCCGCGCCTGACCCGGCTGGCGAACGGCCTCCGCCCAACGGTCTCAAGCGTCCCTGCGGAAGGGCCGATGCCAACAGGGCAATGTCCACGCCCGAGCACATCGACTCGGCCGATCTCGGCCGCCCCAGAACCGACCCTGTCCGGCGACGGGAGAGCGACGTCCTGGTGTCCAGACCCTTGCGGGACAAGCCGCTCCGCCGCGAGAGCGACGGCTGGCTGGAGCGCTGGATGGCCACCGTGGAGGACCTCGCGCGGCTGAAGGCGTCGCACCCGATGCTCGACGCGGTCATCGACGAGCAGGAGGGACGCCGGATCCAGATCGGCGACCACTGGCTCGCGGACTTCGCCTCGTGCAACTACCTGGGCCTGGACCTCGATCAGGAGGTCCTCGACGCGGTCCCCGAGTACCTGGCGAAGTGGGGCAGCCACCCGTCCTGGTCCCGGCTGCTCGGCAGCCCGGTGCTGTACGAACAGCTCGAGGAGACCACGACCGCGCTGCTCGGGTCCGAGGACTCGCTGCTGCTCCCGACGATCACCCACATCCACATGTCGGTGATCCCGATCCTGGTCGGCAGCGGCGTGCTGTTCCTGGACGGCCGGGCGCACAAGACGATCTACGACGGCGCGAGCATCGCCCGCGGGCACGGCGCCACGATCCAGCGCTTCCGGCACAACGACGCCGAGCACCTCGAGCAGCTCGTCAAGGCGTCGAAGACCGACCCCACGCGTGATCGCGGTCGACGGGGTGAACTCGATGACCGGGAACGCGCCCGACGTCAAGGAGTTCGCGCGCATCGCCCGCGAGAACGACGCGCTCCTGTACATCGACGACGCCCACGGGTTCGGCGTGATCGGCGAGCGCTCCCCCGACGAGCTGTGCGAATGGGGCCTGCGCGGCAACGGCGTCGTCCGCCACCAGGCGAGACGTACGACAACATCATCCTGGTCGCGGGTTCAGCAAGGCGTACAGCTCGCTGCTGTCGTTCCTCGCGCTGCCCTCGCGGCTGAAGGACGTGCTCAAGGTCGCGGCCCCGCCGTACCTGTACTCGGGACCCTCGCCGGTCGCGTCGCTCGCGACCACGATCGCCGGGCCTCGCGGTGAACGACCACCGAGGCGACCTGTACCGCGTACGAGATCTACCGCAAGACCCGCACGGTCATGGAACGGCTCCACGAGCTCGACATCTACACGCCCAACGAGTCCGGCTTCCCGCTCGATCGAGATCCCGCTCGCGCACCACGACGACATCGACGTCGTCGGCCGCTACCTGTTCGACCGCGGGGTCTACGTGACGATGGCGGCCTACCCCTGGTCCCCAAGGACGAGGTGGGCTTCCGCATCCAGATCACGGCGGCGAACCCGGACGACCAGATCGAGCTGCTCTGCGAGGTGCTCGGCGAGATCAGCGAGCGCTTCGAGCTCCAGCACGAGCAGCACCGCAGCCTGCTGCTCCGCGCCCGAGAGGCGAGGGGGTAGGCGATGGCCAAGGGTCCCGTCGCACACGGGCTCGGCCGCGCGGAGGCGCTGTCCGACGCCGGCGAGTACGCCGCCGCGCTCGAGGAGCTCGACGCCGCCTTCGACGCCGAACCGCAGAACGCGGCCGTGTTCACGGCCCGGGGCTGGGCGCTGGAGAACCTCGGCCCGAACGGCTCGGCGAGGCGCGCCTCGCCTACGAGGCCGCGCTCCGCCTCGACCCCTCGGCGATGTGGGCCAAGGAGGGGCTGTCGAACGTGTTGCGGCGCATGGGCCACGGCCGCGAGGCCGACCGGCTGTGCGAGGAGGTCGTCGACGAGGGCCGCCGCCGCTACGACGCGGAGGAGGACCTGTGGGAGCTCGTCGGGTGGTGCGAGCTTCGGCTCGGCCGCTACCAGGACGCGGTGGCGACGCTCCGCGAGGCGCTCCGCCGCGACGGTCGCTGGATCGCCGTGCGCTTCGACCTCGCGCTCGCGCTGCTCTGCGCGGGCGAACGCTCGCGCGCGTTCCTCGAGTACTCGCGCGGCGTCCACCAGGCCGTGAACGGCGGCGTCGAGCGGCTGCGCGGCTGCCTGCGCGTCGCGCTCGACGACCTGGAGGAGTCGCTCGCCGAACGTCCGGCGCTCGCCACGACGCGTGAGGCGATCGCCGCGCGCGACCTCCTGCGATCCACCCTGCGGGCCGCCTACCAAGCCGGCTGAGGCGATGGGCGACCACCGGGACGGTCGCACGTTCCTCGATCGGCGGTTGCGGATCCTGACGCCGCTGCGCCATCCGGACTTCCGCAAGCTCTGGATCGGGGATGACGGCGTCGCTGCTCGGCGACGGCATCTTCTACGTGGCCCTGGCCTGGCAGGCGTACGAGATCTCGAACACGCCCAGCGCGCTGTCGACGATCGGCGTCGCCATGACCGTGCCCCACGTCGTCTTCCTGCTGGCGGGCGGCGTGGTCTCGGACCGCATCGACCGGCGCAAGGTGATGATCGCCGCGGACCTGATGCGCGCGCTCGCGGTGGGCACGATGGGCGCCCTCGCGCTCTCGGGGCGGCTCGAGCTGTGGCACATGCTCGTGCTCTCGGGTCTGTTCGGCGCCGGAACGGCGTTCTTCGGTCCGGCGTTCGACGCGATCGTCCCGGGCCTGGTCCCGGACGCCGAGCTGAACCAGGCGAACTCGCTCGATCAGCTCGTCCGCCCGGCGGCCCTGCGGATGCTCGGGCCGGCCCTGGGCGGCTTGATCGTGGCGATCGGGCGGCCCGGGGACCGCGTTCGTGGTGGACGCGTGCACGTTCCCTGTTCTCGATCTCCTGCGTGGCCCTGATGCGCGCTCGACGTACGACCCCCGACGAGCCGCACGGATCGGCGATCGACGACATCCGCGAGGGGTTCGCGTTCGTGCGCTCGCAGGTGTGGCTGTGGGGACCTTCCTCGCGGCGACGCTCGGCTACCTGATCTTCTGGGGACCGTCCGAGGTGCTCCTGCCCTTCGTCGTCCGCAACGACCTGCACGGCTCCGCGGCCGACCTCGGCCTGATCTTCGCCGTCGGCGGGATCGGGGCGATGACCTCCGCGATCGTGATGGGCAACCGGCAGATGCCGCGGCGGAACATGACCTTCATCTACGTCGTGTGGACGATCTCGACGCTCGCGATCGCCGGCTACGGCCTGGCGCGGTTCCCGTGGCAGGCGATGGCCGCCTGCTTCGCGTTCAACGCGCTCGAGGGCGCGGGACGATCGTCTGGGCGACGACCAAGGGACGCCTGGTGCCCGGCCGGCTGCTCGGCCGGGTCTCGAGCTTCGACTGGTTCATCTCGATCGCGCTGGTGCCGGTCTCCTACGCGTTCACCGGCCCGATCGCCGGGGCGCTCGGCGCGCAAGCAGACCCTCGTCGGCGCCGGCCTGCTGGGCGGCGTCGTCACCCTGGCGTTCCTGTTCCTGCCGGGGATGCGCGACATCGAGCGGAGCGGCGTCCTCGCGGGCACGACGATCGAGCCGACCGAGGACACGGGTTTCGGGGCCCTCGAGGGACCGCTCGCACCCATCTCCGCTGGTCAGGGGCCCTTTCCCGCCTCAGGAACTTCCGAGCCGGCTCTAAGGTCATCCGTTCGGCCCACCGATATCTGATGGCAGTGATGAAGTCCCGGGCCTGGCTCCTGTATCTGGGCGGCGGCATCGCGGCGCTGCTCGGTTTCCTGTTCCTGCCGCACCTGCGACAGGGATGGTTCTTCAACCTGATCTCGTTGTCCTCGCCGGTCGCGATCGTCGTCGCGGTCCGGATGTGGAAGCCGAACGCGCGTGCCGCCTGGTACCTGTTCGCGCTCGGTCAGACGTTCTTCGTCATCGGGGACGTCATCACCTACAACTACAACGACTTCTTCGGCACCGACCTCCCGTACCCCTCGATCGGCGACGTCGCGCTACCTGCTGGTCTACCCGTGCCTGGTGGGCGGCCTGCTGCTGCTGATCCGCCGGCGCAACCCGGGCCGGGACCGGGACAGCGTCATCGACTCGATGATCGTGGCGATCGGGGTCGGGACGATGCAGTGGGTCTTCCTGATGTCGCCCGTGGCGCACGACTCGGCCTCCACGGTCCTGCAGAAGCTCGTCGGGATGGCGTACCCGTTCATGGACCTGGTGCTGCTCACCGTGGTCATCCGCCTCGCGATGGGCGCGGGCAAGAAGGCCCCGTCCCTGTACCTGATGGGGGCGGCGGCGCTGTCCCTGTTCCTGACCGACACGTTGTACACGTACATCTCCGTCCAGGGCTTCGTCTACAACCAGTCCGGGTACCTCGAGGCGGGCTGGGGCATCTTCTACCTCCTGTGGGGAGCGGCGGCGCTGCACCCCTCGATGCGGAACCTCTCGGACAAGGCCCCCGACGTCGAACGCCGGATGTCCAAGCTCCGACTGCTGCTGCTCGGTGGCGCGTCGCTGATCGCGCCGGGCGTCATGCTGATCCAGCTCAGCCGGGCGGACTCCGTCGACATGCCGGTGCTGATCGGGGCGTCGGTCATGCTGTTCGTCCTGGTCGTCCTTCGGATGTCGGGACTCGTCCGCCGGCAGGAACAGTCGACGCTCCGAGAGAAGGCGCTCCGCAACGCCGGTGCGGCGCTCGTGACGGCCACGAACCGGGAGAGCATCTACGCGGCCACGTTGCAGGCGGCGCGCGCCCTGGTGGGCGACGACGGCGGCCTGCGGCTGCTCGTCGCGACCGAGGACGACCCGGACGCGTTCCAGGTCGTGGCGGCGGCGGGCGGGACCGAGGGCGTCGAGGGCACCGCCGTCTCCCTGTCGATCCTGCCCCAGTGGAAGCGCGACCGGCTGCAGTCCCACCGCTCGTACGAGGTCCCGACCGAGGAGGCGGAGCTCGCGAGCTCGCTCGGCATGCCGGCGAACGCGACGCTTCGTCCTGAACGCCCCGCTGTTCATGAAGGAGGAGCTCCAGGGGCTGCTCGTGATCGCCGGGCCCGCGAGCGTCCCGCGAGCGATCCGCGACTCGATCGAGGCGCTGTCCTCCCAGGTCGCCCTGGCGCTCGACAGCGCCCTGACCACCGAGATCCTGCTGATCCGCCAGAGCGAGGCGCGCTTCGCCTCGCTGGTCCAGAACTCCTCGGACGTGGTCACGGTCGTCGAGGCCGACTCCACGATCCGCTACATGAGCCCGTCGGTCGAGCGCGTGCTCGGCCACGAGGCCGCGGAGCTCGAGGGCACGAAGCTCACGGTCCTGATCCACCCGGACGACCGAGCCGGCGTGCTGTCAGTTCCTCACCTCGGGCGGACGCGAGGGCGATGCGCATCCGGGCTCGACGGAGTTCCGGATGAAGCACCGGGACGACTTCTGGCTGCACGTCGAGACCCTGCGGACGAACCTGCTGCACGACGCGAACGTCGAGGGCATCGTCCTGAACACCCGTGACGTCTCCGAGCGCAAGGCGTTCGAGGAGCAGCTGCAGCACCAGGCGTTCCACGACGCGGTCACCGGGCTCGCGAACCGGGCGCTGTTCCAGCGACCGCGTCGAGCACGCGATCGAGCGGCAGGCGCGCGACAACCTCCCGGTCTCGATCCTGTTCATGGACCTGGACGACTTCAAGACGATCAACGACTCGCTCGGCCACGCGGCCGGCGACCGGATGCTGCGCCGAGGTCGGCGACCGGCTGAAGAACTGCCTCGCGCAGGCGGACACCGCCGCCCGGCTGGGCGGCGACGAGTTCGCGATCCTGCTCGAGGACGGCGGGGACGGCGTCGACGCCGCCGAGGTCGCCGGCGAGTGATCCAGACGTCGCTCGAGGGTCCGTTCCACCTGGAGGGCAAGGAGGTCTTCGTCCGCGCGTCGATCGGCATCGCGACCGCCGACGCCCGGACCGGCGGCCCGAGGGCGCCGAGGAGCTGCTGCGCAACGCGGACGTCGCGATGTACATGGCGAAGGAGGCGGGCAAGGGCCGCTACCAGGTGTTCGAACCCGCGATGCACGACACCGCGCTGCAGCGCCTGGAGCTGAAGGCCGACCTGCAGCGCGCGGTCGAGCAACGACGAGTTCGTCCTGCACTACCAGCCGGTGATCGAGCTCGCGACCGGGCAGCATCGACGGGCTCGAGGCGCTCGATCCGCTGGCAGCACCCGACGCGCGGCCTCATCGCCGCCGCTGGACTTCATCCCGCTCGCCGAGGAGACCGGGCTGATCGTCCCGCTCGGCCGCTGGGTGCTGCACGAGGCCTGCATGCAGGCCCGCGCGGCTGCAGGAGCGCGTACGCCGATGGACCCGCCGCTGCAGATGGCGGTCAACCTGTCCGCCCGTCAGCTCCAGCGCCCGGAGATCGTCGGCGAGATCGCGCGAGATCGCTGATGCAGACCGGGCTCCGACCCGGGCAGCCTGGTCCTGGAGATCACCGAGTCCGTGATGATGCAGGACATGGAGCTGTCGATCCAGCGGCTCGCGGAGCTGAAGGAGCTCGGCGTGCAGCTGGCGGTCGACGACTTCGGCACCGGCTACTCGAGCGCTGAACTACATCCGCCGGTTCCCGGTCGACATCCTGAAGGTGGACAAGTCGTTCGTCGACGGCGTCAGCGAGAGGCGGCGAGGAATCGGCGCTCACGGCCGCGATCATCGAGCTGGCGGGCATCCTGCGCCTGCAGCCCGGTCGCCGGAGGGCATCGAGCGGGCCGACCAGCTGGAGAAGCTCCTGGCCCTGCGCTGCGACCTCGGCCAGGGGTTCTACTTCGCCAAGCCGCTGCCCCTGGACGCCGTGGACGAGCTCCTGACCAACCGGCAGACGCTCGAGACCCGGGAGACCGAGCTCTCCTCCTGAGCACGGTTGGGGTGCCCCTCCCCAGGCGGTCTAGGCCGCTGTCCCCCGGCGACCGATGCAAGTTCACCCTCGCGGTTGACACCTTCGGGCACATCCCTCCCCTAGCATGGATGGGAGCGCGCTCATGCTCGGCGAGCTGATGCCCGGGAGGGGCGGCTGATGGCCAACGGGAGGATCCGCGTCCTCGTCGCCGGGGACGTCTACGTCAGCCGGTCGTTGGTGAGCCCGTTCCTCGAGGACGACGGCTACAAGGTCGTCGGTGAGCCGCTCACGCGCGACGAGGCCATGTCCGCGGTCGGCGCGCAGCAACCTGACGTGGTCGTGATCGACGACCGCCTGCTCCTCCCGCGGCAACGGGAAGCTGCCCACAAGGTGCGTGCGGGGCGGCGCCCAGGCCAAGGTGGTCGTGATCTCGTCTGCGGCCGGTCGTCCCAAGGGGGTCGCCGGCGTCGACGCCTACCTGGAGCGAGGATGAGCCTCGCCGCGCTCCTCCGCGCTCCTCGGCGGTCTGTTCGCGGCCGACGACCAGGCGCTCGCCGCCGTCGGCGCCGGAGCGGTGGTGGCGGCGTCGGTCGCAGGTCGCTCGCCCGAGCCGCGCGGCGGTGTCGCCCGGTTCGTCGCGGCGGTGGGCATGCCGATCATCGTGGCGTGGGCGCTGATCGCGATCGTCGCGACCGGCGGGGCAAGCCGGTACCGCGAACCGACACCCGATCTGGGCGGCGGCGTCGTGATCGTCCCGCGAGGGTCGACCGCCTCGACGACGCGCACGTCGCTGGACGCGATGATCGACGCCATCGAGGCCGGGAACTACCCGCTCGCGACGCTGCACGCCGAGACGCTGATGGACCAGCGTGCGACCGCGATCGCCGGCGGTTACCTCACGAGCGACCTGGACCACGAGATCCGCGCGCGTCTGGCCGGGCTCGCCACCCTGCTGCCCTCGGACGTGACCTCGACCCTGCAGACGATCCTGGGCAACCTGTTCCCCGTGCTCGAGAGCGAGGAGACGCCGGGCGGCGGGTCGGGCGCTGATCCTTCGGTCCCGTCATCGGCACGGGCGGCACCGGGACCTCGACGGGCGGGGGCGGACCCGACGGTCGGCGGCGGCGACACCACGGGCGGTGGCGGCGGGGCAACGACGGTGGTGGAGGCGGCGGCGGTGACGCGGGACGGTGACGGCGGCGGCCATCGTCGTCCCTCGGTCCGGGCGACGGTCGCGAGTGGGGCAGAGCCACAAGCTGACCAAGGGCGATGGCGGGCCTACGCCCTGGGCGACCGCGAACGGGCACGCGGACGACAACGCGGACCACGTCAACGGTCATGGCGACATTCCTCCGGGACACGACCCCGATCACGGCCACGGGAACGGCCACGGCAAGGCCCACGCCCGCCGGGCACGCGTACGGCCACGGGTAACGGCTACAGCTCGACGCCGGTACCGGATCGTGGGACGCATCTCGCAGTCGACGTGCTCGCTCGTGACGGTCCCGTCGTGCGCCCACCCGGCGGTCTCGTAGAAGCGCCGGGCGCGCTCGTTGGTCTCGAGCACCCACAGCGTCACCGTGTCGAACCCCGCGATCGGAGATCCTCGACGGCGTGCTCGAACAGCCGCCGCCCGGTGCCGGTCCCGAGCCGATCGGGCTCGAGGTAGATCGCGTAGAGCTCGCCCGTGTGCTCGCCGGCGTCCGCGTCCTCGCTCGGACCGGTGACCGCGAACCCGACCGGGCCCGAACCCTCGTCCACGACCCACGTGGTCCAGCCGGCACGAGGTTCCTCCAGGCTCCGGCGGTGCTGCTCGAGTCGGTCCTCCACGGTGAGGCCGTCGAGGTAGTCGTCGGTGAGCTGGCCCCGGTACGCGGCCTGCCACGACCGGACGTGGATCTCGGCGATCGCCCGCGCGTCCCTGGGGACGGCCTCGCGGATCCGCTGACGGCATGCCGTTCAGGGTACCGCCGGGGCGACGGCACCTCGTCGTCGTCCCGGGGTGGAGCAGCCCGTACAGGTACCCGTCGACCAGCGCCTCCCACGAGGCCTCGATGATGTTCTCCGAGACGCCCACCGTGGTCCACTCGCGCTCGCCGTTCGACGTGTCGATCAGGACGCGCACGGTCGGCGCCGGTGCCGACGCGTCTCGTCCAGCACGCGCACGCGGTAGTCCTCCAGCGTCATGTCGTCGAGCTCCGGGTAGTCGTTCGCGAGCGCCTTGCGGAGCGCGTTGTCGAGCGCGCCGACCGGCCCGTGGCCCTCGGCGCTCTCGATGTGCCGCGTGCCCGTTCGTGACGACCTTGACGGTCGCCTCGGCGAGCGGCGTCCTCGTCGTCGCCGATGCGTTGCTCGACGTGGACCCGGAAGCTGTCGATCTCGAAGAACGGCTGCTGCCAGCCGTCCGCGCGGCGCATCAGCAGCTCGAGCGACGCGTCGGCGACCTCGAACGTGTACCCGCGCGCCTCGCGGTCCTTCAGGTCCAGTCAGCGAGCCGGCCGGCGCCGTCGGCGCCAGCTCGAGACCGAACTCCTCGGCCTTCATCCGGATCGTCGCCGCGCCGCCGAGATCGCTCGCGACGACGCCGCGCCGGTTGCCCGACCGGTCGAGGGCTCGCACGTGCTCGTACGCGCCGCGACACGCGTTCGATGCCGCTCGCGTGCAGCCCGGCCTTGTGGGTGAACGCGTACCGGCCCGCGTACGGCTGGCGCGAGTCCGGGGCGACGTTCGCGACCTCGGCCACGTAGTGCGCGACCTCGGTGAGCCGTTCGAGCGACCCGTCGGGCAGGCACTCGGCGCCCATCTTCAGGACGAGGTTCGCGGCGATCGGGATCAGGTCGGCGTTGCCGGTGCGTTCGCCGTAGCCGTTGACGACGCCCTGCACCTGGAACGCCCCGTGCTCCACCGCGATCAGCGAGTTGGCGACCGCGCAGCCGGCGTCGTTGTGCACGTGGATCCCGAGCGGCGTGTCGACCCGCTCGCGGCACCTCGGCGACGACGCGCGCGACCTCGTTCGGCAGCATGCCGCCGTTCGTGTCGCACAGGACCAGACGCTCGGCGCCCGCCTCCTCGGCCGAGGCCAGCACGCCGAGCGCGAACGCCGGGTCGCTCCGGTAGCCGTCGAAGAAGTGCTCGGCGTCGAAGAACACCCGGCGGCCCTGCGCGCGCAGGAACGCGATCGAGTCGCGGACCATCGCCGCGCCCTCGTCCAGGTCCGTGCGGAGCGCCTCGGTGACGTGGAGGTCCCACGCCTTGCCGACGAGGCAGACGACCTCGGTGCCCGCGTCCGAGCAGGTCCCGCAGGACCGGCGCTCCGATCCGACGCGCTCGCCCGCCTTGCGCGTCATCCCGAACGCCGTCAGCGTCGGCGTGCTTGAGCGTCTCGCTCGGTCGCGAGCCGGAAGAACTCGGTCTCGCGCGGGTTCGCGCCCGGCCAGCCGCCCTCGATGAACGGCACCCCGAGCTGGTCGAGCTTGTGGAGGATCCGCAGCCGGTCCTCGATCGAGTACGAGAAGCCCGGTCCCCTGCGCGCCGTCGCGCAGGGTGGTGTCGTACAGCTCGACCTGCGCGCAGCGGGCTCGGCTCACGCCGTCGCCCCTCGACGACCAGATCGCCGACCTCCGCGGTCGAGAACCCCATCTCGCCGGCGCGCATCGAGTGCATGCTTCGAGCACGCGAACCGGATGCCCGCGGTCACCCGGGCCGCGGCCGCCGTCCTCGCCGAGCTGCGCGAGCAGCATCTGCAACGCGCCGATCGCGGCGAGCGGGTTGATCGTGCCCTTGCCCGCGTGGTCGGGCGCCGTGCCGCCGATCGGCTCGAACATGCTCATGCCGGCCGGGTTGATGTTGCCGCCCGCCGCGATGCCCATGCCGCCCTGGATCATCGCCGCCGAGGTCCGTGATGATGTCGCCGAACATGTTGTCGGTGACGATCACGTCGAACCGCGAGGGCTGATCGAGCAAGTAGATGCACGCCGCGTCGACGTGGACGTAGTCCCGTCTCGACGTCGGGGAACTCCGCCACCGACCTCGTCGACCACGCGCTGGTAGAGGTCGCCCGCGAACGTGAGCACGTTCGTCTTGTGGACGAGCGTGAGCTTGCGGCGGCGCTCGGGCCGCATCGCGAGCTCGAAGCGCGTAGCGGACGATCCGCTCGACGCCGTGCCGGCGTGTTGATCGACTCCTGCACCGCGACCTCGTGCGCGCGTGCCCTTGCGGTGGAACCCGCCGGCGCCCGTGTACAGGCCCTCGGAGTTCTCGCGGACGACGACCATGTTCACGTCGTCCTCGCCGTGCGAGGGCACGAGGCGTCTCGACGCCGGGGTACCGCACGATCGGGCCGGAGGTTCACGTACTGGATCGAGCTCGAACCGCGATCCGCAGCAACAGGTCGCGTTCGAGGATGCCGGGCTGCACGTCGCGGGTCGCCGACCGCACCCAGGCAGGATGGCGTCCATCGTGCCGCAGACGCGCTCGAGCTCGTCGTCGGGGAGCACGTCGCCGGTCCGCAGGTACCGCTCGGCGCCCAGGTCGAACTCGACGAGTCGACTCGAACCCTCGACGCTCGACGGTCCTCGAGGACCTTCAGCGCCCTCGCCGACGACCTCCGGGCCGGTGCCGTCGCCGCGGATCACGCCGATCGTGTGGGTCACGGCACGGCCTCGGTGCTGCGGCTCGGCGGCTTCAGCGGCCTCGGCCTCGAGGTTCGCCATCAGCAGCGCGCGGTTGACGGCCGCCAGGTACGCCCGCGCGCTCGCCTCGACCACGTCCGTCGCGACGCCCCGGCCCGTGACCCGGCGGCCGATCGACGTCGAGCTGGACGACGACGTCGCCTAAGGCGTCGGTCCCGCCGGTGACCGCCGAGACGTTGAACGAGACGAGGCGCGCCTCGACGCCCGACGCTCGCTGGATCGCGCCGCATCGCGGCGTCGATCATCCCGTCGCCCATCGCGGACTCCTCGACCATCTCCTCGCCGCGCCGGAGCCGGACGCGTGGCGCGTCGGCGACAGCGTGCGTGCCACCGCCGACCTGGAGCGCCTCGAGCACGAGAACGTCCTCGTCGGCGGCGCCGAGCTCCTCGGCGACGATCGCCGCCAGGTCCTGGTCGGTGATCTGGATCTTGCGGTCGGCGAGGTCCTTGAACCGCGCGAACGCCCGGTTCAGGTGGTCCTCGTCGAGCGTCGATGCCCGATCTTCTCGAGCGCGTCGACGAACGCGTGCCGGCCGGAGTGCTTGCCCAGGACGAGCTGGTTGCCCTCCAGGCCGATCTCGAGCGGGTCCATGATCTCGTAGGTCGCGCGGTTCGCTGAGCACGCCGTGCTGGTGGATGCCGCTCTCGTGCGCGAACGCCGTGGACCCGACCACCGCCTTGTTCGGCTGCACGCTGTACGCCGGTCGTCATGCTCACCAGCCGCGACGTGCGGACGATCTCCTTGAGTGTTCAGCCCGTGCGACACGCCGAGCGCCTGCCGCGCGCGTGCCGCACGATCATCGCGACCTCCTCGAGCGCAGCAGTTGCCCGCCCGCTCGCCGATCCCGTTCACGGCGACCTCGACCTGCCGCGCGCCGTTCACGATCCCCGCGAGCGAGTTCGCGACCGCCAGGCCCGAGGTCGTTGTGGCAGTGCGTCGAGATCACGATGTGGTCGGGGACGGCCTCGCGCACCGATGCGGACGAGCTCGCCGAACTCGTGCGGCGTCGCGTAGCCGACGGTGTCGGGCACGTTGATCGTCGTCGCGCCCGCGCTCGACCGCGACGCGGAAGCACTCGAGCAGGAAGTCGAGCTCGGTCCGGGTCGCGTCCTGGGCGCTGAACTCGACGTCGTCGGTGTAGCCGACGGCGAGCTTGACGCTCGTCGCGGATCGCGTCCAGCACCTGCGCGTTGCTCATCCGGAGCATGTCCGTCATCGTGGATGTCGCTGGTCGAGATGAACGTGTGATCCGCCAGCGTTCGGCGCCGTCGAGCGCCTCGGCGGCGCGGCGTGATGTCGCCTGGGCACGGCGCGGGCGAGCGCCGCGATCACCGGACCGCTTCACGCTCGACGCGATCTCGCTGACCGCCTCGAACTCGCCCTCGCGACGAGATCGGGAAGCCCGCCTCGATGCACGTCGACGCTTCGAGACGGGCCGAGCTGCTCGGCGATCTCGACCTTCTCGGCCCGCGTCAGCGCGATCCCGGGTGCCTGCTCGCCGTCGCGGAGCGTGGTGTCGAAGATCCGAACTACGTCGGGGTCGTTGGCGTTGCGTCATTCGGGGACCACCTTCTCGTCGGAGTGCAGCCAGGGCATCATCGGACGCAGCTCGCGGCCCACGCGCTCGAGCTCGAGACGCGCGGGCCTCGCGCCGCAGTCGCGAGGAAGTGTGGGAAGCCGGCCGTCGGCCTCCGCGAGCCACTCCTCCGCGAAGGTGCCGTCCTGGATCTCGGCGAGGACCTGGCGCATCTGCGTTCGCGGACGCCCTCGTCGACGACCCGGGGTCCGCTCAGGTAGTCGCCGTACTCGGCCGTGTCGGAGATCGAGTAGCGCATCCACGACAGGCCGCCCTCGTAGATCAGGTCGATGATCAGCTTCAGCTCGTGCAGGCACTCGAAGTAGGCGATCTCGGGCTGGTAGCCGGCCTCGCACGAGCGTGTCGAACCCGGCCTGCACCAGCGTCGAGATGCCGCCGCACAGCACCGACTGCTCGCCGAACAGGTCGGTCTCGGTCTCCTCCTTGAAGGTGGTCTCGATGATCGCCGGCCCGGGCGGCGCCGATCGCCGTCGCCGTAGGCGAGGCGCGCGCTGCAGCGCGTTGCCGGTCGCGTCCTGCTGCACCGCGACGAGCGCGGGCGTGCCGATGCCCTCCTCGTAGGTCCGCCGGACCAGGTGACCCGGGCCCTTGGGGCGATCATCGTGACGTCGACGCCGGCGGGCGGCTTCATCGGTCCCGAAGTGGACCGAGAACCCGTGCGCGAACATCAGCATGTCGCCCGCCTTCAGGTTCGGCGCGACGTCGCGAGGCGTACACGGCCCCGTGCGCCGTGTCGGGGAGCACCACCATGACCACGTCCGCCTCGGCGACGGCCTCGGCCGGTCGGGCGCACGGACAGGCCCGCCTCCTCGGCCTTGACCAGGACCGCGAGCCCCTCGCGCAGCCCGACCCGGACGTCGTGGCCCGAGTCCTTCAGGTTCTGCGCGTGCGCATGGCCCTGACTACCGAACCCCAGGACGGCGATCCGCTGACCCGCGAGGGCCGACGGATCCGCGTCCGCATCGTGATAGATCGTCGCCATCGGTGCGTTCCGCCTTTCGTCGCGCGCTCGTGTTCGGGCCGCCCGGCGCCCTCAGACGCCGCCGCCCGTGTACTCCTGTTCGGTCCCGGCGACCGACCGCAGCCGCGCGGAGCGCTCCCTGATCCCCGGTCGCCCCGCGCGAGCGCGATACGCCCGGTGCGCGAGAGCTCGACGATGCCGAAGTCGCGCAGGAGCTCGAGCAGCGCCTCGAGCTTGTCGGGCGTGCCCGTGCCCTCGATCGTGATCGTCCGGTGGGTCACGTCGAGCACCCGGACGCGGAAGACGTCGCAGATCTCGAGGATGCGGGCCCGCGACTCGCCCTCGGCCTTGACCTTGACGAGCATCAGCTCGCGCTCGACCGCGTCGCCGGCCTCGTGCTCCAGGATCTTGATCACGTTCACGAGCTTGTTGAGCTGCTTGGTGACCTGCTCGAGCGGCTTGGTGTCGACCTGGACGACGATCGTCATGCGCGACATCCCCGCGTCGTCGGTCGGGCCGACGGCGAGCGAGTCGATGTTGAACCCGCGCGCCGCGAACAGGCCGGCCACCCGGGTCAGGACGCCGGGCTTGTCCTCGACCAGCACCGAGATCGTGTGGAGCTTCATGCGACCGGCGCCTCGGCCGGGTCGTTCGTCCGCCGCAGGCCCTCGGGCCCGACGATGATGTCGTCGTTGCTCGCGCCGGCCGGGACCATCGGGAAGCACATCTCCTTCGAGTCCACGCGGAAGTCGATCACGACGCTGCGGTCCTCGATCGACAGCGCCTTGTCGATCACGGCATCCACCTCGTCCGGGTGCTCGGCGCGCAGGCCGACGCAGCCGTAGGCCTCGGCGAGCTTCACGTAGTCCGGGACGTCGTAGGACAGGTAGACCTGCGAGTAGCGCTCCTCGTAGAACAGCTCCTGCCACTGCCGCACCATGCCCGAGGTGCGCGTTGTTGATGATCGCGGTCACGAACGGGATGCCCTCGGCCGTCGAGGTCGCGAGCTCCTGGCTCGTCATCTGGAAGCAGCCGTCGCCGTCGATCGCGATCACCCGGCGGTCCGGCCGGCCGGCCTTCGCGCCGAGCGCCGCCGGCACCGCGAAGCCCATCGTGCCCAGGCCCGCCGGAGTTCACCCAGGTGCGCGGCTCGGTGAACCGCCAGAACTGCGACGCCCACATCTGGTGCTGGCCCACGCCCGCGACGACGATCGCGTCGCCCTTCGGTGTGCTCGTACAGGCGCTCGATGCAGAACTGCGGCTTGAGCGGCCCGTCGGCCGGCTGGTCGTAGCGGTACGGGTAGGTCCGCTTCCACTCGTCGAGCTGGCCGAGCCACGCCGTCCGATCCGGCACGCCGCCGGCCTCGTCCTGCAGGCGCTCGCAGCTCGGTGTGGAGCTTGGCGATCACGTCCTTGCAGTCGCCCACGATCGGCACGTCGGCGGCGCGGTTCTTGCCGATCTCGGCCGGGTCGATGTCGACGTGGATGATCTTCGCGTCCGTGGCGAACGAGTGTCGAGCTTGCCGGTCACCCGGTCGTCGAACCGCGAGCCGAGCGCCACCAGCAGGTCGGCCTTCTGCATCGCGGTCACCGCCGTGTAGCCGCCGTGCATGCCCGGCATGCCCGAGCGCGAGCTCGTGCGTGTCGGGGAACGCGCCGCGCGCCATCAGCGTGGTCGATGACCGGGAGCCGCCCGTCGTTCGCCGAGCTCGAGGAGCTCCTTCGTGCGCCTCGGCCTTGATCACGCCGCCGCCGACGTACAGGACCGGGCGCTCCGAGGCCATGATCATCGCGGCCGCCGAGCGCACCTGCTCGAGGTTGCCCTTGGTGGTCGGCCGGTAGCCGGGCAGGTCGACCGACTCCGGCCAGCGCCACTCGAACTCCTGCAGCTGGACGTCCTTCGGGATGTCGACGAGCACCGGGCCCGGGCGGCCGGTGCGCGCGATGTGGAACGCCTCGCGGAGCGCTCTCGGCCAGCTGGTTCGCGTCCTTGACCAGGAAGTTGTGCTTGGTGATCGGCATCGTGATGCCCGGTGATGTCGGCCTCCTGGAAGGCGTCGTTGCCGACCACCGGCGTCGGGACCTGGCCGGTGATCGCGACCATCGGGACCGAGTCCATCTTCGCGTCGGCGAGCGCGCGTGACCAGGTTGCACGCCGCCGGACCCGAGGTGGCGATCGCCACGCCGACCTTGCCGGTGGCCCACGCGTAGCCCTCGGCCGCGTGGCCGGCGCCCTGCTCGTGGCGGCACAGGACGTGGCGGACCTTCGAGTCGATCAGCGGGTCGTAGGCGGGCAGGATCGCGCCGCCGGGGATGCCGAACACGATATCGACGCCCTCGCCCTCGAGCGAGCGGAACAGCGCCTGCGCGCCGGTGACCTTCATGGGGCCGCGACCTCCGCGCGACGCTCGTCGCGTTCCTCGACCGGCCCGGTCTGGACGCGGCGGACCGTGCAGCCGAGCCGGTGCGCCAGGTTCCGGGTCGCCCGCTCGAACTCCCACGGGGTCCAGTCCCGGCGACGGGTCGTCATGCCCGCCTCGTCCATCCCGCCGCCGAAGTCGAACCCGGCGTCCAGGTAGGCGACCTCCTCGCCGAAGAACCGGTCGAACTGCGGCCGATCCGCGGCGTCGGTGACGTCGACCGTCACCTGTCCGGGGCCCTCCCACAGCACGTTCGCGACCGTCCTGCCGCCTCGCTCGAACTCGTAGCGCATCTGGATCACCTCCTCGTCCTTCGGCCTCGTCGGTCCGTCTCGGTCGGTGCGAACCGGGGTAGAAAAAGCCCCCGCTGGGCGAGGGCATCTGGCGCGGGTCCCGGGCCTGTCTCGGCCCGGCCGCGCCTACGCGATAAGTACGAGGGCTCGCGGTCCGGTCTTCTCTCTGTTCGTGACATGGTCGGGCCAGTGTACGGCGATGAGTTCCTCTGTCAACCCACCGGATGGGTGACCCGCGCAGGAACGGTCAGCCGACACGGGATAGTCGTTCGGAACCGCTCAGCCTTGACCGGAAACGATCATCCCGGCTAGGGTCTCGCGCCGTGGGCCCCGATCCCCAGCTCGACGCGGTGATCGCGGCCGTGCCGGAATGGCGCGGGCACGAGCCGACGATCACCCCCATCGAGGCGGGCCGGACCAACCGGAACTACCGGGTCGAGGTGGGCTCGGGGGCGTTCTTCCTCCGCATGTCGCACGAGGACACGGCGCTGCTCGGGATCGACCGCGTGACCGAGTACGAGGCGGCGCTAGCCGCCGCGGCCGCGGGGTGGGGCCCGAGGTCGTGGCCCACCTGCCCGAACACGGCTGCCTGATCACGGTCTGGGTCCCCGGCGAGCCGCTCGCCGAGGGCGACATGGAGGAGGCGTCGGTGCTCGCCGACGTCGTGCGCGTCGTCTCGACGATCCACGCAGGGCCCGCGCTGCCGACCGCCTTCGACGCGTTCCGCATCGTCGAGGAGTACCGGCGCGTGTCCGAGGACGCGGCGTCGCGATCCCGCGGCCTACGGGCCGGCGCACGCCCACGCCGGACGGATCGAGGCGGCGTTCTCGCGCGCGCCCGTCGCGCCGCGCCCGTGCCACAACGACCTGCTCGCGGACAACTTCCTGAAAGGGAAGGACGGGTTCTGGCTCGTCGACTACGAGTACTCGGGGATGGGCGACCCGTTCTTCGACCTCGGCAACCTGTCGATCAACAACGGGCTCTCGGAGGCGTCGCAGGAGCGGCTGCTCGAGCTGATGTTCGGCGAGCCGACCGACGCGCACCGCGCCCGCCTGCAGCTGATGCGGATCATGTCCGACTTCCGCGAGGCGATGTGGGGCGTGATGCAGCAGGGCCTGTCCACCCTGGACATCGACTACGTCGCGTACGCGGACCGGCACTTCGAGCGGCTCTCGCGTTCGATGGCGGACGGAGCGGTTCGACGGATGGCTCGAGCAGGCCGCCGAGGCGATCTAGTGCCAACGACGTGGAGGGCGATCGCGCCCGCGGTCGTGATCGTCGGCGGCGGCGTCGCGGGGACGAGCATCGCCTACCACCTCACCAAGCTCGGTTGGAACGACGTCCTGCTGCTCGATCGCGTCCGAGCTCACGAGCGGGTCGACGTTCCACTCGGCGGGCCTGGTCGGCCAGCTCGCGCGAGCTCGTGACGCCACACGCGGATGATGATGGACGGGCGTCGAGCTGTACCGGCGCTCGAGGCGGAGACCGGCGTCGACACCGGCTGGCACGAGGTCGGGTCGCTGCGGCTCGCGTCCTCGCCGAGCCGGCTCGAGGAGCTCGCGCGGCAGGCCGGATGGGCGCAAGACGTTCGGCCTGCCCGCTCGAGATCGTCTCGGCCGACGAGGCGCTCGAGCGGTTCCCGCTGCTCGACGTCCGAACGGGTGTTCGGGGCGCGCGTTCGTGCCGACCGGACGGCCACCTCGATCCGACCGGCCTGACGATGCGCGCTCGCCGAGGGCGCGCAAGCGCGGCGGAGCGCGGATCCGACCGGCGTGCGCGTGACGAGATCGCCGTCCGGCGACGGCCGCGTGACCGGCGTCGTCACCGACCAGCGGCGCGAGTCGAGGCCGAGGTCGTCGTGAACGCCGGCGGGATCTGCGCGCACGAGATCGGGCGGCTGGCCGGCGTCGAGGTCCCGATCGTGCCGATGGCGCACCAGTACCTGATCACGCAGCCGATCGACGGCGTCACGCTCGGACTTGCCGACGCTGCGCGACCCGGACAACCTCGTGTACTTCCGCGAGGAGGTCGGCGGGCTCGTCATGGGCGGCTACGAGCGCAACCCGACGCCGTGGACGCTCGACGGCCGATCCCGCCGACTTCAACCACCGGCTGCTCGAGGAGGACTGGGAGCGGTTCGAGCCGATCGCGGAGGGCGCGTTCGGCCTGGTCCCCGCGCTCGCGCGACGCCGAGGTCGACCAGGCTCATCAACGGCCCCGAGGCGTTCACGCCCGACGACGAGTTCATCCTGGGCGAGACCGACGTCCGCGGGCTTCTTCGTGCGCGGCCGGCTTCTGCGCCCACGGGATCGCCGGGGCCGGCGGGATCGGCGCAGTCATGGCCGAGTGGATCGTCGACGGCGAGCCCGTCGCTGGACCTGTGGAAGATGGACGTCCGCCGGTTCGGCGCGCACGTACCGGAGCCGCGCGGTACACGCTCGCGCGCGCGCACGAGATCTACGCGACGTACTACGACATCCACTACCCGGGCGAGGAGCGCCAGGCCGGGCCGCCCGCTGCAGATCTCGCCGACCTACGCGCGCCTGCGGCGCTCGGCGCCGCGTTCGGCGAGAAGTCCGGCTGGGAGCGCGCGAACTGGTTCGAGTCGAACGAGGATCCGGCGCTCGACGACGCGTTGCAGCCGCGCGGGCTGGGCCGGCGAGCACTGGTCGACCGGCGATCGTCGCCGAGCACGTCGCGACGCGCGCGAGCGCGCGGCGCTGTTCGACGAGTCGAGCTTCGCCAAGCTCGAGGTCGTCGGGCCGGCAGGCGTGCGCTTCCTCCAGCGGATCTGTGCGCGAACGACGTCGACCGCGGCCGGGTACGGTCGATCGTACACGCAGATGCTCAACCGGCGCGGCGGCATCGAGTGCGACCTCACGGTGACGCGGCTCGCCGGACGACCGCTTTCGGATCGTCACCGGGACGGCGTTCGGCAGCCACGACCTCGCGTGGATCCGTCAGGCACGCTCGGCGACGCCGACGGGTCGAGGTCGTCGACGTGACCTCGGCGCTCGCCTGCCTCGGGCTGTGGGGCCGCCGCGCGCGCGACATCCTGCGACCGCGTCACGACCGACGACCTGTCGAACGAGGGCCTTCCCGTACATGACGCGCGCGCGAGCATCGCGGTCGGGCGACGTGCCCTGCCTCGCGCTCCGCGTGACCTACGTCGGCGAGCTCGGCTGGGAGCTCTACGCGCCCGATCGGAGTTCGGCGCGACGCTCTGGGACACGCTCTGCGAGGCCGGCGGCCGCGCACGGGCTCGTCGCCGGCGGCTACCGCGCGATCGACTCGCTGCGGCTCGAGAAGGGCTACCGGGCGTGGGGCGCCGGACATCACGCCCGACGACTCGCCGCTCGAGGCCGGGCTCGGCGTTCGCGGTCGCGCACGGGAAGGACTTCGTCGGGCAGCGAGGCGCTCGAGCGCATGCGCGCCGAGGGCGCAGCGAGGCGCGCCTGCGTCTGCCTCGTCGCTGCGCAGACCCGCGCTCGGTCGACGCTCGGCAACGAGCCGGTGCGCGCCGGCGGCGCGGTCGTCGCGCGCGTGACCTACGAGCGGGGCTCGGCTACACGGTCGGCGCCAGCATCGCGTACTTGCGCAGCCTGCCCTGAGGCTCGCCGTGACCGGGACGGCGCCGTTGGCGGCGTCAGGGTGTTCCGGCGAGTGGATCGGGGCCGGAGGTCGCGGACGAGCCGCTCTACGACCCGAAGGGGCGAGCGCGTCAGGGCCCTGTAGACGACGAAGACGCAGCCGTTCCAGTAGGCAGCGACTCGACGCGTCGGGTGCGCCGGCCCCGGACCTCGAGCACGAGCTCCTCGGGCGGCGGGAGAGCCCCGGGATACGAACCGCAGCTCGAACCCATCGGCACCGTCACACGGGTCGGAACGCCGCTGCCCGGCGGCGGGTCGGTCGCGGTGAGGGGAGGTACGTGGCTCCCCGACGGCACGGCTGCCGGTCCGGCCACACGAGGAACGCGACCGCCCCGCGCTCGAACGAGCGCCGCGTCCTCGGCCGTCGACCTGATCCGCATGACGAGCAATACGTGCTCGGGGGTTCTCTCATGATGCGCCCGGAGGCGGGATGTCGTCGCCCACGAACACGGAGCCGTTCAGTACGCCTCGAGCCGTTGGTGCCGCGTCGCCACCTTGCGGTCGGTGGAGCTCCTCGGTTTCGTGCTGCGGCCGAGTCATGTATTTGGTCTCGAGGCCGTCCTGGTCGACTCCGCCCAGACGTATGCGGGCGTCGGGACGCCCGCGTGAACTCGTGCGACGGCTGGAGCAGGGGGTTCGCAATGAGCCTCGAGCCAGACGTACGAACCGACATTACGCCAGGTGGGAGGTCAACCACCCACCTGCCGAGAGCCGCCGTGCTCACCGATGCCAGACCACGGCCTTGGGACTCGTGACGGTCTTCATCCGCGCAGATGATGGCACGGGACGTGCGAAGGGGGCCGGGCCTTGCCGCTACAATCGGCGTCATTGCCGGCGCGATGCCGGCGAGGTCTTCTTCGTCAGGATGCCGCCTCCGTACGGCTTCCTCCCCGCTGCGCGGCGAGTAGTAGATGCGCGCCGATGATGACGAGCGCGAAGACCGTCCAGATGAGCGGATGCATTCGGAAGTCGATCTTTTAGTCGACGAGCTGCTGATACTGCGCGTAGTCGGTCTGGACCGGCTTGCGGGGTTCGAGAGATGCGGAAGTGGTTGGCGCCCGAGGCGTTCGGGTCGAACGCCAGGCTCGCGATGACGGCGTCAGAGTTGGGGAGCATCGCCAGGCCCCACGATGGCGCGATGTTGACGAGCCCCACTTCCGAGCGAGAACGGGGCCCTGCGTCCTGGAGCCACCCGCGCATCCGGGCTCGCATCACGGCGAAGTTCCCGAGCTGAGGCAGCTGAGGTAGATCGAAACGCGGTGGCGCCGCCGGCAGCGCGATCGCGGTCGGACCCGGGAACTGGATGTAGGGGATGGCGGACAGCGGGCCGACGATGATGCAGGTCGCGACCGGGGTGTGGAGCCTCAGGTTCGCCTTCGCCATCGCCTTCCGGGAACTGGGAGCTGGTCGTCCCGGGGCCATCCCCGAACGCGAGCCGGATGTCGACGGTGAGGATCGCCATGCAGCAGACGAAGATGGCGGCCGACACCCTGCGAACAGGGTAGATCGCGGGGGAGAGCGCAAGTCGACAGCGCACCTCGCTCGATGATGGCCGCGGGGCCCGCGAAACCGGCCACGCGGCCGCGCCGGCCATGTCGGGGATGCGCGATCCGGGCAGCGCCCACAGAACGGTCGCCCCGATGACGAACGCCCGCTGCGCGCGGCCAGCGAGCACGGCCTTCGGCGCTTCCTGTCCGCGGGATTGCGGGTCTCCTCCGCGAGCGTGGAGGCCGTGTCGAACCCGTAGATGACGTACGGCTCATGAACATCGCGCACCAGGAAGAACGACATGCTGAATGGTGCGGGGAACTGGAGAGATGTTCCCGGTCTTGCTGCGCCTCGAAGATCGCGCCGACGCCCTGGTTGTTGTGGGCGACGGCCAGGATGATCGGCGAGACGCGACCATGCCGAGGGATCTCGAAGAAGACCCCGGTGTTGTTCACGATGGCGACGACCTTCACGCCGTAGATGTTCAGCACGGTGATGAGCACGAGCGTGACGATAGCTACCAACCGCCTGGTCGGCGCTGCCGAAGTCCGTGTTCAGGTGCCACCCGAACATCCGTGTTCAGCATCGGCAGCAGGCGCGAGCGGCGAGGGTCGGCGCACACCGAGCCAGCCGTGAGGACCCCGCGATGATGTAGAACCACCCAGTGAACCAGGCGTAGCCCGCGGCCGCGGTACTTCGTCCACTGGTACACGGACCCCGCGACGGGAAGTGGCTCGACAGTTCGGCGAAGTTCAGCGCGACGACGAACTGGAACAACGCGACGACTGGCCAGGTCCAGAACAGCCATGCGCCCCATCGCCGCCAGACCGAGGTAGAACAGGGTGAAGATGCCGGTCGACGGCGAGATGTGGCTGAAGGCGCGACCG